>Ga0209161_10000004_pt1 | contig 169480 bp, 127 predicted proteins | sample GraSoiAngelo_155_FD_186169 | JGI IMG/M metagenome (GOLD analysis project Ga0209161, IMG submission 186169) | Grasslands soil microbial communities from the Angelo Coastal Reserve, California, USA - 14_1009_13_30cm (SPAdes) (version 2) | ecosystem: Environmental > Terrestrial > Soil >... | reverse complement strand
GCGGGCACGCCGGAGCGCGCAAACGGAAAGTGATCGGAGCGAAAAAACGACCCGCGCACATCCGGTTGGGATTCTACTTTCAGCGACTCCGCGCGCGCGACGGCCACGAACACGGAGCCCAACGTTGAGCGATCCATCCCGAGCGCCCCGATATCGCGCGTGGCGCCGCGCACGTTCGTCACATCCAGATTCAGCACAGCCGCCGTCTGTGCGAGCGGAATGAGCGGGTGTTGTACGTAAGCCTCACCGCCGAGCAGGCCACTCTCTTCGGCGGTCGTGGCGACGAACAAGATGGAGCGCGCGGGTCGCGGGAGCTGCGTCATCGCCTTGGCGGCGCCGAGGATTGCCGCAACCCCCGAGGCATTGTCCTCGGCGCCGTTGTAGATCGAATCACCATGCACGATCGGGCCGATCCCCTTGTGGTCCCAGTGAGCCGTTATGAGCACCGCCTGAGAGGCCAATCGCGGATCCCGACCAGGGAGCCGCGCCGCGACATTCTCCGACTCCACGCGGCGCAGCGCGCTGTGAACGCGCACCGTGGCGCTGAGGCCGGTCGATACCGGATGGAAATCACGATGCGCCGCGGCCTGACTCAACGAATCGAAGTTCAGCCCGACCTTGGCGAGCGCCGCGCGGGCACTCGCCTCGGTTACCCATCCGGCGAACGCGAGGCTGGGCGATCGTGGCTGATCCAGCTTGAACTGCTCGACCGACCACGAGCCACGCACGACTTCCCAGGGGTACGTCGCGCTTTCCCGCCGTGTGGATCATGATCGCGCCGGCGGCGCCCTGCCGGGCGGCCTCCTCGAGCTTGTAGGTCCACCGCCCGTAGTACGTGAGGACCTTGCCGAGGAATACTGTGGAGTCCACGAGCCCGGGGTCATGCACGAGCATCAGCAGCACTTTGCCGTGCAGATCGACGCCCTTGTAGTCGTCCCATTGCCACTCGGGCGCGCGAATGCCGTAGCCGACGAAGACGACTTCACTTGTCGTCGAGATGTCGGCCTCGGGGCGTTCCGCCCAGGCAACGAACTGATCGCGATAGGCGAGACTGTCACCGAGCACGAGCGTCGGCTGCGGCGTCATGCCCACGAGCGCGACCGGCTGGAAGTACGTTCCATTCGCGCCCGCGGGCTCGAGTCCCAATGCCTGGAACTGCGCGGCGATGTATTCCGCCGCCAGGCGGCCACCGCGCGTCGCCGGGGCACGACCCTCGAGCAGATCGCTCGCCAGGAAACGCAGATGCGCATCCATGGCCGCCGTGTCGACGGGGATCGGGGTCGATCGCTGCGCCGCGGCGGTGCTCGCAGCGAGCGCCAGCATCGCGACAGTATTCCAACATTTGTGCGTCATGTGTCACGACTCCATTAGGGACGGCAGGTCACGGTGTCGATTCTGCCCAGGCGCGTGCCGGACGCTTCGCTCGTCAGGACGAACGTCGAATCATCGAGAAAATCGATCGCTTCACCGCCGATCTCCAGCCCGGCAATGCTGCAAGGGTGCTCGCGAGCGGGCAACAGGCGGCCACCAACTCCCGGATAGAACAGGTAGATCTCCGAGTAGGTGCGCAGCGCCACAAGGCGCCCGTCCTGTCGAATGGCTCCCGCGGTCACGACGCGGCCCGCTTCAGGGCTGGGGCGGATGTCCAGGGTCTGTACGAGCGTCGCGACCACGACGTCGAACGTCGTGTCGGGAATGCTCCAGCCGCGGCGATCCACCCGATACAAACGGATCGCGCTACCTCGCAGCGCTCCCTTACTCACCAGATACAGAGCCGTGTCGCCCGGGGAGACATAAACCGCCTCGACGTCGTGCGGACCATCCGGATAACGAAGGTGCACGACGGCCGGCGCGCGAGTGGTTCCCAGCGTATCTCCCGCACGTTCCGGCGGTGGTGGCTCTGGAATCGCGTAGACCGTCACGAACGGACGGAACTCGAAATTGTCGCCCGTGTCCGCGAGATAGAGGCACGAGCCGGCCTTCGGCAAAAATGTGACCGGGCAGGGACCCAGTGCGACGTCCTCCCAGTCGATCGCCTGCGCGCCCGGCACGAGCAACGCGCCGCGGTCGGTGCCGCGCAGATCCGTCGCGTACAGATAGGGCCCATCCCCGGAATCGTTGTGGGTCCACAACACGCCGGGATAGGCATGGCTCACCGCTACGCCGGAGCTCTCGATGACGCGCGGGCTGTGAAACGTCGCTTGCAACAAAAGCACGGCAGGAAGGAACATGAGCTTCCAAGAAAATCCGCTTGCTCGCCCCGCGGCAAGGGGTGATACTTCGCGCATGCGCGACGCGAACGTCCGACTGCAGGGGCGCATCCTCTATCTCACCGAGGATCCCGCGTTCGTGCGGGCGCAGCTCGCCGGGAATGACCCCACGTGGACGCCGGCCAACAAGTTGCGCGACGATATCTCCACCGATGAAATCACCCCCGCATACATCTGTTACTACTACGACGAAACACTGGGTGACTTTCCCTATCTCGGACTCAAGTGCCGCGACGAGTTCCCCATTACGCGCGGGGCCGTGAAGGGCGGCGGTTTCGTCGCCGCGGTCAGCGGCAAGCGCCGGGGTAAAGGCTCCTCCCGCGAGCAGTCCCCCTACGCCGAGATGTGTGCCGGAATCAAGCTGGTCGTGGCCGAGAGCATCGAACGCATCTACCGCGAGAACTGTCAGAACCTCGGGATCCTTACGACGACCGATTTCTCCATGCTCCACAAGGTCCGTCGCGGCGAAGACATCCCGCTCTCCGTGTTCACGGCGGGAGAGGGTGAGATCACGCGCGGCATCATCGAACATGGGGGATTGTTCAACTACAACATGGCGCGCCTGAAGGGTGAGCTCGTCCTCCATCCACCCCAAACGCCGCGCCGCCCGATGACGCTGGGTGAGAAGATTCTTGCGCGTCGCTGGGTGGTCGATCCCGCCAAGGGCAAGATCGGGGTGCCCGCCGTGAAGCCCGGCGACGAGGGATTCGTCCTCACCGACATCCGATTCAGCCACGAATACGTGACACCGATGGCCGCAATCTTCTTCGAGCAGCTCGTCGGCAAGGACGCGAAGGTCCACGATCCCGGCTCGATCCTGATGTTTCGCGATCATCTCACGTTCCTGCCGGAGGCCATGACACCGGAGCGCATCAAAGAAGGACTGCTCGATGTCGCGATGCAGCTGGAGAAGAAGCAGCGCGAGTTCGCGGCGGCGCAGGGGATCAAGCTGTACGGCGAGCTGCGGCTTGGCCACCACGGCTCGGAAGCGATTTGTCACTCGAAGATTCTCGAGGCGCATGCGCTCCCCGGTCAGGTGATCATCGGCTCCGATTCGCATACACCGCATGCCGGGGCCGTCGGGTGCATCGCCTTCGGCGTGGGAACGACGGCGATCTTCAATTCCTGGATCACAAAGGATGTGCGCCTGCAGGTGCCGGAGACGGTCAAGGTCGTGATCAGCGGCCAGAAACCCGACAACGTCACGGCCAAGGACTTCATGCTGGAAGTGCTGCGTCATCCCTACGTGAAGACCGGGAAGGCCATCGGGAAGCTGGTGGAGTATTGTGGCGATGCTGTCGCGTCGCTGTCGGTTGACGAACGGGCCACGATGACCAACATGACGGCCGAAGTGGGTGGCTTTACGGGCTATGTGGCACCGGATGAGAAGACGGTCGAGTTCCTGATGGACTATCGGAAGCTATCGCGCGCGGATGCGGAGCGGCTCTGTTCCGGTCTCGCCAGCGACCCCGGTGCCGAGTACTGCCAAGTCATCGCGATCGACGCCGCCAGCATCCGGCCGATGATCGCGCTCCCGGGTGATCCCGGGAACGGGCTCTATATCGAGGACGTCGCTCAGCGCATCAAGGTCGACATCGCATACGCGGGCTCCTGCACCGCGGGGAAGAAGGAAGACATGGATATGTATGCGCGCGTGCTGGCGGACGCGGCCGCGCGTGGCGAGCGGGTGGCGCCCTGGGTGCGCTTCTTCATTCAGTGTGGGTCGCAGGACGTGAAGCGCTACTGCGAGCAGCGCGGGTACCTGGACATCTTTCAGCGCGTGGGCGCGACATTCCTGGAGCCGTCGTGCGGAGCCTGCATCAATGCGGGACCAGGCGTGTCGAAGACGCGGGAAGAAGTCACCATTAGCGCGATCAACCGCAACTTCCCGGGCCGTTCTGGCCCCGGTCAACTCTACCTTGCCAACCCCTATACGGTGGCCGCCTCGGCCATCACCGGCTACATCACCGCGTGGGCGCCGGGGATGGTAGAGTCCCTCGAATCTTCGCGTTGATCGCTCGCGCGCCATTTCCAAAATCCAGCGCGGACGTCACCGCCGTACTCGAATCCGGAACCAATTTCGCGTTGATGGTGAACGCGCCGCTCAAGGAACCACGGGCGACGGAGAAGGACGCAGTACCGTGCCCGGTTCCATACTGACTCGACGTCGTTCGCAGGTGGCCGCCGCGTGACCACCACTTGGTGACTCTCGAGTCCCTCGCCTGATGAATGACGAAGCCCGTTCCCGTGCCCGCGGAATCGAGCGTGAAGCGCGGCCGGAGCGAATCGTTCACCGGAGCGCGCCCGGACCCCAGCAAGAATAAGACAGAGTCCACCGTGCTGGTGGTGGAGTCATAGCCCTTCCACGCGAGCACTGTCGTGAAGTCACTGATCACGCGCGTGCCATTCTGGGTCGCGTCGATGTCGAACTCGATTCCCACGACCCGCGTCGTGTCGGTGCCCTGACCGATCCGCGATGCCCGATCGATGAAGAAGAAAACGAGCGTCGACATCAGGGCATAGAGGCCGGAGTCTCCGGTGAAGGCACGATCGAGCGTCGTATCGTGGAGGAAAGCGGAATCGAGGGCGGTGTGCACGGCGAGCAGTTCGCGGGCGGGGATCGCATCCGGATCGACGCCACTCGTGCCGGAGCACGCGCCGAGCACTCCGGCGAGCGCCAAGGGTATCCACAGCTTTTTCATTGCGGGAATATGGCGCTACGGCGTGCCGCCCGGAACTATCGCCACCTGCTCCCGGTAGGGGCGCAGTGAGTCGCGCTGATAGACGCTGCGCGGATTCCAAAGCACCCACGTGTCGATGCCCAGCTCTTCGGCCGCGCGGATCTGCTCACGAATTTCGTGCGGCGTGTAGCGTGGCTTGCGCCGGCCGAGCGTGAATGCCTGGAGATACGGCCGAATCGTGGCGGCCTTGACCAGCGGTCGAGAACGCTCGAGCGCTTCACTCAATGCATTGCGCACGACCCGATACGGCTCGCCGTTCGGCCAGGCGAGTCCGTAGCTGCCGCGATAGTAGTGGCTGGGATACACCATCGGTAATACGACGTCGGCGACGCTGACGAAATCTTCCCACACCTGACCGATGCCGAGGTCATTCGTGGCGGACGCCGTCAGCCCGAAGATGTCGAACGTGACCGGCACACCAAGCGGCTGGATGCGATGCGTGAGTATCGCGATCCCCGCCTGGACGCCTTCGCGCTGCGATTCACCAGGTTTGCGAGCGGCGAAGACCGCCTGTGCCATCGCTTCCTTCGGCTCATCCGGGAAGCGCACATAGTCGAACTGGACCTCGTTGAACCCGAGCTTCACCGCTTCCTGAGCCAGCTGCGCCGAGTAGATCCATACCGAGTCGTTGTACGCATCCACCCACGCGATACCGATCCGATCGCGCCACAACCCGCTGCCGTCGCGATTCTGCACCGACCACTTGGGCCGGCGCTCGGCGAGCAGCGGATCTTTGGCGACGACGATGCGCGCGATGGCGTAGATATCGTGCGCGCGCAGCGTGTCGAGCCGCGACTCGACGTCCTTTGTGCGCACGCACTTCGTCGCTCCGATCTCCTGCGCGACCTTGACGTCAGAGGGATACAACAGGCATCCGGTGTCATCCTTGACGTCGACCACGAACGCGTTGATCTCGGTCGAGTCGGCGAGCCGAACCAGTTGCGCCAGCTTGCTGGAGCCAAACGCCCACGCGTTGACGTAGAGGGCCTTGATCGGTTCGGTCGTCTGCTCGTTATCGAAGAGCGGCTCCGGCAGGACGTACCGCAGCTCGACGCCGCGGAGCTGAAACTTGTCGGGCGACGAGGGAAGTTGTTGGGCAAAAAGGCCGCGACTGAGAGTCGCGGCCCAGAGCAACAGAGCGCTGGCCTGCCGAGCCAACTTCATAGGGGTGACCAACATAGGAAACTGACCCCCAACCGGGCAAGGATTAAGGCCTCATTTACTTCGTAAGCTATTGAATAGTAAGGGGTACGACGCGATGCTCTGGCCGCGATACTGCGGCCGCAGGCCGAACAGGATGATCCGTCCGGCTCCCTGTTGCACTTCGAGAATGGCGGCCTTGCCTGCGATGCGCTCGGGGCGGAGAACCCAACCGGAGAGCAGAACGCGCGCGGGATCATCCGGCCACCGCCCGACGACGTGCGTCACCGTCGAGTCGAGCACCTCGAACGCTGGTCCGCCCTGGAACCAGCCCATCGTTTCGCGCGGCATGCCGCGTGCGATCGCGCTCGAGGTGTCGAGCTCGAGTCGGAAAATTGACCCGGGTGCGTAGAAGTCCTCGTCGCTCACCGCCTCCAGAACGTTGCGTACGGGCAGGAGCAACGCTTGGATCACAAAACGGCTCGCCTCGTTCAGCGCGACCAAGGTTCCTCCGTCGAGCACGAACTGCCGCAGCGCCTCACTGCCGTCGGTACCGATGCCTCCCGAATACGGCGCGGGATAGCGCGGCGGCAGTCCCCCGAGAATCTCGTTCGGGGACTGGTCGGGAAGGATGATCACGTCGAACTGATCGTGCAGCTTGCCGGCGCGCACGACCGAGTCGACGAGGGACGTGTACGGCACCTTCCACTTGTCGAAGACCCACCGGGTCCAGCCCTCGTCAATCGCTGCGTCGTATGACCTGTATAGACCGATGCGCGGCGTGTCGGCGGCAAAGGGTGGAATCGGACTTACCGATCGCGGTGTGATCGGGGCGGAGAGCGGTACCCGGAGTGAGTCGTTCACCGCCACCGCGCTTACACCCATCAGGAGGGGCAGCGTGTGGGCTGTCACGTCATAGGGTTTCTCGGGTGGGCCGCCGGGATACAACCGGCGATCGGGATAGTGCTGCGGCTCGAGCAGCGTTTTCGCAAACGCCGCGTACGGCTGCCGCAGCACGATGACATAGGTGCCGGCCGCGTGGCGCTGTCCCTGGGCCGTGAACGACTGCAGCGCGGTGCGAATCTCGACGCCGCCACGCCGAAGGATGCCGAGCATCGCGCTCAGCCCAACGGAGTCTTGGCGTGCCGGGATCACATAGGCGTATGGCCAGTCACGCCACCCGCGTATCGCGCGCGTTTCGACGTTGAAGAAATTTGCGAGCCACCGCTCACGCGCCTGCGCGGCGTGCGCCAGCAGCGCGTACGCGCCTTCAGACTGGTACGACACGATATCCCGTAACGACCAGCGCCCGCCGCGCCACGGATTTGTAAAATTCCACGACCGCTCGCGCGGATTGTAGCCGCGCGCGCGGGCCTGCAGGCGGTCGAAGGGTATGTCGATGGGAGTGGCGAGATCGGCGCTGGCCGTCTCCGACAGAATGCGCACGCCGCCGTGGTAATGCTGGTAGGCGCGGGCCGGGGTCCAGGCGTCGTAGGTCGAGTTGATCGAGATCCCCGTCTTGCCCTGACCCCCGAGCTCCCAGGCCATCGCGGTCCCCAGCGCGTTGACGCCGTCGATTAGCAACGGATCGACGTTGGGCTCGACCGGATCGAGATAGGGAGGAAGAAACAGCCGTGCACCGGTGGCATCCATCTGGTGAATGTCGTGCACGATCTGGGGGTGCCAGACGTTGTAGAGCGAATCGACGGTCAGCTGGGTTTCGACCTGAGTGAACGCGTACCAGTCCCGGTTGTTGTCGTGGCCGGCGTAGTGATGGTACAGCTCCGGCGGCGATGTCCCCTCCGCGCTGGTGCCGAGCGTGTGGTTATACCACTTGGCCACGATGGTCACGCCGTCGGGATTCAATGACGGGACCAGCCAGAGAATCACATTGTCGAGGATGGCGCGCGTGGTAGCGCTCGTGTCGGTCGCCAACCGATAGGCCAGGGCAACCGGCGAGAGATGGCCGCCAACTTCAGTCGAGTGAATGCTCGACGTGATCAGTACGATCGTCTTGCCGTTCTGCAGCGCATCACGCGCGGCCCGGCTGGTGCGAAAGCTGCGCGGGTCGGCCAGTTCGGCGTTGAGCTGCCGGTACGAGTCGAGCCGTCGCAGGTTCTGCGGGCTCGAAATGACAAGGGCGATGAACGGCGCCCCCAGTGTCGTCTTGCCGAGCTCGCGGAAATCGACGCGATCGCTCGCGCGGGCCAGCGCCTCGTAATAGCGCACCAAAACCGGCCATTCGACGAGCTTGCGATCGTCCCCGGGCTCGAACCCGAGAATGGACCGCGGCGTGGGGATCGCGGGAGTAGCCCGGCGGCCGGAGGCGGGCGGCGCCGCGGCGGAGGGGCGCCGCGCGCGCCGCTGCTGGGCGGGTACGGGTGCCGCCAGCAGAATTCCGGCCAGCGCCAGGAGCACGCCGTTTCGCAGCATCAATGCCCCCTCGTCGTTACGGCCGGCGCCGTGTCGCCTGTTCCGATCCAGTGCGCGAACCACGTGCGGATGCGTTCCAGCCGGTCGACCAGCAACCACGGCGGGCCGGTGCGGGACAAGCCGTGGAAGGAGCGTGGGTACCGCACGAACTCCGCGGGAACGCCCCGCTTGCGGAGCGACATGAACAGCTGCTCGGCATCGGTGATGGGCACCCGCTTGTCGTCCTCGGAATGCACGATCAGCATCGGCGTATGCATGTTGGTGGCGTAGGCCATCGGCGACAGCACGCGGTACAGAGAATCGCTCTCCCACGGCGCGCCGCGGAACTCGTACTCCGTCAGCCCCTGCGCATCCGACGAGCCGTACCAGGAATACCAGTTGAAGATCGAGCGATCAGTTTGCGCCACTCGAAAGCGATTCGTGTGGCCGACGATCCAGTTCGTCATGAATCCACCGTACGAGCCGCCCAGCACCGCCATGCGCGTGGTATCCACGCCCCCTTTGGCGCGAGCGATGGCGAGATCGACGGCCTGCATCAAGTCCTGGTAGTCCTCCATGCCCCAGCGGCCCCGTGTCGCATAGGTAAACGCATGGCCGTATCCGGTCGAGCCACGGGGGTTGGTAAAGAGCATCCAGTACCCCTGGCCGGCTAGCATCTGGAATTCCGGAAACAGCACGTTGCCGTAGTTCGAGTGCGGCCCACCGTGAATCGACAGCACGAGCGGGTAACTCTTCCCGGGCTGATAGCCGAACGGCTTCATCAACCACCCTTCGACCTTCAAGCCGCCGACGCCCGTGAACCAGAACGTGTCGGCGGGAATGAGCGCTACCTGCTTGAACAGCGAATCGTTGAAGGATGTGAGGCGTCGCGAGTTGACGTACAGCTCGGTGCCGTGGGTGATGTCGCTCGACGTGTAGGCGAGGGAGCGCCCGTCGGCGCTGTACGAGAAGCCGCGCAGCGTGCGCTCGCCGGACGTCACCTGGCGGATCGGACCACCCGCGGCCGCGACAGAAAACAGGTGCACGTTGCCGTTGGTCTCGGCGTTGAAGTAGATCGTCTTGCCGTCGGCCGACCAGGTGGGATCGCTCGGGTCGAGACTCCAGTCGGTCGTCAGATTGCGCGCGGCTCCGCCGCCCGCCGGAATGACGCAGACGTCGTTCTCGACTCCCCGTCCCTTCGAGCAGATGAAGGCGATCGTCTTGCCATCGGGCGACCACGCGGCCGAACTGCTCTGCGAGAACCCGGTCCGCAGCGCGCGGGTCGTGCCGTCCGCAATCGTGAGCAGAAACAGCGCTGGATATGTGTCGTCGCGAACTTCCTGGTTCTCGGTCGAATCCTGCTCGAACATGATCGTCTTGCCGTCTGGCGACCAGACGGGAGAGTTCTGGCTCAGCTCGCCGCTGGTGAGCTGGCGCGGGGTGCCGCCGCCGATCGGTACCAGATAGAGATGACTGGGGCGCCGGGTTTCGCGCGGCGGGAGGTAGCCGCGCTCATCGGCCACGACCGGGATCGACGTGTACACGCGCCCGTCGAACCGCTTTGGGTCGGGTCCGTGAGTGATCGCGCTCGGCGAGACGCGGGTGCGCCACGTTTCCTTCTTCACGCTGTCCGGCTCGTCGCCGCGCCAGGCGTAGGCGAGCCAGCGGCCATCCGCCGAAAAGACCGGCATCGCGTGGACGCCTTTGATCTCGAACGCTTCGCCGCCCGGGGCTGATGTCCGCAAGAACCAGACGTCGTCGTCCGAGCCTTCGCGCTTGCTCGAGAACGCGAGCAGGCTGCCGTCCGGCGACCAGCGGGGACTCGAGGCTTCCGTCGACGGGCTGGTGTAGCGGAATGCCGGGGCAGACCCATCGGCCGGCGCCATCCAGATCTCGGTGTGGCGGCGGTCCTTGTCTTCCACGACCGTCGTCAGCACGAAAGCCACTCGCCGGCCGTCGGGAGCGAGCGCCGGATTGCTGACGACGTTCAATCGATAGTAGTCGGTGGACTGCCAGGGCCGCTGCTGCGGCAAGAGTGTGCTTGGCAGGAGGACGAATCCAACGACCAAAGCGTGTTGCAGACGCATACGCAGCTCGATCCGATCGGGGCGAGCAAAAAATACTAGGGGTCAGGACGATTTGCTCGTCCTGACCCCGTCAGCCCCGTTTGCACGCCTGCTAGTTCAGCTTATGCAACTCGACCCGTCTGTTCTTTGCTCGTCCTTCCGGCGTCGAGTTCGGCGCGATGTAGCCAGAGGCGCCAAATCCCCGCGCGCGCATCCGCATCGGATTGACTCCTTTGCGGGCGAGATAGTGCTGCACCGCTCCCGCCCGTCCCATCGAGAGCCGCATGTTCGTGAGTTTGCGGCCGGTCGAGTCGGTATATCCGGCGATCTCGATCCGTATTTCCGGGTTCGCGACCAGCGAGGCCGCAACCTGGTCCAGCACCGCGTACGACTCCCGCGTCAGGATCGAGCGTCCCGTCTGGAAATTGACGCCTTGCAGAATCAGCGTCGGGCGGGCCGGCGGTGCCCCGGGCGGAGCCGGCGTGACCTCGAACAGCAGCACGCAGCCGAACTGATCCACCTTGGATCCCGGCGGCGTGTTCGGGCAGCGGTCGCGCGAATCGGGCACGCCATCGCCGTCGCTGTCGTGCTCGATCGGGCAGCCGTTAGCATCGACCTTGATGCCGGCCGGCGTGTTGGGGCATTTGTCGAGGTTGTCCGGCACACCGTCCTTGTCGCTGTCGAGCGGGCAGCCGGTGGCATCGACGGGCGTCCCGGTCGGCGTATTGGGGCACTGATCGATGCCGTCAAAGACGCCGTCGCCGTCCGAATCGTGCGGGCAGCCATTCGCATCGACCGTCGCCCCTGCGGGCGTGTCCGGGCACTTGTCGAGGCCGTCCCACACGCCGTCGTGGTCGGAGTCGATCGGGCAGCCGTCCGCGTCGACCTTGGCTCCAGCCGGCGTGTTCGGACATTTGTCGAGTGTGTCCGGCACGCCATCGCCGTCGGAATCGAGGACCGACACCGCGGTCGGCGCCGCGAGCGGACAACCTTTGTCATCAACCTTGGTCCCCGCGGGCGTATTGGGGCATTGGTCGATGCCATCCAGCACGCCGTCACCATCGGAATCATGCGGGCAGCCTCTTGCGTCGACGGTCGCGCCGAGCGGAGTGTTGGGGCAGGCGTCGTCTTTGTCCGGGACGCCATCGTGATCGCTATCGAGCGCGCCCGCCGGTCCTTTCGTGCGCGTGTCCGGCTGGAAGAAGGAAAACCCGGCGGATGCGGCGAGATGGGTCGCGCTCGTGCTGGCGCCGGGAAACGCGCTCGTCGTGCTCGGAGTGTAGATGCCGCGGGCTTCGAATCGCAGCGCGAACCGCGAGCTCATGAAAAACTTCGCGCCCGCGCCACCGTGGAATCCTCCGTCCGTGAACCGGTACGGGCTGGTCGCGCCGAAGTCCAGCCGGGAATATCCGCCCAGCACGTAGACCGACATGCGGGGGGCGTTCAGGGCGTTCACCACCAGACTGCCGCCGCCGATCAACGGCTCGAGGTGTACGGTCCCCACGTCCTGCGGTGATTGAAATAGCGCCTCGACCTCGACGCCGATCATCGGTGTGAAGGCATAGGCGAAGCGCACGCCGCCGCCGATCTTGCTGGCCAGATTGAACGCCTTGTCGTATTTCGTGAAGGCGCCGAACAAGCCGACTTCGTAGCGCCGGTCGTACTGAGCCGAGAGGCTGCTTGTCGCAACCATCATCATCACGATTGTGGCGATCGTTCTCACGTTGTGCCTCCGCTCAGTTGGTCTGCCGCAGCTCGACGCGCCGGTTCTGCGCCCGGCCGGCGGGCGTCGTATTCGGCGCGACGGGCTGCGTGGGACCGTAGCCCTTGGCGATCATTCGGTCCGGCGCGACACCCTTGCTCGCGAGATAGGCGCGTACCGCTTCCGCTCGCGCCTGCGACAAGCGCGTGTTGGTGGCAGCCGACCCTGTATTGTCGGTGTGGCCCGCGATTTCGATCTTGATGTCCGGGTTGGCGACCAGTGAAGCCGCGACGATGTCGAGGATCGTGTAGGAATCCGGCTTCAGCGCCGACCGGCCGATCTCGAACGTCACGCCCCGCAGGACGACCGGCGTCCGTGCTTCGGTGAAGAGAATGGGGCAGCCGACCGAATCGACGCGAGTCCCGGCAGCCGTCCCGGGACATTTGTCCTTCGCATCGTCGACACCGTCGCCGTCGCTATCCGTCACGCGCTGGCAACCGACGGAATCGACCTCCGTCCCCGGGGGCGTGTTAGGGCACTTGTCCATGGCATCCGGCACGCCGTCGTGATCGCTGTCCACCGGACAGCCGGTCGCATCGACCGTCGCGCCCTTCGGCGTGTTGGGGCATTGGTCGAGCCCGTCCGGCACGCCGTCGGAGTCGGCATCGGTGGGACATCCCTGCGCGTCCACGCGGGCGCCGACGGGAGTGCCGGGGCACTTGTCGATGCCGTCGTACACACCGTCGCCGTCGCTGTCCTTGGGACAGCCGCGAGCATCGACTTCCGCGTGCTCGACCGTGTTCGGGCATGCATCGAGGCCATCAGGCACGCCATCGCGATCGGAATCGAGCGGGCACCCCTTCGCGTCCACGACGGCACCCACCGGTGTGTTGGGACAATTGTCCTTCTTGTCGGGAACGCCGTCTCGATCGGTGTCACGGAACGCACTCGGACCTGTGAAGATCGACAATCCGGCGGAGCCGACGATGTGTCCCGCCCAGTTGCCGCCGGCGAATCTTGTGCTGGGGGAGTAGATCGCACGTCCCTCGATCCGCAGGGCGACGCGCTCGCCGAAAAACAGCCGGTCGCCGATTGCGCCGTGAACGGCGTTATCGGTGAAGTTGTATCCGGGAATGTCCTGGAACTGCAGGCGGGTGTAGCCGCCAAGGATATAGAAGAGGTTGCGCTCGTTGCCCAGGTTCAGAACGAGGCTGCCGCTGCCCAGCGCGACGGTCGCGTTCGCCCCGCCGGCGAAGGGTGTCGGCTGCTCGTAGCCGAGCTCGAGCTCGAACCCGATCGCCGGACCAAAGAAGTACCCGAGCCGGCCCCCACCGCCAATCTGATGTTCCAGTGTGAACGCGCGGTCGTAGCGGGTGAACGAGCCGAACGCGCCCATTTCGAACTGATGAGCATGCTGCGCGACGCAGAGGGCAGGAAACGTATTCAGGCCCAGCAACAGTAGCGTCGTCCGCGTGCGCATGTCTCTCCCGAGGTTAGCGGCACTCCACTTTAATAATCGAGCTCGGGTTGAGAAACCCCTGTAGCGCGCGTCACCATCCGCCTGGTCTAGGGGTGCCCGTTTCCGCCACGAATGAAACGGAGCGCCTGGCTCAACTGCTCGGCCAGGGCTGACAACTCGGTCGCGCCATGCGCGAGATCCTGGATGGCCCGCAACTGCTCGGCGGCCGCTGCCGCAACGGCTTCGGCCTCCTGACTGGAGGTCTGGGCTCCGGCCCGCGCCTGACCGAGCGACTCGGTGATTTTCGCCGCCAGGTCGGTACTCTGGCGACCGAACTCCGCCACCTGTTTTCCGGCGCGTGCGGTCTCGGCGGCGGCCTCCGCGATACGATCGAGGTCCTGTAGCCACGCGGCGGAGTTCTGAACGACCTGGCCCAAATCGCCACGGATTCGTTCGATCAGTTGGGCGGCGCGGTCCAACGCCCGGCGCGTGTCCTGGACCGCCTTGCCGACGTTGCGCGCCTCACGGCCGCTGGCCTCAGCGAGCTTGTGGACCTCGTCGGCGACCACCGCGAATCCTCGCCCGTGAATGCCCGCGCGCGCCGCTTCGATCGTTGCGTTGAGGGCGAGCAGATTCGTCTGATTCGCGACGAACCCGAGCGTTTCCGAGAACTTTTCGACCTGCGTGGCGACTTCCCGCAGCCGCCCGACCTCGGCGGCGCTTTCTTCGGTGGTGGCGCCGAGATCAGTCAACTGACGCACGGCGTCCTGAGTCCCGGTCCGCACGCGGTCGGCGGTTTTCTCCATTTGTGCCCCCGCCTCGCGCGTCCGATCACCGGCCGCCGCCAGCTCGGCGGCGCTGTCTCTCAGCTGGCCGGCCTCACGTGACGCCGTGGCGACCAGAGTCGCTGCCTGCCCTGCGCCGTGGCTGGCGCGCTGAGCGGCGGCTGCAACCTCCTCACTCGACGCGTGGATCTCCTCCGTGGTGGCCGTGAGTGTCTGCACGTATTGCATCGTCTGATCAGAGGCGCCCGTGACTGGGCGCAACGAGCCATCGATCGCGACCATCAACGCGAGCTGCGGCGCCAGTAGCTCGAGGAGATCTCCGTCCGATTGGCGGTACATCGCCGGATCCGAGTGCCGCACGCTCCATAGTCCCACCAGCTGTCCGGCGTGGTAGAGTGGGACGAGCATCTCCGAACCCGGCGTTTCCCCGCCCGGCACGATGACTTGATCCTTTGCAAGGCCATGGGCTACGACGGGGCGCTTCAGCCGCAACGCCTCGCCCGTCAGACCTGCGTCGGAATCGAAGCGAAACGTGGTTCCGGGCTGCGCCGCAGTATCGGCCACGAGCTCCATCTGCCGCGTCCGTGCATCGTAGCGGGCAAATCCCATCTGTTCCCAGGGGACGAGCTGTCTGGTCAGCTCCTGTACGCGCTTGAAGCTCTGTAGCAACGTCAACTCGGCGGCGATGACCTGGGCGAGTCGTTGAATCAGGTTCAACTCGTCCGCACGCACGCCCAGTCGCAACACCTGCAAGCTGCCCGCCGTGGCGATCCCGAGGGCGGCGAACAGGAACGCGCGCGTCCCAACGGGAATGAGCGCATGCGCGACGGCCAGCCACGTCAGCGCCAGCGCCGCAGACACGAGATAGACGATCGATTCCCAGCGCAGCGTGAGCTGCGCGTCCACCCACGCAATCGTCTGCCCGAGCGCGAGCTCCAGATAGAACGTGCCGTTCACGATGACCGGCAACAGGACGACCGTGAGGGCAACGACCCAGGCGTTGTCCGCGGACAAAGCCGCGGCCCCGGTGGCGCCGCTGAGACGGAGATACATCCAGCCGACGAACGCGGATCCCGCCGTCAGGTGCGCGGCGTTTCCAAGCGCGGTGCGCACCGGCATACGCCGGAGGAGCACGTCGCCCACGAGCATCGCGAAGGGCGCGACGATGGCGGCGAAGGCCCAGCCGCGGTCGAGAATGGCGTACAGCATGACGCCGAGGACGTACGACGAGAAGCCGTTTCCCGGGAGCGCGATGCCGTAGCGGCGTGTGATCGCGGCGACGAGGACGAGCAGCACGCCGGCGAGCGGCAGGTTCTGCCCCGCGGGAACGCGGCCGTTGACGTAGGCGACAAGCCCAGCGCCGAAACTGACCAGTGCGGCAATGGAAACCGCGAGACGCACGATGAGCGCCGGTGCCGCCGAGAAGCGCGACGGAAGCCGCATGTCGCGCAAGGTCGGCGACGTGGCGCGGGGTGTCAAGCGCGACTATCCTTCACGCCATGACCGTCACCATCGAATACTGCGTCATCTGAAACTACGAGCCTCGGGCCACCGGTCTGGCGGCCGAGCTCCGCGATGCCTTCCCGCATGCTGACGTGCGGCTGATCCAATCGTCAGGAGGCGTCTTCGAGGTCGACGTCGACGGACGTCGAGTCTTCTCCAAGAAAACCACCAAGCGGCATGCCGAACCCGGTGAAGTGCTGCGGCTGATTCGCGGGGCAGCCGGCCCCAACCCTCCCTCCACCAAGCGGTGAGGATTGCGATCTCCACGGGCGGCGGTGACGCCCCGGGGCTGAATGCCGTCATCCGCGCCGTGGTGTTGAGCGCCGTCCATCGCGGTTGGGAATGCGTCGGAATCAGGCGGGGATTCGGGAGCCTGCTCGGCGAAGGCGAGCTCATGCCGCTGGGCCCCAACGAGGTTCGCGGGATCACGCATCTCGGCGGCACGATTCTCGGCACGTCGAACCGCCGCAATCCGCTCAAATGGCGCATGCAGCAGCCGGACGGGGCGTGGGCGGAATTGGATCGGACGGACGAGCTGCTCGAATCCTTTCGCTCGAATCGGCTGGATGCTCTCGTGGCGATCGGCGGCGAAGGGACGCTCGGCATCGTCCTGACGCTGTGGAAGAAGGGCCTTCCAGTCGTTGGCGTGCCCAAGACGATCGACAACGACGTCGGTGGCACCGTCGCGACGTTTGGCTTCGACACCGCGGTGTCCACCGCCACAGACGCGATCGACAAGGTCCATTCGACCGCCGAAAGCCATGAGCGGGTGATGGTCGTCGAAGTGATGGGCCGCTACGCGGGGTTCATCGCGCTGCATTCAGGAATCGCCGGCTCGGCGGATGTCATCCTGATTCCCGAAATCCCATTCGACATCGACAAAGTGTGCGACAAGATCCGCCGCCGCGAAGCCGAGGGGCGGCACTTCAGCATTGTCGTCGTCGCCGAGGGCGCCGCTCCGAAACGCGGCGCGGTCTCTCTGATCGATCCCGCCCACGAACGACTCGGCGGCATCGGCGACAAGGTGGCCCATTCCATCGAACAGATGACGGGAAAGGAGACGCGGTCGCTGGTGCTCGGACATCTGCAGCGCGGCGGTAGCCCGACGACTTTTGATCGATTGCTGGCATTGCGATTTGGTGCCGCCGCCGTCCGCCTGGTCGCCGAGCGGCAGTTCGGGATGATGGTGGCGTTACAGCCGCCCCGGATCGTCCCGATCGCGATCCAAGAGGCGCTTGCGGCTCCACGCCGCGTGCCGCTCGACTCTGATACCATCGCTACGGCGCGGGATCTGGGAGTGAGCTTCGGAGATTAGAGGAGGACAGGTGTTTCGGCGTATGGACACGCACCGGTACGATCTTCCTACCATAAGTATCTTGTAATACACAACTTACAGCGACCACCTCTTTTGGCACGCCTCTTTCTATTGAAGCCTCCAATCAAGGAGGAAGACATGAAACGCATACTCGTTCTCGTTGGATTGCTGGTTGGTCTCGGCACCTCAGTCGGACGCGCGCAGACTCGCGTCGGTGTTTCATTGAGTTTTGGACATCCGTATTTTGCCGGCCAGGTCGTTGTCGGCCGCCCGTACTACCACCGCTACGCATACCCCTACTTCTATCGCCACCGCCCCGTGCCCGTAATCGTGCTGGAGCCGCGTTACTACCGGGAGCCGCGAGTCATCTTCGTGCGGCCTTATCGGTATCACCGGCATCGCTATCACCGGGACTGGTAGGACCTAACACCTGACCCCCTCTCCCGCCGTGGAGAGGGGGAATTCTTTGTAGGCCCTGTTTCTATATTCCAGCGGTGCGAATATCCCGCGACCACTTCCTCCCCCCCGATCCCCAGGCCTTCCTCGCAGCTGAGCCATCCACCGGGCGAGTCATCGTCATCGCGCCCACGCGCGCGGCCTGCGAAACGATCGAATTGGCCCTGGGACTCAGGCTCGAGACCCTCCTGGAGCGCGAACATGGAGACGATATCCGCCGGCTGGCCGGATCTGGTCAGGGCTTTGGGATCGTCGCCGGTACCGGCACCGGAAAGACGCTAGCCATCCGCAGCATGGCGGAGACCATCCTGCAAGCGCCGCTGAAGGTCGGAGTGGTCAATCGCGAGCGAGAAGCCACCCCGGAAACTCCGACCTGGAACGTCGTGATCGTCACCACCGGCATAGCGCGGCGCTGGTTCCAGGACGGCCTGATCACGGCGCAAGACACGCTCGTCGTCGACGAAATCCATCAGACATCGGCCGAAATGGAGCTGTGCCTGGCGCTTGGCAAACGGGCCCGCTGCCGATTCATCTGGTTATCCGCCACGGTCGATCCGACCTTCTATTCCGACTATCTCCGGTCCGCCGAAGTCTTGGAGACGCGGGCGTTCGACCCCGCGAAGGCCGCGCAAGTCAATGTGCTGGCAGAGCAGCCACTCGAGTTCTTACACGACCGTTTCATGAAGCGCGTTATCCGCGAACGGCGGGGTGTCGCGGTGTTTGTGCCAACCAGGGCGGAGGTCGAGCAGATCGCGAGAGAGCTTGGCGATCGCTGGCCCAACCTCGCGACGGCGTTCTATCACGGTGGCGAACCGATCCGGGTCATACGTCCCTTTCTTGACGGTTTGGTCAAACGCCCCTTCCTCCTGGCGATGACGGCCGCCGGTCAGTCCGCACTCAACATTCGCGGGCTGGACACCGTGGTCGTCTACGATGCGCGCTACACAAACGTGGTCGAGCGCGGCAAGAATGTTCTGACGCGTTCTTACTTGGGTGCCAACGAGATCCTGCAGATGGCGGGCCGCGTGCACGGACGGGTCCAGCACGGGGAGGTGTACATCCTCAGTGACCGCGACCTCGCGTTTGACCAGCTCAGGCCCACGGCGCCGGAATTCCAGCTTGCGGGCGATGCGGAGCGCGTGGCGATTACGTGCGCCGCGATCGGTGTCGACGCCACAGAGCTCGATTTGCCGGTCCCGCTCGATCGTCGTGCCTACCGAGAGAGCGTCGAGCTCCTCACAGAGCGGGGACTCATAGAGCATGGCCGGCTAACGACTTACGGGCGGGACGTCGAGGCCATGCCGGTGGAGCGGCCCTGGGGCGAAATGCTATACCACGCCGACCAGGCGTTGGTGCCGGTGGTCGCGGTGGCTTCCAACATCGAATCGCTTCATCGCATGACGCGCGAGGAGCGTCAGCTCGGCGGAGTCATTGTGCCGGGGTCGGATCACATCACCGCTTACAACGTCTATGCGGAAGCGGTGAACAAGTACGGATACCTGGGCGAAGTGTATGGCCTGCCCCGTCACTTGTTTCGAGAAGACGAGATCGAGCGCTGGGCCGAGGATCGTGGTGTCCTGGTCAAGGCCATCGAGGACATCGCGTTGGGGACCGCTTCCGTGTACCGACAGCTGGAGGTCCCGTTGCCCGCGAAACTCCCCTATGGCGATCGCAAGACTCTGGAACTCTTTGCTGACCTTTTGGCCAAGATCATGCCGTTCGATCTTGTCATAGACGAACAGACGGCGGATGGGCAGGAGGCGCGGGTCAGCCGCAGCTCGGTGAGTGGCAGCTGGGGGGCGATCGCCGGGTCTCTGCGGTATTTCGCCGACCGATTTGGTGTGCCGCGCGCGAGTATCGAAGGGACGCAGATACCGGAGCGCGCGATTCGACGCAACGCCCGCCGCGGCAAGCCTGTGGTTGTCTTCGAGCGACAGCGCCGGCGCGAAGGACTGATGGTCGTTCGGACCGTCGACTATTTCGGCTTCACGCTCGATCGGGATGTCGAGCCGTTGCCAAGCCCCTTCCCTCCGGAGCTCGCTGACTCTGCCCGAGAGGCCCTAGTCGAGGGGCTGCTCGCGGGGGCGACGCCGCATCCGGATCAGTCCCGAGTCCGGCGCGCGCTGGACCGGTTCGGGCACTATTGGCGCCGCTCAGGGGGCCGGTTGACCCAGGCTCAAGCGGAGCAGGTGGCGGGACAGATTGCGGTGCAACTCGCGGGCGTGAACTCCTGGGATGCATTCATTAACAGGCGGATCGACGTCGACCCTAATGCCGCCATTTCCGAAAGCGAACGCCACAGCCTGGATGCATTGCCCTCGTCAGTGTTTCTCTATGGTGATCGCGTGCCCGTGGATTACGACATCGAGCATGGCATCGGGGTGGTGCGACTCCGGCTCAAGGAGGGGCAGGCGCGCCGGCTGCATCCCAAGGATTTGCCGGTGTTCGACCGGCCGGTACGCTACACCGTGACCCGCGGCAAGCACGAGGCTGTGCGCGCGAGCTCCCTCGAGGAGTTGCGCCAGGGGCTGCGGGCGCTAGGGACGATGCATCGCGGTCGCGTAATTCGCGGCGGGCGGCGGCCGCGCCGGCGCTAGGTCGCCGCACAGAGGGTTAACCGCGACCGTGTTGTGCCGTCTTCTAACTGGCGGTGCAGGCGGACTAACCCTCCTTAGGCAAGGTAGTTGCCCCGCCGGTCGACGCTGGAGGCCATTAAGAACCCATTAAGAAGGGACCCAGGCCGGGACTAACCAGCAACCTTTTGCCCCATGAGCGAGTCTCATCTTGGCACGAATCTCACAGCCAGCGTCGTCCGCATGAAACCTTGGACCGGCATGTTTTGTGTGAGGGTAACCAACCAATGATCGACAAGCCTGTCAGCCCGGCGGGCAGCATCCCCGCAACGTTTTCCCCCCTCGTGCGTGCGGTCATCGATTCTGTTACCGAGGGTGTCGTGATCTTCGATCAGCAAGGCCGCCTGCTCTACGCGAACGCCAGCGCGCGGCGCGTCATCGATGGACAGAACGGTGACGTGCGCAACCGACTGCAGAGTCTCGGTGCCAGGTTCTCTCTTCTGAAAAACGGCACGCAGCATCTCGGCGAAGCGGCGATCCTTCCGCAGACTGGACCGCTCACGCTCGCTGAGCGCGAGCGCCAAGCCATCACCGCGACGCTTCAGGACACCAGCGGCAAGCTCGCGGAGACTGCGCGCCGGCTCGGGATCAGTCGCACGACGCTCTGGAGACGGCTCAAGTCCTACGGGATGGACGGCTTCCGCGCCTCTTCGTAGTCTCCTAGCTTCTCCGGGGGATGGGCTCCCCCGCACCGCAGCCATTCGTCATCGAGGAATACGTCCGTTGGTCTGACGTAGACTTCGCCGGCATCATTTTCTACGGTTCGTACGTTCGCCTGTTCGAGATCGCCGAAACCGAGATGTTTCGGCACTGCGGGCTCGCGTACGCACGGATGTTCGCCGAATACGACATCTTTTTGCCGCGCAAAGCAGTGCACTCCGAGTTTTACTGGCCGGCGCGCCTCGATGACCGGTTGCGCATTGCGGCATACGTCGGCAAGGTCGGGACAAAATCGCTCACCCTGCACTTCGATGTGTTGCGAGCGGACGGGACGGCACTCGGAGCCGCGGGATGGATGGTGTTGGTCTGCGTCGATCGCAGGAAACTGAAGCCCATACCACTTCCCGCCGGGCTGATCGCGTCGCTGGCGCCCCATACGCTCACCCCCGAGGCAGCACGAAAATTTCTCGGAGTCGCACCATCACCTCGCTAAGAGTCCCTGCCCTGCTCCTGCTTCTAACTTGCTGCGCCGGTACTGGCGACGAGCCGCTCCGTGTTGACGCAGTGGTCGCGTTTCCCCCGCGAGACACGGTTCGCATTTCTCTTCCCGCGGTGACGCACCGCTGTTCGGATGGACGATCCATGCTTCTGGAAGCCGTGAGTCCCGAGGGCAGCGGCGTGCTTGTGCGTCTGCGATATCGCGATAGTCTGGTCACCGCCACCTACCGGATCATCGTACCGCGTGATACGACCACGCCCGGCGCGACGGTCGCGGTGCGCTATCTGCTCAGGGACATGGCACACGCATTCTTTTTCGATACCGGCACCGTCCAGCTTCGGCGCGAGGGGGGGAAGGGAGGGGGGAGCGCGAAGATCAGCGGGCGGATCGAGGGATCGGGTATCGAGAACGCGATCCGGACGCCCACGCGCATCGAATACCACGATGTTCCCGTTGCCCGTCCGACCGACACCGTGTTCTGCGTCGCGCAGCCGTGAGCTCGGCGAGCGACGTCCGTATCGGCTTCATCGGGTCCGGATTCGCCCGCCGCGTGCAGCTCCCCGGGCTGGCGTTCGTACCTGGCGCTAAAGCCACCGCCATCGCGAGCGGGCGCCGTGCGAACGCGGAGACGGTGGCGCGCGAGTTCGGCCTGGCACACGTCTTCACCGACGGCACGGAGCTCGCCCGCTCGGCCGACGTGGATCTGGTGGTCGTTTCGTCCACGCCCGATTCGCACGCGCGCTACGCGATTGCGGCGCTCGAGGCGGGAAAGCACGTCCTGTGCGAAAAGCCTATGGCGCTGGATGCGTTCGAAGCGGCGCAGATGGTGACAGCATCCGCACAGCATCCCGACCGGCTCGCCTGGATCGACCATGAACTGCGCTACGAGCCGAACCGTCGACGGGCGCGCGAGCTGATTCGGTCAAACGCGATCGGCGAGGTTCGGCATATCGAGCTCTCGCTCAAGCCGTATCTGAGGGGAGATGGCAGGCCGCAGGCCTCCGACGCGCCGTGGAACTGGTGGTTCGACGCCTCGCGCGGCGGCGGTATCCTCGGCGCCGTGGGGTCACACCTGATCGATCTGTGCCGGTTCTGGACGGGGAGCGAAATCAGATACGTCGCCGGACTTGTCGAGACATTCGTCAAGCAACGCACAGACGACACGGGCACGATTCGTCCAGTTAGCGCGGACGACTTCGCGAGCTGCGTCTTGCGGACGGGCAGCGGCGCGGTGGCGACGATCACCTTGAGCACTGTCGCCCATCACGGAACGGGCCACCACGGCCAGGTGACCGGGAGCGAGGGGACGCTGGTCCTGAGCGGCGAAACGAAACTCGAGCTGGCGAAAGCAGGAGGCCCGCTGGAGGACATCTCCGCGACGGATGATTTGTGGGAGAAGATCACACCGAACAACATGTGGGCGCGCTCCTTCGTGCGGCTGATGCGCGAGATGGTGCAGGTGATCCGCGGCGGTACCTCGCAGGCGGAACCCGCCACGTTCCGCGACGGCTGGCAGGTGCAGCGCGTGCTCGATGCGGTCCGCGGTGGCCGCGGTGTGCAGTTAGATTGAGCGCGTGGAACAGACCTATTTCCGCAAAGGGTTCGGGCTCAAGGGCGCCATCGAAGGAGTGCTCTCGGCCGACTATCACAGCCGGGTGGTCGATGCCATCCGCGCTTCAGGGTACACGCTCGAGGTAGGCGACCTCACGTTCCGGCTGGCGGGCGAGTTCGGTTTCTGTTACGGCGTGGATCGCGCGGTCGAGTACGCCTACGAAACACGCACCAAGTTCCCCGACAAGCGGACGTTTCTCGTCGGCGAGATCATTCACAATCCCCACGTCAATCAGAAGCTCGCCGCGATGGGCGTGCAGTTCCTGCACCGACCAGAGGGCCGGGACGATGAGTTCGACTTCAGCTCGGTCAGTGCAAATGACGTGGTGATCCTGCCGGCGTTCGGCGTGACCGTCAGGGACTTCGAGCGACTGCGCGCGATCGGATGCGTGCTCGTGGATACGACGTGCGGGTCCGTGCTCAACGTCTGGAAACGGGTCGAGTCGTACGCGCGCGACGGGTTCACGGCGCTGATTCACGGCAAGAACTACCACGAGGAGACGAAGGCCACATCGAGCCAGGTCAACAAGTATCCCGGCGGCAAATATCTCGTCGTGCGCGACATGAGTGAGGCCCGCGTCGTCTGCGAGTACATCGAGGGACGGGGGCGGAGAGAGGAGTTTCTCGAGCAGTTCAACGGCAAAATGACGCCGGGCTTTGATCCGGACCGCGACCTGCAGCGCGTCGGCGTCGCGAATCAGACCACGATGCTCTCGGGCGAATCGCTGGCGATCGCCGGTGAAGTCGGCAAGAGCATGGGACGGCGCTGGGGCACCGGCGCCGCGACTGAACACTTCCGCACCTTCGATACGATCTGTTCAGCGACGCAGGAGCGGCAGGATGCGGTGCTCAAGCTGATCGCCGAGCCGCTCGACCTGATGGTGGTGATCGGCGGATACAACTCGAGCAACACCACGCACCTCGCGGCCATTTGCAACGAGAAGGTCACGACGTATCACATCGAGGACGCGGCTTGCATCGGTGTGGCGGACGGCAGCATCCGGTATCGGCCGGTGGGCACGCATGCCACCGAAGAGCGACGGGAGCGGTGGCTGCCGGCTGGCCCGCTCAAGATTGGCATCACAGCTGGCGCGTCGACCCCGAACAACAAGATCGGCGAGACGATCGAGCGGATCGCGGCCCTGCGCGGCTAGCTGGTTTTCGGGTATATTTCGGGCCTTATGCCGCTGGCGCGTTTCCATCCTGTCATTGAACGCTGGTTCTCGAACCGCTTCGCCGAGCCCACCGAGCCGCAGAAGCGCGCGTGGCCGGTCATTCAGAATGGCGCGGACGTGCTCATCGCCGCGCCGACGGGGTCCGGCAAGACGTTCGCGGCGTTTCTCTCGGCCATCGATGGGTTGCTGAGGCAGGGGCTGAGTGGCGAGCTGCGCGACGAGATGCAGGTCGTCTACGTCTCCCCGCTCAAAGCGCTGTCCAACGACGTGCAGAAGAATCTGTCGGAGCCGCTCGCCGAAATCCGTGCTTCATTGACGGAGCAGGGCCTGCCCGACGTCGAGGTCCGGACGTTGGTTCGCACGGGCGACACGCCACAGTCGGAGCGGCAGGCGATGCTCAATCGACCACCGCACATCCTGGTCACCACGCCGGAATCGCTCTATCTGCTCCTCACGTCCGAGCGGGCGCGCGAGATGTTGCGCTCGGTCCGCACAGTGATCGTCGACGAAATCCACGCCGTGGCGCGTGACAAGCGCGGCAGCCATCTGGCGCTGTCGCTGGCGCGGCTCGACGCGCTGATCGGCAGGCGGCCACAACGGATCGGCCTCTCGGCCACGCAGCGGCCGATCGAGGAGATCGCGCACTTCCTCGTCGGCACCGGCCAGCCGTTGCCCACGATTGTGGACGCCGGCCATATCCGAACCTTAGATCTGGCGCTCGAGATACCGTCGTCGCCGCTCGAGGCGGTGATGTCGGCGGAAGTGTGGGAAGAAGTCAATGCCAGGATTGCCGAGTTGATTTCGCAGCATCAGACGACGCTCGTGTTCGTGAACACGCGGCGGCTATGCGAGCGGCTCACGATGCACCTCTCGGAGCGGCTTGGCGCCGATCGGGTCACGAGTCATCACGGCAGCCTGTCGCGCGAGAAGCGACTCGAGGCCGAGGAGCGGCTCAAGCGCGGCGAGCTGCAGGCGCTCGTCGCTACCGCATCGCTCGAGCTGGGGATCGACATCGGCAGCGTGGACCTCGTCATTCAAGTCGGGTCGACGAGATCGATTGCGACCCTCCTGCAACGCGTGGGCAGGGCGGGGCACCGGCTTGGTGCCATCCCCAAGGGACGCGTGTTCCCGCTCTCGCGAGACGAGCTGATCGAATGCGCGGCGCTGCAGCGCGCAACGCGCGAGGGGCGGCTCGATCGACTCATCATTCCAAACAAGCCGCTCGACATCCTGGCGCAGCAAATCGTGGCCGCTACGGCCGGCGAAGAGTGGGACGAAGCTGCGCTCTTTGAGCGCATGCGCTCGGCCTATCCGTACCGCGACCTCAGCCGCAAGGAATTCGACGACGTCGTGCAGATGCTTGCAGAAGGGTTCACGACGCGGCGGGGGCGGCGCAGCGCGCACGTTCACTACGATGGCATCAACAAGAAGCTGAAAGGACGCCGGGGGGCGCGGATTGCGGCGATCACCTCGGGGGGGGCCATTCCTGATCTCGGTGATTATCGCGTGATTCTCGAGCCGACCGAGACGTTCGTTGGCACGCTGAACGAAGACTTCGCCATCGAGAGCACGCCTGGCGACATCTTCCAGCTGGGCAACACGTCGTATCAGATCGTCAAAGTCGAGTCGGGGCAGGTGCGTGTGGCCGACGCCAAAGGCCAGCCGCCGACACTGCCGTTCTGGTTGGGTGAAGCACCGGGCCGCACGAACGAGCTTTCGGAGGAAGTCTCCCGGCTACGACAGGATATCGCGGACCGGCTGGACGACCAGCGGGGGGCCATTCAGTGGCTCGTCGACGAGATCGGCATGAACGAGGCGGGCGCGCGCACGATCGTCGAATACCTCGCGGCAACCCGCGTCATCCTCGGCACGATCCCGACACAGAAATGCCTGGTGCTGGAGCGCTTCTTCGACGAAGCGGGCGGGATGCAGCTCGTGCTGCACGCGCCATTCGGCAGCCGCATCAACCGCGCGTGGGGTCTCGCGCTCCGCAAGCGGTTCTGCCGCAGCTTCAACTTCGAGCTGCAGGCGGCGGCGACCGAAGACGCCATCATCCTAGCGCTGGGACCGCAACACAGCTTCCCGCTCGAAGACGTTTTCCAATACTTGAAGCCCGCGACGGCCGAACACTTACTGGTGCAGGCAATGCTCGATGCGCCGGTATTCGGGACGCGCTGGCGCTGGAATGCAACGCGCGCCCTGGCGGTGCTGCGGTTCCGCGGCGGCCGCAAAGTGCCGACGCCGCTGCAGCGCATGGAGGCCGAAGACCTCGTCGCGGCGGTTTTCCCCGACCAGCTCGCGTGCCCGGAGAACCTCGTGGGCGATCGCGAAATTCCCGATCATCCGCTCGTGAATCAGACAATCGGCGACTGCCTGCTCGAGGCGATGGACTTCCCCGGCCTGAAGCACTTGCTGGAGGGCATGGAAGCGGGGCAATTCACGCTCATTGCTCGCGACACGACAGAGCCGTCGCCGCTCTGCCACGAGGTTCTGAACGCGCGGCCCTACGCCTTCCTCGACGATGCGCCGCTCGAGGAGCGGCGGACGCAGGCGGTCATTACCCGTCGCGGCCTCGATGTGAAGACGGCCGAGGAATTCGGCAAACTCGATCAGTCCGCGATCGATCTGGTGCGCGAGCAGGCATGGCCCGATCCCGAAACGGCGGACGAGCTGCACGACGCGCTGCTGATCATGGGTGCGGTGCCGAGTGTGGAAGCCGGCACACACGCGTCCTGGAAAGACAAGTACGAGGAGCTGGCGCGCGCCGGCCGGGTGACCACGGTTGACGAGCGGCTATGGGTGGCGACGGAGCGTCTGCCGATGGTGCAGGCGGCATACCCCGGCGCACAGAACGACCCGGCGGTGGTGCCGCCCGAGCGCGAAGCAACGAAGGTCTGGAGCAGGGAAGACGCGATTCGCGAACTGGTTCGCGGGCGCCTCGAGGTGGTAGGACCGACCACGGCTACGGAAATCGGTGAGGCCCTGGCGTTGCTGGTCGCCGACGTGGACTTCGCGCTGGCAGCGCTCGAGCACGAGGGGTTCGCGCTCCGTGGCCATTTCTCCTCGGGCGTCGATGCGGTCGAGTGGTGCGAGCGGCGGTTGCTGGCGCGGATTCATCGCTACACGCTCGATCGGTTGCGCAAGGAAATCGAACCGGTCACGACGGCGGATTTCCTGCGGTTCCTCTTCAGGTGGCAGCGATTGGCAACCGGGTCGCGGGCCGAGGGACCGGAGGGTCTGGCTGCGGTTCTCGACCTGCTCGATGGCTACGAGCTTGCGGCGGGGGCGTGGGAGTCCGAGGTGCTGCCGGCGCGGCTGACTGACTATGACCCGCTGTGGCTCGACGGGCTGTGCCTGTCCGGCGAAATCGCGTGGGGAAGACTGACGGCAACGCGGAATGCGGAAGGCGGAACGCGGAACAGAAGGGTGGGTCCCGTTCGCTCTACACCGGTCGCTCTCTTCCGGCGGGAGCGAGGTGAGGTCTGGAGAGCGGGGAACCCCGAAGTGGATCCAGCGACGCTGCCGCTCTCGTCGACGGGCAAGGCGCTGCTCACGGCGTTCGAGTCGCGCGGCGCGTTGTTCTTCGGCGATCTCCTCAACGCCACCGGGTTGCTGCGCACGGAGGTAGAGAAGGGACTCGCCGAGCTGGTCGCCTGGGGGCTTGTGTCGTCGGACAGCTTCGCCGGATTGCGGGCGCTGCTGGTGCCTTCGGATCGCCGGCGGCCGCTGGGCGGCGGGTATCGACGCCGCGGCAGAATCGCCCCGTTCGGTGTCGAGACTGCGGGGCGTTGGGCGCGTAGCCATTCGCGTCCGCCGATTCCCGACGAACAGATCGCCGAGGCGATCGCCTGGCAGCTGCTGCGGCGCTACGGGGTGGTGTTCCGGCGGCTCGTGCAGCGTGAGACGCTGCTCGCGCCGTGGCGCGACATCCTGCGTGTCTTCCGGCGACTCGAGGCGCGTGGTGAGATTCGCGGCGGCCGGTTCGTCGGGGGGTTTTCAGGCGAGCAGTACGCCTTGCCGGAAGCGATCGGACTCCTGCGGACCACCCGCCGGGAGCATGGGGAAGGGGAGCTGATCGCCGTGAGCGGCGCGGATCCGCTGAACCTCGTCGGCATCCTCACTCCTGACGAGGCCGTCGCGGCGATTACGACGAACCGCATTCTCTATCGTGATGGTGTGCCGATCGTGGTGAAAGAAGCAGAGGGGAAAGAGCGCTTCCTCGTTGACGTGCCATCCGAGGAACGCGACATGCTGCGCGGTGCGCTGCTACGCCGCCGGCCCGCACCGCTCGTGCGCACCTACCTCGGCAAGAGCAAGGCGGCCGGCTAGACTTTTAGCTTTTCCAGGTACTTGCTGCGCAGCTTCGCGACTTTGGGTGCGATGACCGCGCGGCAGTAGGGCTGGTTGAGGTTCCTTCTGTAGTACTCCCGGTGGTACTCCTCAGCAGGATAGAACGCTTTCAACGGCTCGATCTTCGTCAGGATCGGGTCGTCGAACACGTGCTCGGCTTCCAGCTCGCGGACGACTTCCTCGGCGGTGCGTCGCTGCGCGTCATCGTGGTAGAAGATCGCCGACCGATACTGCGTCCCCACATCGCCGCCCTGGCGATCGAGCGTGGTGGGATCGTGCAGCGTAAAGAACACGCCCAGCAGGTCACGGAAGGAGATTTCGTCCGGGTCAAACGCGACCTGGACGACTTCGGCATGTCCCGTCGTGCCGGTGCAAACCGCCTCGTAACTCGGATTCGGGGCGTGGCCGCCCGCGTAGCCTGAGGTCACCTTCGTGACGCCACGGAGCTGCTCGAAGACCGCTTCGAGGCACCAGAAGCAGCCGCCGGCCAGGGTGGCCAATTGTGTGGTCATACCTTTCATTCTCGCCGGGCTGTCAAGCGGATGGAGTCGGCCAGGCTGCGCAGAAAGGGAGCGAAGTCCACGCCCCGCGCCGCGAGTTCGCGATACTGCCCAAGTCCCAGCTCAAAGGAGCCGGCGGCGCGCGCCGTGTCGTGTTTGGCCCGCCACGCCATGCCTTCCACCAGAGCGGCATAGACACGAACCGCCGGTGTGGCGCCGTTCACCGGATCGAGCGCCTCTTCGAGAAGCTCGATTGCGCTGTCGGGTCGTCCGATTCGCAGCTGTGTCCGGGCGAAGTCGATGAGGCGGACCGGATCGCGCGGCGGTGGCGGCGCGATATTGAAGCGGTACGAGACGAGACTGCGCACCGGCTTTCCGGCAATGCGCGCCGGGCTGAACAGGACCGTTGTCAGCGTCTGTTTGAGCGCCACGCTGAATCCAGAGTCCGGGATTTCCAGAATCTCGATGTTGCGCTCGTCCACGTGGCCGAGCGTATCCACGAGCATCCGGACGACCGCCGCTCCCGCCACCCGGCGGCGGCGCAGCTCGCGCGGGTAAACGAACTGGGGTGCGGTCAGCCACCGCACCGGCTGATCGAGGTCCCACGCCCGGAAGGTTCGAATCGCGCGGGACTCGACGTCAAACAGATTCGCCAGGCCGGGAGAGATCGTATCGAGTCCACGGACCGCCGGATCGGGATAGAGTGCCAGGGCGCGCCGCACGTTGAGCCGCGCAAGCTGGTAATGGCCACGCTGGTATTCTAGAACGCCGCGCCAGACATACGCCCAGGAGCTGTCCATGATGTACGGGGCGCTCTCCAGCGCCGCAGACAATTCGGCGTCTGCGCTGTCCCATTGCCTGGCGACGATGTGTGACTGGGCGGCGGTGAGGAGCTGCGCACTACGGTTCTGTGCCGCCAGAGGGGGGGCGACGGCGAGGAAAACTAGTGCGACGCGAGGTATCGTAACACGACCAGATTGAAGTATGCAGCGTTGCTCGTGTGCGGCGGATGCCCCGCACCCGGAATGATCACCGTGGTGTCGTTTCGCATGCAGCGCGCCAGCTCATCCATGATCAACTGGAACATTCGGGGACTGCGTTCACCGCGAACGAGCAGCACGGGCGTCGTGATCCTCCCAAGTTCGGCGCACGTCACGGGTGGCAAGTAGTCGCCGCGCTCAGCGAGCATTTCGCGGCGCAGCTCGAACGCGTGCCCGAGCAGGTTGGCGCGAGCGCCGGCATTGAGCCGGTCGAACGCGCCGCGTCGCGTCGTGCCGTCAAAAAAGAGCCGCACGGCTGCGACGGAGTCTCCCCTTGCGAACGCGGCACGAGCCGGATCGAGCACATACGTGTAGAACGCGCGGCGCGCCGAGTCTCCCGCCTCGGATCCGGTGAGCAGCGAAGAGATCGGTGGCTCGGCGAGTACGAGCCCGCGGACGAGCTGGGGATGGTCACGCGCCAGCTGCAGCGCGGTGTACGCGCCGTACGACGAACCGATGATCTGCGCCGGCGCGAGATCGAGCGTCAGCAGCATGGCCGCGAGGTCCTCGGAGTGGAGTTTCGGCGAGTACGTCTGATTGTCCTCGGCCTGGGGATTCGGCCGGTGATAGCGCCGGCTATACACCAGCACGCGATATCGTTGGGCGAAGAGATTCTCCTGGCCGCCCCACGAATTCAGATCTGCCAACGTCCCATGGACGAACACGACCGGCGGAGCGCCGCTGTCGCCGATGACTCGGTACGTCAATCGCGTGCCGTTGAAGGTCATCGCGTGCAGCGTGCGATCGAACACACGCAGCGGTGGAGCCGCAGGCCCCGCGGGTGCCGCGTTCTCGGGAGCCGGCCCTCCGCCGCACGCGACCACGAGCAGGCAGCACAGCAGGATTCGCATGCTTACAGGATGGAGCGCAGGGCTGCAAAACGCCATTAGCCGACCAGCCACGCCCCCGCCGCGGCAACCTTCTGCTCGGCGCGCCACCGAGCAACATGCTCACCCAACGCCGCGACCTTGTACTTCGCCTCGATGGGGGACCGCCGGAGCGCCTTGCCCAGCAATTCGTAGACCTCCCGCTCGAGGACGACCCGAACGGCGACGTCGCAGTGCTCCAGGGCGTTGACCAGCACCGTGCGAAACAACCGGCCTTCGGACGCGTGCGCGCGCATGTGTTGATTGGCAATGCTGGCGGGATCGGTGAGCGAGGCGACGACGACCGCCGCGCGCCGAACCCGCTGCTCGGCGCCGAATTCCTCCAGTAAGGCCGCGATCTGACGGCGGGAAAACCGCTCGATGCCGCGCACCAGACGCGTGACCTTGGCGGTGTCGGTCTGCTCTGTGCCGAAGCCGGCATGATAAGGTTGGCGCGAGTCCGGTACGTCGGGGTCGGACAGTTCGATCACGCGGCTGTCACGGACCGTGGGCGCCTTCGCGGACTTCGCGATCAGCACCGCCGCGGCCCAACCGGATTTCACGCGAAAGCCGAGGGTCATCCCCAGTCCTTGGAATCGGGAGCGACGCGACGCATCGCTCTGAGAAATGAAAATGCATGTGGCGTGGGGTGTGCGGCGTCGACTCGTCTGATGTCGCGCTGCAACCCCAGAACTTCCTCTGCCAGAACGTTCACCGTGCCGTCGTCCTTCGCGAGCTTCCCTTTCACCACTACAAACGGCTCTCCTCTCACAGCCGCGCGATAGCGGTCGTAGACGTCGGTCCGCACGATCACATTCGTCATTCCCGTTTCGTCCTCGACCAGGAGAAAGACGATTCCTTTGGCGGTTTCCGGTCGCTGGCGAGCGACGACCAGACCCGCCACCTGACATTTGACGCCGGCCTTCAGATTCTCAAGATCGCGATTGAGCGTGAGTCCGGGCGGTAAGGCGTTGCGCACCAAAGACAGAGGATGGCCGCTGGCCGAGAAGCCCAGCGTGGCATACTCGGCGAGCAGGCGCTCGTGCGGTGCGAGGCCGCCGAAGGCCAGGTGCTCATGGGGGTGGTTCAGCGCCAGCTCGAGCTGCCGGCGGCCCCGGCCGTCCCCAGAGCGCGAGGCCTTGGGTGGCAGCCAGAGACCGACCTGCCATAACAGCTCGCGGCGCGTCAGACCGAAGGCATCGCAGCCGCCGACCCACATCAGCGCTTCGATAGCCGTGCGTTTGAGCATGGGCGGCGCGCGCCGGATGAAATCACCCACGCTTTTGAACGGACCATGTTGCTCTCGCTCGACGACGGTTGCCGTGGCGGTCTCTTCGCTCCAATGACGAATCAAGCCCAGTCCGATCCGCACCGTGTCGTCCTCCACCGTGCACCACACATCGCTCCGGTTGATGTCGGGCAACCGCATCTCGATGCCATGGCGCAGCGCATCGCGGCCCAGCGCATCGATCGAGTAGAAGCCCATCGGCTGATTATTGAACAGGGCGACGTAGTACTCGACCGGGTGATAGTGTCTGAGCCATGCCGACTGATACGCGAGCAGACCGAATGCCGCGGCATGCGATTTGGGAAATCCGAATTCGCTGAACGCGGTCACCTGGCCGAAGACTTTCTCCGCCGTGGCTTCGGGGACGCCGCGGGCGAGGGCGCCGGCCCGAAATTCTTCCCAGAAGCCCGCAATCAGATCGTGCGAGCGGCGGCGGCTCATCGCGCGGCGCAGCGCCTCGGATTGCCCGGTCGTGAATCCCGCGAGCGCCTGGCACACCTGCAGCACCTGATCCTGATAGAGGATCACGCCAAGGGTTTCGTCGAGACAATCGCGAAGCAGAGGATGATCGACGGGTGGCTGATACGGTCGCCCCTCCGCCGCCGCTTTTCTCGCCGCCTCCCGCCGCCGCACGTAGGGGTTCACCGCCCCCCCGACGATCGGCCCCGGTCGCACGATCGCGACTTCGACCGCGAGGTCTTCCAGGTTCCGCGGCCGGCTGCGCCGTATCATCTGGATCTGCGCGCGACTCTCGATTTGAAACAGGCCGATCGTGTCGCCGGCGCAGATGCGGTCGTAGATCGCGGGGTCCTCGAAATCGATGCGCGAGAGATCGGGCGCGGTTCCGGTGCGACGCGCGATCAGCTCGACGCATTCTTCGACGAGCGACAGCATGCCCAGCGCGAGAAAATCGATCTTGATGAAGCGCGCGTCGTCGCAGGAATCCTTGTCCCACTGGCAGACGACGCGGTCCTCCATCGCGGCGCGCTCGAGGGGCACCAGCTCGATCAGCGGGCGCGACGAGATGATCATGCCGCCCGGATGTTGCGAAGCGTGGCGCGGGAGCCCGCGAATCTCCTGCGCGAGCTGACACAGCTCTTTCCATAACGGAGCATTTTTGCGGCCGGCAAACCCCGGCAAATGCTCCATCTCGTCCGCGAGTCCCTCCGCCCGACCGTCCGACAGTTTCGCGACCAATTCGATTTCGCCGAGCGGCAAGTCGAGCGCCTTGCCGATTTCGCGGACGGCCGATCGCAGGCGATAGGTGGGGAACGAGCATACCAGTCCGGCGTGCTCGGCGCCGTACCGGGTGTACACCCGGCGAATCAGCTCCTCCCGGATCTCGCGCGGGAAATCGAGATCGATATCCGGCACCGACGCGAGCGTCTCGTTCAGGAAGCGGCCCAAAAAGAGCTTGTTGGCGATGGGATCGATGTGCGACAGGCCGAGAAGGTAGCAAACGATCGAGGAGACCGACGACCCGCGTCCCCGGCCGGGAAGGAGGTTGCCCATGGCCCGACGCGACCCGCGCCGGATGTCGGCAGCGACGTCGCGGGCGAGATCGAAGAGGTCGTGATAGACGAGGAAGAAGCCACTGAGCTTGTGGTGCTCGATGAGCTGCAGCTCGTCTGCGAGCCGACGCACCGCCGGCGCGTGGTAGAGGGAGCCAGGCGGGTAGCGCTCCCGCATTCGGGCGTGGCACAGCTCGGCCAACGCCTGGGGCGCGGGCGCGCGATCCGAGCCGCGGAAGTCAGGGAAGGTGTAGCCCAGATCGCGCGTGATGTCGAAGGCCCTACAGCGCTCGGCGATGGCCAATGTAGTGGCGACAGCATCCGGACAGTCACTGAACAGCGCCTCGACTTCGTCCAGTGGCCGCAAGTAAAATTCGCTGTTCGGATTTCGCACCCGATGCGAGCCATCGAGCGTCGTCCGATGACGGATCGCGACCATGACGTCGTGCAGCCGATGCAGCTCGCGCTTGTGGTAGAGCACGTTTCCCGTCGGCACGACTGCAAGCTGCACGCTGTTCGCGATGTCCATCAACGATCGTGTCACTGCGAGATCACCACGGACACGGTTGCGTTGGATCTCGACGAAGAACTGCTCCTTCCCAAACATCCCTTTGCACTGCTCGGCGAGTCTACGCGCGGCGTTGAGGCCCTCGTTCTCGAGTGTCCGTGGCAACAATCCGTCGCGGCGTCCCCCGGATAAAATGATCAGCCCGTCATGCCGCGCTTCGAGGGCTGTGAGTGGGAGTCGTGGGTCGAGTCGCTCGGCGTCGAGGTGCGTCTCGGTGAGGAGTCGGCAAAGATTTGTGTATCCCCGCGACGTCTCAGCGAGCAGAATGAGATGACTGCCATTGGTGAGGGTGACCTCGACACCGGTGATTGCCTGCAGGCCGAGCGGCTGGGCGGCGTGCGCGAACGCGAGCGAGCCGTAGATGCCGTTGCGATCCGTGAGCGCGAGTGCGGGATAGCCCAGCCGGTGCGCTTCCGCGAGGATCTCGTCGGGCGGGGAGGCGCCGTCGAGGAATGAAAAGGCGGAGTGGCAATGCAGCTCCGCATACCTCCCATGAGTCATGGCTGCTGCATGAACCAAAGACCTGTCATGAGATCTTGAAATACCACTACGCGCTTTCCTCCTTCTAACAACAATTCCAGATACGAGCGCGAAATCGGTTGACGCCACCATTCATCGTCGATTCGCCACGATTCAAGAATGGCTTCGACGTTTCCGACCGTCCGGCCGTCCGGCCGTCCGACCGTCATCAGACCGGATTCATGCAATTCCACCGTGACGGTGCGGGGCTCGTTTACGGCTCGTAGTCGATCAGTGCGTAGCGGCGCTCGGGCAGGCGCGACCATGGCTGTACCTCGATGACGTGATAGAGATTGGCGCGATTCACGCGCATCCGGACTTCGCGCGCGGCGTGACGCAACGCGCGCTGTTGCCCCGCACGCGCGGCAGCCGCGGCGTCTCGCGCGAAGAGCTGCAGCTCGGCGGTTCCGGGAGCGAACGCGGTGAACTCGAGCACGAGACGCTCGACGGCGCCGGTAGGGGGCGACTGCTCGAGCCGGACTATCAACGGCGCCGCGATGCGATCACCGTCGGCGGTCGGATCTTTGAGCAGGATGCTGGCGAGCCACGATCCGCCCGCGGCACCTTCGAGATCGGCACGCAGCCGCACCGCGTGCACGCGCCAGCCGATGCGGCGGGGATGATTGAGCGCGCGTGCGATCAGCTGCTCGAGCGAGTGCACGAGCAACTCACACTCGCCCACCGGTGTGAAGAACGTGAGCGCGGCCACGATCGGCTCGAGCGTGACGCGTCCTTCGACGGGCTCCGCGATGCGGCCGGCGGCGAGTCGCCACAGGCGTTTCCCCACGTCACCGAACTGCGCGGTGACCGCCGCTTCAGGAAGCGCCGCGAGCGCGCCCAGCGTGCGGATATTGAGTTGCCGGAGCCGGCGGTGGATGTCGGTATCGAGAGGCAGAACAGCGATCGGCTGGGAGGCGAGGAATTTCCTCTCTGCTCCTGCCGGAACGATCACTGCTTCGTCAGGCTTGGAACGCGAGGCGGCGACCCACGCAACGAACTTCCCGAACCCCCAACCCAGTCGGACGGTCGGACGGTCGGACTGCCGGACTGTCTGTCGAAGGACGGCGAGAATCTGCGTCGCGGAACCGAAGATCCCCGCTAATCCATCAACCCCCACGTATACGAGTCCCAGTTCGGATGGTTCAACGACAGGACTCACCTCACTCAGTGCAGAGAGCAAAGCGGCAAATTGCTCGTCGTAATGGACCGGGTCGGGTTCGATCAGCCGCAGCGTGGGACAGAGCCCGATCGCCTGGCTGACCGTCATCCCCGGCTTCACCCCCGCATGACGGGCGAGCGAGGAGACTTGCCAGAGCTTGCGTGTGGTGTCAGGGGCGAGCAGGGCAGTGGGGTAAGCCGACAGCCCCTCATGACGAGCCTCTTCACAGCGAAGCGGGAAGAGGGGAATCCAGACGCAGGCGGCGAGCGAGCTCGTAGGACGTCGCGACATTGACAAAAGTCCCAAGGGGACCCGAATATATCCCGAAGATCACATCACTCGCAAGCAGCCTCGGGAAGATTAGACTTTTAGCATGACGCAAGCGGATCTCTTTGGGCCTGAAGCACTTCCGGCCCACAGCCCCGAGCTCGTCCAGCTCGGCCAAGGCATCCCGCCGAACATTCGGTTTGGGACGTCTACCTGGACCTATGACGGCTGGTTTGGCGATGTGTACCACCGCCATTATCGCGGTCCGCAGCCGGCCAAGCGACTCGAGGAATACGCGCGCTATCCACTGTTTCGCACGGTCGGGATCGACAGCGTGTTCTACGATCCGCCCTCAGAAGCGGAGCTGCAGTCCTACGCTCGGGCCTTGCCGTCGGCGTTCCCGTGTGTCAGCAAAGTCTGGGACCGTATCACCGCAATGCGACTGGGACAGGATTCGCCGCAGCCGGGTCTCGCCGGGATGCGCAACCCTGACTTTCTGAAAGCGGCACTCTTCAAGGACAATGTGCTGGGGGCTTACAGCCGAGTATTTCGGGATCACGCGGGGTGCTTTGTGTTCGAGTTCCAAGCGATGCGTGGGAAGGACCTGCCGGATCCGCTGCAATGGGCCGATCAGCTCGACGATTTTCTCAGTGAGCTGCCTCAAGACTTTCGCTATGCCGTCGAGCTGCGCAATCCGGAGCTGCTCACGCCGGTGCATGGCGAGGTGCTGAAGCGGCACGACGTGGCGCACGTCTTCAACTCGTGGACCGAAATGCCGCCGATCGGCGAACAGATCGACCTCGGCTGGACGTTTTCCGCGGCCTTCACGGTTGCACGCGCGTTGCTCAAGCCTGGGCGCCGCTATGCCGACGCCGTCAAACAATTTCAGCCGTACGACCGGGTACAGGAGCCGGTACCCAGCCTGCGGCAGGATCTCCTGCGTCTCGTCAGCGAAGCCCACCGCCGCCGAGTCGAAGCGTCCATCCTGGCGAACAATCGCGCCGAGGGGAACGCGCCGGGGACGATCCGGGCGGTGGCGCGCATGTGGATGGAAGGTGACGCGGAGACTGCGTAGGCGGGTAGAACGAGTATGCGCCCAGCCCAATCGTTGGTATTCGTTCTAGGTCTCCTCACTGCGTGCGAGCCTAACGCCAACATTGATCCTGTCACGGTCCAGTGGATGGACTGGCCCGCCGAAGTGAACGCGGGCCAGCCATTCCGCACGCGGCTCGTCGTATGGAGTGTCTGTGCCCTCAACCCGCAGTTTCGGGCGGGTGCGTCCGCCGATCAGTCGGCGGTGACGTTCGCGCCCTATTTCCTGGTCGCCAACGATCAGATCGAGTGTCTGACGGAACGTACTCGGGCATTGCTCGCCTTAATCGCGATCGACACCGCGGGCACGGCACCCGGTCTCGTCGCACTGTCGGCGCGCAGCTATGAAATGCGCGCCCCCACCCTGGTTTTTACGTTATCGGCGGGAGCGCAGAATCTGTCGGTGAGCAAGTTCGGGGTGGTCGTCGTGCGGCCGAGTGGCGCTGATACTTCGAGACGCAACGCGGCCGGTTACGTGAATGTCGAGCGCGACTCTTTGAACTGCGCGCGCGTGCGGCCCATGGGTCTCTACGCGCCCAACGCTGCGCTTGTGCTCGAGGATCAGGCGGATACGGCCGGGTTGTCGGCGGCGTTCGTCAACGGCTCCCTCCACACCGTGACCGTTCCGGTCTGCGGGGAGAGAAGGGTCTTCCACCGCGTGACGCCGGGATAACGTCGTGCGATCCCTCTACTATATCCTGATTGTTGCGGCGCTCGCCGCCTGCGATTCGGACCTCGAGCTGCAGTCCGGCGTCGTGCAGTGGATGGAATGGCCGGCGGAAGTGACGGCGGCGACGCCCTTCCCCGTGCGCCTCGTGATCCCGTTCCCCGCGTGCCAGCAGTGGACCTTCAGGCCGGGTGCCAGCGCCGATCAATCGGCGGTTACCTTCGCGCCTTATTTTCTCGTGAAGAAGGGCCCACTCATCTGCCCGCCCGTACCGGCAGACGTTTCGATCTACCCTCTACCCTACCTCTCGCTGGATACGGTAGACACAGCCCCGGGGCTGGCTGCAACCTTCGCCCGAACGTACGAGATGCGCGCGTCGGCAACGGTGTACGCACCGACGCCGAGTCCAAGCAACGGCGGCCCGCCGGTCCGAACATTTGGTGACGTGACGGTGCGCCTATCCGCTCCAGATACGTCACGCCGGAATGCCGCGGGCATCGTCGCGTTGTTCAGGACGGGAGCTTGTGCACGCGTGCGGCCCGTTGGCTCCGCACCAGTGGGTTACGTGCTCGAGGACCAGGGGGATACGACTGGCCTCATGAACGCGTTCGTACGGGGCTACATCCACGACGCGGCCGCTTCCGTGTGCGGGGAGACGCGCGTGCTCCACCTGCTCTCGCGGAACTAAGGCAAGCTCCCTCGTAGCTCGAGCTCGCCCTGCACCGGCATCTTGGCCGGCCGGTAGCGATCGATCATTCCGGTGTGGTTCTTGAAGCCGTACTTGCGCCGCAGCTTCTCCACGCGGCGCGACAACGCCCGCGCGTACTCTTGCGGTGCTCCCGCCTGGCGCGCGTACGCGCGCTGGTACCTCGGGACGAGCTCGGGAAAGTGTTCTCCCAGCACCGGCAAGAAGCGATCGCGCACCGCCGCGTAGAGCCGCAACGCACCGGCGTGCACGAAATGCGCACCGGCGTCGCGCGCGGCAGCGAACAGCGCGTCGAGGTGCGGGACGTCGTCCGTGATGCCGGGAAGCACCGGTGCAACGATCAGTCCGGCGTTGACGCCGGCGTCGACGAGCTTGCGCAACGCGCGCACCCGCGCGGCGGGAACGGGCGAGCGCGCTTCGAGTTTGCGCGCGAGTGTGGCGTCCTGCGTAATCAATGAGATGTGAATCTGGACTTCGTTGCGTTCCTGCAACCGTACGAGCAGATCACAGTCGCGCGCGATCAGCGGGCTCTTGGTGATGATGCCGAACGAGAGACCCTCACAGCGCGTCAGCCGCTGCAGCACAGCGCGGGTGATCCGAAACCTGCGCTCGGCGGGTTGGTAGGGATCGGTCGCGGTACCGATCACGATGCATTGGCCGAGCGGCACGCGCTTGAGATCCGCCTCGAGCGCACCGACGACCTGCTCTTTCACGAAGATCCGCTTCTCGAACGCCTCCCAACCGTGCGCGCCGCGATAATCCGCGAACTCGGCGTCGGTCAGCTTGCCGGCATCGTGCGCCCGCTCGACGACATAGCGATGCGTGTAGCGCGCGTAGCAGTAGCTGCAGCCGAACTCGCAGCCGACATAGGGATTGAGCGACCAGTAGTCCATGCCGGTCGACTTCGGCGAGTTCAGGACGCGCTTGGGTGTTAGCGAAACGAACCGCGTGCCACGGAGGCGCTCATCGAGGACGGCGTCGGACAGTCGGACGGTCTGAGGGTCGGACTGTATGAGCGGCAGTTGCTTAGCCACAACGCGCCCAGCCGCACTGGAGGCATACCAGGCAGCCGGACTGATGCACGGTCTTGGCGCCACAATCGGGACACGGAGGAGTCTTGGGAGGGGCTTCCCGGGGTTTGCGCACCGCCATACACCCCGAATATAACCCGAAGATCGTGCTCAGCAACTACGGCTTTAGGCCGGCTTTACGTAGCGCCTCCAACCGAAGTACACGGGCACGCCGAGTAGCACGAGGATCAGTCCCAGAAACGCGTACGTGCGCGTGCTCGCTTGGACCAGCAAGTCGACCGCGATCAGAGCAGTCAACGCGACGTACAGTGCCGGAAGCACCGGGTACCCTGGCGCCTTCACTGGCCGTGGAATGTCGGGCCGGGTTTTCCGGAGACGGAAGAGGCCGATCGCGGTGATCGTGTAGAACACCACCGCGGCGAAGATCACGAAGTTGAGCAGCTGTCCGTACGTCCCGGAAAGACACAGCACGCACGTCCAGATCGCCTGGACGATCAAGGCGAGCGCCGGTGTCTTGAACGTGGGATGGAGATTGGCTGCCGATTTGAAGAACAAATTGTCCTTCGCCATCGCATAGTACACGCGCGCGCCGGACAGAATCAGCCCGTTGTTGCAGCCAAACGTGGAGATCATGATCGCGATCGCCATGATGTAGAGGCCGGGCGACCCGAACATCGCCTGTAACGCCGCCGTCCCGACGCGGTCCTGTGGCGCGTGGGCGATGGCGTCTTGTGGGAGGACGACCAGGTAGGAGACGTTCGCGAGGACGTAGAGCGTCGTCACGATCAAGACGCCGGCGCCCATCGCGAACGGCACGTCCTTCTCGGGATTCTTGAGCTCGCCCGACGCAAAACCGACGTTATTCCAGGCGTCCATCGAGAAGAGCGAACCAACCATGGCCGCGCCGACCACTGGTAAGACCGCCAGCGAGAGAGCGCCGCCGGCCCAAAAGCTCGCCCCCCAGTTGGCGGCGATCGCCTCGGCGTTTCGCCCGATCGTGATCCCGAGCAGAATCAGCGCGGCGAGGGATGCGGTCTTGATCGCCGTCAGCGTGGTTTGGATGAACGCCGCGGTGCGCACGCCGCGCACATTGATCCAGGTGAGCAGCACGATCGACAGGATCGCGAGGATGCGCTGCGGCGAAATACCGACCGCGATATCGCCGATCGGCTGCGGCAGATGGAGCGTCGTGCCAAGGCCGGGAAGGACTTCCGGCGACAGCCCCGGCCAGAGTACCGACGTGAAGCGTGCAAACGCGACAGCCACAGCGGCGATCGTGCCCGTCTGAATCACGACGAAGAGGGTCCAGCCGTAGAGGTAGCCAAACAGCGGCGAGATCCCCTCGCGGAGATAGATGTAATTCCCGCCCGCCTTCGGATACATCGCTGCCAGCTCTCCATACGTCAGCGCGCCGAAGAGCGTCACGACGCCGGAAAGCAGCCAGACGACGAGGAGCAGGCCTGGGGAATGGACCTGCCGCAGAATGTCGGCCGACACGATGAAGATGCCGGACCCGATCATCGAACCGACGACCAGGGCGGTCGCGTCGAGCCGGGAGATCGCGCGGACGAACTCGACCGGTTGGGATTGCACCGGGGTAGTGGCCATGAGCCGATAACCTAGTTGCCATTCCCCGGGGCCGCTATCTTTGCGGTCCACCACGCTCATGGAGATACCGTGCGTCTCCTGCCGCGCGAAGAAGAGTTTTTCGATTTGTTCACCGAAGTCGCCACTCGCAACAAAGAAGCCGTCGAGCATTTGCGGCAGCTCTTCCAGGCTGCGCCCGACCGCCGCACGCCCTACGTCGAAGCCATCAAGCGGCTGGAGCACGAGGCCGATCAGGTCACGCATGAGGTCGTCAACCGTCTCGATCGCACGTTCATTACGCCACTCGATCGCGAAGACATTCACCAACTGGCGTCGGATCTGGACGATGTCATGGACGCGATGGACGGCACGGCGCGGCGGACGCAGATCTTTCGCCTCGGGGTTGCGCCGCAAGGCGTGCTGCGATTGGTCGACGTGTTGGGGCGAATGATGGCCGTGCTGTGGGAAGCGGTGAGCCGGCTCAAGAAGGGCAACGACGTCATGAAGTACGCCGTGGAAGCGAAGCAGCTCGAGGAAGAAGGTGATTCGATTTACCACGAGGCGTTGGGACAGCTCTTCGAGAAAGAGCGCGACGCCATCGAGCTGATCAAGTGGAAAGAGATCTACGACAATCTGGAGGGCACCCTCGACCAGGCCGAAGACGTGGCGAATGTGGTCGAGTCCATCACGATCAAGCACGCCTGATGGCCGGCTCCGTTTGGTTCGTCCTGGCGATTCTGCTGGTCGCCCTGTTCTTCGATTTCGTCAACGGATTTCACGACGCCGCCAATTCTATCGCGACCGTCGTCTCGACGCGCGTGCTGTCGCCGACGGCGGCGGTCATCTGGGCCGCGTTCTGGAATTTCGTCGCGGCGTTCGTCTTCGGCACGGCGATCGCGAAAACGGTCGGCAAGGGGCTGATCGACATCAACGTCGTCGACTCGACGGTGGTGCTCGCCGGGCTACTGGGCGCAATTACCTGGGACCTCGTGACGTGGTGGCTGGGCCTGCCGACCTCATCATCCCACGCGCTGATCGGCGGGTACGCGGGCGCCGCGGTCGCAAAAGCGGGATTCGCGGCGATCATCGCGAGCGGTTGGACGAAGACGCTGGTGTTTATCGTCGTCGCGCCGGTGATGGGATTCATGCTCGCGCTGCTGCTCACGGTGGCGCTCTCCTGGATCCTGCGACGATCGCTGCCACGGAAGGTCGATAAGGCGTTCCGAGTGCTTCAGCTCGTGTCGGCGGCGCTCTACTCCCTGGGGCACGGTACGAACGATGCCCAGAAGACAATGGGGATTATCGTCGCGCTACTGGTGTCGAGCCAGGCACTCTTCGTGAATTTCCCGATCAAGGCCTTTCATCTCACCGATCCCAATCAAATTCCGCCCTGGGTCATTGTGGCGGCGGGGGCCGCAATTGGGCTGGGGACGATGGCGGGCGGCTGGCGCATCGTGAAAACGATGGGGCAGCGCATCACGAAGCTGACCCCGTTCGGGGGGTTCTGCGCGGAGACGGCGGGGGCGATCACGCTGTTCGTCTCCTCGCATTACGGCATTCCGGTCAGCACGACACACACGATCACCGGCGCGATCACGGGGGTCGGGGCGGTGCAACGGTTCTCCGCTGTGCGGTGGGGCGTGGCGGGCCGGATCGTGTGGGCATGGGTCGCCACGATCCCGGCGGCGGCCGGCATCGGCGGTCTCAGTTACCTGCTCTTGCGGGCGTTGGTCTAGCGGCTAGTCGAGCTTGAGCGTCAGCACCCGGCGCTCGGTCATCTCCTCGATCGCGTAGCGCACGCCCTCCCGGCCGAGGCCCGAGGCCTTGGCCCCGCCGTAGGGAAGGCGATCCACGCGGAAGCCGGGAATGTCATTCCCGTTCACGGCGCCCACGTCCAGCTCCGCGTGCAGCCGGAACATGGTCTGCAGATTCGTTGTAAACACGCCCGCCTGTAACCCGTAGGGCGAAGCATTCGCCCATTCGATCGCCTCGTCTAACGAGCGGTATGGCGTGACGGTTACGAGGGGCGCGAACACCTCCTCGCAGTTCACCTTCATGGCGGCGCTCGTGTGCGTGAGGACGGTCGGTTGCAGGAACACGCCGTTGCGCTTCCCGCCCAACTCGACTTTCGCGCCCGCGGCCACGGCCTCGGCGATCCAGCCCTCGACCCGCACGGCGGCGTCGAGCGAGATCATGGGGCCGACGTCCGTGTGCTCGTCGAGCACGTCGCCGACCTTTAACCGCTGAACCCGTTGAGTAAAGGCGTCGAGAAACGGCGTATGAACAGACTCGTGGACGTAGATCCGCTGGGTCGAGATGCAGGACTGGCCGGCGTACGTAAACCCGCCGACGGCGCAGCGCGCCGCGGCCCACGTCAGGTCGGCGTCGGGCTCGACAATGACCGCCGCATTGCCGCCCAGCTCGAGCGCGACGCGCTTGGTTCCCGCCTTGGCGCGAATTGCCCAGCCGGCTTTGGCGCTGCCAGTGAACGTGATGAGCCGCACGCGCGGATCCTCGATGAGGATCTGCGCGACCTCGACATGGCAGGGCACGACGTTGGCGGCGCCGTCGGGGTAGCCGGACGCCTGGACGAGATCGAACAGTCGGAGCGTCGTGAGGGGATCCTGGGGCGGCGGCTTGAGCGTGATCGTCGCGCCGCAAGCCATGGCCGGCGCGATCTTGTGAGCCGCGAGCAGAACCGGAAAGTTGAACGGCGTGATCGCCGCGATCGGCGACAGGGGAAAGCGCCGCGTGATGGCGATCCGGCCCGTGCCTGAGGGGACGACATCGGCAGGAAGTACTTCACCGCCGATACGTGTGGCCTCCTCGGCCCCATCGCGGAACACGGCAATGGCGCGGTCGATTTCGGTCTTCGCCTGCGCGATCGGCTTGCCCGCTTCCAGCGCCAGGGTGCGAGCGAACTCCGTCCGCCCCGTCTCCAGCCCATCCGCGACTTTGCGCAGGGTGGCGGCGCGGGCGTAGGCGGGCATCTCCCGGCAGGCGCGCGCGACGGCCACGTTGGCATCGAGGGCCGCGCGCACTTCCTCCGGCCCGGCGAGCGCCACGACGCCGACTTCACTGCCGTCTTGGGGCGCGCGAATCACGGCGGTTTCCCGTTCCTTCTGCTGTTGCTTCGTCGTCATAGATCCAATGCCTCCACCACCACCACTCTGTCACTGAACAGGCGACGCAGCCCACGCTCGGTTTCGGCGAGCGCTTCGTGGAAATGTTGCAGCTCGCCGCCGTAACCAAAGCGGAGAAAGCCCGGCATCCCGAAGTGATCGCCCGGACAGAGCAGCACGCTGTGCTGCGCGCGCAGTTTCTCGACGACTTCGGGCGCCGGGGTCGCGCCGCGATAGCGGGCCCAGCAGATCGCGCCGGCGTGCGGCGCATGCCAGGTGAAGGTGTCGCCGAATGTCTTGAGCCAAGCTTCCATCACCGGATAGTTCGCGTGCAGAATGCGCCGCGTGCGCTCGATCAGCTTGTCGCGGATGTGCGGATCGAGTGCGACGGCGGCCAGATGGTCGGACGCGCCCGACGGGCCGATCGTCGTGTAATCGTGCCGAGCCCACGCCTCCAGACTAAAGGCGGGCTGGGAGACGATCCAGCCGATGCGCAGCCCTGGCAGGCCGTACGCCTTCGACAGGCCGTTCACGATCACGACCTTGTTGTAGCCGCTCCCCCAGAACGACGGAGTCGTCTTGCCATCACGCTCGGCGCCCTGATAGACCTCGTCCGCGAGAAGCCAGGCGCCCACTTCGGCGGCGCGCTCGAGGATCGCTTTGCGCGCCGCGTCGCCGAGCACGTGCCCGGTCGGGTTATGCGGATTCGTGACCACGACGAGCTTGGTGCCGGGTGCGATGGCGGTGCGAATCTCCTCGACGTACGGCTCCCACCCTTCCTTTTCATGGAGCTGCAACGCCCTTGCCTCGGCGCCGAAGTTCTGCGCCAGTCCCCAGGTCTGCAGGTAGTTCGGCATCAGCACGGCGACTTTGTCGCCGGGCTCAAGCAATCGCCAACAGGTGACGAAGTTCGCTTCGGAGCTGCCGGTCGTGACCAGCACCTGATCAGGAGAGGCGCCGGGGTAGAGCGCCGCGATGCGCTCGCGGAGCAGGTCGGTGCCGTTCGATTGGCTGTAGCCGAGGCGCACGTCGAGCAGCGGCACCGCCGACGCGCCCGCGAGGCCGAGCAGCTCCTGGATCGAGAGCGGGTGCACGCCGGATTCGGAGAGATTGAAGCGCACCCGGTTTTCCCAGGTGCTCTGCCAGCGTTCCAGCTCGAACGGGAAGAATTTTTGAGGGCTCATGGTTCGTAAAGCTGACGCAGGTCTTCCGGTTTCTCCAGCCAGTAATCGGGCGTCAGGTCCTCGAGGTGCGGGCGGTCGAACGGTCCCCAGAGGACGGCGGCGGTCTTGACGCCCGCGGCGCGGCCGCATTCCATGTCGTGGGGGGAGTCGCCCACGAACACCGTATCCTCGTGTTTGACCCCAAGCACCTGAACCGCTTTCAAGACCGGCTCGGGATGGGGCTTGAAGTGTTTGACGTCGTCACAGCCGACGACGATGTCGAACACCTGGTCGAGCCCGGAGATCCGGATGCCCCGCATCGCGCCGTCGCGCAGCTTGCTGGTCACCACACCGAGGCGCTTCCCGGAAGTCTGGAGCCGCCGGATCTCGTCGACGACGCCGTCGTACGGTTTCACGAGCGCGTCGTGGTGCGTGAGGTTGTAGGTGCGGTAGGTCTGCACCATCGCCTCGATCTCGTCCTTGTCAGCGGTGATCTCGCCGAATTGCGTCCAGAGCGGAGTACCGAGGCCCTTGATCCACACCTCATCGGGCGGCAGCGGCTCGTTGCCGCGATGCAGCTCCATCGTATGGCGGTAGGAGCGCAGGATCAGCTCGATCGAATCGATGATTGTGCCGTCGAGATCGAACAGAAACGTCGTGAGCGTCACTCGGGGAATCTACAGCGCGACGACCATCAATGCGGCAACGAGCTCAACCTCGATGGGTGAGTATCCCGCGTCGGCGGGCGGCAGCCCATGATGCCACGCCAGCAGGTCTGGCACTAGGAGCGGCTCTTGCCGAGACAATAACACTTCCAGCAGCAACTCCTCTCCGGCAGTCATCCCGGACGCCAAACGCGAAACCAGCGCGTCGAGCGCGCCGAGCTGCTCACCATCCCCTCGGCGTGCCGCGCGTCGTCCGGCCGACAGCACCCACGGAATAAGTCGCCGGGCAAATCGGTCTCGATCGCAGGCTCGCCACCGCGCGTCCTGTACTGCCGCGAGACGGGACTTGATCAACGGCGCGGCCGCGTCAATCGCCCGCTGCACCAGATTGCGAGCGACCGGGACCGATGCTCTGGTGCGGGCGGCGGCGAGAATCCGCGTTGCGGCTGCTGGATTGGTTCGAGCCGTGTTTCCTTCGACGACGATCGCCTCCACGAGCTTTGCGATCCGCACCACAAGAACGGTGCAGGACTCCTCTCCCTCGACCCCCGCAAACGCGCCCACCGTGGCACCGCCGGTCGACGACGCGAGCGTCGCGAGCTGGTCACACCAGTCCAGGCGGCCGCCGGTCCCTGCGACTTGCTGGTCACGAACCTTCCTGGCGAGTCGCTCTTCGAGCGCGAGCGCCCGGGCGAGTGTCGGCGGCGGCAGGAATGTGACGGTGCTGATCGAAGCGTGCACCGAGCCGAGCCGGTCGATCCGCCCGACCCGCTGAGCGAGACGTGCGGGACTCCACGGCAGATCATAATGCACCACGCGCTCGGCGTCCTGGAGATTGAGGCCCTCGCTCAGCAGGTCGGTGGCGATGAGGAGATCGGTTTCGACGGCGGCGGCGGGCTGAGGCCCACCCTGAGCGCGCGGCGCAAAGGCCCGCAGCACATCGGCGCGTGAGGCATCGCCTGATGCGAAGCGGCCGGCGTGTCCGAATACCGCGGCGCGGCGCGCGAAGCGCAGCCGTTGCATGAGGTATCGCGCCGTCGGCTGGGCGTCGGTGAAGACGATAGTCTTGGCGGCGCGTTCAGCGAGGAGGCGTTCCAGCGCATCGGCCTTGGGGTCGGCTATGGCGGCCCGCGTCAAGAGCCCGCGGAGGCGAGCCAGGGTGCGACGATCATCCGCGAATGGCGCGACCGGTTCGCTGGCCGTGTCGAGGAGCAGTGGAAACAGCACGAGCTGGATATCCGATTCGGCCGCGCGCGGGAAGCAGCGCTGAAACTCCCGCGGCGTAAGCGAGCGCCCTCGGTCGCGGCCCCGGTTGCGAGGTCGAGATACGCCTCGTGCCGGGTGAGCGCGGCGCGAAATGCCGCTATGCTGGATCCCAAACGCCGTAACAGCATCAACCGGAGCAGCGGCGCCGCTCCGCCCCCTGCACGCAGGGAGGAGACGCCCGCAGCAAGAGCCGTGATCAATGCGTCCGGTGCCGGAGCAGCCCGCAATGCTGCGGTTGTCGCCCGCGGGAAGACCATGCTCACCGGTCCGCCGTCGTATCCCGCCCGCACTCGCTCACGCGAGCGCGCCACGATCACGCGTGCGACGGCGGCCTGCGCCAGGGACCGGTCGGCTTCGCGCCGCGCGGCGTTGCGGAGCGAAGGCACGCCGAGCGCGGCAAGCGCGTGATCGCGCAAAAACAGACGCAAGAGATGGAGCAGATCGGCGACGCGGTTATGGATCGGCGTGGCGGTCACCAACAGCACGCGACTCCCGACGACGAGGCGGGCGAGCGCCCGGTAGCGGTTCGTGTCGGGGTTCCGGAAGCGGTGGGCTTCATCGACGATGACGGTCGGTCGGCCGGCCGGACGGGCGAGACGCTGAGGGATTCGTGTGTGATGATGGGGATTTCTTGCACAGCGAACCGCTCCAACAACGTGCGCCACTGAGGCACGAGTACGGCGGGAACGACCAGCATGAACGGTTCGCGCTGCTCAAGGGCGACGGCAAGCGCGACGTACGACTTGCCCAACCCGACCTCGTCCGCGAGCAGCGCGCCACCGTGGCGAGCGATGATGGCGGTCAGGCGTTCGGCGGCCGGGACTTGATGGGGCGCGAGCCACGCGGGCCACGCGATGGGCGTCGCGCTCGGGACCAGCGGTGCGCTGTCGAGCAGCGCCCGCGCGGCGCTGCAGACGACCTCACGCGGCGACGCTTCCCCCGCCGGTTGGAGCACGACGGCGAGGGGTTCCGGCACGGGGACGAGGTGCTCAGACAGGATCCGTGGCCAGCGCGCGGCGATCGGACTCATCGAGATGGAGGGCTTCAGCCACGACGTCATCAGCGGGTTCGCAGGACATGCCGCGACGCGCGAGCGCAGCCCAGGCGCCCGACCCGGCGGGTGGCACTGGAAGGCCGCGCACGACGCGCGCATTGAAGCGGCGGAACCCGCCCCGCGCCGGATCGGCGACGAGCCGGGCGAGCGCCGTCAACCAGCCTGAATTGAGGAGCGCAGCGAGCGCGGCCGCATCGCTCGCATCGCGTGTCGCGATGCCGTACACGGTGTTGAGCGGCACGAGATCCGCGGCCGGTACGGCAGCAGTGAGGCGGCGGCCCAGGTCCGGCCAAATCACGCGATGCGACGCGAAGCCGAGGCTCGTGCGAAAGAGCTGCCAGGGCGGCCCGGCGCGATAATCGGCGCGCCGTTTGAGCCGCTCTTCATGACGCGACAGTCGCTCGGTGAGCTCGCGTGGTAATCGCGGGAGCGGCAGCCCGTCACTCCCGTGAGTCCACAGCACATAGCGTCGGGGGCGGCAGCGCCACGCGGCGATGTCTCGACCGCGAATTGCCGGCCGGGTGCCCGGGCACTCGCGGTCGAGCAGAAAGACGTCATCGGCGCCGGTTTTTACACCGAGCTGTGGCGTCCAGCGGTCCCCCAACGTGGGGAATTCCACCCGCTCGGCGCCGGGAATGAGAATCCACGGCCCTCCGGCATCGCTCTGCAGCTGTCGCTGGGAAATGGCAGGCGCGGCGGGCTTGGCTCCGAGCGTCGTGGCCGTCATCTCGGTGCCCGACGGCTCGGCTCGCGCCGCAACCAGCGCCATGGGATAGACAGCCGCGCCGAAGGCCAGCGCCATCGGTTCCGGCAACGGGCAGGCTCGCTCGATGCGCGTGGTGTGCGCCAAGCGCGTCCGGAGCGGCTCGCCGTAGCCGCTGGTCGCCAGCTTTGCCGGCACCAGCAGCGCGACGACGCCGCCGGGCCGCGCCAGCTCGAGCGCGCGTTCCGCGAACGCCACCGCGAGATCGGGGAGATGCGCGAATCCGCGCGTGCCGGCTGGCCGCCAGCAGGAGTAGCGCGTTGTGAGAATCTCACGCACGCGTGGCGGCAGCCGCTCCGCGCGCACCCACGGCGGGTTGCCGGTCACCACGTCGAACCCGCCTTGCAGCATGACGTCGGCGAAGTGCGATTCGAAAGCGAAAAACGGCGCCGCGCCGTCCCGTCGCAGCCGCCGCTGCGCGGCGCGCAGGTCGCGCAAGGTTTGCCGTAGCCGGCTCAGGCGCAGCCGTTGCTCATGATCGAGCCCGCGGCGCCGGCCGAACACATCGCGATTGCGCGCCGTGCCGAGCAGCTCGCTGATGGCCCGCTCCAATGCCATACAGCCGTCACCGAGCAGTCTCCGCGCGAGTAGCGCTTCGGCGCGGCCGAGCTCCGCGTGGGCCAGGCGCTTTTCCGGCCCGGCCATGACGAAGTGATCACGTCGCGCGGCCCTCAGCCGTCGCGCCTCCGCGGCGCCTCCTCGGATCGCGCGGCCGCCGAGCGAAGCCGCGAGGGTCAGCGGGTCGAGCAGCGCGTCGCCCTGGAGGACATGCCCGTCGAGATTGGGGAGCGGCGCGATGGCGGCGAGGTCGGTATTCTCATCGTCCGCGACCAGGGCGAGCCAGAGTCGCAGCTCGGTAAGCCGCACGGCGGTCGGCGTGAGGTCGACGCCAAACAACGAGTGGGCGAGGACATCGCGCTTGACGGCCGCGGCGGGCCCGTCGCCGGCGGCACGCCTGAGCGCCGCCAATTCGTCGAGCGCTCCCAGCAAGAAGGCTCCCGATCCAACGGCGGGGTCGAGGACGGTGAGCCCGCGCAAGTCCGGAGCGGGTCGCGGTGGCACGCCATCATGTACCCATCGCGCGGCGGCCGACGCGCACAGGCCGAAGCGATTGGTGAGTGCGGCTTCGAGCCCCGCCCGCACCATTTCACGGACCAGCGAAGCGGGCGTGTAGTAGCTGCCGCTGGTCCGGCGTTCATCGGGATCCATCACCCCTTCGAACACGCGACCCAGCATGTTCGGCGCGATGAACTCGCCCGCATCGTGCTCGCGGACTGAGAAGTGGAAGCGCTCGAACAGATCGTCGAATGCGTCGCGCCAGTCGCTGTTGCCCCAGATCGCGGGGCCGTGCTGGCGCTCGAGCGGCGACGGTTCGAACAGCCCCCCGTTGAGAAATGGGATGCTGCCGAGCGCGCGAGCGGCAGGTCCGCGCCGGGCGGGAGGGCGATTAAGGGCGCCGAAGCAGAGCGCATGTAGAAAGGACCGATGGAAGTGGTGCCGCCCCCCACCCGAGAGTGCCCGGTCGAGGAGGTGGGCCACGTACCGGCGATCGCCGTTCAGCCAGCCCTTCGCCTGGATGAAATAGAGGAAGAGCATGCGGGTGAGCGCCGTGAGGGTGAGGGCATGGCGGTCGACACGCGAGCGCGGCGTGCGCAGCCGCTCCGTCAGCCGCTCCAGGATGCCGCGAAACGCGCGGAAGAAGCGGGGCGTCACGCCTTCGCTCGCCAGCACCTCGCCAATGCGGAGGGACAGGGCGAGAGCTGACTCATTGCCTGCCGGGGCGAGCCGTTCGAGAATCGCCAGCGCGGCACCGGAAGGGTTGGCCAGGAGGATCGTCGCCATGCGCAGGCCGACCGACCCGGCCGCGCAGACGAGCCGCCGCGGCTCGCCCCCCAGGGCGCATGCGAGCCCGCGCTCCGCACTGGCGGACAGACGGCGCGCGGCGGCGCGTGCGGCGTCCTCGGGAGCGGCGGCTTCCAGTGCGAAGACGCGGAATGCCCCATGGCGCCCGATCAGGGCGACGCGCGCGATGCCAGTGGTCTCGCCGAGCCAGGCTTCTACCGGCACCGACTCCCACACGGGTTCGTAACCGAGCGCGGCGAACAGCTCGCGGAGACTCTCGATCTGCGTTGCGCGGGCCAGGATGTCCCGCAACACCAAAACCCCCTCGGACTACGAGGGGGTCAACGTGGTGCTACATGCCTATGAGTTCGGTACCGAACGACTGCGAGCTGGCGCGATTACGTGCCTTTCCTCAGCCGAATCTCCCCATTCACGGTGCTCAGCATCAGCCCCCGCCCACCCGCGCCGATCGTGCCCCGGATCCGCCGGTTGCTGAACCGCCCGGTAATCGTGAGCGGCCAATCGGTCTCGATGTCGCCGTTCACGGTGGTGGCACGCACGTCGGTGTCGAGTTTTCCGGGCAGAATCAAGGTGATCCCGCCGTTCACCGTGCTGAACTCGAGATCATTGGTCCAATCCGCCCGCCCCATTTGCGCGTAGACCGAGCCGTTCACCGTCGACGCCTCGGCCAGGCCCGTCGTGCTCACTTTCACGCTGCCGTTCACGCTGCTCGCCCGCACGTCGCCCTTCAACCCCTCGGCGGACATCTCACCGTTCACGGTCTGACCGTTGAACGCGATGCCCGCGGGCACCTGCACCTCGAAATCGACGGTCACGTCGTTGTTGTCGGTGCTCGAGTGCCAGCGGTCGCCCGGCTCACAGATGTTCTCGTGCCGCGCGCGAGGCGGCGTGGGATAGACGGCGCAGATCGTGATGCCTTCGTCCGACTCGACCACCTTGATCTCGACTTTGTCCGGATCAGAGCGGCGTGCGTGCTTGCGCGCATTCACCACCGCCTCGGCGCCGCTCCCCAGCACGGCTCGCACGTCGCCGTTGACGCCCTTCACTTCGAGCCGCTTACCGGCGGCGATCCGGCCGTGCCAGTTGAAGTCTTGAGCCGTCGCGGTTGCGATGGCGCCGACGGCGAGCGCGCACACGATCAAGAAGGTCCGCATGGAGTCTCCGCGGTTAGTGCTGCCGCGCGTACATGCGCGCGTACTGCCGCGCATATCTGGGCGCATACTGCGCGGCATATTGCGCCGCGTACTTGGGTGCGTAGTGTGCCGCGTATCGCGCTGCGTACGCGGTCACGCTGCCAAGGTCGAAGTGCGAGCTGGAGTCGGAATCGCCGTCGTTCTCGTCTTCGTTCTGGTCGTGTTTGTGTTTGCGATCGATCCGATCCCGCAGCTCCTGGGGACGGCGCATCCTGATATCCCCCTGGAACGACTCCAGCTCCATGCGCGCGCTCCCCGAGCCGATCTTGAACGTCTTGCGATGCTTCCCCGTCGTGCTCGTCAGCGGGAGCGCAAAGCTCGCATCGATGTCGCCGTTGGCCGTGGCCGTGGTCACCGTGACGTTGGCGCGCTCCGGGATGGAGACGGAGATGTCCCCGTTGTGCGACGCGAACCCGTACGACCCGCCGTCCGTGACGGTTCCCTCGTAGACTACGTCGCCGTTGATCGTGCCGGCATCGACGCTCGACGACTGAATCCCGGTCATCATGATGCCGCCGTTCGTGGTTTCGACCTTGATTTCGCCAGCGACGTTCGTCAGCTCAATGTTTTCGTTGACGGAGTTCACCTCGATACGTCCCGAGGCGTCGGCGAGTGTCACAGATCCCTGGATCGAGTGCAGGGTGATAATGCCCTTGCCCCCACGCACATTGACCTCGCCGTTCACGGTCTCGGCGTTGATCGGTCCCTGTACTCCGTCGACCGTGATGTCCGCGTAGGTCCCGGTGAGATTGATGCCCATCGATTGCGGCACGGTGATGTCGAAGTCCATGACCGATGGCGCGCCTTCGCGACTGCTCGCCTTGACGACCACCGTGTTCCCCACGAGCGAGACTTCAACTCGTCCGCGGCGGCCGGTCTCCGCGTGCACCTTCACGCGGTTCTCGCTCCACCCGTGGACGGTGATCCCGCCCCCGAAGTTGTTGACCGAAAGGCTGGCGCCGGCCGGCACGGCGATCGTCGTATCGGTTTGCCTCTGCGGTGCCAACGTGACCAGCATCGCGGCGGCCAGCATTGCAACCATGTCTGTCTCCTCCTAGGACCGCGCCGCAGCCATGTCATTCACACGCCGCAGCAGCTCCACCTTGCGCCGCATCGTGTTGGCGAGATGGAGGTTCAGGTACGCGTTGCCGGGATCGTTCCGCAGCGCGATGCGCGCGTCAGCGATCGCCCGATCGATAATGGCCAGATTTTTCCGCACGATGCGCACGGTCGTGGAATCGAGCCGCTTCTCGTTCAGCGTCAGTGCGGCCTGCAGTTCGGCGATGGCGACATCGGTGGACCCCGTCCAACTGGCAACCCTGGCGGTCGAAGATTGCGGTGTGACCGCCGGCTCGGCGGCGGTGGTCGGCGACCGCTGCTGCACGGCGAGCCAGACACTGCCACCCGACAGCAGGACCAGCGCGACGCTCGCGGCGAGTAACTGCCCGACGGTCAAACTGAAACGGCGGCGGACGGGGCGGTCACGTCGTGCCGGGGCCTGCTCACGACGAATCTCCCGAGCGATGTCCGGCCAGAGATCTGTCGCGGGCGGCGTGTCGGCGAGCGTCTGCGCGCGCGCGACCACCTGCCGCAGCTCGCCGAGCGTCGCGTAGCAGTGCCCGCACGTCGCGAGATGTGCCTCCAGCACCGCGCGCTCGGTGTTGTCGAGCTCGCCGTCGAGATACTCCGACAGCCTGTTCGTCCAGTGATCGTTCATCGTTCCAAGTGCCTCCGCAGCGCCATCCGCGCATGATGCAGCTGCGATTTCGACGTGCCCGGCACGACGCCGAGCATGCGCGCAATTTCCTCGTGGCGATACCCCTCCACGTCGTGTAACACGAACACTTGCCGTGCTCCCTCGGGAAGGCTCGCCAGCGCTTCCTCGAAGTCCAGCGACAGCTCCGGCGTCACCGGTTTGCTCGTCACGCCATCGAGCGGATCTTCCTGCGTAATGAATCGTCCCCGCTCGATCCCGACGCTCTTCCGCCGGGCCAGGACGACGTTCACCGCCAGCCGGTGCAGCCACGTCCCGAATGCCGACTCGCCGCGGAACGTCGACAGCTTCTGCCACGCCCTGATGAAAACGTCCTGCGTCACGTCGTCCGCCTCATCGGCGTCGAGCATGCGGCGCACCAGGGTATGGACCCGCGCAACGTGAGTCCGGTACAGCCGCTCGAATGCACTGGCGTCCCCGCTTGCCGCGAGAGCCGTGTCGGCCGCAATCGAGTCAGCAGTCAGAGTGTCCTCGAGCACCTGTCGGGGCATGCACGGTCTTGGATATGCAAGCAGGCCAAAAGGTTGTAGTTAGATTTGGAGCGCAAATGACGCCCTCAATTGTAGCGGTTCTGGTCATCGGTGGCCTGCTGGGATTCCGCCATGCCTTTGAGCCAGACCACCTTACGGCCGTCTCGACCCTGGCCACCCGGCCATCCGCGCGGCTCTGGAGCGCTGCGCGGCTCGGGCTCGTGTGGGGCTTGGGGCATACGGTGACGGTCGGCGCCGTTGCCCTGTTGATCATCGCCCTCGGGATCCGTCTGCCTGACCGTTTCTGGCCGGCCGCCGAGCTGCTCGTCGCCGCGCTGCTCGTGCTGCTCGGCACCCTGGTGATCTGGCGGTACGTCCGCGGGCGGTGGCACATGCATGTGCACACCCACCCGGCCGCGGGCCCGCACTTTCATCTCCACAGCCACGGCACCGATGCGGCGCACGGTCATGCGCACGCAGTGGTCGACGCGCGGCGTTCGCTGGGCTTCGGGATCGCGCACGGCTTGGCGGGGAGCGGAGCCATCGCCGCGCTCCTCGTGGCGGCCGCGCCCGATGCCACGACGCGGCTCGTCTACTTTGCGGCGTTCGGCGTGGGCACAATCATCGGGATGCTGAGCGTGTCGTTGACACTGTCGATCGTGGTGAAGCTGGCGGCGGAGCGGAGCAACAGGTGGGCGACGACGCTTCACCTGGGCGCTGCGCTGGGGAGTGTCGTCGCCGGGTTGGTTCTCGCGTGGGGAGTCGTGAACAGCTAGGACGTCGCGCCGCGAGCAGCCAACTCATTTTGCGGGTTCGGGTCCGGACACGACCACCGCCGTCGTCAAATGACCGGTGACGTTCGTCATCGTGCGAAACATGTCCGAGATGCGGTCCAGCCCCATCAAAATGCTGAGGCCGGCGATCGGCAATCCGGTTGCCTGGAAAGCGGGGAACAGGCTGATCACGCCGCCCGAGGGCACCGCGGCGACGGTCAGGGACGCCAGAAACACGGCGATACCCGCTTGCAGCATGTGCCCAAAGCCAAACGGAATGCCGTACAGGCGGGCGATGAAGAGGACCGCGATCGCCTGAAACAGCGCGCTGCCACCGCGATTGATGCTCGCGGCGAGCGGCAGCACGAAACCGGAGACCGGCCGCGGGATCTGCAAGTCCTTATCCGCCGCGTCGATCATGTTGGGCAGGGCTGCCATCGACGTCGTTGCCGAGAACCCCATAAACATGGACGGGTACGCCGCCCGCAAAAAACGCAGCGGAGAAACGCGAGCGATGAGCGCCACGCTCGGCAAGTATACGACGGCGATGAACAAGAGCACGCCGATGACGACCGCCGCGATGAACCAGAGCATCGCGCGCACGACGTCCCATCCGTACTGGGCCGCCGTGGGTGCCACGAGCGCAAAGATCCCGATCGGCGCGATGACGAGGACCCATTGGACGATCCGGATCAACGCGTCGGTCGCGGCGTCGGCCATGCTGACCAGCGGCATGCGCCGCTCCGTCGGCAGCGTGGCTGTCGCGATCGCGAAGATCGTGACGAATACGATGACGGGCAGGAGGTTGCCGTCGGCCGCCGCCTTGAACGGATTCGCCGGCACCAATTGGACGATGAACTGAAGACCTGTCGGAAGGCCTGAGGCCGCGCTTTGAATCGTGGCGGGATCAGCGGCCGCCGCCTGCAGGACCGCCTGTTTTTCCGGCGACACCGCGGCCTCGGGCAGCATGACGCTGCCGATGGCGAACCCCAGCGCGATCGCGAGGACTGAGGTGGCCCAGAAGAACGCGAGCGTGCGTACGACGAGTCGGCCGAGCGCGCGCAGTTCGCCGAGCTTGGCGAGCCCGGCAAAGAGCGCGGTCGCGACCAGGGGAATCGCGACCATGGACAGCAGGTTTTTGAAAATGATGCCAACCGGCTGAATGCCCAACAGCACCGCCGCGAGCGCCGGGTTGTTGTGTTCCGCGAGCGTGGCGGCGAGGAGGCCAAGCAGAAGGCCGGCGATCAGGCCGATTCCCATCCACAAGTGGCTTCTCATCGGATGGCAGCTATTATACCGCCATGACCGAAACCCCACACGCGCAAATGAAGGCGTCGAAATGGGCGCTCATCCTCGGAGCGTCGAGCGGCTTCGGCGAGGGCGCTGCCCGCGCGCTCGCGCAGGCCGGTTATGACATCGTCGGGGTGCACCTCGACCGCAAGGCTGGCCTCGAGCACGTCGCACAGATTCGCAAGGACATCGAGCAACTCGGCCGCAAGACGCAGTACTTCAACATCAACGCGGCCGACGAGGAAAAGCGAAACGAGGTCCTCGCCGAGCTGGGGAAGCAGCAGCTGAACATCGCCGTGCTGTTGCACTCCCTCGCGTTCGGGACGCTGAAGCCCTACATCGGAGCCGATGTCCTGAACAAAGCCAATATCGACATGACGCTCGACGTGATGGCCCACTCGCTCGTGTACTGGTCGCAAGGCGTCGTGAAGCAGGGGCTCATGGGGAGGGGCGGCCGGATCTTTTCGATGACGTCGTCGGGCTCGACGCGGGTCTTCGCCACCTACGGCGCGGTCTCGGCGGCAAAAGCAGCCCTCGAGTCGCACACCCGGCAGCTCGCGCTCGAGCTTGCGCCGTTCGAGATCACGGTCAACGCGCTGCGCGGCGGCGTGACCGACACGCCCGCGCTGCGCAAGATTCCCGGCAACGAGAAGCTCATCGAGATCGCCACGCAACGAAACCCGCACCACCGGCTCACGACACCCGCCGACCTCGGCGGCGCGATCGTGGCGCTGTCCCACCCGGGCGCCGACTGGATCACCGGCAACGTGATCAACGTGGACGGCGGCGAGGAGGTATCTGCGTAGCCACCCTCCAGGACGCACGTCGAAAGCTGCGCGACTTCCGACCTACCGAAATTCCCTTCGACAGTGGAATGATCGCGGCCGCCGTCGCTGTGATCTTGCACGACGGCGACGCAGGACTGGAAGCATTGTTCATCCACCGGGCGGTGCGCGCCGGTGACACCTGGTCGGGGCAGATCGCATTCCCCGGCGGACGGCGCGATCCCGGGGATGCCGACCTGCTGGCGACGGCGATCCGCGAAACGGGCGAGGAAGTCGGCGTCGACTTGTCGGGCGCCGAACGCCTCGGCGTCCTGGACGACCTGTACCCGCGGACTCCCGTTCTCCCGCCCGTCGTCGTCCGACCATTTGTATTCGCGTTGACCTCGCGTCCCCCTATTGTGGTCAGTGCCGAGGTCCAAGACGCCTTCTGGGTGTCGTTCCGGGCGCTCCAGGCCCCGGAGGTGTTCGGGGAGGTCGTCGTCGATCATCCTGGCATCCCCCGACGCGTACTACCTGCATATAGGCTGGGCGATCATACCATTTGGGGGATGAGCGAGCGCATTCTGACACCGTTAATTAGCTTAATTTCTTAGGTATACAAAATCCACATGTTCGCTTGACAATATTTGAGAATTAGTCTAGGCTAAAGCCCTGTCTGGTTGACAGGGCTTTGACCTGGAGAGCTGCTTGAACACGATTCGTTCGCCGCAGCCGCCCCCATCACTCACGCGGTCCGTCGAAGACTACCTGAAGTCCGTTTTCCACCTCACCAGTCAGGGCGGTTTCGCGACCACGAGTGACATCGCGGAAATGCTCGACGTGGCCCCTCCATCCGTGAGTGGCATGATGAAGCGGCTGTCCGAAACGGGGCTCATCGAGCACGTACCCTATCGCGGCGTGCAGCTCACCCCGCAAGGCCGTCGCGCCGCACTCCAGATGATCCGCCGGCATCGCATTCTCGAATCGTATCTCACGAGCAAACTCGGTTACGACTGGGGTGACGTGCATGTCGAAGCCGAGCGGTTGGAGCATGCGGTGTCCGAAAAGTTGATCGAGCGGATGGCGGACGCCCTCGGCGAGCCCCGCTACGACCCGCACGGCGCGCCGATTCCCACCGCTGCGGGGGAGATCGAAGAAGCGGAGCTTGTCCCACTCGCCGAGAGCGTGGTGGGCGGCAGCGTGGTGCTGCAGGAAGTCGGCGATGAGCATCCCGCGCGCCTGCACTATCTCGCCGAGCAGGGGTTGACGCCGGGCGTGCGCCTCACGGTGATCGACCGGCAGCCGTTCAACGGCCCCACGATCGTGAGACTGGGCGACGGTACGACGCGCGTCGTCGGCCAGGAGCTCGCGTTGCTGTTGTTCTGCAGGCCCAGCGATGGCGAATAGCGTTCTCGATACCGGCTGGCGGCACCCGCGACTGACGCCGAGTCTCGCCGAAGTGTACCGGAGCGTGCCGGTCAAACCCGGCGCGTGGTGGAGGAAAGCGCTCGTGTTCGCGGGGCCTGGCTACCTGGTCGCCGTCGGGTACATGGATCCGGGCAACTGGGCGACCGACCTCGCGGGCGGCGCGCGCTTCGGGTACACGCTGCTGACCGTCATTCTGCTGTCCAATCTGATGGCGATTCTGCTCCAGGGTCTCGCCGCGAAGCTCGGCATCGTGAGCGGCCGCGATCTCGCGCAGGCGTGTCGCGATCACTACTCGAAGCCGGTGTCCCTCTTTTTGTGGGTCATCTGCGAGATCGCGATCGCCGCGTGCGATCTCGCAGAGGTCATCGGCTCGGCGATCGCGCTGAACCTGCTGTTCGGGATTCCGTTGCCTGGGGGCATCGCGATCACCGCGCTCGACGTGCTCATCTTGCTCTATATGCAGCAAAAGGGATTCCGGTTCCTCGAGGCGCTGGTGGTCGTTTTGATCGCCACCATCGCCGGTTGCTTCCTGTTCGAGATCCTGATCTCGAAGCCCGATGCTGGCGCCGTGCTTTCCGGTTTTCTCCCGCGTGCGACCATACTCCAGGATCCCGCCAAGCTGTACATCGCGATCGGCATCCTGGGCGCCACCGTCATGCCGCACAACCTCTACCTCCACTCCTCGGTCGTCCAAACGCGCAGCTACGAGGAGACGCCGGCGGGCAAGCGGGAAGCGGTGAAGTTCGCCTTCATCGATTCGACCGTCGCACTCTCGTTCGCGCTGTTCATCAATGCGGCGATTCTCATCGTGGCGGCGGCCACGTTCCACCGCGTCGGTGAAACCGGGGTCGCAGAGATCCAGGACGCCTACCGCCTGCTCACGCCGCTGCTCGGGGTCACCGGCGCGAGCGCGGTGTTCGCGTTCGCACTGCTCGCCTCCGGACAGAACTCGACGCTCACCGGGACGCTGGCGGGCCAGATCGTGATGGAAGGGTTCCTGAACATCCGCATCCGGCCCTGGCTCAGGCGGCTCATCACCCGTTTGATCGCGATTGTGCCAGCGGCGTTGACGGCTATTCTCTGGGGAGAGCACGGCACCGCCAAACTCCTGATCCTCAGCCAGGTGATCTTGAGCCTGCAGCTCTCATTCGCGGTCTTCCCGCTCGTGATGTTTACTTCAGACCGCCTGAAGATGGGGGAGTTCGTGAATCCCACCTGGCTAAGACTCCTCGCCTACACGGTCGCGGTTTTCATCGCGACCCTGAATGCCTACCTGCTGGTGCGCATCTTCGCCGGCTGGGTCGGTTGATGTACAAGCGCATCCTCGTCCCCCTCGAAAACGGCCCCGCCGATGCCGCCATTCTCAAGCACGTTCGCGAGCTGGCAAAGCTGGTCGGCGCCGAGCTGCTGCTGCTGCACGTCGCGGATGGATGGGCGGCGCGGAATATGGAGCAGCTGAACCTGCGGGAGTCGCAGGAGATGAAAGAAGACCGGGCCTATCTCGAACGGGTGTCGCAGGAGCTGCGGCAGGCGGGGGTCGAAGTGGACGCGGTACTGGCGGCTGGGGATCCGGCGAAGGAGATCGCGGCGACGGCCGAGCGGGAGGGGGTCGATTTAATCGCGATGGCGACCCATGGGCACTCTTTGCTGAGCGACGTGGTTCACGGCACCACCGCGACAGCATTGCGACACCTCAGCCGGATTCCGATCCTGATGGTGCGCGCGCCTGCTCCAGCGCCTTGAGAATTGCGTTGAGCCGCCGGTCCCGCGCCTCTCGCAGGAATTCGACTTTCCCCTTATAAGCCCGCTCAATGCTCTGAATCAGGGCCCGCTGCTGATCGGGGTCGAGCTGTGCCCAATGGGCCAGCTGCTGCCACCAGCTCTCGAAGCTCGCGAGCAAGTGCTGGGTGAATCCGCGGATGCCGCCCTCGCCCGCGGCGAGGTGATACGTGAGATGTGGCCCCGCCGCGGCCCAGCCCATGGCCGGACCCAACGAAACCGCGCGATCCAAATCGTCGACACTGATCACGCCGCGTAACACGAGGTCGATGCATTCCCGCCAGACTGCAGCCGCCACCCGCCCCACCACGTAGCCCGGGATGGCTTTCTTGAGGACGATCGGGAAGCGCCCGAGGGACCGCAGGTACTCGAGGGCCCGATTGATGGACGCCGCGGACGTCCGGCCTTCCGGCACGATCTCGACGATGGGGATGAGCTCGGGAGGGTCGAGCGGGTGCGTGACGAGGCAGCGATCCAGCCGGCGGCACCGCCCGAAGATCTCGGTTGGTGGCAGGCCGCTCGAGGACGAGCTGATCAGCACGTCGCTGCCGACGGCCTGTTCGATTGCCGCCACGAGTTTCTGCTTCGCGACCACGTCCTCATGAATCGCCTCGATCACCCAATCGGCATCCTGGATCGCTTCCGAGAAGAAGTTCGCTCGGACCAGCTCACGCAGGCCGCGTTCGACGATGCTCTCGGGTGCGCGATCGAGTGCCACGAGCGCGCGCGTGCGGCGCTCGACCTCGACCGAGGCGCGTTCCATGGTCTCGGGATTCAAGTCAAAGATCGCGACGGGCCAGCCGGCCGAGGCGCACAGCGCCGCCCAGCCCACGCCGATGTTTCCGGCGCCGATCACCGCAACCTTCCGCGGAATCGTCACGCCATCGCCTCCTCGACGAGTGCTCCAGCCGGCAGCACGCGCTCGAACAGTACCCGCCGCACCGGCGGTGGACGCACCTCAACCGCGACGCGGGTGAAGGACCCCTTCGGGTCGAGCTTCGTTCGGCCGCGGCTTTGCCCGTCGGACAGATCGACGGTGAGTCGCAGATCGCTGAACGTGAGCACATCGGGTTGCAGCAGGTAGGCGATCGCGAGGACGTCGTTGATCACCGCGCCGTCCAATCCTTCCTGTTTGCGGTGGAACTCCAGATAGAATCGCAGCGCGTCGTGCAGCCAGGGTGAGCTGCTCGCCAGGCGCTCGATCTCGCTTGCCTTCAGCACGATCTTTCGTGTGACATCGAGCCCGACCATTTCGGTCGGGATCTCGGCGGCGAGCACGGTCGCGAGCGCTTCGGGATCGCACCAGGCGTTGAACTCGGAGAACCGCGTCTGCGTGCCCACGGCTTCGATCGTGCCGACCATCGCGACGTGGCGGCTGACTTTCTTCCGGACGAGCGCCGGATTGGCGCGGAGCACCAACGCCAGGCTGGTGACGGGGCCGAGCGTGACGAGGGTGACGGGCTGGTCTTGAGCCTCCAGCATGCGCTCGAGCGGCCGGACATAATCGAGGATCACACCGGCAGGCGGTACCTCGGCGTACCCCAGTCCTGAGGGACCATGCGTGTCGTCCGCCACGTGGAGCTGTCGCTTCAGCGGCCGGCGGGCGCCGATGCCGAGCGGTACGCGGACAGGGTGCTTCACTTTGCGAATGATTTCCACGGCGTTGCGGTACGCGTTCTCGACGACGGTGTTGCCGTATGAGATCGAAATGCCGCGCACTTCCAGCTCAGGGGAATTGAGGGCCAGGAGAATCGCGAGACAGTCGTCGATCCCTGGGTCGGTATCGATTATGATCGGCTGGGGCACGCTTTAGGTTAGGGGTCTCACTTCGGAAGTGCAAACGCAATGACGGCGTCGCCAAAGCCCCAGCGGTCGCTGCCACCGGCGGCGATGACGACGAACTGCCGCCCGCCCGCCTCATAGGTCATCGGTGTCGCGCGCGCGCCGGCCGGTAGTGTAGACGTCCACAATTCGCGCCCAGTTTCGGCGTCGAACGCGCGGAACGATCGATCAAGCGTGGCCCCGATGAACACGAGACCTCCGGCAGTCACGATCGGCCCGCCCAACTGCGGCGAGCCGGCGACACCGCCAAAGGCCCCGAGCGGCACGTTCCATTGGATGGCACCCGTGCCCAGGTTCACCGCCACCAGCGCGCCGAACGGCGGAGGCGTGCACGGCAGGCCCGCGGGGCCGAGGATGATTCTTCGGCGCATGATGTAGGGCGTCCCGTTCATGCGCGTGTACTCGAAATTGTTGATGCCGCGCGCCGCATCTTCGCGATGCACGCTGTCGCCGTTGAAGCCGGCGGCCGGGATGAGCCGCACCTCTGCCGGAACGCGGTTCACGGGCACGACGGCGAGCCCATGCTTTTCATCGATAGCCACCCCTCCCCAGTGCGCCCCGCCGATGTTGCCGGGCTGTGAGAGCGTCCCCTGCAAACTGGGCGGCGTAAACGGGCCGTCGTTGCGGAGCGCGGCCAGGATGTCGTGGCAGGCGGCTTTTGCCTCGGGCGTCGGCCCCCAGGCGTCGTCCGCGGAGTAGCGCAGGGGGACGAGGGGAGGAACGACGGTCGTAAATGGCTGCGTCGGCGATGCGACCTCACCGGGGACGGTGCTGGCGGGCACCGGCCGTTCTTCCACCGGGAAGATCGGATTCCCGGTCGCGCGATCGAGCACATACAGCATGCCTGATTTCCCGGTCTGAACTACTGCCGGCGTGCTGGTGCCGTTGCGCGTGACGGTGACGAGAGCAGGGGGTGAGGCGTTGTCGAAGTCCCAGATATCGTGATGCACGGTCTGGAAGTGCCAGACCAACTTCCCCGTGGACGCGCGCAGCGCCACGATCGAATTCGCGTAGCGGTTGTCGCCGAGCCGCAGTCCGCCGTAGTAGTCGGGCGCCGGGCTTGTGGTGGGCAGAAAGACGAGGTCGCGCTCCGGATCGGCGACGATGACGGACCAGACGTTGGCGGCGCCGGTGCGGTTCGCGCTGCCGCCCTGCCACGTCTTGTAGGCGGGATCGGTCGAATCCTGCGGGATCGGATCGAACGTCCATTTGAGCGCGCCGGTACGCGCGTCGAAGGCGCGGACTTCACCGCTCGCCGGCGCGGGGTTGGCGTTATCGGCCACACCGGAGCCGACGATGACGAGGTCGCCCACGACGGCGGGCGGCGAGGTCTCTTCGTAGGCTTGAAACTCGAACGGCGCGACGCGCAACCCGACGCGGAGATCGACGGCACCATTTGCACCAAATCTCGCGCAGGGCTTTCCCGACGCGGCATCGAGCGCAAAGAGCCTCGCGTCGATCGTCGCCGCAAAGATGCGGCGCGAGCAAACGCTGCCCGCAGGCGCGCGGCCGTCGCGCCAGAAGCTCACGCCACGACTCACGAAGTCGCCGTAGCCGCGATGCGGGTTCACGCCCGCATCGAAGCGCCAGCGCTCGGTGCCGGTTGTCGGATCGAGCGCCGCGATGATGCCGGTCGGCGTGCTCACGTACATCGTCCCGTCGATGACGATCGGTGTTACTTCGAGCGCGGGTGGCCGGTGTCCCATGCCGGCCAGTTCGGGCATGCCGGTGTGATAGGTCCACACGACCTGCAGCTGTGTGACGTTGGCGCGCGTGATTTGCGTCAACGGCGAAAACCGCGCGCCGCCAGGGTCACGGCCGTAGGCCGGCCAATCGCCAGGCGCCGCGGCCTGAAGGCTAACGACGAGCAGTAGAGTCAGCATCGATTTCCCTCGCGATGATTTCACGCAGATGGCGGAACTCCGCTTCGCCGCCGAATCCAAAGATGCGCTCGATGATGCGTCCCTGCCGATCCAGCAAGACGGAGTACGGCAGCCCGCGGTAGTGGTATGCGGCCTTCATGCGGCCGCCGCCCACGAGAATGGGAAACGGCGGGCGAAACTCGCGCACGAACTCGCGCATCTTGCTGCCGCTGACGTCGTCGGAGATCGCGGCGATATCGAAGTCGGCACGATGAAACACGCTATACAGCTCCGCCATGTGCGGAAATTCTTCACGGCACGGCCCGCACCAGGATGCCCAGAAGTTCACGAGCGTGACTTTGCCGTGGTAGTTCTCGAGCCGGACGGGTTTGCCCGACGCGAGGTCCGGGAGCGTAAACGCCGGCGCAAACAGGTCGCGTCCAAGCGTAGGGGTCTGCGCGAGCAGCGCTGCTGGATCCAGTACGCGAATTCGGCCGCGGCGATTCACGGCGATCGCGGTCGCCGGCGTGCCGAGGAGGCGCGTGTCGACGATTTCGCCCGTCTCGCGGTTCAGCACATCGAGGCGCAAGCGTGTGGCCGCGGAATCCGCGCCGCCGAGCACATACAACCGCCCGTCCGGACCAACCGTCATCGCGATATTGATGAGCGCGTGCGCGACGCGGCGCACGTTCCCGGCCACGAATTGGGGATCGCGCTCCACTGGGATCATCCCCCGCGAGCTGCGCCAGACGGGCGAACCGGTGGCATCGAGCCGCAGGATCTCGTCCCGGACCAGGGGGGCAAAGTAGGTGACGTCGTGCGAGAGCACGGCGGGACCAGCATTCATGAGCTGGGCGAGATAGCGAATGTCCGGCACGTGCGCGATGCCGACGCCCTGCCGCGGGTGCCCCAATGTGTCGAGCAGCCACAGCAGCGGCACGCTGCCGTCCTCGGCGACGAATTGGACGAAGTAGGGAGAACGTGAGGCGATGATCCGTGTCCCGTCCGTCGCGTAGAGCGAGGCGGGGAAGGGGCTTTCCCACTCGCGCACCGGCTTGCCGGCGGTGTCGAACACGACGCCCTCGCCGGTGCGCTCGGTAATCAGAAGCCGGCCGCCGGGATACGCTGCGACCGCGACGGGACTGGACAGCCGGGGATCGGTGATTGTGCGCACGACGTGGAGCGCGCCGTCGAAGGCCACGAGACGGCTGTGCTCGGGGTCGGGCGCCCACGAGAGGCTCCCGACGGAGGCCGCGGGGGCGCGGCCCATGAAGAGGAGGGTGAAGCCGCTGGGGGCGGGACGGCAGTCGGTCAAGATCAGCAGTGCGACCGCCGCGCCCGCTCCCAGCAGCCGGCGCATCAGGTGGCGGCGGCGATCGTCTTGATCTCGATCGTGTGCATGCCGTGGCTCATCCGATGGACGCCGGTGACCTTCACCTGGCTCTCGGCGAACGGCTCGAGCCGCGAGTTCTGCGGGTCCGCCGGCTTGGAGCTGACCGGCATGTAGATCGTGCCGTCCGAGCTCAGAATCGCGAGCGCGACGCCCGCCTTGGCGCACGCAGCGGCGCACTGTTTGTGGCCGGCGCCAGACGCGCCCATGGTCGTGTAACAGTTGACGTCGATCACCTGGCCGGTGAGCGTCACGTCGTTGCCCGCGTTCGCCGCGGGCTTTGCCTGCTGGGCTGCGAGCGGCAGCGCGCAGATGGCGAGCAACGCCGCAGATGAGAGGGTCTTCAGCATCGTGCACCTCCGTGAAAGTGATGAGGACATTACGTCCGAAAACTGATACCCGGAACGGCTATATTGGGCGCCATGAATGAGAACTATCGAAACCTGATCGACACCTTCGGCAAAGGCTGGGAGCGGGGCGACGTCGATACGATTTGCTCCGTGTTTACCGATGATGCCGTTTTTCTCGAGACGCCGTTCAGCAGTCCAGACACCGGTATAGCGGCGATTCGGGGTTACTGGAAGGACATCCCGCTGTACCAAGCTGAAACAGACTTTTCGTCAGGCGAGATCTACGCGGCGGGGCCGTGGTTTGCGACGGAGTTTCGGTGCACATTCCGGCGCCGCCGCACGGGCGAGCAAGTCGACGCGCGGGGGGCGATCTTTTGTGAGACGAAGGACGGGAAGATTTCGGAGATGAGGATGTACTGGCATCGATATGCAGGAGGGAAGGAGGAGCCTAAGGCGTGAGCAAGCGGGACCTCTAGACGTCTAGACGTCTAGTTGTTTCACATACGTCACCGCGATTTCCATTAATTCCGCGCTTCTCAAGCCAATGCTCATTGCCAGGTCCACCGCATCCTCCTGCTCCATCTTCTTGTCGACCATCAGGTAGGGAATCAGCGCTGCTGACGTCCGATTCCCGCTCGAGCAGTGCAGCAATGCTTTACGCCCTTCCAACTTCTTCAACGCCTGATGCATGCGCTTGATCGTATCGGTCGTGACTGCGCCGTGGACGATCGGCACACTCAGATACTCGAGTCCAAGGGTACGCACCGCTACCTGCTCGTCGAACGCCCTAGGCTCCATGGGATCGCGGTTGTCGACGACCACCTCGCCACCCGCTGCTTTGAAAGCCTGCAGCTGCGGTTCGGTCGGCTGACCGCCCGTGATCCAGCCCGTGACCGGCTCAGCAGCGTTGGGAAGACCTGCCAGTGCTGACAGGAGTGCCGACACTTACGGGAGCCATCCCCCGGTGAACCCCGCGCGCTGGAGGCCGCGAATGATGTGCGGGTTCGTGCGCATCACGCGCCATACCAGCTCGGTGCGGTGGTTCTCGATCATCGCGAGAATCGGTCCCTGGTCGATGCCGAGGTAGTCGACGTCGAACCAGCCGAGCGTGGGATCGACGCTCCCGGTTTCCTGCTGGCCTTGGGCGGTGAACGTCGGGTTGAACGCGTCGAGGAAGCCGTAAGTCGAAAACAGGTGGGTGCCGTACGTCGCACGCATCGCGAGCAGCGCGGGAATCGTGAACTCGGGCGCGAACGGGACGGCGCCGCCGGCGGCAGTGGGGCAAATCGTCCCATCGTCGCGCTCGTCGCCGAGTGCCGCGCCGCGCGCGAAGTAGGTATGGAACTGCCGGCTATTGCCGCTAAGGGTGAGCGTCTTGTTCGCCGGACCGTCACAGGCGGTGAGCCCCCAGACATTCCCCGTGTAGCCCTGCCAGGTCCCGGGATTGGCGATCGCATAGGCGCGTTGCGCGAGCGTGGCGCGGCGCGAATTCTCGAAATAATCGCTACCGCGGTTCCGCATATAGTCGTCCGCGATATTCCGGAAGTCGATCCAGACGTGCGAGTACTCGTGACCGAACAGCGGCGCGAACTGCACGAAGTCCTGCCCGTAATAGCTGCTCCATTGATAGCCGCTTACCCATCGGCTCCAGGCCGCCGAGTCGGCGGGGTGCGTGGGCGAGGCGAGGGCCAGGATGTTGAGGATCATGCCCTCGTTGTAGCCGATCCAGTCGGCGTTGATGAATCCGCTCTCCGGGTGCCAGCCCATGCTGACCGCCGGCGGCCGCGCTTCGGCCCATTTCCAGTCCACACGGAGGTAGATCGAATCGGCGAGCGCGCGGATCTGCTGCTCGGTGCTGTCGCCGCGGTCGTAGTAGGATTGCGCGAAGAGAATTCCGGCGAGCAGCAGGGACGTGTCGATCGTGGACAGCTCGACCGTTTGAAAGCGCCGGCCGGTGCTCATGTCCAGGAAGTGATAATAGAAGCCGCGATAGCCGGTGGTGTTGGGCCCGGCCGAGTCCTGCGGCGCTGTCCAGAAAAAGCGCAGGGTCGCCAGCGTGCGAGCGGCGGCCTGCGGGCGCGTGATCCAGCCGCGTTCGACGCCGATCGGGTAGGCGGTGAGGGCGAAGCCGACCGCGGCGATGCTCGAGAACGACGGCGTGGGCCAGCGGTCGGGCGTCAGACCGTTCGAGGCCGGCGTGAGATCCCAGAAGAAGTTGAACGTGCGGTGCTGCAGGGTATCGAGGAATGCGACCGTGTCGGGCGGGGTGCCCGGGCCCCCGGAGTTGTGGGAACAGGCTCCGAGGGCCAGGGTGAAGACGACGACGCTGAAACGTCGACTCAGAAGTTGTATTCCACCCCTATCTGTACCCGGCGCGGGTCGCTTATGAGGTCGGTTGGCTGCCCAACAGACCAGGTCCGCGCCGCTGCATTAACGCTGAATGGATAATTCGTAAAATTCATGAAATTGAAGACGTTGAACACGTCTGCGGTCACGCCGAGACTGGTCCCGTGGATTTCTGGAAAGTCCTTGCGGAGCCTGATGTCGACGCGCCGGTAGGCCCATCCTCCGAATATGAGAAAATTCCGCTGGGGCGGCTGGAACGCGGCCGGGAAGTACGTCGAGTCGACGACGCCGCCGAAGCGCGGGTGCGTCCCCACATCCTGCCGTGCACCGCTCCCGAGCGTTATCAGTCCGCTGAACTGGATTCCGGCCAGTTGTGGAATACCGACGATCCAGTTGGCGACCACGTGGTGCCGCTCGTCGCTACCGCAGCAGTCGGTCCGCTTCGGAATGCTCTTCGCGTTCGGGAAGCCACCCGGAAACGATCCGGTGAGGTCGTTGAGATTATCCACGCCGGCGAGATAGCGTGTCGCGTATGTATATGCGAGGCCGCCGCCCCACCCAATCCCGTTCGCGGATGGACGATAGGGACGATCGAGCTGCAGCGAGACCGCGTCGTACCAAGTTTTCCCGTCATTCGTGGAATAAATGATGTTGTTGAATCCGTGCGCTCCGATATTGAAGCTCACACAGCAGAGGCCAGTCGCCGGATTGAGCGCGATGTTAGCCCAGTTATACGTGAAGAGGTTGGTACCGCGCTGTCCTTGATAGCTAAGTGATGCGACCAGCGACCCGAGCCTGCGCCGAGCTCCGACGCTCCACTGAGTCGACTTAGGTGGCCGCATCTTGTTGTCGATGAGGAAGGCTTCCGGCTGACCGGAGCTCCGGGCGAGAGCGCTGATGGCACTCGTGTCCGCGGTCAGATAACTAGGGCTCCACGCAACCTCGCCCGCCTTGGGTGTCGAGTCAGGATCTGCGAAGCGAACCGTGAATGTGGGACGTGCGAGTTTCTGAATCTCGTCTACAGAGAAATCGAAGAGCGAGCGATCGTAGTAGATCCCGACCCCACCGAAGATCGTGGTGCGATCGTCCGCGTCCAGCCCGTACGAGAAACCGAGCCGGGGTTGGAATGCACCAGAGAAGGGTTTCCGATTGCTTCCCGTGCTGATGTATCTGCTTAGGTCCAACGGCGTCGGGAGCGAGGCGTTGTACCGGGTCAGGGTGTCGACGACACTTTGCGGCGTGACGTAATGTGTGTTGATCATGTCTGACTCGAAATCCCACCGGATCCCGAGATTCACGGTGAGGCGCGGTGTGGGTGTCCAGTCGTCCTGGATGTACGCGCCGATCTGCGTGTTCTTCTTGTTCACGACGCCGGCGCCCGTCGCGTAGATCAGCCGGAATGGGTTGCGATAGTTGTAGTGCAAGCTCGCGGCGCTGCTGTCGGTAGTGAAGTCGTGCGTGGCCGGGTTCACGGTCCTGGCAAAATCGAATTCGGGCGTCCCGTTGTTCAACTTGTTGATGTCGTAGGCCAGAAAGTCGACGCTCACCCCTCCCTTGAACGCGTGCTTCTCTTTCCCGCTGTAGGTAAGGTCATTCCGCAGGCCGACACGCTTCTGGATGAAATTCTGCTCGCTCAGATCGCTGCCAATCCACGCCGTCTGCGTGTTTGTCGTGCCCGGCATCAGGTAGGTGAACATGCGAGCGGGGATGCCAGGCGTGAGTGGCGATGGATCGCGCTGGAAGCGCGAGTAATCGACCTTGGCTTCGTTGAGCCACGCTCCCATGACTCGGGTGTATCGCAGCTGGCCGATTGAGACGTTCTGCCGGAAGTCCGTCGCCGCCGTGTACGCCCGCGCTCCATTAAAATCGCGAATGTCGGTCTCATGCCGGTTGTTGAAGCTCAGCTCGGCGGACGAGTGCTCGTTTATCGCGTATGTGAGCTTTCCGAACAGCAGCGTCTCGCGGAATGGCGACGTGAAATTCCCGTTGTACTGCGTCAGATTCACCGTATCGATTCCCGGGAATCCGGTGGCCGGCGTGATCTTTACGCCGTTCGCCCGGTTTTGATGGTTCCCCTCGTATGATCCAAAGAAAAAGAGCTTGTCGCGCATGACGGGGCCACCCGCGCTGAATCCTGAGATGTATCGCGTGAAATCCGGTTGCGTGAACGAGGCGTTCCGCTTTTTTTGATCGAGCTGGAAGGTATCCAGGGCAACGAGGTCCTTGTTTTGATAGCCAAAGAACGCGTTTCCCGACCACGTATTGCCGCCGGAGCGCGTCGTCGCCGTAATAATCGCGCTCGAAGCTTTCTGGTACTCGGCCTTGAAGTTCTGAGTGATGACGCGGTATTCCTGAATGGCGTTTCTCGGAAACGGGTTTCCGCGGCTGGCATCCTGCCCGGCGACACCACCGCCGGTTAGATCGTTCTTCAAGCTGGACCCGTCGACGAACACGTTCGACTGATTGGGGCTTGCACCCCCAGCGCTGAACGTGCGGAATCCAATCGCATTGACGCGATCCTCCGACACACTGACCCCTGGCGCTAGCGATGCAAGATCCAGGAAGTTCCGGTTGACCGTCGGCAGCTGCTCGATCTGCTGACGCGTCACATTTGTTGCAACCTCCGACGTCCGCATCTCCACCGCCGGCGCGCCCTCCACCGTCACGGCCTGCAGCTCTACGGCGCCCGCCTGAAGCGTGAAATCGGAAAGCAGAGTGGCACCGATTTGTACGACGACATTCCGGCGTTGCGGTGAGAATCCGATCTTCCGAATCGACAACTCGTACTCGCCCGGAACGAGGCCCGGAAGGATGTAGGAACCGTCAGCTCGCGTGCTCGCGCTCCGCAGAACCCCGGTCCCGATTTGCCGTGCCTGCACCGCCGCATCAGCGGCAGCCGTCCCGTTCTGATCCTTGACGTAGCCCCGAACGGTGCCGGTAGTGGTTTGTGCGCGAAGCGACAGCGGAAGGGACAGCACAGCGATGCAGACGAGCCACAGAAAACGATGACGCAACATAGATCATCTCCCGTGAGATCGAGTCAGTGCCCGTAAAGTTGCGGGGGACGTCACGGAAAACGCTAGACCTTCACGCCATCCCGTTTTGCGCCGTAACTTCAAGGTCCAATTCGCGCCCGGAGATTCGAACCATGTCGCGCCTGTGCCACACGCTGTTTCTCGCCGTCCTGCTGGCCTCTCCCGCTGCCGCCCAGAATCTCGACTCCCTCCTCGGCCGGATGACCCTCGCAGAAAAACTCGGCCAGCTGAACCTGCTGTCCGCGAACGGTCAAGCATCGCCGCAGCAGCTGCAACTCGTGCGCGCGGGCAAACTGGGCGGGCTGTTCAACGTCATCGGGGCCGAGAACACCACGCCGGTGCAACGGGTCGCGGTGACGGAGTCGCGGCGCAAGATCCCGCTGCTCTTCGGGCTCGACGTGATCCACGGCTATCGTACGATCTTTCCGATTCCACTCGGGGAAGCGAGCTCGTTCGATCCCGATGCCGCCGAAGCGACCGCGCGGGCCGCGGGCCAGGAAGCCGCCGCCTTCGGGATCAACTGGACCTACGCCCCCATAGTGGACATCGCGCGCGATCCCCGCTGGGGCCGGATCGCGGAAGGTTCGGGCGAGGATCCGTACCTGGGCTCGCTGATGGCGGCCGCCCGCGTGCGCGGATTCCAGCAGACGATCTTCGCGACGGCCAAACACTTCGCCGGCTACGGCGCGGCCGAAGCGGGGCGGGAATACAACGAGACCGAGATCTCGCAGCGCACGATGCGCGAGATCTACCTGCCGCCGTTCAAGGCGGCGGTCGACGCCGGCGTCGCGAGTCTCATGTCGGCGTTCAATGACATTGCGGGTGTGCCGGCGTCGGGGAACGCGTGGCTCACCGACACGGTGCTGCGGCGCGAGTGGGGATTCAAAGGCTTCGTCGTCAGCGACTGGACGTCCGTCGCCGAATTGATCAACCACGGCGTCGCGGGCTCACAGGCGGAGGCGGGGCGGCGCGGGCTCACGGCGGGCGTGGACATGGACATGCAGGGCAGCATCTATGTGGATTCGCTCGCCGCCCTGGTGCGCAGCAACCGGATTCCGCTGCGGGTCGTGGACTCCGCCGTGATGCGCATCCTGCGCGCCAAGCAGCGCCTCGGCCTGTTCCGCGACCCGTATCGCGCGCGCACGGCGCCCCCCAATGCGGAGCTGCGCGCGCTCGCCCGGCGCGTGGCGCGTGAATCAATCGTGCTCTTGAAGAATGAGAAATCACTGTTGCCGCTCGATCCCAACGCGGGCACCATCGCCGTGATCGGCCCACTCGCTGATAACAAGGAAGAGCCGCTCGGCCCCTGGCACACGCAGGGCCAGGCGTCCGACGTCGTGACCGTGCTGCAGGGCATCAAGTCGAAGGTGCCCGCTGCGACGCAGGTGGTGTACGCGCAAGGCTCCGGCATCGAGGACAGCGCGACGGCGGGCTTCGCGGAGGCCGTCGCCGCCGCGCGTCAGGCCAAGGTCGCGATTCTGGTGCTCGGCGAACGCGGCGACATGAGCGGCGAAGCGGCCAGTCGCTCGTCGCTGGGGTTGCCCGGTGTCCAGCAACAACTCCTGGAGGCGGTCGCCGCGACGGGAACGCCCGTGGTGCTCGTGCTCATGAACGGTCGGCCCCTCATTCTCGAGTGGGCATGGGATCACGTGCCCGCGATCGTCGAGACGTGGTTCCTCGGCGTCGAGGCGGGGAACGCGACGGCCGACGTGCTATTCGGCGACGTGAACCCGAGCGGCCGGTTGCCGGTCACATTCCCGCGGGTGCTGGGTCAGATCCCGCTCTATTACAACCATCGCAACACGGGGCGGCCGCCGGACCCGACCAACAAGTACACGTCGAAATACATCGACGTGCCGGTGACCCCGCGTTACCCGTTCGGCTTTGGGCTCTCGTACACGACGTTCAGTTACAGCAATCTCAAGCTCAGCGCGGCGCGTGCCCGCGTGGCGGACACGGTGATGGCGACTGTGACGGTGGCCAACACCGGGAACCGCGAAGGCACGGACGTCGTCCAGCTCTATATCCGTGACGAGGTTGCCAGCGTGTCGCGGCCGGTGCGAGAGCTGAAAGCCTTCAAACGCGTGACATTGAAGCCCGGCGAATCGCGCGCGGTCGATCTGCGCGTGGCCGTGCGCGACCTCTGGTTCTACGGTCTCGACATGAAGCGCGTCGTCGAGCCGGGCACGTTCCGCGTCTTCGTTGGTTCCAACTCGGCGGAGGGGCTCGAGGCCAGCTTCGAATGCATTCCCTGATTCTGTTGATGCAGGTTGCAGGGGTAGGGGTGCAGCATGCTGCGCCCCTACAACCGCATCCGACCACCTGCTACGAGGTGTTCGTCCGGTCGTTTTACGACAGCAACGGCGACGGGATCGGCGATCTCCGCGGGCTGACCCAGAAGCTCGACTACATCGCGGGGCTGGGCGTCGACTGCGTCTGGCTGATGCCGGTCGCCGCATCGCCGAGTTATCACGGCTACGATGTCACCGACTACTACAAGGTCGAGCCGGATTACGGCACGAACGCCGATTTCCAGGCGTTCGTCGGCGCGGCGCACCGGCATCACATTCGCGTGCTCGTCGATCTTGTCCTGAATCACACGTCGAGCCAGCATCCGTGGTTCCAGGAAGCGCTCAATGACACGGCGTCGCCTCATCGCAACTGGTATCGCTGGTCGACGACGGCCGCCACCAACTGGCATAAGTCACCGGTTCGCGACGAGTACTACTTCGGGCTCTTCTGGAGCGGGATGCCGGACCTGAATTACGAGAATCCCGCGGTGCTCGAGGAGATGAAGCGCGTCGCCCGTTTCTGGCTCGATTCGATGCATGTCGACGGCTTCCGGCTCGATGCCGTGCGCCACCTGGTCGAAGTCGGGAACGAGGCCTCCAACACGGCTCCTACGCATCAGGTGCTGCGCGACTTCGGCCACTACGTACGCAGCATCGCGCCGCAGGCGTACACAATCGGGGAAGTGTGGGACAACACGGACGTGATCCTCACCTACTATCCCGATCAACTCGACGCCTATTTCGCCTTCCCCGTCTCGGAAGCCCTCATGGAGGCCGTGCGGACAGGGAAAACGGGAGGGCTCATCCCGACGGTGTTGCAATTTCAGCGCGCCGAGCCCGCGTGGCGGTGGGCGCCGTTCCAACGCAATCACGATCAGACGCGCACCTTGACGGCGCTTGGCAATGACACCGCCGGCGCGAGACTCGCCGCCACGATTCTGCTCACGTTGCCGGGCGTGCCGTTCGTTTACTACGGGGAAGAAATCGGGATGACCGGTGACAAGCCGGACGAACGACTGCGCACGCCGATGCAGTGGGCGCGCACGTCAGCGGGGTTTACGAGCGGCAAGCCATGGGAAGCGGCGCAAGCCGATTCGCTGGTGCACAATGTCGCGGACGAGGATCGCGCGCCCGGGTCGCTGCTCAAGCTGTATCGGCGGCTCATACGCTTGCGTGCGGGCGATGACGCGCTCCGGGATGGCCCTGTGGCGCCCCTCGAAACGGGAAACGCGTCAGTGCTGGCGTACCTGAGAGGATCGGGCTCGACTCAGGTGCTGGTCGTCGCGAACCTAGGGACGACGCCCGCGGCGCCGTTCGCGCTGCCAGGCAGGTACACGTTGCGGAATCTGGTGCGCCCCGGCGCGAAGCGGTCGTCACTGCCGACCCTCGCGCCGCGCCAAGCGTACGTCTACGAGCTGACGCGACGGCCGTAGCCCCTGGTGTGGAGATTCGGCATATTGCGAGTAACAAGGGGGTCCCAATGATCTGGTACCCAATGCGTCTTCTGTCGTCCTTCGCCATCATCGGCGCGGTCCTCGGCTGCCATCGCACGTACCCTGGTGCGCCCGAACCGAAACCGTCTCCGACGGAGCCTCCGGCGACCGCGACCACGATGAACACCCGGGAATCAGCGCGGGAGCATGCCACGTCCATCGAGCAGCTCCTGGAGGGTCGGCTCAGAGGCGTGACGGTCAACGCTCTGCCCGGGGGCGGAATGGTCGTGCGCATGTTCGGCCCGACGTCGTTCTATTCTGGTCAGGAGCCGCTGTTCGTGATCGATGGTGTTCCGGCGAACGTCATTGCAGGGCGGCTGTCCTGGCTCGACCCGCACGACATCGAATCCATCACCGCACTCCGGGATCCGGCCAGCACGGCGCAATACGGCGTGCGCGGCGCGAACGGCGTGATCGTGATCAAGACGAAGGGGTCGCACTAACTGCCACAGATACACCTCGGCGGGATCGACTATGCGATCCTGATTATCTACTTCGTCTTTGTGCTCGGCATCGGCTGGGCGCTGAGACGCGTCATCCGCAGCAGCGAAGACTTCTTTCTCTCAGGCCGGTCGATCCCCGCGTGGATCGCCGGCCTGGCCTTTATCTCGGCGAATCTGGGCGCGCAGGAAGTCATCGGGATGGCGGCGTCGGGCGCCAAGTACGGCATCATGACGAGCCATTTCTACTGGGTCGGTGCGATGCCCGCGATGGTCTTCGTCGGGCTGTTCATGATGCCGTTCTACTACGGCTCGCGCGCGCGCTCGGTCCCCGAATACCTGAAGCTGCGATTCGACGAGAAGACGCGCGCGCTGAACGCGATCACCTTCGCGATCATGACCATCTTCTCCTCGGGCATTTCGATGTATGCGCTCGCGAAACTGTTCGAGCTGGTGCTGGGCTGGAGCTTTCACGGCAGCATCGTGGTGTCGGCCGTCATCGTGCTGATCTACATCTTCCTCGGCGGGCTGACGTCAGCGATCTACAATGAAGTCCTGCAGTTCTTCCTAATCGTCCTGGGATTCCTGCCGCTGGTGTTGCTGGGCCTCAAAGACGTGGGCGGGTGGAGTGGGCTGACCGCCAAACTCGCCACCGTGGCCACGAACGCGGGCTTCGAGCCCGGGGCGTGGACGCACTCCTGGAAATACATGGATTCGCCGAGCCACAATCCGATGGGGATGGAGTGGTTCGGCCTGGTCATGGGATTGGGGTTCGCCCTCTCCTTCGGCTATTGGTGCACCGACTTTCTCGTCGTCCAGCGCGCGATGGCTGCCGGCTCGATGACGGCGGCGCGCCGCACGCCCCTGATCGCGGCCGTTCCCAAGATGCTGATGCCCGCGCTCGTGATTCTGCCGGGGATGCTGGCGATCGGGCTGCACGCCTCGCGCGGCGGCTTTCTGCCGATCGGCAGTGACGGCCAGCCGAACTACAACCTCGCCATCCCGATGATGCTGGGGCATTACCTGCCGTCTGGGTTGCTGGGACTGGGTCTCACCGCGCTGATGGCCTCGTTCATGTCCGGCATGGCGGGCAACGTCACGGCATTCAACAGCGTCTGGACGTACGACATCTATCAGACGCATATCCGTCCGGGCCAATCGGACGCGCATTACCTGCGCGTGGGGCACGCGGCAACGGTGTTTGGCATCGTCGCGAGTGTGCTGGCCGCGTACTCCGCAACGCGGTTCAACAACATCCTCGACATGCTGCAGCTCGTATTCTCGTTCGTGAACGGGCCGCTGTTCGCGACATTCCTGCTCGGGATGTTCTGGCGCCGCACCACGAGCCACGGCGCGTTCTACGGATTGCTGACCGGGACGATCACAGCGGCGCTGCACTACGGGCTCACACTGCCGCGCGGCGCGGTATCCGGCATCAAGGGCGGATTTTTCGGGGCAGTGCTACACACCTACCCAAGCGAGATGGCGCTGAACTTCTGGACCGCGCTATTCGCGTGGACCGGCTGCTTCGTCGCGACGCTGGTGATTTCGCTGCTCACCAAGCGCACCAAGACGGACGATGAGCTGCGCGGCCTGGTCCATTCCCTTACGCCGCGCCAGCGCGATGGGGACATGCCGTGGTACAAACGGCCGGTCACCCTCGCGGTCGCTATCCTCGTCGTTTCGACGCTCCTCAACGTGATCTTTTGGTGATGGCGTCATGAGACTGGACGTGCGCTGGCCGATCGGTGGGATGTTCACCATCTTCGGGGCGATCCTGACCGTTTACGGGCTCGTGTCGAACCGCGCGATGTACGAGAAGTCGCTCGGGATCAATGTGAATTTGTGGTGGGGCCTGGTGTTACTCGTCTTCGGGCTCACGATGCTGTGGTTGGCCTACCGCGCTCACCGTGCGGTGAAGCCCAACGTAACGGATTCGACCTCGACACCGTAACCGCCTGCTGTGAGTTTTGTGGCATCCTCACGCCGCAGGGAGAATTGCAGGCGTTCCAAGCGCGCGAGCTGGGGGCGGTCCGCACTGCCACCGCGGCCCGCGGCGGGCCCCACCCAGTAGTTCCACTCGCCCGGGAAGCCCTCCGGCAGCAACACCCCGCGGCCAATCGTGAATACCGAGAGCGGCACGACCTGCTCGCGCCACACGCTGTCGACGGGCAATGCCGCGGTCCAGCTCGTGCCGTCGTCTTCCATGAGTGTGACATGGAGGATCTGGTGCGCGCCGAGACCACGGAACCGTACCCGCAGTTCGTTCGCCGCGCCGAGGGTCTCCTGCCGCGCGGCAATCCGGTTCGTGATCACGAGCGACGCGGTGTAGTCGGCGGGACTCCAGCCGCTCGTATCAACCGGCAGCTCGAGGTGGAAGATCGGTTCGCCGGTCACAGGCGATAGCGCGACGCGAAACAGACCGCGGCGTCCCGCGTCGCCGACGCGGGTGAAGGCAAGGCGCGCCGCGTCGGCGCCAGGGCCGAACAGGCGCAGCGGAGTGCGCGCGGCGACAACATCGAATCGCCACGGGGCCTGGCCATTGTAGTTCCAGTCTGTCGGCTTGCCGGAACCGCCTGTGGGAAATGTGGCGGCAGAACCGTTGCGAAACGCGGTGATGACGAACTCATGCGGCCCTTCACGCATGTCTGCCGCTGGAATCGACGCGTCGTATTCGTAGGCGCCGGCAAGTCGCATCGAGAATCCACGATAGAATCCTGCCGGCGTCGCGCGAACAAACAGTTTCACCGAATCCGGATCAGTCGTATCGACAATGCGCGCCCGCAGCTCGGCGTCGCGGCCCGCGAGATATTGTGGCGCCGCCAGCGACACCACCGTCAGCGGCACGGTGTCGGCAGAGGGCGCATGGTATTCCTGCAACCCGACGCGACCTACGTACGGCGGAAGCGTCGCGACGTCTACGGGCGCCCCCCCGCCCGCACTTAATACGTAGACCCCGGGCGTGACCGTGAACGATCCGCCATTTGCTTTGACCGTTTGTTGATTCCCTGCCGTAATCCGCTGCGCCGAGAACGAGGGGCCGAGATCGGGGAGTGTGATCGTCATCGGCCAGGCGCGGCTGATCGCTCGCGTGACGATCTTGTCCACGCGGGGCGGCTCGAACGGATCGCGTACCGGCACCGCGTCGGGATACACCTCGAGGCGCCAGACCCCCGGTCGCACGATGTCGAGGAAGTAGATACCTGTTCCTTGGTACGTCACGATCGGCGACGATCCATGTCCGGCGATGCGCTGCAGCGCCGCGGGATCGGGAGGCGTGGCGCTCGTCGAGCTCGTGTACATAAACGCGTCACGTGCGACGAGCTCGCCCAAGTCACCGTCGTAGGAGATATGGAAGTCGCCGAAGCGGGTGTTTTGCGGATACGGCCCGTAGCCTTGAATCCGCGGCAGCCGTCGCATCGCCTCGGCCGCGATGATCGCGCTCATCGCCTTGCGCGGCGTGTAGACCAGGTTCAGGTAGTGCGTCTGCCAGCCGAGGTTGCGCGAGGCGGTCGCCAGCATGTCGTAGGCGAACATGGCGGCGAATTGGGCCCCCACCGTGCGAAACGTGCGGGCCATCGCCGGATACATCGTGCCGGTGCGCAAGTCCGGGCTGTCGAACTCGTAGACGATACGCGGCAGACGCGCGAGCTCCGGCCGTAGCATGTCCGGGTAGGCATCGGTCCCGCGCAGGTAGTTGCCCTCCAGCTCATGCCCGGCGTTGAGGCCCGTCGGGTACCAGCCGAACGTGACGCCTTGTGCCTTCGAGCGCCGGATCGCCGCGGCGATTCGGAAGTCCTGACTCACGTTGTAGAAAATCAGCTTACGACAGCCGGTGCCGCGGACCGCATCGCTCAAGGCATCGATATAGTGGACTGACCCTGGCAGATCCTCGGGATGATGCCACGGCTCATTCACCAATTCGATGAAGACGATCGCCGGCTCGTCCTTCAGCGCGATATGCGTGTAGGGGTTTACATGATTCAGGATCTGGCGCAGGTAGTTCACTTGCGCGGCGAGGGCGGCAGGGTCAGTGCCCATGCGGCCTTTGCCGAAGTGCCTGCCGAATCCCGGTGCCGTCGTGTCCGCGAGTGCATCGGGCCAGTTGGAGCCGTACAACTGGATGGGGCTGAACAGCATGTAGATGCCGCGCGCTTTCGCGCGAGCGATGAGATAGTCCAGCAGATCCAGGTGATCGTTGGCGATGAGATTGCCGGCGCTGTCGGACGACTCCCAATCGCCCCAAAACGTGAGCCGCAGGCCGTCCCAGCCCATGCGCGCGAACTGTGCCATATCCTCATCGATCATCCGCTTGCGATCGGCGTGGACGTAGCCGGCGGCGCGATAGTCGGACGCCGTCGTGAGCACGTAGTTCGCGCCGAAGAGGCGCACCTCCTGTCGAGTGCGTTGCCAGCGGATCACGCCCTCGCGGTCGAGATAGACGCCCTGTGAGAGCGCGAGGATCGTGATCAAGATCACGGGTGGTATTCGCGCTCCGTGTGACCGACGAGCTGTGAGCGGTAGAAATACACGTCGCGCAAACGGCCCGACGCATACCGCTCCGCCTCGTCATTGAAATGCGGCGAGCGTGGATCACCGCTTTCGCCGCCCGCCGTGACGGCCTGCGCGCGGACGCTATCGCCGAACTCGACGACGGCGACGAAGCTGTTGCCGCTGGTGCCGTACCATTTCTTGGTATTGGGATAGGCGCGGGCGCCGAACGCGGCGAGCGAGCCCCACACACCTGCGGTGAACGGCACCGGAATGCTCGGCCGGGCGTCGTCGAAATTCCGGGCGATGTCGTCGTTGATCCGCTGGAAGCGATTGATCTCGCCCCACGGCGTTTTCCAGCTTCCGAAATCCGTCGTGAGGGCGTCCACCGCAGCCGCGAGCGACTCGAGCAGGTCGGTCGACGTGGCGCGTGACATGCCGACATACTGCATGACGGACGTCCCGGCGGCGCGGGCGTCGCGACTGACGCGCCGGCCGATCCGCTCGCCCCAGAAGATCGCCAGCGACGTCGGCACCGATTCCGCGCCCCAGCGATAATCCCACCCTCGGAGCGCGGCGATGGGCTCGGCGAGCTTCGTCTTCAACGTGTCAGTGGCCGGTGCCTGATCGTACGCCGCGAGGAGCGGTGGGATCATGCGCTCGAACGCGGGGAGATAGTTGTCGAACGCCGCGGCGGCGAGGGAGCTCGTCGTCCAGCTGCTCTTGCCGGTCAACACGCGCAGCGCATGGAAGCCGCGCGCACTCTCCTCCGTGCCCGTCTCGACATACCGCGGATACTCCTCGCGCTTGGGACTCGATCCCTCTCCCGCCGCCGACCATGGCCAGTTGTTCGAATTGTAGACCCAGCCGCTCGATGGATTCACGACGTTCGGGGTCTCGTCGAATGACAACACGCCGCGGTAGGCGGTCGCCGCGTTGCTGCCGTCGACCGGCTTCGTCCAGTCGAACGAGGTGTCACGGCGCGGGATGTAGTTGGAGTGGAAGTACGCGATGTTCCCCGACGCGTCGGCAAACACGGTGTTGTTGGACGAGTTGGTGTGCAGCTCCATGATCTGGCGAAAGCCGGCCAGATCACGTGCTTTGGTGCGGGTGTACGATTGGATCAGCGCGTTGACGTGACTGTTCATGAGGCTGATGCTCACCAAGCGATCGCCTTCCTTGCGTACCACCGGACCGCGCGGCGAGTAGGAGACCGTGAACGTCTTCCGCGCCATGCCGCTGTCAGTCTTGTACGGGACGGTGATGGTGCGAGTGCGCAGCGGGGGAGTCTCGAAAAATTCGTCGATGTTGTCTACGCCGCTCGAGGTGTGCATCCATCCGGCGGTGGCATTGAATCCCTGATAGATGAAAAACTGCCCCCAGGTCACCGCGCCGTAGGCATTCAGCCCCTCGTCGCTCACCATCTGCAGCTCGGAGCGGAAGTAGAACGACGTGTGCGGGTTGATCCAGAGCAGCGCGTGCTGGTTGGCGGCGAGGCGCGGCGCGATGGCAATGCCGTTCGAGCCCGACGGATCGCTTTCCCAGTCTTCCCCGTCACCGCTGGTGCGCGCCGCCGCGGCCGAGTCACCGTAGAGCGCCGCGAGGTCGCGCAGGTTGATGCGCTCGATGTCGCCGCCGATGCTACCCTCCGTGAACGACAGTGCCATCCACGGCTCGAAATGCGTGATGACACGAGGCTTCACCTGCGGGTACTTATAGAGGAAGTAGTTCAGGCCGTCAGCAAACCCCTCCATCAACCGCTTCAGCCACGGCGGGCTCGTCCGGTACTCGGCGCGCAGGGAATCGGGGTCGATGAACAGGCGTTGCCGCAGGTCCTGAAAGATCGCCGCGGCGCCCTCCGCCTCGGCCAATCGGCCCAACGAGTTCAAGTAGTTCGTCTCGATGCGATTGAAGTCGTCCTCAGCCTGGGCGTACTCCATGCCGAAGACGGCATCGGCGTCGGTCTTGCCGTAGACGTGCGCGATGCCCCAATCGTCGCGGATGATCGTGACATTTTGGGCGCGGCGCTCCCAGCGGATGACGTCGGCACGACGGCGTTGCGCCGCGGCCGGCAATGTGAGAATGCAAATCGTGAGAGCGGTGTTACTGGCGAGTCGCAGTATCGATCGCAAGGGAAGATCTCGGGGCAAGGGTGAGATGCACTGCACCAGCCGGGTCCAGCTGCACGGGATTTCCGGAAATCAAGTCGAGGTACGTTCCCGCAGCCATCCCGGTGTTGATCGTAGTGTCCAAACTGGTTGTCTCGTCATTGATCGCGACAAAACCTTTGTCGCCGCGCGAAAATGCGATCGCGTTGGCGCCGTTGTCCCACCAGTGATTGATACTCGTGCCGGCGACCAAGTGCCGGAAGCTCACCATGCGCAGGATGGAGGGGTCGCGGTGCTCGCACACCCACTGACCGATGGCCGCCGTTTCCAGGCTCGATGCACAGGTGACGGCCATCGTCCAGCCGTTCGCGTCCGACGGCGGGCCGACCGCATTGCCGTCGGGGCAATTGAACGCGTAGCTCGACAGGACCGACGGATAGCCGTACGGCTGGGCCAGCATCCAGACGTTCGCGAGCCGAAAGACATTGCCGTCGCGGTAGCTCAGGCCGCACAGGTGCTGGGTGTCGTGATTCTCGACGAAGACGACGGCCTTGTCCGAGGGCATGATTCCCCACGCCGTCTCGGAGAACTGGTTGCCGGGTGTGCCGTTCGGATTGAGCTGCGAGATGTGCTCGCCATTCAGGTTCTGAAACTTGTTGCCGACGCCGGTGAACGTGAACTCGGTGATGTCGGCGCCGCCGCCGGAGCTGTAGCCCTCGCCGAAGTAGTCGCGGGGTGATAAGGCCTCACCGGCGCCGCCGATAACCTCGAGAAAAACGTACGGCAACGGTCTGCCCTCGGCGGTCAGCGCGCGGTTGACGCGTCCCAGAATATCATCGAGCTCGACTTGCTGAATGTGCTTCGCGGCATCGATGCGAAATCCCGCGACGCCGAGCCGGGCGAGCGTGAGCAAATAGTCGGCGATCTTCTGGCGCACCGACGCGAGCCCCGTGTTCAAGTCGGGTAAGCCCAGCAGCTCGCAATCCTGCACGTTGGCCGCGCTTTGATAGTTGTTCACCGCGCAGGGCGTGTGAAAATCACTGGCCGTGTACAGCCCGGGATAGTTGTACTTGGAGTAGGCGGTGCCGTTGCTGCCGAGGCCGGGACTGGGGTAATTCGTCATGTGATTGATCACCGCGTCCGCGATGATCCCGACGCCCACGGCTTTGCACCGATTCACCATATCCGCGAATTCGGCGCCGGTCCCCGAGCGGCTATGGGCGATGCTATAACTCACCGGCTGATAGCGTTCGCTCCAGGGATACGTCGGTTCGATGCTGTGTTCCTCGGGCGGCGAGATCTGCACGGCCGTAAAGCCCGCCGGGCCGAGCACGGTTTCGCACTCGGCCGCGATGTCGGTCCACCGCCATTCGAAGAGGTGGACGAATACGTCGCCGGCGGCCATGTGCCCCGTCGGGCGGTAGGCCTGCGCGAGCACGGGCCGCTGCGGGGCCGGTCCAGCCAGCTCCCGGGAACAGCCCGCCGCCGCGAGCATCAGCAGCATCGCGGCGGCGGCGGAGGATCCAGACGTCAATAGCCTGGGTTCTGCTGCAGGTTCGGATTGGCGATCAACTCGTTCGCCGGCAGCGGATAGAGGTCACGGAACGAGGGCAGCGACGACCCGCCCGGCGTGCCGCCCTTCCACGCCCAGACGTACGTCCCGCCGGTGAATACGCCGAAGCGGATCAAGTCGGTGCGGCGCGACGCTTCAAACAGCAACTCGCGGCCGCGCTCGGCGAGGATCGTGTCGACCGGGGGCAGCGCGGCGAAGTTCGCGGTCGTGTTTCCGTACGCGCGCTGCCGGACGGCGTTGAGATACGTCAGCGCGTTCGCGGCAGTGCCGCCGCCACCACGGATGTTCGCTTCCGCGTAAATCAGGTACGCGTCCGCGAGCCGGAAGATCGGGAAATCGGTGTCGACCATGCCTTTGGCCTGTGCCGTGTCCCCATTTGCCTTCAGGTTCGTGAACTTGGGCGCGGCGATCCCCTTGGTGAAGTCCCCGCGGTCGCTGACGGAATCGGTTTGACCCGCCGTATAGAAGAATGCGGCCCGGGTGTCGCCCGCGGCAAAGCGGCGGTAGGTCTGCTGCTTCATACGGTAGCCGCCCCAGCAGTAGTCGATGCCGTAGTTCGCGGCCGACATGCTGCCACCGCAGCCCGCGTGGATGAGGAACGTCATGCCGCCCCACGTCTGTGTGCTGCGACCGTCCTGAGCGGCGACGAAAATGAGCTCTGGGGACGAGTTGTTGTCGGCGGTGAAGTTGCTCCTAAAGTTCGTCGGGAGGGTGTACCCCGCGCTGATCACCGCTTGTGCTTCCGTCGCCGCGCCGGCGTAATTCGGCGTGCCCGTGTACACCCCGGCGTTCAGGTACAGCTTGGCCAGCAGCAAGTGTGCCGCGTCGGGTGTCGCCCGGCCGTACGTCGACGGGCCCTTCGGCGGCAGCTTGCCGATGATGTCGTTGAGCTCGCTCACGGCGTAGGCGTAGATGTCGGCCCGCTTCGCCTGTTTCGGGGGCGTGGCGCCGAGCGGGTCGTCTTCCGTCACGAGCGGGATGTTTCCGAACAGGTCGATGCCGTGCCAGTAGCTCAAGGCCCGGAGGAACCGCGCCTCGGCACGATAGAAATGCACGTTGGTCCGAAGCGTCGGGTCGAACTGACCGCGCGAGTCGAGCTTGGCGTCGGTGCTTTGACGGAGGAACTCGTTGGCGAGCATGACCTGATAGAACACGCGATAGTACATCGCGTTGACCATGCTGTTGTCCGCGCCCCAGAGCCCGGTATTGAGGTCGGGGAGACCGGGATCGTTCCACCCGATCACGGCTTCGTCCGTGGGCATCTCTTGCAAGTACCAGTACAACCGCAGGTACTCGCCGAACCCTTCGTCGATGCCGGCGATGTCGGGGTTGCCATCGGGCCCACGCTGACCGGTGACGATGAGGCCACCGTAGATCTTCGCGAGGAAGGCCCGATACGAATTGGGATCGTTGAACACGTTGGCGCTGCTGACACTGCTCTTGGGTGCTACCGTCGGATCCGTGCAACCCAGTGCCGCGAAGCACAGGAGGGCGGCGGTAACGCTGAACGTCGTGATCGTGCGATTCATGATCCGTCCCCCTAGAACCGGATGTTGAGCCCGGTGGTGATGGTGCGGGCGCGCGGATAAATGTTGTTGTCGATCCCGTTCAGGCCCGACGTGGGGTCCACGCCGCTGTAGCCGGTGATCGTGAAGGCATTCTGGATCGTGCCGAACAGGCGGAACTGCTGCCCGCGGTACGAGGCGGCGTAGCCTACCGTGATGTTGTCCATGCGGAGGAACGCTGCGTCCTCCACGAAATAGTCGGAGTAGTACTGGGGCACGACGAAGCCGGTCTTGAGCACGGACGTGTGCAGGTTACTCGGCATTCCCGAGCCCGTCAGGTTCTGATAGGCGCCATTGGCGGACGCCACGTTGTTATAGACCCAGTTGCCGAGGTATGCCCGCAGCGTCAGGCTGGCGTCGAAGCGCTTGTAGTTGAAGTACGACGAGTGGCCCAGGATCCATTTCGGCGACGGATCGTGGAATGGACGCCGGTCGGAATCGTTGATGATGCCGTCGCCGTTCTGGTCGACATACATGTTGGTTGGGGTGGCGGGGTCGTAGATCGGCTTCCCGCTCGCGTCATAGCGTTGCTGGTACACGAAGAACGAGTTCACCGGGATGCCCGGCTCGAGCACCTCGACGTTGTTGCCCACGCCGCCTGAGATGCCGCCGGTCAGGATCTTCGAAACGCTCTTGTTCGGGTTGATGGCGAGCAGCTCGTTGGTATTGCGGGCTGCGGTCAGCGAGGCGGTCCAGCTCAGTCCGGCCCCGGTGTGCCTGAGCACGTCGGCGTTGAGGCTGAACTCGATTCCCCGGTTCCGCATGCTGCCGATGTTCGTGGTGACGTAGTTGCCGAGGTTCGTGCCTGCTGGAATTGGGATGTAGAAGATCAGGTCGTTGGTGTTCTTGGTGTACCAGTCGATCGTGCCGTTGAAGCGTTGATTGCTGAAGCCGAAGTCCACCCCCACGTTGTAGGCCGTCGTCTTTTCCCAATGGATGTTCGGGTCGACGGCGCTGGGGCGGATCGTGGTGGTGTATACGTTGCCGAACTGCACCTGCGTCTGCCCATCGCTGAACGTGTAGGTCGGATACTGCAGATAGTCCTGGAAGGCCTGGTTGCCTGTTTTGGCCCACGAAGCCCGCAGCTTCAGGTCCGACAACCCACTCACGCCCTGGAGGAATGATTCCTGGGAGAGGCGCCAGGCGAAGGCCACCGAGGGGAACGTGCCCCACTGGTTGCCGGGCCCAAAGCGGGACGAGCCGTCGCGCCGCACGCTGAAGGCCGCCAGGTAGCGGTCGTTGATGTTGTAGTTCAGCCTGCCGAAGAACGAGATGAGCTTGTAGTCCACTATGTCGCGACGGTTTTGGACGTTGCCGGCCACGGGGATGCCGTTGTCGCCGAGCACGTTGGTTGTGAGGCCCGTTTCCCGCAGTGAGGGGTATTCCGCGTGCGATTGCGTGTAGGAGTAACCGCCGACCACGTCGAGCCGTCCCGGTCCATAGCTGCGGGATGGCGAGTAGCCCAGAAAGCTCTCGAGCACCTCGTTCGTCTGGCTGTTGTTGGCGAGGAACAGCAACCCCTGCCCCTGCCGCACCTGGGCCGCGAGGTTGTTGGGATAGAACGTCGTGCGGTCGGCCCGCGCGAGGTCGTATCCCAGATTCACGTTGGCCGTCAGCCCTTCGATGAAGGGCGCGCGATAAACCGCCTGCACGTTGCCGACGCTGCGCCACGTCGTACCATGGTCGCGCGCCCAGGTCAGACTCGCCACGGGATTGCTCGGCGCGGCGTTCGAGGTCTTCCAGTCCCAGTAGCCGGTCGCGCTCGACGAGTCGAGGACCGGCTGGGTCGGTGCCATCGCCGCCGCGTTGCCCAAGACGTCGCCCGGGGTGAACTGGTCGACCGCGCGCGAGCCGCGCACGCTGGTATGCACGTTGAGGCGATCGTTGAAGAGCTGCTGCGAGTAGTTGAGCCCGAGTGACACGCGCTTCGTCGAGCTTGCGCGGATGATCCCGGCCTGATTGAGATACCCCAGCGACAGGCGGTAGCTCATATCGCTCGTGGAGTTGGTCACGGCGAAGTTGTGCTCCTGACCATATGCGGTGCGGTCGATGAGGCCGAACCAATCAGTGCTGGCGCCGAGCAGGAGCGTGTCACGCGCTGGCGCATACGTGTTCAGCGCGGTGGCAAACTGCGCCGCGTTCATCATCGCGGGCAGCCGGGTGACGGATGACGCAGAGGCGCTGCTGTTGTACTCGAACTGCGGCTTTTGATGCGTGCCGCCGCTCTTGGTCGTGATGAGCACGACGCCGTTCGCCGCGTTCGATCCGTAGATCGCGGCGGCCGACGCGTCGCGTAGCACGGTGATGCTTTCGATGTCGTTCGGATTGAGGTAGTTCAGCGGGTCACGTCCGGCGGAGAGCCCGCCGCCGGCGCCGTTGCCGAGGGGCACACCGTCGACCACGTAGAGCGGCTCGCTGCTGGCGTTCACCGACGTGGCGCCGCGGATCCGGATGGAGAGCCCGCCACCAGGATCGTTGTTATCGACGACCTGCACGCCCGCCACCTTGCTCTGAATGAGCAGCTGCGGGCTGATGACCCGGCCGGTGTTGAACTGGGAGTCGGCCACGGCGGTCACCGCGCCGGTGATGTTCCCGGCGCGCTGCTGGCCGTACCCGGTCACCACGACTTCCGATAGTCCGATTGCCTGCGCGGTCAGCGCCAGGTCGACCGCGACGGTGTCACCGCTGCCGACCATGACCGGCTGGTTGATCTGTGCGTAACCGATCATTCTGGCCCGCAGCAGGTCACTCCCGGCGGGGACGCCACTGATCGTGAAGCGGCCATCGTCGTGGGTCTGCGCGCTGCGGTTGCCCACGATGATGGTCACGCCGGCGATCGGTTGCTGTGTGCTGTTGTCGGTGATGCGTCCGCGAATGGTACCGGTGGGTTGCTGGGCAGCGAGAGGCGCGGTCCAGGACAGCGTCAGGAGCGCACACATGAAATGATGGAAACGTGGCATACGACCTCTCAGGCTGTGGCGGGAAACGATTTGCTGGGTCGAGGTTCAAGAGGGGGGTCGCGACGAAGAGTGTCAAGGCTCATTAGATTCCAGCATGCGCTATGAGAACTTTCAGCAGAGCCTAGTCGCTGCGGTGTTGAACGCGCCGGGCGACACGTCTCCCGCGCTGCGCAGTGCCGCAATGCAACGCGGTGCGCTGCCAGCTCCCGTCGCCTCGTACGTGGACAAAGTCGCACGACACGCGTACACGGTGACCGACGCGGACGTCACCGCGCTGCAACAGGCTGGTCATTCCGACGACAGCATCTTCGAGATCACGGTCGCCGCAACGGTCGGCGCGGCGCTGTACCGCTTGGAGCGCGGGATGGCCGCGCTGCGCGGCGAGGAGCCGGATTGATGCGCGTCCGCGCGGTCGAACACCGCCACCGGCTGCCGCAAAAGGTCAAGCTCGCGCTCATCCGGCTGCTGAGCGGCCGGCGAGTTCCCGACGTCGTGAAGACCCTGATGTACCGGCCCGAGTTCTTCGGCCGGCCGCAGTGCGAATGGACGCAGGCGGTGATGCGCGGCCCATCCGACTGGAGCGTCGGCGAGCGCGAGCTGTTCGCCGCGTTCACCTCAAAGCTGAATCAATGCGTCTTCTGAACGGAGTCTCACGCCGCGGTCGCGGCGCTGGCCCTGAAGGACGACCGGTTCGTCAAGGCAGTGGTCGATGACTGGCGCAGCGCGCCGCTCGACGCGAAGCTGCGCGCGACGCTTGGCTTCCTGGAAAAGCTGACGCTGCGTCCAGACGAGGTGCGCCCCGCCGACGTCGCTCCGCTCCGCGCCGCGGGGCTTTCCGATGCGGCGATCGAGGACGCGATCAACGTTTGTGCGCTCTTCAACATCTACGACCGGCTCGCCGATGCGCTCGGCTGGCACCTGCCGGACAAGGGCGGGTACGCCGCCTCGGCGCAGAACCTAATGCGGCGCGGCTATCTGCCCTAGCTGCAAACGGTCGTTGTTACGCGCGATCACAAGCAACCGATCTCCGTTGGCGCGCTTCAGGAACGCCATGTGCCGCACCTGCCCCTCGATCGCGAGGCCGCTGCGCTCCATATCCACGGCAGCAAACTGACCATGTCCGTCACCGCGGAGGAACAGTCCGTAGGAGGCGTCGTACCGCCCCTCGACCGGCGTGACGCCGTAGAAATTCCCAGCGACCACCAAGTCGGTCTTGCCATCTCCGTCAAAATCGCCCGCCAGCGAGGCGTACACCGGGGCGAACTGCGCTTCGACGGGCAGGGGGCGCAGCTCGAACGTGCCGTCGCCGCGATTCAGCGCGATCGCGCTGGCGAACTGATCGGCCTGGAGCACGCGCGCCTTTCGCAACGCGGTCCGCGGAATGATGTCCTCGATGCGGCTCGCGCCAAACGAGGCGTGCGTGGGGTAGCGGCTGCGCAACGCCGGCATCACCTGCAGTAGCTCGTCGCGGCCGGCGAGCGGATAGCTGACTCCCTGGCGGTACGATGTGAGAATCTGCGCGAGCGAGCCGGTGTCAAAGAAGTCGCCGACGTAGAGACGCGCCGGCTCGGCGCGGGACGCCTGGATGAAGGAATTCAATCCGAGGTTGCCGAGCACGAGGTCGGGCCGGCCGTCGCCGTTGAGATCCACCGCCTGGATGCTGTTCCACCACCCGTTCGTGCCCGCGAAGCCGGCCTGCTCGGTGCGATCCACGAAGCGGCCGTTTTCCTGGTGGAATACACGAATGGGCATCCATTCGCCGACGACGATCAGGTCGAGCTTGCCGTCGCCATCGTAGTCGACCCACGTCGCAGCGGTGACCATGCCGATGGAATCGAGTCCCGGGGCGACCTGGGAGGTGACGTCGCGGAAGTGTCCGTGGCCATCGTTCTCCAGCAGGTAGCTGCGCGGCGCGACACCGTAATGCCGCGCGACCACGCGACTACCGACGAAAAGGAAATTCCCACCCGGCACGACACACGAGCCATTGTGAACGAAGTCCGGCAGCGCGGAAGGGGCGCGCACAAAGTTGCCGTGGCCATCATTGAGGTATAGCCGGTCGCGCAGCGGCTCACCTTCCCAGAACTCGTTCCCGCCGCTCACCACGTAGAGATCGAGATGGCCGTCGCCGTCGGCATCGAAGAACACGGCGTCCACGTCCTCGTGCAGGCTGTCGGCGGTGAAGGCCGGCTCGACCACCGCATGGAAGCGGCCGTTCGCGTCCTGCAAGAACAGCTTGCCCGCTTGCCACTTGCCGCCGCCGACGTAGATGTCGTCGCGACCGTCGCCGTTCACGTCGCCGACCGCGAGCGCGGGACCTTCCGTCGACAGCAGATGGGGCATCAGCGGCTCGCGCCGGAAGTCAAAGAACGGGTTCTCGTGATGCTTGAAGTCGATCGGCAGCCGATCGGTGATGTCCGAAAACGGGGGCGGTTTGGCGGTGGGGCGGTTAAGCGGTGGGATGCGCGTGTCGGATTGCGACAGTGTGATCATGCCGTCGGCCGTTACGTTCTCGAGCACCTGTTGGCGACGATCGGGCCAGATGACCGTCAGCGAGTCGACGCGCGACGTCGCACCCAAACCGAAATGGGGGCGCGGATCAACGGCTGATTCGAAGCCGCGCGTCGGCATCACTTCGACGAGCTGGTGGCGACCACCTGCGGAGACCATAACCTTCGCACCGATTCCCGCCGTGTTGGCGCCGGTACCCCGCAGCGCCACGGTGAGATAGTGGTGGGTCGCAGGGTCGAGTTCCCGCGCGCGGTTACGGTAGATCGCCGCCGGCGCATTGAGGTTGTTGACGACGAGATCGAGCGCGCCGTCATTGTCGAGGTCCACGTACACCGCGCCGTTCGAGAAACCGGCGGCGCCGACCCCCCACGCAGCAGCCACGTTGGTGAATGTCAGATCGCCGTTGTTGCGAAACAGGTAGTTGGGGTGGGCAACATGAGGCATTCTCGCGATCAGCCGCGCCGCGGGAGGCTGGGTCCCCGTGGGGATGCTGTCCAACGACGCGATGTAGTCGAGGTCGTTCGGGCGGTGATAGATGCCCGTGGTGACGAACAGGTCCTTGCGGCCGTCGTTGTCGAAGTCGGCAAATAGCGGTGCCCAGCTCCAATCGGTAGCGGCAATCCCGGCGAGTTGCCCGATCTCGCTGAACCGCAGCTTGCCCCCGACCACGCCGCGATTCAATTGCAGCGTGTTGCGCGCGTACTGGTAGTGATAGCCTGCTTCGAGCTTCAGGTTGAAGAGCTCGTAGCCCTCGGCGGCGGATGCCGTCTTGAGGATGCGCTCGCTGTCGGGCAGCATGTCGAGCACGGCGATGTCCGGCCGCCCGTCGTTGTTGAAGTCGGCGGCATCCACGCCCATGGAGAACCGGCTCGTGTGGCCCGTGGCTTGCGCGATCGACTCGGTGAACGTCCCGTTGCAATTGTTGAGATAGAGGAAGTCGTTTTCCGGGAAATCATTGGCGACGTAGATGTCCGGGCAGCCGTCGAGATTCAGGTCGCTGACGACCACACCGAGGCCGAACCCTTCGACGCCGCCGTAGATGCCGGCAGCCGCGCTGACGTCCACGAAGTGACCACCGTCGTTGCGATACAGCCGGTCGCCGGCTTTCGCGTTGCGGACCAGGCGGCTCGTGCTGGGGCTCGCGGCACGCTCGCTGAACGTGGAGCTGTTCAGCAGGTACATATCGAGGTCGCCGTCGCCGTCATAGTCGAAGAACGCGGCCTGCGTCGAGTATCCAGCGAAGTCGAGTCCGTACTCGTGGGTGCGATCGGTGAACGTGCCGTCGCCGTTGTTGATGTACAGCACGTTGCGGCCGTGCATGCCGAGGTAGTCGACGCCGGAGACGAAGATGTCGAGCCGCCCATCACCGTTGACGTCGGCCATCGTGACGCCGCTCTTCCAACCGACCGAATCCGCCACGCCGGCGCGACCGGTGATGTCCTCGAACTTGAAGTTGCCTAGGTTGCGGTACAGGTGGTTTCGGCCCAGGTTCGACACGAAATAAAGGTCGATCAGTCCGTCGCCATCGATGTCGCCCGCCGCCACACCGCCGCCATTGTAGTAGTACAAATAGCTGACGATGTTGAACGCGGAGTCCTCCGGCAGATTATTGGCGAACGTGACGCCGCTCAACTCCGGCGCGACAGCCACGAACAGCGGCGGCTCGGCAGGCGAAGGGCGACAAGCGGCAAGGCCGAGTGTGAACGCAAGAAGTCTTCGCAAGGGGCGCCAGTATAGCGTGAAAACTTTCATTCCGCTTGGAGCGGCGGCGTTGCTGTTCGTCACGATCGGCTGCCGGGAGAAATCGATCGATCAGGGCGCCCTGATCACCGCTCGTACGGTCGGCCTCGACGATTTGCAACGCGGGCGCCTCGCTGACGCGGAGCGGGAATTCCGCAAAGTGATCGCGCTCGCGCCTCGGGACCCGCTGGGGTACGCGAACCTCGGACTGACCTACCTCCGCGCCGGCCGCTACGGCGACGCCGAGCCGCAGTTGCAGCGGGCGCGGCGGCTCGATACCGCGAATGTCGACGTCGCGCTCTCGCTGGCGAAGCTGTATGCGCTGACCAACCGGCCCGATGAGGCGCACAAGCTGCTTACGCTCGTTTCCGACCCGCGCGCGCTCTACGGTCTGGCCGAGCTCGAGCGTGACAGCGGGGCCGCCGGGCAGCAGCGTTACGCCGACCGGTTGCGCCAGGTGCTGGAGCGTTCGCCCGCCAATCTCGCCGTGCGTCTGAGGTTGGCGGACGTGCTGCTCGCCCTCGGCGAAAGTGATAGCACGCTCCGGTATCTCGAAGACGTGCGCCAGCTCCGTCCCGAGCCTCCGCGCGAAGTGAAGCCGCACCTCGATGCCGCAATCGAGGCGCTGCGGGTCAGGCGTCTGGCCGTCGCCAGGACCGAGCTCGATCGCTTCCTGCGGCTGATGGAAGTCACGGCACCCTATCAGGCGGCGCTCGCCAAGGTGAACTGGACCGAAGGGCCGTTGGTCGGACGGCCGGTGCTCGCGTTCAATCCGGCATCGCTCATCACGATGCGCGGCATCGCGCCCGCGGCCAACGCGAGGGTTCACTTCACCGACGTGACGAGCGAAAGCGGGTTGCCGGACCTCGGCTCTGCACCCACCGCGCTGGTGCTGGGCGACTACGACAACGATGGCGAAGACAATCTGTTGATTGCGTGGCCACCATCCAATGTGCGGCTCTACACGCTCCGCAGGGGTTTTGTCGCGGACGCCGGCGAGCGGATCGCCCTCCCGCTTCCGGCCGGCGCGGTGAGCGCGACATTCGCGGACTACGACAACGACGGCTGGCTCGATCTGTTTGTGATCGGTACCGACGGCCGCGGCTACCTACTGCACAACCGCGAAGGACGGCAGTTCGAGGATGTCACCACCGCCGCGCATGTGCGAGATGTCGACGGTGCCCGGCGCGCGCTGTTCGTCGATCTGGATCACGATGGCGATCTGGATTTGCTGCTCGTCGGCGGGAACTCGCTCGCGGTCTATCGCAACAACCTCGATGGCACCTTCACCCTGGCTCCCAACGCTGACGGGATCGTCCAGGGCGGAACCGATGCCGCCTTTGGCGATGTGGACGACGACGGCCGCACCGACGTGTTCGTCACGAGCCAGGTCGGCCGCGATGGCCTGTTTCTCAACGACGCGGTGCGCGGCTTCACCCGGACCGCCGACACGATTCGAGGCTCCGATCCGGTGGCGATCGGCGACTACGACAACGACGGCGCGCTGGATCTCTTCGTCGGGGGAAGTGAGGGCGGCCTCTGGCACAACAATGGCAGCGGCAAGTTTACCCGCGACACTCGCTCGGCGGCGGTGCTCGATCGGTTGCGCAGTGCTTCGGTGGGCTCGGTGGCATTCGTCGACTACGACAACGACGGCTGGCTGGATCTCCTCGTCGCCGGCCGGCAGGGCATGCGGCTATTTCACAACGATCGTGGCAATCGTTTCGAGGATGCCACCGCCGTATTGCCGCCCGAGGTGCAGGACGATTCCATTGGGCCGCTGCTCGTCGCCGACTTGGACGGCGACGGCGATCAGGACATCCTCTTCGGCGATCGCCACGGCGTGCACCTGCTGCGCAACGACGGCGGCAACGCTCACCTCGGCATGGAGGTGCAGCTCACGGCGCTCCGCACCGGCAGCGGCAAGAACAACACGTTCGGCATCGGTTCGAGGCTCGAGGTCCGCGCGGGCGAGCTTTATCAGACGCGCGTTGTGACCAGTCGCGTGACGCCCTTTGGACTGGGCAGTCACTTCAAGGCCGACGTGCTGCGCGTGCAGTGGACGAACGGCGTGCCGCAGACCATCTACTTCCCGGGTACGGACCAGGACGTGCTCGAGCGGCAGCAGCTCAAGGGCTCGTGCGCCTTCCTTTATACCTGGGACGGAAAGCAGTTCCGGTTCATCACCGACATCATGTGGCGTAGCGCTCTCGGCATGCCGGTTGGGATCATGGGGAAGGGAGCGGCGGCGTATGCTCCCGCAGGTGCGTCACGGGAGTACGTCCGTATCCCGGGCGAGGCCCTCCAACCTCGCAATGGCCGGTACGTTCTCCAAGTCACCGAAGAGCTGTGGGAGACCGCGTATCTCGATCAGCTGCGGCTTGTGGCGGTCGACCATCCTGACTCCGTCGAAGTCTTTGTCGACGAGCGATTCCCCCCTCCCGCGTCCGGCTCGCAGGGCCTGCGACTGTTCCCAACGATCCACCCCCGAGCGCCACTCTCAGCCGTGGACGGCCACGGAACCGATGTGCTGGACGACCTGCGGGAGCACGACTATCGCTACGTCTCGAATCTGACGCCGCTCCGCTACCAGGGGCTGACGGAACCGCATGAGCTGGTCCTCGATCTCGACGCGGCCGCCGGCGCGCCCGGGACGCTGCTCCTGTTGCGCGGTTGGATCTTCCCGTCCGATGCGAGCATCAATGTCGCGCTGTCGCAGCAGCAGCACACGCGCGCCGAGCTGCCGGTGCTCGAGGTGCGCGACGCGGGGGGCCGATGGGTTTCGCGCGGTGCGATCGGCTTCCCCGCGGGCAAGGACAAGACGGTGGTGATCGATCTCGCCGGAATTTTCCCGACGCGCGATCATCACGTGCGGCTCCGCACCAACCTGCAGATCTACTGGGACCAGGCGTTCGTGGCGGAGGACATCGGAGCCGGGAGTCTGCATCCCAAGATCCTCGCTCCAGTCTCCGGACTCCTTCAGTACCGCGGGTTCTCGCGGATGTACCACCGCGGGGGGCGTTACGGTCCACAATGGTTTGCGTACGATGACGTCAGCAAGGAATCGCCGTGGCGGGCGATCACCGGTGCGGCGACTCGCTTCGGCGACGTCACGCCGCTGCTCGACCGTCCCGACGATCAGTACGTTGTCATGGTGCCGGGGGATGAGACCACGGCGGAGTTCGATGCCGGGGCGGCGCCGGCTCTCCCGGCCGGGTGGACGCGCACGTTCCTGCTGTACAGTGATGGTTGGATCAAGGACTCGGACTTGAACACCGCGCACGGCACGACGATCGACCCGCTGCCGTATCACGCGGTCAGTTCATACCCGTATGCGCCAGGCGACGCCTACCCCTCCGATTCCGCGCGCCAGCGCTACTTGCGGGAGTACAACTCCCGGATCATCAAGCCCGGAGCGCGGGAAGAGCGCTGACGAGCGACTCACGGCTCATGCCGAGCACCGCATGGCGCTGCACGAGCATGTCCAAGTCGACGGGATAGAGACCGTGGGTGGCAGGGTTCGCAAAGCCGCAGACATTTCTGGGTGCGATGCTCCTGGTCACCCATCTCACGAACTCGCGCCGGTCTTCGCGCGTGCGCGTGTGGCGCAACCGCCGGAGGCTCGCGCGCGGTAAGGCGCCGAGGCGCGGGTCACCCACGCCCAGGAATCCGGACCACGCGGCGGTTTCGGTAGCATGGATGCGCTGGTTGACCTCCGCGAACGACACCGCCGCAAAGTAGATCATCGCGTGCGCCGCGAAGAGATCAAAATGAGCCATGGCATGATAGGCGCCCGCGACGAGCCAATCGATCTGATCGGCTTCAGCACTCAGTTGCGACTCGTAGCGGGCGAGATCCCGCTCGCCGGGAACGCATCCCCCCCCGTTCTCGAAACTGAGCGCCAGGCGCTCGATGGCCCGGAGGCTCCAGGCGATGCCCGTCGAGAAGAGCGGATCCACAAACGCGAAGGCGTGAGGCAGCATTGCCCACCCGGGGCCGGCGGCACGCGCCAGCCGGTGCTGAATCCGTGGCTTGTAGCTGAGCGGGAAGAGCGGTTTGGCGTTGCCGAACAGCGCGCCGATCGTAGGGTAGCGGCGCAGCAGGTGCCGCCACATTTCCTCCGGGGCTCCCGCCACCCGGTCCCGCAGCAGGAAGCCGGCGCTGGTAACACCGTGGTCGAACCGCAGCGAGTAGAGCCACCCTTCCTCTATTATGTGATGCACCGCCGCCCAGTCATCCGGGTAGGGGCCGGATGGCAGCCCCGGCACGACGTCGGGCATGAGCCGCACGCCGTCGAAGTGGCTGAACAGCAGGCCGGCGTGCGTATGCATCCGGTCTAGCCGCGAAGGGATGGCGAGCTCGCGTGCCAGAAACCCGCCGGGTCCGGACGCATCGACCACGAAATCGACGTGCAGGGCTTTCAGCGTGTCGTCCGTCACCTCGACCCGGTCCCGGTATTCTACCCCCGCCTGGACGGCAGCGCGCACGAAATGATGATCTACATCGGCGCGCAGCCAGTGATTGTCGGCCACGTGATCGTTGGGACTGGCGGCCACGAGTAGCCGCTCCGACCCCAATCCGGCATTGGCGAAGCGACGTCCCGCGTGGTGACGATAGAACGTGAAGCCGCGCTTCAGGCCCCGCCGCAGCTCGGGGAAGCGCGCGATCCAGCGGCCGTGCGCCGCGAGATCGTAGCAATCGTCCAAACCGTAGCGGCGCGCCAAACGCTCCAGCGTGAGATTGGCGAGCGGCGTGCTCGACTCGCCGATCGCGAACCGCGGGTGCGTGCCGCGCTCGAGCAAGACGACGTCATGTCCCTGGACCGCGAGGATGCGGGCGAGCAGCGAGCCGGCAAAGCCGCTGCCGACGATCGCTACGCGCACGCTGGACAGGGGATTCGGAGCGGGGGGGGGGGCTCGGGACTGGTGCTGAGATTCATTGTCTGGATGCGCGCCACGCGCTGCGGGCGACAGCTTTCACAACCGGGCAGTCGTTCGATATCCCAGAGATCCGCGGTCACCACAGCCGATCTGATCCCTCGGCATTGCTCGAGTGCGTACTCCAATTGTGCCAGCGTGGGTGGGACAAATGCGCCAAGGTGCTGGAGTCGCTCGAGCTCGCCATTGCCACCGCGCACCGGGATGATAGCAACCTGCCCGGCGCCGTGTGCCGCCGCGTATTCCACGGTCCGCACCGTCCAGTCGACTGCTTCCGCGGCGGGGACATGCGGCGCGCCAAGCAAGACGAACACGCGCAGATCGATGTCATGCTCGGCGAGAAACGCGGCAGCACTGTCGAACCGATCGAGCTCGAGCCGCTTGTTGAGCTGTGCCGCGGCGACCGGATGAATCGTTTCGAGTCCGATAGCCACTTCGAGTCGCCCGGAAAGCAGCGTCGCATAATCGCAGACGGCCGGTCCGATCATGGCGGCGTGCGACTCCACCGTCACGGTCGCGAACGGCTGCGCGAGCTCCGCAATGCGGGGCAGGTCTTCCACGGGGACGGCCCGGCGATCGAAGAAATTGCTGGCATTGTAGAGCTTCAAGCGATCGGCGACGCGCGCCGGCAGCTCGGCGAGGACGAGCTCGAGCTGCATGGGGAGCGCCCCAGCGGGCGTCGGTCCGTCGATGGTCCAACGCCACAGGTCGCAGAAGGAGCAGGTGAAGGGGCATTCGGCGCCGGACAGAAAGACGGTGAGGACGCGCTCCACCGCACCGCCCGGCGTCCGCTCCTCCTCCAAAACGGTCCCGTGCGCCTTCCACGGATCGACGAATGGCTTCGGCGGCCTGAGCGCGCGGATCCGGGCGTCAGGTGTGGAGTGCGTGGAAATGGCGGCGATACAGCGCCTCGTCCTCGGTGAACAGGTGAGCGGCCGTCGCGGGCGTCGCTGAGCCGTGCTGAAAGCGCCGTTTGGGGTAGACGGGCATATCGAATCCCAGCACGGCTCGGACACCGCGGCTCACGATCTCGCCCTTCAGAGCGTACAGGCGCTCGTGTGAGCCGCTCGTCAGCTGGGCGAACGGTATGGCCTCGGCGATGGCGATGACGGACGGTCGCGTATAGGGACTGAACGACACGAAGCCGTAGCGGCTGGCGCAGGCGTAGCCGCGCACGCAGCCGCGACTGTACCCGCCGGAGTAGGTCAGCGAGTGCTTGAGTGAGTCGACCCCCCATCCCTCCTGATAGAGCATCCGGTTATTCACGACGCTGCGGATCGTCAGCTCGCTGTTCGCTTCGATGGGATAGTCTTTGAGGTTTTCGTCACCGCCGTCCCCATCCACGAGCAGCCTCCAATCCGGGTAGCGCTCGCGAATAGACTGGAGCAGCGCGAGGTTGACCGCGGCGCATTCGACGTCGAGCGGCTTGTAGTCCTCGATGACGGCGACCGCGCGGAGAGTGTCGAGCGCCCTCGCGGGGACCTCGATGGTCTCGCCCAGCATCTCGAGGTTGGTGCGGCGCAGGAACTCGCGCGCCTGGCGGGCGTCAGCGCCATCGCCGTCCAGCGACAGCGTAAACGCTTTGAGTCGACCAGGCGATTGTCTCTGATCGAGTAGCAGCTTGTACAAGCACAACAGCACCGAGCCGCTGTCGATCCCGCCCGAGAACGGGACGCCGATTGAGGAGTCAGGAGTCTGGGCCAGGAGCCAGGGCCCGAGCTCCCCGCACAGCGCTTCGATGTAGTGACGTCCGATAACGTCCAGATCCGGCGGCAGCGTGCCGCGCGGCGGATCGAAGAAGCGCGAATAGATCGGGTTGGGATCCGGGCAGCCGATCAACCGCAGCGTCGTCACGTGGTGGGCCGGCGCCATGCGTGTGTACGACGGGTGGAACTGATCGCTCCATCCCCGCCGCTTCAGCTCGGCCGCGATCGCGTCGATTCGTTCGGCCACGACCAGGACGGGGCCGGCGGCGGCCTTTGCGAGGAAGTACCGCAGGGGCCGTTCGAGGCTCCGCGCCAGCACGACGCGCTCGCCCTCCTGGGCGACGAGCGCGAACGAGCCCTGAATCTCGAGAACGGACTTGGGATCGGCCGCGAGGAGTGCGCGACGCGCGCCGGCGAGGTCACCGGACCACAAATGCTGCGAGCGGTCCGGAATCAGGTTGATGACCTGCGCGATGTAGCGGTTCACGGCCGTGCCGCCCGTGGCGCTCGTGCCGCCCCTACAGGTCGAATCCGAACCGCCTGGCCGCCACCTGGGGCCAATGCGATGCGCAGCACCGAGTTTCGTGTGACGGGGCGATGCGAAATCGCGACCGGCGTCGGGTTCGTGAGCCAGTTGGCGCCCGGACCGTCGGCGTAGATGTCGGCGATGTAGCTCTTGCCGCGATCGAGGAAGGTGAGGGGCACATTGAAGGTGCGCGCCTCTTCGTCGGTGATGGCGCCGAGGAACCACTGCGGGCTGCCCTTTTGTTTGCGGGCCACGATGACGTAGTCGCCGATCTTGCCATCGATCACTCGGCTCGTATCCCAGTCCACCGCCACGTCCTTGATGAACTGGAACGCCGGCACGTTGCCGTAGTTCTCGGGCAGGTCGGCCGCCATCTGCAGCGGCGAATAGATCACGACGTACAGGGCGAGCTGCTTGGCGATCGTGGTGCGGACGCGAGGCTCCTCGTTCTTTTGCCCTGGTCCCGTATGCGTGCGCAGGATGTCGAAGATCCCCGGCGTGAAATCCATGGGTCCATCGAGCAGCCGGGTGAAGAACAGGATCGTTTCGTGCTCCGGCGGGTTGCCGCCCTCTCCGCCCCAGGCATTGTACTCCTGCCCGCGCGCGCCTTCGCGGCTCATCCAGTTGGGATAGGTGCGGCGCTCGCCGGTGTCCTGGATGGGCTCGTGCACGTCGAGCATGATGTGATGCTCGGCGGCCTTCTGGACCACGTTGCGGTAGTGATTGACCATGAACTGGCCCCAGTGGGAGTGTCCCTCGCTGGTCATGTCGGTCACGTACCCGGTCTTGAGCCCGTCGAGCCCGAGTCGTTCGTACATCGAGAACGCGCTGTCGATCTGGCGCTCGTAATTCTGGATGCCGCCGGAGGTCTCGTTGTGTACGATCAGGTGGACGCCCTTGGATTTGGCGTAGCGCGCAAGCTCGACGATGTCGTAATCGGGATAGGGTTGAGTGAACGAGAAGGCGTTGCGGTTCTGGATCCAGTCGCCGTCCCACCCGAGGTTCCACCCTTCCACCAGCACGCCGCCGAAGCCGTTGGCGGCGGCGTAATCGATGTACCGCTTCGTGTTCGCGGTCGTCGCGCCGTGCTTGGGCCCCGAGCTCCACGTCATCGTGTTGATGTGCATGCCCCACCAGATCCCGACGTACTTCATCGGCTTGATCCAGTCGGTGTTGGCGATGACGCTCGGCGGATTGAGATTCAGGCCGAGCACCGATGGCGCGAGATCCTGAATCCGGTCGGCGATCTGAATCGTGCGCCACGGCGTCACGAACGGCGCGTGGCCCCGCACCTTCACCCCATCGGCATACGGCGCGAGGTCTGCGTGCAGCGTGCGATTGTCCATGCGCGGCCCGCGGATATTCATCTTCGCGTAGTCCACGAGATTCGCTTCGTGGATCACCACGAACGTCTTGCCGTCCCGGAATTCCATCGTGAGCGGCGTTTGCACGCTGTCGAGCGTGCTCACGGGTCCCTCCGACCACAGCTGCTCGGACCGATCGAGCCGCGGCCGGTTGGACGCGATCCACCAGGCGCGGGCGTTGTCGGCCAGCGCGAACTCGGTCAGCTCGTCCGTCATCTCGAAATCGGCGAGACTCGGCTGCGCGGGGAACTCATAGCGGAAGGCCACGCCATCGTTGAAGGCACGCACCGCCAGCGTGAACTTGCGATTCGGCACCCTGGTCTCTTCGACCGCGAGCTTCAGCTCGTTGTGGTGATCGCGGATGCGCGAGACTTCGCCCCACGGCTGCGTCCACGTTTCGTCGAACGTGCTGCGGCTCGAGTCGACGATGCGCAGGCTGTCGCGCAGCGGCGGCGCGCCGCGGAAGTCGAATCCCAGCAGCGACGGCGTCAGGAGCGGACGCCCGTCGCGCTGCACCGTGTAGTACAGCCGGCCCTCGCGAGTGTCGACCATCACGACATTGCGCCCGTCGGGCGACCCGACGCGGACCTGGCTGGTCGCCACCGCGCAGGGGATGAGCAACGCCAACAACGCCGGCCACGCCGGTCTGTAGATCCTCATGAATGCGTCTCCACTGGCGAGATGTGCGATGCGGGCAACGAGTCCCACCGGTATATTGGTCTGGCGGACTCCCTCAAGGGGTTGTCTATGGCAACGGTGGCACGCGCGGTCCTGACGCTGTTCCTGCTCGCGGCCTGCTCACGTCGGACGGCGCAACATATCTCCCCCCCAACCTCGGATCCCAGCAGGCCACCGGGCACGGTCCTGACGGCGGACGACATCCAGCGCTCGCCCGGACAAAGTCTCGAGCAGCTACTGCTGGCGCGGGTTCCGGGCCTGACGCTCACGCGCGCCCCCGATGGTCATGCCCTGCTGCACTTGCGAGGCACCACGACGCTGTTGGGCGACGAGGAGCCGCTGTTCGTCGTCAACGGCATCCCGCTCGGGCCGAACGCCGCCGGCAACCTGTCGGCCATCGACCCGCACGATATCGAGACCGTGCAGGTCCTGCGTGATGCGGCCTCCACCGCGGCCTATGGCATGCGCGGCGCCAACGGCGTGATCCTCATCCGGACCAAACAAAACTAGCGGCTTTGCGCCGCCGGCGGCCCAAAAAAACAGCGGGCGATCGTTGTTGCGGGCCACAACGTAGAGCGCTCCAGCCCGCGTTCGCAGCCGCTGGATGTCGCGGGCCTGACCGGGGACGAAGAAGCCGCTGGCGGTTGCCCGCAGCGGCGTGAAGCCACCGTGCCCATCCCCGCGGAGCAACAGTCCGTAACTCGCATGCATACTCCCGATGGCAGGCTGCACGCCGTCAAAGTTTCCGGCGAGCAGCAGGTCAAGCTTGCCGTCATGGTCGAAGTCGCCTGAGAGGATCCCGTAGACCGGTGCGATCTGCGCCTCACGCGGCAACGGCACCAGCGTGAAGGACCCGTCGCCGTTGTTGTGCGCGAGCGCGGTGGCAAATGTTTCAGCCTGCTTCACCACGGCGTCGGAGAGCGCGCTTCCAAAGATCTGCTCGACCGTCTGACCGGCGTAGTCGGCGTATTTGGGGTAGCGCGATTTCAGATAGGGCAGCGCGGCGGTCAGCTCATCGCGCAGCAGCAGCGGATACGAGACCCCGTTCTCATAGCACGTCACGATTTGTTCGGGGAAGCCGTCGCCGTCGAAGTCCTTCACGTACATTCGCGCGGGTTCCGCGGCGGTCGCGTGGAGCCGAGTGTTGAGTCCCAGGTTACCGACGACGAAGTCCACCCGGCCATCGCCATCGAAGTCGCCCGCGATGATCCGGTTCCACCAGCCGGCGCTGTGCTCGAGGCCTTTCGTCGCGACGCGCTCGAGCTTCGTGCCCGTATTATGGAAGATGGTGATCGGCATCCACTCGCCGACGACGACCAGATCGAGACGGTGGTCGCCATCCACATCGACCCAGAGCGCGTCCGTCACCATACCGATGTGGGCAAGATCGGGCGCCACCTGCGCCGTGACGTCGGTGAAGTGCCCGTGGCCGTCGTTCCTGAGGAGCGTGCTGGGCGGGTCGATGCCGTAGCGGCCCGGGACGACACGGCCACCCACGAACACGTACTCGTTCGAGACGGCCACGCGCGACCCGCTGCCGAACAACGACGGCAGTCGCCCCGTCGTCTTGCGGAAGTGGCCATGCCCGTCCCCCAGGTAGAGCCGGTCCTCTAGCGCGGGCGCGAGGGCGGAGAACTCGTTGCCGCCAGTCACCACGTAGAGATCGAGGTTGCCGTCGCCGTTCGCGTCGAAGAATGCGGCACCGAGGTCTTCGGATATGCGATCGGCCTCGAAGAGTGCCTGGTTGCTCGCGACGAACGTGCCGTTCGGCCGTTGGAGATACAGCGCGCTCGGCTGGCCCTTGGCGCCGCCGATGAAGAAATCGTCCAGACCGTCGCCATTCACATCGGCGACCGCGATGAACGGCCCTTCGGTGGACACCATCTTGGGAATCAGACGCTCGCGATCGAAGTCCACGAAGTCGTTTTCGTGGTGCACGAAGTCGAGGCCGACCTGAGGCGTGACATCGGTGAAGAGAGGCCGGGTTGGACGGTTGGACCGTTGGACGGTTGGACGGGGCTGCGCGTCGTGCTCGCGAATCGTGATCCGTTGATTCGTGCCGACATGTGACATGACACTCGTGCGGCGATCAGGCCAGTCCACGGTCACAGACTCGAGCGTATCGATCCGGCCAACACCGAACGTGAGTAGGTAGTCCACGCTCGACTGGAAGCCGCGGGTGGGCTCGAGCTCCTGCATGAACTGGCGACCCCCGCCGCGCGCCGTCACGCGGGCACCGACGGCAAAGGGGTTCAGGCTGTCTCCGACGAGGCTGACCTGCAGGAAGTGGTTTTCGGGCAGCTGGGTGCGCGCGTTGTTGCGATAGATGAACGCCTCGTCGTTCACGTTGTTCACCACGAGATCCGGCGCGCCATCGCCGTCCAGATCGCCGTAGGCCGTGCCGTTCGAGAAGCTCGGCCGGTCGAGGCCCCACGCGGCGCTGACGTTGGTGAACGTCAGGTCGCCATTGTTACGAAAGCCATAATCGGGGAGCTTGGTCGAGCTCATCGCGTTGATCAGGCTCATGAAGTCGACCCGTTGGCCGCGTGTCGCCGCGAGCATCGTCTGATCGCTGCCGAGAAACGCGATGTAGTCCTGGGACGTGACGTCCCGCGCCAGGCCGTTCGTGACGAAGATGTCCTTGTTGCCGTCGAGGTCGAAATCGGCGATGAGCGCGGCCCAGCTCCAGTCGGTGCGCGCGACGCCGGCGAGCTGGCCAATGTCGCTGAAGGTGCCGTCGCCGTTGTTGTGCTGCAGCATGTTGCGCATCAGCTGGTGGTCGAACCCTTCGCGCGCCTTGGCCTGATACAGCTCCCATGGCTCGAACGCCGACGTCGTCTTCAGGCGGTAGTCGTCCGCGGGCAGCATGTCGGCCGTGTAGATGTCGGGCCAGCCGTCGTTGTCGATGTCGGCGATGTCGAGTCCCATCGAGAAGTAGCTGGAGACCGGCATGGCGCGCTCGAGCACTTCGTCGAACGTCCCATCGCCCTTGTTGAGGTAGAGATAATCGCGCTCGAAGAAATCGTTGGCGGCGTAGACATCGGGCCGCCCGTCGCGGTTCACGTCGCCGACGGCGATGCCCAGCCCGAAGCCCATCTCCGGGCCGTAAATCCCCGCCTGCGCGCTGACGTTTACGAAATGGCCGTGATCGTTGCGATAGAGCTCGTGGCCACCAAGGGGATCGCGCACGGTTCGCATGTTCCGGACCGCGATGCTGGCGACTGCCTTCGGCGAGTTCCGGATCAGGAAGAGATCGAGGTCGCCGTCGCCGTCGTAGTCGAAGAACGCGGCCTGCGTGGAGTAGCCGGTATCGGCGATGCCGTACGCCGCCGCCATCTCGCGAAACCGCGGGATACCGTCGGTGAGTCCTTGATTGATGTACAGCGTGTTCGCGCGCGCGGCGCCGCTCTGCAAGCCGGCGTGACAGACATAGATGTCGAGGCGTCCGTCCCCGTTCACATCCGCCAGGGTGACGCCCGTCGTCCAGCGGCCGCTCTCCGCAATGCCGGCTTCTTGCGTGATGTCGCGGAACTGAAAGTGTCCGAGATTCAGGTAGAGGCGCGGGCCCCCCTCGTTCGACGTGAGCACGATCTCGGGGAGGCCGTCTCCGGTGAGGTCGCCGATCGCGACGCCCCCACCGTTGTAAAAGTTGCGGTAGGTGAAGACGTTGAAATCGCGGGTCTCGGTGAGCTGGTTCTCGAAGTGCACGCCGGTATAGCTCGACGGGAGCAGGGTGAACAGCGGGCCGTCGCGGGACGGCGGGGGAGGGAGCGCCGTGTCGCGCGCCGCATCACCCGAGCAGGCGGCGACCAGGAGGAAAAGCAAGAGGGGCGCAGCATGCTGCGCCCCTCCATGAAGCGCCAGCGACAACTAGTACCCGGGGTTTTGCTGCAGCAGTGGGTTGGCGTCGATCTGCCCCTGGGGAATCGGCATCAGGACGCGTTTCGGATCCTGACCCTCGGGGTTGGTCTTCCACTCCCACGGCTGCGTATATGCCCCAAACCGGACGAGATCCTGCCGGCGTTTTCCCTCACCCGCGAACTCGAACAGCCGCTCGCGCAAAATCACAGGCAACGTGACGGCGCTCAGCGTGTCCGACGTAAACGCCCGAGCGCGGACGGCCTTCACCAGATTCAACGGTGTCGAGCTTCCCGACGCGCCGTCGAGGATTGCCTCGGCCTTAATCAAATACATCTCCGACAGGCGGAACCACGCGTAGTCATTGCCGTTGTTTTGGGCGACGTGATTCGGATCGGCGGGCCACTTGTAGATGCGGGGTCCTTCGCCCTCGGTGGCCGAGGTGACGTTCGCGATGGTGACCGTAAAGACGAGCGGATTGCCGGCGCGGTCTTTCACCGGCTGGCCGGTCAGCACGTTGACCTGCGGTCCGACCAGGAAGATGGACCGGCGTGCGTCCGACGCAGAGAACGCATTGTACGTCTGCGCCAACGCGGCGAAGCCATTCCAGGGTGACGGATTGAACTGGTTGTAGTGCAGCGCCCGCATGACGAAGTTGAGGCCCAGGTCTGTCGCGTCGGCGAACTTCACGACAAAGATGTTTTCCTTGGACAGATTGTTGTCGGGCCGGAAGTTCTTCGCAAACGTGTCTGATAGCTGGTACACGCCCGAGTTCAGCAGGCTGTCCACACGATTCACCGCGGCCTGGCAAGCGGTGAGACCGCCAGCCACGCTAATGCCCGCGCAGGAATTGTAGGCCGTCGCATTGATCCCACCGGCGCCCGCGGCCTCCTTCGTGAACACGCCGGCGTTGATGTAGATATTGGCCAGCATGGCGTCGACGGCGCCGCGCGTGATCCGCCCGCTATTCGCGGCGTCTCTGGTGGTCGGCAGATCCGGCCGGATCGCGAGCAGCTCCGATTCGATGAACTTGAACACCGAATCTCGGGTGACCCGCGGTCGCGCCATGACCTCACTGCTCGTCGCCAGCGGCACTCCGCCGAACATGTCCATGAGCAAGTAGTAGTAGAACGCGCGTAAGTATCTCGTTTCCGCTCGAATGCTCGCGATGTTTGGCACCGTCGAGTTTTGCACGGCGTCCAGGAATGTGTTCGCGCGAGCCACTCCGCCCATCGCCGTATTCCACGCGCCGTTCATGAAGCTGAGCGTGCCCGGGCTGGTGGCGGTCCACTGCTGGCGGTGCGTTTCGAGCCACGTGCCGTTGTCGTACCAGTCCTGACCCCGGGTCGGCACGACCATCTCGTCCGTGCTGATCTCGCTGAGGTTGTAGTAGTCATCGAGCGTGCCCCGGAGCTGCGCGTAGACACCGGCGAGGGCCGCGAGCACTTCGCCTTGATCCCGGAAGAATTTCCCCGGAACGATCTGACTCGGCGGCGCCTCGTTAAGGTCGGTGCATCCCTGAATGGGAACCAGCAGCAGCGTGCACAGCGCCACCGAACCGAGGGACGTTGCTACGAATAATCGCTTCATAGACTCACACCTCCTCAAAAGGCAAGACGGATGCCGCCGGTCACGGTGCGCGGCCGGGGGTAGCTGAGATAATCGATACCGCGTGCCGCGAGCCCAGCATCGGGGCTGGTGGACTGCTGGTTCAGGTTCGAGACCTCTGGATCCAGGCCCGAGTACCCGCTCAGCGTGACCAGGTTATCAGCCGATACGAATAGGTGCGCGCTGCGGGCGTTGCGTACCAGCGCCGGGATGTCGAGCGCGTAGTCGATGGTGATATTCTGCAAGCGCACGAAAGTCGCGCGCTCGACCCAGCGTGACGAGAAGATCGCGGGCTCGTGGAGCCCCGTCGGGTCCGTCAGTGCGGGCCGGAGGAAGTTCTTGTCCTGAAGCGCGTTGCCCTTTGTCGAATAGACGAGCGCCGTGTTGTTGAACACATCCTGCCCGAACGAGCCGCGGACCAGGGCGCTGATGTTGAACTTGCCGACGTTGACCTCGTTGCGCAGCCCGAGCGTAAAGTCCGGGTTGGCGTTGCCGATGATCGCATAATCGGCAGCGTCTGGGCCGAGGCCATTCGTCGTCACACCGCCGGTACAACCGGACGTCGCACTCGTACAACGGAATTGCTGATGACCCTGCGCATCGACGCCGACAAAAACCGGCCCAAAGAACGTGCCGAGCGGCTGGCCTGGGATCAGGCGTTGGGACCACTGATCGGATTGTCCTTGGCCGCTCACGACTCCGGAGCGCAGCACGGTATACGGCCCGAGCGAGACGACCTTGTTCCGCTGCGCCGCGAACGTCACTGACGCCCGCCACGTGAGATTCGGCCGGGATGCCGCCAACGCGTCGAGCGTGAGTTCGATGCCGTGGTTGCGGAGCTTCCCCACGTTTTGGAGCGTCGTGGAGCTGACGGCCGGCTGTGCCACGCCGACCTGCTCCAACAGCCCGGACGTGTTCTTCACGTAGTACTCGGCCGTGCCCGCGAGGCGGTTGCCCCAGAGGCCGAAGTCGACGCCGACGTTGACCTGGTCGGTCTGCTCCCACTTAAGGTCGGGGTTGCCGTTTGTGACGGGATTCACGCCGCTCTGCGGATTATCGCCCCACGGATACGAAGCGCCGGTGCCGCCGGTGAGCAGAATGAGGGATTGATAGGGCGGGATTCCCGGATTCCCCTGTCGTCCCCACCCCGCACGGATTCGCAAGTCGGAGAAGGGTAAGCTGTGTGCGAAATCTTCCTGGCTCAAATGCCAGGATGCCGAGACCCCGGGGAACAGCGCCCACTTGTGTCCTTCGGCGAACACTGAGGATCCGTCGTACCGGAGGATCCCCGTGATGAAGTACCGGTCCTTGTAGCCGTAGTTCGCGCGGGACAGGAAGGAGACGAGCTGCCAGGCGTTTGCGTCGGAGAAATTCGTTCTCGAGGAAGCGACAGCGAGATTGTTGAAGCCGTATGCGTCGGTGAAGAATCCAACCCCCTGCGCCGTGATCGAGTTGTTCGCGAAATGGGTGTACTCATACCCTCCGACGACGTCGAAACTGTGCACGCCAGACTGCCGGGTGAACGTCAGCAGCGTCTGGACGGTCCTCATTGAGTTCTCGAGTGTCGCTTGCTGCGCCAGCCCGCCGCCCAAGGCGACTCCCACCGGACTGGCGTTAGGGAAATAGATCTGACGATCACCGTTGGAGTGATCGACGCCAACCGCCACCTTGGCCGTGAGCCCGGACATGATGTCATACTCGGCGCTCGCGTTGCCGAGGGTGCGGGTTGCGTTGCCGACATTCTCGACCTGGTTGGCGAGTGCCACCGGATTACGCACCGACGTCGATCCGGTCTCGTAGTAATGCGTTCCGGTGGAGTCGGTCACCGTGACCGGCTGCGTCGGATTGAAGATCGCCACGTTTTGAAAGACGCCGCCCTCGAATCCGCCCGTGTTTTCGTAGGTGATGTACTTGTCGTTTTCGCGAGAGGTCGTCACGGTGAGAGCCAGCCGCAGGCGGTTGTTGAATGCCCGATGATTGGCGCTCAGCAGCCCCTGGATCCGTTCGAGCTCGTTCGCGATCGCCACCCCGGGCTGCATCATGTAGTTCAGGGAAGCCCGGTACCGCGTGTCCTCGGTGCCGCCCGCGAACGTCAGGTTGTGATTGTGCGTCACCGCCGTGCGCGTGACAGCGCGGTCCCAGTCGGTGTTGGAGGTACCGAGCCGCGTGGCGTGAATCGGGTCGAGTCCACGGGCATTGCCGAAGCACGCCACGGTGACCGGTTTGGGACATGCAACCGTGTCGGCGATGAATTGAGCGACCTGTCCCTGCACGAACCCCCGATACTCATTGCCGTTGAGCACGTCGAGGTGCTTCGACGGGGAGGACGCGGCGACGTAGCCGTCATACTCGATCGTCGACGATCCCGCGGTTGTGCCGTGCTTCGTTTCGATCAGCACGACGCCGTTCGCCGCGCGGCTGCCGTAAATCGCCGTCGCCGAGGCATCCTTGAGAACCGTGATCGACGCGATGTCCGACGGGTTGAGCATATTGAGCGGGTTCCGCGGCAGCGGCGGCGCGCCACCGGCCCCCATCCCCGCAGGCTGCGTCGAGTTGTTGGTGATCGGGAAGCCGTCGATGACGTACAGCGGCTCGTTCGTGTTGCTGATCGAGCTGCCGCCGCGGATCAGAATCTGCGCGCCCGCGCCCGGCTCACCGTTGTTCTGCACGATGTCGACACCGGCGGCGCGACCTTGCAACAGCTGATCGACGTTGGTCTTTACGCCGACGTTCGCCGTGGACGCTTCAACGGTCGACACCGATCCGGTGATGGCTTCGCGGCGCTGTGTGCCGTAGCCGGTGACGACGACCGGCTCGAGAATCGACGCCTGTGGTGCGAGCACGAACTTCTCGTCGGCGGTCGCTCCCGCCGTCACCGTCACCGATCGCGTCTGCGGGCCAAAGCCGATGCGCGTCACCTTGAGCACCACGGCGCCCGGCGCCACATCGCTCAGCGTGAAATTGCCGTCAGCGCCGGTGGCTGTCTGCCGCGGCTGTCCCTGAATCTGGACCGTGACGCCGGCCAGTCCTTGCTGTGTGACGCTGTCTACGACTTGTCCGCGTATCGCGCCGTTCTGGGCGGCAAGGGGAACGGTTAGGACGAACAGGAACCCGAGAATGGGACCTACGAGTCGATTCAGTCGCATCGATGTTACCTCCGCGGGCGGGTCAGCTGACCAACGGAATGCTGTTATTCCCATCGAATTGCCGCCCGGTCGAGCCCTTGTCAAGGGTGGCCACGGGGCGGAGTATCTAGGCCCATGCTTCTGGCTTTCCTGCTGGCGCTTCAAACTGCATCCGCGCGGGAAGCCCCGCCGGTGCTGCAATTCCCGACTCCCGGGCTCGACGATTCCGCCGCATACGAGGGATACACGGCCCGCCTCTACCGCGATTCGCACGGCAATTCCGTGGAGATCTACATCGACGGCAAGATCGGGCGCGTCGTGCATCTCTGGGCCGACGCGCTCAATGAGAGCATCGGGTTTACCGTCCGGAATTCGGGCGGTCAAGAGGCAACGCCGGCGGTCGCGGCGGTTGCCTTCGCTGAAGGGCCGGCCACGGTGTGGAGTACAGGCGGTCGCGGCGGTCGCCGCGGCTTGCGCTACCGGCTCACGGTGCGGGGCGGGCGGTCAATCCAGATCGGACAAATCCTGCTGGGCTCGATGCGGGTCGAGCGCGACTTCGGCTACGCGGGACGCGTGCGCGACCCGATCGATGCGCCGACGTTCGTCGTTCCGGAGCTGGCGCAGTTCGCCGCCAAAATGGGCTCCCCGTACACCGATCGTCTGACGCCTAGTGTCGTGCTGATCAACACCGCCTCTCGCTGGACCGTGCGCGCGTCTCAGCCGAGCCTCGATGGGAAGAATCACTTGTGGCTGACGCTGAGCGGCGATGCGCAGCGCTCGCGCGCCACGCTCACCGGCCGCGTCGTGACGATCCGGCCACTCGGTAGGCAGGCGGTCCCGGTGAGCGTCGAGATCGCCACCGATGGTCCGCCGCTGAGCCCCCTCGATCGCGCTCAGATCTTCAGCAACCAGTTCCGCCACTTCGCCGATTCCGCCAACTCGCCGCGGATCGAGCGCGAAATTCGCGGGTTCGAGCTGCTGAGCTCCCGCCAGAAGCTGATGGCGGGATTGCCCACGTACGCGACGTACTTCGGGCGTGACATGCTGATGACCGCGCTGCTCATGGAGCCGGTGTGGTCCGATACCATGCCGGAGTTCGTGATGGGTGCCGCGCTCGCGAAGCTGGCACCCGACGGCGAAGTGAGTCACGAGGAGGCGCTCGGCGGCCAGGCGATTCGCGAGAACGTCGCCGAATTCCTGAAGACCGGTGACCGCAGCCTGCTGCGCGATCTTCAGCGAACGCGCGAGAACTACTGGATGGTGGACGACGATTTCCAGCTGCCCGTCGTCGCAGGGCATTACTTCGCCGACACCCGCGTCTCCGACGCTCGCAAGCGCGCGTTCGTGCGGCGCTGGGGACCGGCACTGCGCAAGAATCTCGCGTTCGTTGCCGCGCAGGCGGCGCCGTACGCGCGGCAAGCGGTCCCGACGCATCTCGTGAGCTTCAAACGCGATGCCGATGGCTGGTGTCACCCGGGCAGCTGGCGGGACAGCCGCGTCGGGTACGCGGGTGGCTGTTTCGCGTTTGACGTCAACGTGGTGTGGGTGCCGGCGGCGCTGCGGGCGATCGGTACGGTCGACAGTGTGCTCCGGGCGATGGGCGAGCCCGGCATCGAGAACGCGGCCGACATCGCGCGTGCGGCTGACGCGTGGCGCGACACGGGACGGCATTTCATGGTTGCGCTCGCGCCCGCGGAGGTCGAGTCCCGCGTGCGCGCCAAGCTCGCATCGCTTCCCGCCCCCGAGCGCGAACATTGGGACTCGCTCGTGGCGCGCGCCGGATTCCCGCCCGATTCTTTGCGGTTTCCTGCCGTCTCACTCGACAGCGCAGGCCGACCGATCCCCGTGATGAGCACCGATCCAGGGATGTGGCTGCTGCTGGTGCGACAGCCGGCCGACCGCGAGGCCGAGCTGCTCAGGCCATTTCTCTTGCCGTACCCGGTCGGCCTGTTCATCGACGGGGTCGGCCTGGCGGTCGCCAATGATGCCTACGCGCCGCCGGCGGTGTGGCAGATGTTCGAGCGCGACCTGTATCACTCGCCGCGCGTCGTGTGGGGACGGGAAGTGAACGTGCTGCTGGCGGCGCTCGCGACGCGGAATCGTCCGGGCGCCATCGATTCCGTGCGGAGCGCGGTCGCGCGCTCCGGTTTGCAGTATGCGGAGCTGTGGAGTTACAAGTTCGAGGGATCGGCCCCGCGCCCGGTGCGCTACGGCTCGAGCTCGGACGTGCAGCTGTGGACGCTCACTGACCTCGCTGTTCAATATCTCCTCAACTCTCCAAGGCCGGGGCCGACCCAATGAGCAATCTCCACGCGTACGACGTGCTGTTCATCGCGGTCTACTTCATCATCCTGTTCGGCATCGCTTGGTGGGCCGCGCTGCGCGAGAAGAACGTGAGCTCGGATTACTTCCTCGCGAGCCGCGACGTCGCGTGGTTTGCCGTCGGCGCGAGCCTGTTCGCGTCGAATATCGGCTCCGAGCACCTGGTGGGACTCGCGGGGTCAGGCGCGGCGAGCGGGCTGGCGGTCGGGCACTTCGAGTGGCTGGCGTGCCTGATCCTGCTGCTGCTCGGCTGGCTGTTCGTTCCGTATTACCTGAAGAGCGGCGTCTACACGATGCCGGAATTCCTGGAGAAGCGGTACAACTCGGCGGCGCGGACGTACTTCACCTGGGTGTCGGTGATCGGCTACGTCCTGACGAAGATCAGCGTGACGCTGTATGCGGGCGGCGTGGTGATTCGCGCGGTCACCGGGTGGAATTTCTACACCGCGGCCGTCGTCCTCATTGTGGTCACCGGGTTGTATACCATCTTCGGCGGGCTGCGCGCCGTGGTCTACACCGAGGTGCTGCAGGCCATCGTGCTGATCCTCGGTTCCATCACGCTCATGACGATCGGGCTGTCCCGGGTTGGCGGCTTCGCCGGACTCGAGGCAAAGGTTCCGGCCGGCTTTTTCTCCATGTGGAAGCCGACCAACCATCCCGACTTCCCATGGACCGGAATCATCTTCGGCGCACCGATACTGGGCATTTGGTACTGGTGTACCGATCAACACATCGTGCAGCGCGTGCTCGCGGCGAAGAACATCAAAGAGGCGCGCACCGGGACGATCTTCGCGGGCTACCTGAAGATCCTTCCCGTCTTCATTTTCGTCTTGCCGGGCATCGTGGCCCTGGCGCTGTTCCCCGAACTGCGCGGCAACGCGGATTCCGCGTATCCCACGCTGGTCACGCGGCTGCTCCCGGACGGGATCAAAGGCCTGGTGCTCGCGGGAATGTTGGCGGCCTTGATGAGCTCCCTGGCCTCCGCCTTCAACGCGTGCTCCACGCTGCTCACGTGGGATGTCTATCGCAAGATGCGCCCGCAGGCCACCGAGCGGAAGCTCGTGCAAGTGGGCCGCATTTCCGCCGGCGTCATGGTGGGGCTGGGCTTGGTGTGGATTCCGTTCATGAAGTACATCTCGTCACAGATTTACATCTACCTGCAGAGTGTCCAGGCCTATATCGCACCGCCGATCGCGGCCTGCTTCCTGCTTGGCCTGTTTTACCGCCGGCTGAACGGCTCCGGCGCGATCGCATCGCTGGTTACCGGACTCGTACTCGGTCTCCTGCGTCTCATTCTCGAGCTGACCAATAAAGCATCGGGCGGTGGTCTCACGCCCGGCACCCTGTGGCATTGGATTGCGACCATCAATTTCCTCCACTACGCGGTGCTGCTGTTCGTGATCTGCACGTTCGTGCTCTTCATCGTGAGCATGATGACCCCGCCGCCGCCCCGCGAGAAAACCGAGGGGCTCACTTATGGAGGCGCCGCACCCACAGCGGGCGAGTCAAAGGACGAAAGAAAGTTCGAGGTCGGACTCTCCGTGCTGCTCGTCGCACTCCTTGGGGTGTTGTGGATCGTGTTCGCCTGATGAAGACGTGCGTCGTGCGTCGTGCGTCGTACGTTGTACTGGTCGTCGCGGTCGCCTGCCGGCCGTCGGGCCGTCAGGCCGTCCGGGGGTCGAGTTACGACCCAGCGCATGAAATCGGGCCGTTGTTCTCAGACGTCCAGCTCTCCGGAATCTTCCCCGATTCCAAGGAGTTCGTTGACGCGCGTCCGAAGTCAGCGGCGCGCGTCATCGAGGCGCGCTACGATTCGGCGCGGCGCACACCCGGATTCGTGCTCCGCGCGTTCGTCGAGCAGAACTTCGTGCTGCCGCAGCCGGCCGGTGACGGGTACCACACCGTCGCATCGCAGAGCATGGTGCAACACATCAACGCGCTGTGGCCGGTGCTGACGCGCTCCGCCGACAGTGCGGACGCTCGCTCGTCCCTGATCCCGCTCCCGAATTCCTACATCGTGCCGGGCGGCCGCTTCCGCGAGGTCTACTACTGGGATTCCTACTTCACGATGCTCGGCCTCGTGCAGAGCGGGCGCACCGACCTCGTGAAGAACATGCTGGACAACTTCGCGCATCTCATCCAGACGATCGGGCACATTCCGAACGGGAATCGCACCTACTACCTGAGCCGCAGCCAGCCGCCCTATTTCGCGGCCATGGTGGGTCTGTACGCGCGCGCGACAGACACGGCGCAGGCCCTTCGGTACCTCGACGCGATGGAACAGGAGTACGCTTTCTGGATGGATGGCGCGGACACGCTCGCGCCGGGGCACGCGTTCCGCCGACTGGTGCGCCTGTCGGATAGCGTCGTGTTGAACCGGTACTGGGACGACTCGGACGAGCCGCGGCCGGAATCCTACCGGCCGGACGTCGAAATCGGCCAGACGCTGCCGGAGTCGCTGCGCGCCGGCTTCTATCGCAACGCGCGCGCGACCGCGGAGAGCGGCTGGGACTTCTCGAGCCGTTGGATGCGCAACCCCAAAGACCTGCGCACGCTCGAGACCATCGACCTGATCCCGGTGGACCTCAACTCTCTCCTCTATAATGCCGAGCGCACCATTGCGGCGTTTGCGAAGGCGCGGCACCGCGCGGGTGAGGACTCACTAGCCGCGCGATTCACGCGTCTGGCGGATGTGCGGCGCCAGGCGATTCTCGCGATGTATGATCCGAAAGAGGGGTTCTTCTTCGATCGCCGCTGGCGCACCGGCGAGCTGGTTACCGATCGGCCCTCGCTCGCCGCGGCCGCGCCGCTCTATTTCGGCATCGCTACGCAAAACCAGGGACAGCACGTCGCTGCCCGCCTGGAACGCGATTTCCTGAAGCCGGGCGGGTTCGTCACCACGAACTTTGCGTCGGGGCAACAGTGGGACGCACCGAACGGCTGGCCGCCGCTCGCGTGGCTGACCATTGAAGGGGTACGGCGCTCTGGTCGCGCCGACCTGGCGGACAAAGCCGCGACGCGGTGGCTCGTGCTCCTTCAGCGCACGTACCGGGAGACAGGACGGATGATGGAGAAGTACGACGTCGTCAACGCGAATAGGAAAGCGGGCGGAGGAGAGTACCCGACACAGGATGGATTTGGGTGGACAAATGGTGTGGCTCTCGCGCTCTGCGCACAGCCTGCACAAGCGAGGACATGCAAAAACTAGACGTCTAGACGTCTAGCGGGATCTCGGATGTAGTGAGTAGTTAAAAAGCCTGATCCCATCGTTGCGAGAGTCGAATCGCCGAGCTGATCAGTCCCACCATGCTGTACGTCTGCACGAAGTTGCCCCATTGCTCGCGCGTGTTCGGATCGATGTGCTCGGCGAGCAGCCCGAACCGGTTGCGACACGCGAGGATGTCCTCGAACATGCGGCGCGCTTCAGCGCGCTCGCCGATCGCGGCCAGCGCGTTGATGTACCAGAAGGTGCACACCAGAAAGGCGTTCGCCGGCGTCCCGAAGTCGTCCGGGGTCGTGTAGCGGAACACGAAGTCGCCCCGCTTCAGCTGTTTCCCGATGGCGCGCACCGTCGCGACGAAGCGAGGATCGTCGTCCGCGACGAAGAACAGCTCGTTCAGCTGCAGCAGGCTGGCGTCGAGCGTATCGCCGTCGAAGGTGGCGACGAACGTGCCCAGCTTCGCATTCCAGGCGCGGCGCGCAATCTCCTCGTGCAGTTGCCGGGCGCGCTGGCACCAGTAGCTGGCGCGGTCCTCGAGGCCCAAGTGCTTGGCGATGCGGCCCAACCGCTCGCACCCCACCCAGCACATCACCGCGGAGAACGTGTGCACCCGCGTACTGCCCCGAAGCTCCCACAACCCCGCGTCGGGCTGATCGAACGACCGGAACGCGCGCTCTCCGAGCGGCTCGAGCCGGCGGAACAGCGACTCATCGCCCTGCCGGACCAGCCGCCGGTCGTAGAACACGTGGGTGGCGGCGAGAATGGACGAGCCGTACACGTCGTGCTGCGACTGCTCTGCCGCCTGGTTGCCGACGCGCACTGGCCCGATGCCGCGGTAACCCGGCAGCGACTCGACCACCCGTTCCGGCGGCAGCGTGTGACCCGTGACAGTGTAGACCGGATCGAGCCGCTGATCTGCCCCCTCGGCCACGACGTTGCGGATGAAGCCCAGGTACCGCTCCATCGTCTGTGTCGCGCCCAGGCGATTCAAGGCATTCACGACGAAATACGCGTCGCGCAACCAGCAGAAGCGGTAGTCCCAGTTGCGGCTGCTGTCCGCCGATTCGGGAATCGACGTCGTGACGGCGGCAATGATCGCGCCTGTGTCCTCGAAAACATTGAGCTTCAGCGTGATCGCGGCTCGGATCACGGCGTCCTGCCACTCGAATGGAATGGCCAGCGAGCGCACCCATTCGCGCCAGTACGCCGTGGTCTCGGCCAGAAAGCGCCTGCCCACTTCGTCGGCGCGGTCCTGCAGCGTTTCGTCCGGCCCGAGCACGAGCGTGACGGCGTCGTCGAGGAAAAAGTTGCTCTCCTCGAGAATCGCTGTGATGGGCACGTCGCTCGTCAGCCGCAGCACGAGCGCGTTGCCGACGTACCGGATGTGATTGCTGCCGGAGGTCGTGGTGCTGAGCGGCTGGCCGTAGTTCTGCGCCGGCCGCGCGCGCACGCGAATGCGCGGGTGCCCCGCGATACGCTGCACGCGCCGCACCAGCATCATCGGACAGAAGACCCGGCCGTGGTGCTCGAAGCGCGGCGCGAAATCGCTGATCTCGATGATCCCGCCCGCGGCGTCCGTCATGCGCGTGATGACGACGGGCGTGTTGTGCAGGTATTGCTGCTCGGTTTCTACCCGGTCGAGCAGCTCGATGCTAAAGAAACCGATGTCGGCACGCGGCTTGAGCAGCGAGCAGAACATCGGATCGCCGTCGAACCGGGGGAAACAGGCCCAGGTGATCTCGCCGGCGGGATCGACGAGGGCGCCGATCGTCCCGTTGCCGATGAGCGCTAGATCGAGCGTAGCCACTGCCGCACAGCCTCGACGTCGGGGAGCCGCCAGCGGGCCGCCGTCGCTCCCGCGCCGACCTTGATCGAGTGTCCGCCGAGCTGGTTGACCACGTGGAAGCCGTATTCGTCGGTATCGTCGTCACCGACGAACACCGGCGCCCGGCCCGCAAACGGAGGCTCCTCCAGGAACTCGCGGACGGCCAGTCCCTTGTCCTTCCCCGCGGGCTTCATTTCGACGACGCTCTTGCCGAGCTGCAGGCTGTACTGGCCGGCGAGCTGCGGGAGGACTTCCTGCATCGTGCGCTGCACGAAGTCCGCCAGCTCCGGCACGCGCCGGTAATGCAGTGCCAGGGAGACGCCTTTGTCCTCGAGCAGCAGGCCCGGCTTGTCGGCGATCGCAGCGGTGAGCCGCTGGCGCGCCAGCTCGACGCGTTCGGTCGGCGCCGCGTGCCGGCTGTAGACACCGGCGGCATTGCGGCGCTCGACGCCATGCTGGCCTGCCACGGGGAGCTGCACGGCGGGAAACAGGCGATCGACCTCAGCGATTGTCCGGCCGCTCATCAGGGCCACCGCGCCGCCCGCGCATTGGTAGAGCCGCTCGAGGAGCCGGCGCACTTCGTCGCTCACCCGCACGGAGCTTGGCGTGTCGGCGAAGTCGATCAGCGTGCCGTCGATGTCGAAGAAATACGCCCAGTCGGACCGCGGGAAGGGCGGGAGAGGTGGGAGCGGCGCCGCGCTCATCGCAGCCCGATCCGCTTGAGCGCCGCGCCCTGCTGCCGCTGGCCCGCCGGCACCGCGACGACGTCCGGCAGCCGTCCGCGGCGGCGCATCGCGGCGGCGTCCATCAGCATGCGCCCCGCCCAGCGAAACACGTTGAAATCCTGAATCAGGCCGCGCATCAGCCGCATGCGCGTTCGTTGCTCGGCGCTCGTCATCGTGAGCGCGAGCTGCAGCGCCGCCGCGCACTGATCGGTGTCGTAGGGGTTCACGATGAGCGCTTCGGGCAGCTCCCGTGCGGCGCCGGTGAAGAGGCTGAGGATCAGGACGCCGCGCTCATCGTCGCGGGCCGACACGAACTCCTTCGCGACGAGATTCATCCCGTCGTGCAGCGACGTGACCATGCACAGGTCGGCGCCGCGGTAGTACTCGAAGATCTGCTTCGGCTGGTGGTGCTCGATTTTCAGGATGATCGGCGGGTAAATGGCCTCGGGGAACCGCTGATTGATGCGCGTCGCCAGATCGCGCACGCGTGCCTCGTAGGCCCGGTATTCCTCTATATGGATGCGGGTGGGTGCGGCGATCTGTATGAACGAGAACTTGCCGATCCACGCAGGCTCGATCTCGAACAGCCGCTCCACCGCGCGGAGCCGTTCCTCAATCCCCTTGGTATAGTCCATCCGCTCCACGCCGACCCCCACGGCGTGGTCGGGCGGGAGATTGTGGTGCTCGCGGATCTCGGTACGGCATTGCTCCACGGGGGTCGCGAGCAGCTCGGGCGCCGGCGGCCACTCGACGGAGATCGGGTAGCGCCGCACGGCGGTGTGTTTGCCACGGTAGGTGACCGAGAACTCCTCTCGGTCGACGCGCGCCTCGAGCAGCCGGTCGACCGTGTCGACGAAGTTGTTGACGTGGAACTGCGTGTGGAATCCGAGAATCGTGCTGCCGAGCAAGCCGTCGAGCAGCTCCTCGCGCCAGGGGCAAATCGCGAACGCTTCAGGATTCGGCCACGGAATGTGCCAGAACGAGATGATCGTGGCGGCCGGCAACGCTTCCTTGATCATCCGGGGGAGCAATGCGAGGTGATAATCCTGCACGAGCACGATCGGATCGATGGACTCCGCTTCCTCGACGACGCTCTGGGCGAACTTGCGATTTACCGTGACGTACTGCTCCCAGTCGCCGCGGCGGAATACCGGACGGACGTGCGCGATGTGACACAGCGGCCAGATCCCTTCGTTCGCGAAGCCGTAGTAGTAGCCCGCTTCTTGCTCGTTGGTGAGCCAGATGCGGCGCAGCTGGTATGCCGCGTTGTCGGGCGGTGGGGGCACCGCCACACGATCGTGCGCGTCGACCGTCTCGCGGTCGGCGGTGCCGCTGCCGTGCGCGAGCCAGGTGCCGGAACAGGCGCGCATGATCGGCTCGAGCGCGCTGACGACCCCGCTCGCCGGCCGCCACACCTCGATCGCGGGTCCACGCCGCATGTGGATGTACGGCTCGCGGTTGGACACGACGATCACCTCCTGGCCGCGCAGCTCGCGGCGCAGGATTTGACGCAGCGTCGCGGGCGACCAGGCAAGCTGCTCCTCGTCACGTGAGCGGTGATCGCTTTCCAAATCCTCGATCAGCGCCCGCAGGTCTTTCACGATAGGCCGAAGCTCGGGCGGCGGCCCGGCGAACCCGCGCACGCCCACCCGTCCGGGCACCACCAGCAGGCCCTCGCCGCGCAGCACCGCGCGGAGTCCCTGCACCCAGCCGCGCCAGGAGAGCTGCGCGATCACTACAGTGATGAGTGCGACGGTGAGGCCGAGCCCGACAAAGAAGAGAAAGAGGTAGTCGCGCGTCTCCCGGCTGCGCCGGGCGATGAAGCTCATGTCGTGTACCAGCACGAGCTCCCCGCCGCCGACCAGCGGCCGAACCGACACGAAAACGGGACCGGTCGCGGTCTGGAGAAGATCGCCCGACGGCTGTGTGAAGCGGCCCAAGTCGGAGCACCGCAGCTCCGCCGGCAAGGTGGGGGTCGCGACAGCGTCGCCGGTATCCGCGGGGCAAAACGCGATGGCGAATAGGCGCTCGTCCTGCGTCAGGCGCGTGAAGAACTCCTGAATGCGGCGCGGGTCGCCGGTCCGAACCAGGTTATGGAGCGGATCCGCGACGGTCGTGGCGATCAGGTTGGCGCGCACCTCGAGGTCGCGGCTGAACCAGCGGAGCATGAGCTTGTCCACCAGTGGGAGCGCCGCGTAGGCGAAGATGCCGAGGGCGACGAGCAGCGGGACGACAAATCGCAGCGACAGTCGCATGGCCTTCTACATACCCGATACGGGGTCCGGGTTCCCGACTGGCGTGGAAGCCATTGTGGCATCACCGTATGCGTGCATGGTTCCGCTGACGCGCTCGCTCCGTCTGTTCGACGGCCTCGCCATGGTCGTCGGCATCACGATCGGCTCCGGAATCTTCCGGACGCCGGGCCTGGTCGCGCATCAGTTGGGTCGTCCCTGGCTCACCTTCGTCGCGTGGCTGCTCGGCGGCGTGCTCGCGTTCCTCGGCGCGTTGTGTTTCGCCGAACTCGCCACTCGTCATCCGCAGGCCGGTGGCAAGTACGTGTACGCCCGCGAGGCCTTCGGCCCGCGCATCGGGTTCATGGTCGGCTGGTGCGAGGGATTCGCGATGTACCCCGCGGCGATCGCCGCGCTCGGCGTCGTCACCGGCGAGTTCCTCGGCCGGCTGTTCGGCTGGTCGCCGGGTGCGAGCAAGTGGCTCGGCGTAGGCGCGGTCGCGCTGCTCGTCGCCATCAACCTGACCGGCGTCACGTCGGGCCGCTGGGTCCAGAACGTCGCGACCAGCGCCAAGGTCCTGGCACTCGGTAGCATCGTGCTAATCGCCTTCGCGGCCGGCGATGGCGCCGGTTGGCGCGGCACGCTGACAGGTGCTCCGACGGGGATCGCGCTGTTCGGCGCGCTCGCGGTCGCATTTCAATCCGTGATCTGGTCGTACTACGGGTACGCGGATGCCGCGAAGATCGCCGAGGAGGTAGTGGATCCCGGGCGCACGCTGCCGCGCGTGTTCTTATGGGGAATCGCGATCGCAACGGGGCTGTATTTGCTGTTGAACGCGGCATTTCTGCACGTCCTCCCCTTCGATGAGATCGCCGGGTCGGTGCTCGTGGCCGGCGACGTGGCGGCGAAGATCTTCGGGCCGCACGGCGATCTCGTGATCACGGTGCTCGCCTTGCTGGTCGTGCTGGCGTCGCTGAACGGAAACATCTTCGTGACCCCGCGAGTGATCTTTGGTCTCGCGCGCGAGGGACTCGGGCCGCGCGTGCTTGCGGAGGTCAATGCCGGTGGTACGCCGTCGGAAGCGATGGTGTCGGTCGGAGTGGTTGCGATCGCGCTCGCCGCCTCGGGTACGTTCCCGCAGCTTCTGTCGATCGCGATCGCCCTGATATTACTAATCGACAGTGTGACGATCGCAGCGCTGTTCCCGCTGCGGGCGCGGCAGCCGGCGGCGCCATTCCGCGTCCCGCTCTATCCGCTCGTGCCCGCGCTCTTCATCGCCGTGTATCTCGCGCTGCTCGTCGGAACGGCGCTCGCACAGCCGGGGCTGGTCGCGATTGCGGTCGGAGTCCTGGTGGCCGCGTGGGGTCTTAGCTGGATCCCGGTCGGTAGAGGATCACGTTCGCCTTCTCCAGAGTGATCAACCCACCACCGATCATCTCGCTGAGATCCGGCAGAATGGAGTGAATCGTATCGTCTGTTTCGACGACCTCGATGATCAGCGGCAGGTCGACTGAAAGCCGCAGCACTTTGTCCGTGTGCATCTTGCTGGACGCCCCAAATCCGGCGACGCCACGCAGGACGGTCGCCCCCGCGAGGCCCTTGCTGCGAAAGCGCTCGAGCAACGCCTCATAGAGGGGCTTGCCGTGGTACTTGTCGCTTTCGCCGATGAAGACGCGCATCAGCGTGCGCTCGCCGCGGAATTGTTCTGTCATCGAGACCTCACAGGAGTTTGCTGCCGAGCGCCGTTCCCAGCATCACGGCGGCCACACAGCCGAGAATCGTCGCACTCATGTAGAGCGCCGCGCGCAGGTAGTCGCCATCGGTGAGCAAGGCGACGCTCTCGTAGCTGAAGGTGCTCATCGTGGTGAACGCGCCGCAGAACCCGATCGTCAGAGCCGCACGCAGGTCGGGGGAGATCAGCGTGGTGCCGGTGGCGACGCGAAGGATGAAGCCGAGGAGGAGCGAGCCGGAAAGGTTGACGGTGAGCGTGCCGAGCGGGAAGCCGGTCGCGGTGCGGCTCTGGATCCACCCCTCGAGTCCGTAGCGCGAGAGCGTACCGGCGATGCCCCCGAGCGCGATATAGAGGATGGTCAAAGAAAAACTCCTGCCGTGGATGGTTCGGGTAGGAGTCATCAGCCCGAAACGGGCGGTTTAAGGCGAACTCCATCGCCTGCTCCAAGCTAATATCTTTCCCACATGCCGCACATCCGCCTGGCCCTGTCGCAGTTCCGACCGACCAAAGGTGAGTACGCCGACAACGTCGCGCGGATCGGCGCGGTCGTCACGCAAGCGGCGCAGCTCGATCCCAAGCCCGACCTCGTCGTCTTTCCCGAGACCGCGACGTCGGGCTATTTCGTCGAAGGGGGAGTGAAGGAGCTCGCGGTTACCGCCGGCACCCTGGCCCGCGATCTCGCCGCCGCCTATCAGGGTCCTGCGATCGATGTCGCCGTCGGGTTCTACGAGCGCTTCCAGAACCACATCCACAACTCCGCCCTGTACGTCACGCTCGACAGGAAGAAGCCCAGGGTGCGGCACGTGCATCGCAAGGTGTTCCTGCCGACCTACGGCGTCTTCGACGAAGAGCGGTTCGTCGATCGCGGGCAGGAAGGCGTGCGGTCGTTCGAGACGAGTTGGGGTGGCAAAGCCGCGATCCTGATTTGCGAAGACGCCTGGCACTCGCTGGCCGCGACCGTGGCCGCCCTCGAGGGCGCACAGCTGGTCATCGTGCCGAGCGCGTCGCCGGCGCGCGGGCTGGGCGAGCCTGAGGACGAGGCGTGCGATTGCGAGACGCTGCCGGAGTCGGTGGTCCGCTGGGAGCGCATCGTGCGTGGCATTGCCGAGGAGCACGGCGTCTTCGTGGCGCTCGCGAACCTCGTAGGGTTCGAAGGCGGCAAGGGATTCCCCGGCGCATCGGCGGTGATCGACCCGACCGGCCGAGTCATCGCGCGCGGCCCCCTGTTCGAAGAGGCGCTGCTGACCGCCGACCTCGACCTCGATTCGCTGACGACGGCGCGATCGGATTCACCACTGCTGGCTGATCTCCAAAGTGCCCTGCCGGTTCTCACCAAGAGCCTGAGTGGGAAGAGTCCGAATGACAAGGTGAAGTTCGATGCCGCCACAAACGGCGCGAGCAACGCCGCACGCCTCACGCCGCACGCCGCACCGATCGTTACCGGCGGCCGCGATAGGGACGGCGACCCCCTCGCCATCGACTCCGAGCTCACGCGCAAGTGGCTGGTCAGCTTCCTCAAGGACGAGGTGGTCCGCCGCCGCGGTTTCAAGAAGGGCCTCGTCGGGCTCTCCGGCGGCGTGGATTCCGCCCTTACCGCGTTCCTGGCGGCCGACGCGCTTGGCAAAGAAAATGTCATCGGCGTGCGCATGCCCTACCGCACGTCGAGTCCTGAGAGCCTCGAACATGCGCAGCTCGTCATCGACAAGCTCGGCATTCCGTCGCTGACGATCGACATCTCGGACGCCGTGGATGCCCTGCTGAAGCAAGTCGGGAACCACGACCCGCACCGCCTCGGCAATATCATGGCGCGTCAACGGATGATCGTCCTGTTCGATCTCTCCGCCAAACACAACGCGCTGCCGCTCGGCACCAGTAACAAGTCGGAGCGGCTGCTCGGCTATTTCACCTGGCACGGCGACGACGCGCCGCCGGTGAACCCGCTCGGCGACCTGTTCAAGACGCAGGTGTGGGCTCTGGCGCGGCATGTCGGTGTGCCCGAGGAGATCGTGGGCAAGCCCGCCACGGCGGATTTGATCAAGGGTCAAACGGATGAAGGCGACCTTGGCGTTTCATACTTGCACGCCGACCGGATTCTCTATCACCTGATCCGCGGTGAGGAGCCCACCCCCTCTCCCCGCCCGCGGGGCTTTACTAAGGAAGAGGTGGAGATCGTGCGGAAGCGGCTGGACTCGACGCACTGGAAGCGCCGGCTGCCGACGGTCGCCGTCCTGTCCCAGACTGCAATCGGTGAGTTTTATCTGCGACCGGTGGACTACTGATGGTCGGGCAGAAGGGCCGGCATCCACGTGAATCGGAGTCCGTACTGACGGAGCTGATGATGCCGCACCATGCGAACATCATGGGCAACGTGTTCGGCGGCCACATCCTGGCACTCGTGGACCGCGTCGCCGCGGTCGCTGCCATTCGACACGCGCACCGTGAGTGCGTCACCGTCTCGGTCGACAAAGTCGACTTCCGGGAGCCGATTCATGTCGGCGACCTGGTGACCGCGATGGCGCGGGTGAACTTCGCGGGCCGCACCTCGATGGAGGTCGGCGTGAAGGTACTCGCCGAGGACGTGCTGACGGGCGACAAGCGGCATACGAATTCGTGCTATATCACCTACGTCGCGCTCGACCAAAACGGCCGGCCCACGGAAGTCGAGCCGATCGTGCCCGAGACTCCTGACGAGAAACGGCGCTACGATCGGGCGGCCAAACGGCGGGCGAAACGAGTGATGGAACGCCGCTACGACCAAGGCCGGGGTGAGTAGGGTCGTACTCGTTTTGTCGGGTGGTGGAGCGAAGGCGCTTGCGCACGCGGGAGCCTTCAGGGCGCTCGAGCAAGCGGATCTGATCCCCAGTCACATCGTCGCAACCTCAATGGGTGCCGTCGTGGGTGCGGCACTCGGAGCCGGCGTGCCGTTCGATCAGGTGCGGCGGCGCGCGATGGGCGTCCGCCGCAAGGACGTCGCTCCGTTCGACCCGCTCGTCTTGCTCATGGGCCTGTTCGCCCGCAGCCTCTTTCCCGCCTCCGCGCTGCGGACAGCGATCGCTCGCATCGCTCCCCAGACGCGCTTCGAGTACCTGCGCATCCCGCTGACCGTCACCGCCACCGATCTCGATAGCGGCGAGCTGCTCCTGCTCGGCGGCCCCCCCTCCCAGCGCCGCGGCCCCGACATCGAGCTCGCGGATGCGCTGTACGCGTCGTGCGCCTTACCGCTGTACTTCCCGCCGTTCGAGACGGACGGCCGGCGTCTTGGTGACGGCGGCTTACGCGCGGTGCTGCCGCTGGACCCGGCGCGCGAGCTCGAGCCGCACGCGGATCTGTTCGTCGCGGTGAACGTCGGTCCGGGATTCGATGAGCGCGGCGGGCCGGTCACGAACGGCGATCAGCCGCAACCGCCCTCCCCCGGCGCGCCCGTTCCCGCGCGGATCCCGCGCGTCGTGCGGACGCACGGCGAGGCCATGCGCATCATGATGGCGGAGCAGGCGAAGCGAGCGCTCGCCGACTGGCCGAAGGACGGGCCGAGGCTCATCTATGTGCGCGCAGTCGCCGAGCGTGAAGCAACGTTCGCGGTTGATCGAGTGCAGGAATATGTGGAGATGGGTTACCAAGCCACCAAGAAGGCCTTAGGATAACTCCATGCGAGCCTCGGAAGTGATGATTGCCGATCCGGTGGTTGCTGCCGCAGGTGCTACCTCGTCTGAAGTCGCCGCCCTCATGCGGGTCAAGAACATCTCGGTGGTCCCTGTGGTCGACAATCCGAAGGACCGACATTACCTGGGCACGATTTCAGATCGTGATATCGTCGCGCGGTGTGTCGGTGCCGGTCACGATCCAACCGACTGCTCCGCCGCTGATCACGCCCGTACCGATACGCCAATAGTGAAGCCTGAGACCGAGCTCAAAGGATTCAAGATCGCGAAGCAGGTGGACGCGACCGATCACCACGTACGATCGACCATCGTGGTGCTCAACGGCGACAAGAAAGTGGTAGGGTTCATCCCGCATCCTGAAGAAGTTCAGGGAATCGTGGTGGGGTAGTGGCGCACAAGTTTTTCACGCTCGCCGCAGCCAACCGGACGCTGCCGTTAGTCAAGCGCGTCGTGCAGGACATCATGGCGGTCTACCCGGAGTGGAAGGACCTCGTGGCCCGTTACGAGCTCGTGGCGGCTCAGGCGCGGCCCGACTGGGGCGAGTCAAAGGAGCAGATCGACCTGAAGGCCCAGATCGACGCCGTCGCGGCGAAGATCAACGCCTTCCTCGGCGAGCTGGAGGAAATTGGCTGCGAGTTCAAGGGATTCGATCTCGGGCTCGTGGATTTCCACGGCCGGCTGGACGAGCGCGAAATCCTGTGGTGCTGGAAGTTCGGTGAGGATCGGATCACGCACTGGCACGAGCTGGAGGCGGGATTCGCGGGGAGGCAGCCATTGCCTGAAGTCTTGAGCCGCACGTGAGAGGCGTCTGGCTGTTCCTCCACGTCATGGGGTTCGTGGCCTGGCTCGGCGGTGGTCTCGCCGTCATGCTCAGCGGGATCACGGCGAAGAATTTCCCGCCCGACCACCGCCTTGCGGTCTATCGCATCATGAGCGTCGTTGCGCGCAGCCTGATCGGCCCCGGGGCCGTCCTGGTAGTCGTGAGCGGTATCGTGTTGTCAGTGCCCTACTTCACGAGCTCTACGGTTCCCACCTGGCTCATGGCGATGCAAACGTTCGGCCTGCTCGGGGCAGTTGTGGTCATCGGGGTCGTGACCCCTACCGCCGCCCGGCTCGGCAGGCTCCAGATGGACGCCCGAGGCGAGCTGCCTGAAGCCTTTACGGGTTTGCGTCGCCGGCAGGCCATTTTTGCGACGCTGGCCGGGGTTCTTGCCCTCTTGGCCCTCGGCGCGGGGACCATCTTCCGGTAAGCCGTACCTCTTTCTAAACTCCGTGACCAGACCCCCCCTCTACGGGTCGTTTTGAGGGGAAACACCCCGTACGTCCTCCTCCCTTTCGATCCGGGGTGTGGGCACGAGTGCGCGGCCTGGTACTCTTCGATTTCGGTGGGACGCTGGACGCGGACGGCGCCCGTTGGAGCGTTCGCTTTCACGCCGCGTATCGCGCGGCAGGCGGTAAACAGTCGTTCGCGGCGTTCGACCGGTCGTTTCGTGAGTCGGACCGAGCACTCGAGCGGCTCTCAGGGATAGAGAGGCTGGGATTCCGCGCGATGGTAGACGCTCAAACCGCCTTGTTATTACCCCGGCTATCCGATGGTGCTGGCCTTTCGGCACGGGCCATCGCTGATCAGTTTCATTCCTCGACATGGACGACCGTGCGCCGCAACGAAGAGCTGCTCGAGCGGCTGCACCAGTCGTACCATCTCGGGGTCGTTTCGAATTTCACCGGCAATCTCGAGCGCTGCCTCGAGGAGCTTGGCGTGATGCGTTACTTCTCTGTCGTTGCCGATTCAGGACGCGTCGGGATCACGAAACCGGACCCGCGCCTGTTTCAGCATGCACTCAGCTGGCCCGGACTCGTCTCGAAGCCGGCCTGGATGGTCGGCGACAACTTCGAGTCGGACATCCGTCCGGCCGCGGCGTTGGGTCTGTCGACCGCGTGGCTCGCGCCCGAAACGGAGAAGTCGCGGGAAACCGGCATTCCAACGGTGCGCTTGCAAACATTGTCGGACCTTGCCGGAGTGCTCGACTCGTGATGCGCGGACTGATCCTGGCTGGGGGCCGCGGCTCTCGTCTGGCCGCCGATGGCGTCGAGACGCCCAAAGCGCTGGTGGAGGTTTCGGGCCGGCCGCAGCTCGTCAATTTGATCGAAACGTTCGCCGGCCTCGGCTGCGACTCGATCACCTGCATGGTTCGCGACGGCATAGCGGTTGACCTTCCCACCCCGCTCCCCGCGACTGTGCGCATGTGCCGGACACCGTCTTCCCTGCACACACTGGCCGCCGGTCTCGCGGTTGTGCCGCCCGGTCCGGTGTTCTGCGCGATGGTCGATACGGTGATGCCGGCGGCCGACTGGCGCCGCCTGTACCGCGGTGTGACTCAGTGTCTCGACGAAGGGGCGGCCGCCGTGCTCGCGGTGACGCCGTTCGTGGACGATGAATTGCCGCTGTACGTCACGCGCGACGCGCAGGGTTTTGCGACCGGGATCCTCGACACCCCGCCTCCCTCGGGTGCGTCGCTGCTCGTGACGGGCGGAGTGTATGGTTTGAGCCCGGTCGCCCGGCGACTCGCCTCCGTCGCGGTCGCCTCGCTACATCGCATGCGCGCCTTCCTGCGGCTGCTGGTCGAGCTGAAGGTCCCAGTGGCCACCGTCGAGGTGCCGCGCATCATCGATCTCGACCACAAGAGCGACCTCGAAGCGGCGGAGCGCTGGCTGGCCGCGAGCGCCGAGTCATGAAACGTCTCGTCGCCCTCTACCGCAGCCCCACGTATTCGCCGGCACAGCATCGCAGCAACGACACGGCGATCCTCGACGACACGATCGCCGGTCTGGAACGGCGCGGTTGGCTGGTCACCCGCATGGGTGAAGGGGATGTTGCGGCGGGCCGGCTCCCCGCCGCCGACCTCTACGTGAATATGTGCCAGGGTCCCGCGGCGTCGGAGCGTCTGCTCGACCTGGTGCCGCGGGAGGCGCTGGCCGTGAATCCGCCGGAAAGCGTTCTGAACTGCCACCGCCACCGCCTGGTCGGCCGCATGGCGGCTGCCGGCGTCGCGTTCCCCCGCACGCTGATCGTCCCGACCGCCGAGCCCGCAGCCCTGTTGCCGCTGGTCCATCAATTGAACGGGGATGGACGGCCGGTGTGGGTCAAGCGCGGCGACGTGCACGCCGAAACCAGCGCGGACGTCGTGGCGGCCAAGGAAGCGGGTGTGACCGACGCGATCGCGGGATTCGCGCGGCGCGGCGTCACGCGGGTGGCGCTGCAGGCGCACGTCGGTGGCCCGATCGTGAAGTTCTACGCCCTCGCCGATGGACGCTTTTTCTCGTGGTATGCCGCCGATCCAGGCCGGGTCGACATCTCGGAGGAACGGCTGAAAAAGCTCGTATTCGCGGCGGCACGCGCCGTGGGGCTCGAGGTGTTTGGTGGCGACGTCGCGTTCCCTGAGCCCGATACGCCGGTGCTCATCGATCTCAACGACTGGCCTTCATTTGCTCCGGTGCGCATCGCTGCTGCAGAGGCGATCGCCGCCTATATCGACGAAAAGGCCGCGAACGGAAACCAGGCATGACCGACCTTGATATCCAATTGCAGTCGCAGCGCATCTTCGAGCTCGAGGCGCAGTATCTCGCACCGGGCACGCAGAGCGTTGCGCTCTTCAGCAAACTCTGCATGGATCGCGGCGAAGGCGCGATCCTGTGGGACGTTGACGGCAATCGCTACATCGATCTGCTCGCCGGCGTCGGCGTGGCGAGTCTCGGCTACGCGCATCCACGCTACGTCGCCGAGATGTCGCGACAGCTCGAGCGCGTGCATGTGGGGAGCTTCACGTCGGAGCATCGTGCCGCCCTGGTCAAGCTGATCGCGGAGCTCGCGCCCGGCGACTTGAACCGCACGCAGCTCTACTCGAGCGGTGCAGAGGCGGTCGAAGCGGCGGTGCGGCTCGCGAAGGCCGCCACGGGTCGGCACGAGATGATGGGATTCTGGGGTGGCTTCCATGGCAAGACGGGAGGAGTCCTGCCGCTCTTGTCGGGCAGCTTCAAACACGGCCTTGGGCCGCTGGCCCCCGGCAACTACTCGACCCCATACGCCTCGTGCGCGCGCTGCGCGTTCGGCAAGACGTTCCCGTCCTGCGAGTGGCACTGCGTCGATTTCGTACGGTCCAAGATCGTGCTCGAAACGACGAACGACATCGCCGCGATCATCGTCGAGCCGGTGCAGGGGACGGCCGGCAACGTCGTGCCCCCGCCGGGCTACCTGCGCGAGCTGCGCGCGCTCGCAACAGAGATCGGCGCGCTCCTGATCTGCGACGAGATGATCACCGGCTTCGGGCGAACGGGCAAGATGTTCGCCGTGGAGCACGACGCCGTCGTGCCCGACGTGTTGCTCGTCGGCAAGGGATTTGGCGGCGGGTTCCCGGTCAGCGGCCTCGTGATCCGCGAGCCGATCGCGTTCTCGAAGCCGTGGGCCAATCCGAGCGGCAGCTCGTCGAGCTACGGCGGCAACCCGCTCGCGGCCGCGGCGGCGCACGTCACCATCCGCACGATCGTCGAAGAAGGGCTGGTGGAGCACAGCCGCCGGCTCGGTGCGTTGATGCTCGCCGAAATGCAGCGCTGGGAAGACGAGATTCCAATCGTCAGCGACGTGCGCGGCCGCGGCCTGATGATCGGCATGGACCTCGTGGTGCCCGGCACGCGGAAGCTGCTCGATAAGAAGGTCACGCGCTGGATTTTCGACACGTTGCTCGCGCGCGGCGTCATCGCGATGATCTACAACCCGGAAGTGCGCATCAACCCGCCGCTCGTCATCACGGACGAACAGGCGATGGAGGCTCTCGCCACGATGAAAGCGGTGCTGGAGGAGGCCGGCGCGCGTGTACGCAAGTAAGGGACCCGTCGTAGAAGAATGGGCCGATCGGCGCTTCTTCCGGCCGTTGGGGTGGCGCGTGGCGACCGCCCTCCTGCCGACGCGCATCTCGGCCGATGCCGTCACGCTCGCGAGCCTGGTGCTGGGAGTGCTCGCGGGTCACCTGTTCTGGTACCGCAGCGCCTGGGTCAATGCGTGCGGCGTCTTGCTGTTCATCGTGTCCGACCTGCTGGACAGCGTCGACGGGCAGCTCGCGCGCCTGCGCGGAAAGTCGACGCGCATGGGCAGGATCCTCGATGGCCTCGCCGACAGTGGCCGCTTCGTCAGCCTGTATGGGCATCTCGCCGCCCGCCTGTATGCCGGGCATTGGCGCTGGGGTGGAGTCGCGCTGGCGATGGCCGCGCTGTTCTCCCACGCCTACCAGGCGGCCGCCGCCGACTTCATTCGCCAGGCGTACCTGCGCTTCGCGATTGGCGAGGGTGACGAGCTCGACGTCCCCGAGCAGGCCGGCGTCGAGAACGGCGATTCGTGGTGGGGGCGCATCTCATCCTGGATCTACGGCGACTACACGCGGCGCCAGGCGTTGCTTTTCCCTCGCACGACGGCGCTCGCCCGCGCGTATTCGGGGCGTGAGGTGCCCGACTCGTTGCGCCGCTCCTGGGCCGAGCGACAGCGCTGGGTGGTGCAGGGCTGCGCGCTGATTGCACAGAACATTCGCTTCCTGCTGCTGGCGCTGACCGCGGTTCCACATTGGCCGGCGGCGTATTGCTGGATCGTGGTCGTGCCCCTGAATCTGGTGCTGGTCGTCCTCATTCTGGCGCACGAGCGCGAGCCGAAATTTCATGCGCAGCTCGCCTGACGCCCGCGTCTATCGCGGCGTGCTCGTCGGCCTCGGGGGCATCGCGCGCTCCGGCCACCTGCCCGCGTTTCAAGCCGATCCGAAGGTGGCGTCGCGACTGCGGATCGTCGGGATCGTAGACGACGCGCCACACGCCCCGGCATCATTCGCCGGTATCCCGCTCCTATCTCGTCCCGATCAGCTGGCGGACCTTGGCCCGGTCGACTTCGTCGACATCTGCACGCCGACGTCGTCTCACCTCGAGTTGTCGTTGTGGGGACTGTCGCAGGGCTACCATGTCCTGTGCGAAAAGCCGGTCGCGGTGAATCGCGCCGAGGCGGCGAAGCTGGCCGCGGCGGCGCTCGATGCGGGCCGCGTAGTGATGCCCTGCCATCAGTATCGCTTCAATCCGGTGTGGCGCCGTCTCAAGCAATGGCTCGACGACGGCGTGATCGGACGTTGGTATCTGGCGGAGTTCCGGGTGTATCGTCTCGCCGCCGACCCTGGCGCCGATCAGGCGCCCGTGCCCTGGCGGGGACGTCACGCCGATGGACGGGGCGGCGTGCTGCTCGATCACGGTACGCACCTCGTGTACGAGCTGCTGGACGTGGCGGGTCCGCCGCAATCGGTGCGTGCCTGGACCGGCCGGCTGCGCCACGGCGGCTACGACGTCGAAGACACGGCGCAGCTCGTGTTCGGCTATCCTGACCGGATGGCGACGATGTTTCTCACGTGGGCCGCGCGGCGGCGTGAGACGGAGATCCGTTTCATCGGCGAGCGGGGGAGCATTACCTGGAGCGGCGGCACGCTCACGCTCGAGCGCGACGGCCACACCGAGTCGTTCGATCACACCGTCGATCTCGATAAAGCGTCGTATGCCAAGTGGTTTGCGGAGCTGTTCCACGATTTCGCGACCACGCTCGATACGGGCGACAGCGCCCGGCCGATGGCCGATATCGCCCAGGTCGCGGCGGTGCTCGAGGCCTCGTACGCCGCGGTCGCATGACCCGGCCGCTACAACTCGCCTGCTTTCTCCTCGGTGCGGTGGTATTCGGATACCTCGTTGCGCAGATCGGCGTCGGCCAGCTCGTCTCCGATGCCGGACGCACCGGCTTCATGTTCGTGCCGATCGTCCTGCTCTACGCCCTGGTCTACGCCTGCAGCGCCCTCGCCTGGCAGCTCACGATGGGAGACTCGGGCCGGCCGCCGTACTGGCGCACCTACGCCGTGCTGGTCTCCGCGGGCGCGCTCAACTTTCTCACACCGGTCATCAACGCGGGTGGTGAGCCGTTCCGTGCCGCGGCCGTCGCGCCGTGGCTCGGCAAGCGGCGCGCGGCCGGCTCCGTCATTCTCCACCGGCTGTTGCATTCGTTTACCTATGTGCTCGTCTGGCTTACCGCCGCCGTCCTCGCGTTCGCCTTGCTGCCGCGCGCGACACCCGGCGTAGGCCGAGTGGTTCTGGGCATTGTGGGCGCCGTGTTGCTGCTCATCATCGCGCTGTTCCTGTCGGCCCACCGCAGCGGCCTGCTCGAGCGCATCCTGAATTGGATGAGCAGAATTCCGCTGCTCCGCCGTCTGAGCGCGCGGCTCGAGCCGAAACGGGCGTTGCTGATCGAGCTGGATCAGCAGATCACCGACTTCTATCACCGCCAGCCGAAGCGGTTCGTACAGGCGATCCTGCTCGAGTATCTGAGCCGCTGCATCTTCATGCTCGAGATCGTGCTTATCGTCGCCAGCCTGGGATTCCGGCTTGACTACCTACTGGCGTTCACGATCGGGGGGCTCGAGGCCATCGCGGGAAACGTGCTGTTCATGGTGCCGTTTGAAATCGGGGCCCGTGAGGGCAGCTTCTACGCGCTCTTCAACCTGTTCGGGCTCGATCCGCTGCTCGGCCTGTATACATCGATCGTCAGTCGGGTCCGGGACTTCGCGTGGATCGCCGCGGGATTGCTGCTCGTGCTGATCGTCGGGCCGAGTCCCGCGTCGGCGAGTGAGCAGGCCACATGACGATCGTCACGCATGCGCTTGCGACGACACTCGGCGTGCGCCTCCTGAAGCTCACAGGCAGTGATGTCGTGCTGGCGTACGTCTTCGGCGTCGGGGTCGATCTCGATCATGTCATCAAAGCTCCGTTTTATCTCCGCACGATCGGACGCAGGAGGCAATTGGGTTACTACTGGCGGACGTCGCTGCAGGAGCCGGTCGCGCTGCTCTGGATCATCCCGCTATGCTTCTTCCTGGGGACGTGGGTCCCTGCGATCTTTTTCCTGATTCACCTCGCGATGGACTACAGCGTCGGCTACGAGAAGATGCCGTGGTATCCGTACTCGCCGCTCGTGACGCAGGGGTTTCTCGTCGGGGTCTCTGATAAAGCGAAAGAAGCAATCCTCATCGTGGTGTTGCTATGTATGAATTTGCTCCTGTTCTTGGCTCCGCTGTAGACCGCGGCATTCGCCCGGTCCTGCGATTCCTGCACGTCACGCTCGGGCTCTCGCCCGATCAGGTGACCTGGGCCGCGTTTTGGGTGAGCGTTGGTGCGGGCGCCGTGTTCGCGACCGGCCGCGTTGTGCCGGCGCTGGTGCTCATGGCCATCGGGCAAATCCTCGATGCGCTCGACGGCGGCATCGCGCGGCAGTTCGGGCTCGTGTCGGCAGCCGGGCATCGGCTGGACACGTGGCTCGATCGCGCGTCGGAGATCGCGATTTTCCTCGGCTGCGCCTGGGGAGGGCTGGTGTCGCTGCGGCTGGCGCTCCTCGCGTCGGTCGCGGTGCTGCTGCTCACGACGGTTGTCGATCGCTCGCGCCTCGATCCCGGCGTGAAGCGGTTCGCACTCTACTTCGGAATCTGGGCGCCATATCCGCTCATCTTCTCGATCGTCTTCATCGTGAATCTTGCGGCGTACGTCGTGGGCTTGCTCATCATCGACTGCCGTTTTCAACGGAACATGGACGCGCTGGGCGGTGACCTGAACACGGTCGCCTCTCGTGCGGCGCGCCTCGAGACCCCGTGATGCTCGGAGACGTGCCGCAGCATCCCTACGTTGTCGTCGCCCCCGCGGAAACGATGCACGTCGAAGCCTGGCCCGGTGACGGCCGGCCGGTCGCGCTGGTGCCGGGACTGTTCGGTGCGTCCTTTACCTTCCGCAAGGTCCTGCCGCTCCTCGCCGCCCAGGGGTTCCGGCCGATTGTCATCGAGCCACTTGGCACCGGCTTCTCGAGCCGGCCGGCCAAGGCCGATTACTCGCTCGACGCACAGGCGCGTCGACTCGCTGCCGTGCTCGATTCGCTGGGCTCCGGCCCCGTGCTCGTGCTCGCCCATTCGCTCGGCGCCGCGATGGCCTTCCGCCTCGCCCTCGACAGACCCGATCTCGTGCGCGGCATCGTGTCCCTCGAAGGGGGGCCCACCGAAGAGGCGACCACGCCGGTGTTCCGGAGCGCGATGCGCTACGTCCCGTGGATCAAGCTGTTCGGTGGGATCAACCTCATCCGCCGCAAGATTCGCGGCATGTTACTCGAATCTTCCGGCGACCGATCATGGGTGACCGACGGCGTGGTGCAGGGCTACACGCTGGGTGAGGCGCGGGATTTCGACGCGACGCTGCGGGCCTTTCTCGCGATGTCGCACGCGCACGAGCAGGCGAAGCTGGCACCGCGTCTCGGCGGAATCGCGTGTCCCGTGACCCTGGTCGTCGGTACCGCGCACCACGATGGCGACGTGCCACCTTCGGAGGTCGCCTTGCTGAACCACGCGATCCTTTCGTTCGCGGTGGACAGCCAGCCCGGAGCCGGGCACTACCTGCAGGAAGAGCGTCCCGCGGCGGTCGTGTCGGCCCTGGAACGCCTGGCCCAGCGGGCTAAGTGACGCCGCTGCGCATCGCCCTGGTCGCGGAGGACTACTATCCGCAGCTCGGCGGCGTGCCTGAGCATGTGCACCACCTCGCCGGCGAGCTGGAGCGTTTGGGCCATCGGGCGACGATCGTGACCTCGCGCATGCGTATGCACGGTCACGTCGATCCGCCCTATGTGCGGCGGGTTGGTCACAGTCTCGTCATCTACGCGAATGGCGGCGTCGCGCGAGTAACCGTCGGGTGGCGTCTCACCAGCCAGTTGGAAGCACTGTTCCGCGCCGAGCGCTTCGACATCGTGCACGTCCACGGCGGTTTGAATCCCACGTTTGGCATTGTGGCGCCCCGCGCCGCGTGGCGAGCCGGGATTCCCGTGGTCGCCACGTTTCACACGTGGTTCCCGCGCTCGGTCGGCCTCCGCATCTTGCGCAAGCCGCTGCAGCGCATGCTCGATCGCCACGCCGCGACGATCGCCGTCAGCAACGTCGCGCGCGACGCCATGAGTCGCTACCTCACGGCCCGCTGGGAGATCATCCCCAACGGTGTGGATACGACGTTCTTCCGTCCCGGCCTGACGGTGGGGGAAAGCCGGGGACGATCGGAGCGGTCCGCGCCGAAGCTTCTCTGGCTGGGACGCATCGAGCCGCGCAACGACCTCGGCACGGTGCTCGCGGCGATGCCGCGCATTCTGGAGCGGCATCCCGATGCCCGTTTGACCGTCGTCGGCGATGGACCGTGGCGCTCGCGGCTGGAGCGCGCCGCGCGTCGCCTGGGGCTCGGGCCGTCCGTGCACTTCGCCGGCTATGCGAACGGCGATCGGCCCGCGTACTATCGCGGTTCTGATGTCTATCTGTGCCCGACTACACGCGCGTCGTTTGGTGTGACGCTGCTCGAGGCCATGGCGTGCGGCACACCGCTCGTGGTCTCCGATATTCCCGCGTTCCGCGATCTCGCTGGCCCGTCGCAAGCCGTCTTCGCCCCACCCGGCGAACCAGCCGCATGGGGCGACGCCGTGAACGCCTTGATCGAGGATACCGAGCGGCGCGACGTGATGATGGCCGAGGGCCGCAAGGTTGCCGAGCGCCACGCGTGGCCCGCGGTGGCGCAACGCGTGCTCGCGGTGTACAGGCGGGTGACCGGATGATGGGTCTCGATTTGATCTTCGGACCCTCGATCGAGCGCGGTCCACGCTGGCGGCGCGTCTATTTGACTTTCGATGACGGTCCGAACGAGCGGGCGACCGACGCGATCCTTGGCACTCTCGCCGCGGAGCGCGTGCCGGCGGCGTTTTTCATGGTGGGCGATCATGTGCGGCGGTTCCCGCAGTTGGCGCGCCGGGTCGTGGGGGAAGGTCACTTGGTGGGGAATCACACACACAATCATGTGAAGCTCCACCTTGTGGGACGAACGCGGCTGCGGCATCAGCTCGAAGTCGCACACAACGCGATCGAATGGGCGACGGGGCAGCGGCCGCGGGCTTTTCGGGCGCCGCATGGGTATCGGAGTCCGTATCTGCGTACCGCCGCGCGCGAGCTTGGCTACACCGTGTTCGGGTGGACCTTTGGCGTGTTCGACACGGCGAAGCCCGGCGTGGAGGAAATTCGGCGCCGCGTGCGGAAACGCCTGCGGCCGGGCGCGATTGTGCTCTTACATGACGGCGACGGCTACGATCCGGAAGGGGATCGCCTGCAAACGGCCCACGCGTTACCGGGGATCATCGAGGATGGGCGGCACGCGGGCTACGAATTCGCTCCGCTGAGCGAACTGCTAAACAATCACTCCTGACCGGGCATTCGGGGCATTTCGGTTTTCTGGGGGTGCAGACCAGCGCGCCGAGCTCCATCAGCGCCTGATTGAATCGCCAGGCGCGTTTGCCTTGCCTCGGTGTGAGCCTGGACGCCAGCTCCCACAGTTCCGCATTTCGCATTCCGACTTTCGCATTGCCAAAGACACGAGTCAGCACTCTCCGGACGTTCGTATCCACGGTGGGTACCGGTTTCTCATACGCGAAGCACGCGACCGCGCCGGCTGTGTACTGCCCGACACCGGGTAGTGTCCGTAGCTCCTCTGGTTTATCGGGCAACGTGCCGTCGTGCAGACGTGTAACTTCTCGAGCGAGCCTGTGGAGATTCCGAGCCCGGGCGTAGTAGCCCAGGCCGTCCCAGGCCTCCATCACAGCCTTCGGTTTCGAGCGCGCGAGCGCGTCGAGAGTGGGAAAGCGCTTCAAAAACCGGGGATAGTAGTCCATCACCCTGCTCACCTGTGTTTGCTGCAGCATGAACTCCGACACGAGGATGGCATAGGGATTGCGCGTTTCGCGCCACGGAAGGACGCGTGCGTTACGCTTGTACCAGGCTAACAGCTTGCGCGTGAAGGTCATAGCCACACAAGATACAGGTCCATGAGAGCATTCACCGCCGCCCTCGACCTGCGGCGATATGTCGGGCGGTGGTCCTTGCGCAGCGCCAGCCACGCGGGGCGCTTCTTTTTTATGCTCCTGGACCTCGTCCGGGGCATTCTCGAATGGCGCGTCTGGGTCCCCCGCACGTTCGACCTCACGATCACGGTCGGGTATGGCAGCGCGTTTATCGTGTTGCTGGTCGCGGGGTTCGCCGGGGCCGTAACCAGTCTCCAGGCCGGCTACCAGTTTACCGGCCAGCTCCCCCTCTACGTAGCAGGCGGCATCATCTCGGAATCGATGATTCTGGAGCTAGGCCCCGTGCTTACAGGCCTGATCCTGGCGGGCCGCATCGGGGCGCGCTACGCCGCTGAGCTGGGCAGCATGCGGGTGACTGAACAGATCGACGCCCTGGAGAGCCTGGGCCGCTCGCCCGTTACGCACCTGCTCCTGCCGCGGATCCTGGCGGGGTTGATCGCGATCCCCGCGCTGGTGATGCTGGCGAACGCCTTCGGCATCGTGGTGGGATTCATCACCGCCAAGTCGTCGCTGGGCCTGACATACGCGGACTTCGAGTTCGGCGCCCGCTACTTCTTCCGGCCGCTCGACCTGTGGTATTCCCTGATCAAATCGTACGCGTTCGCCGGAGCCGTCACGATCATTCCCTGCTACATCGGTTTCAACACGCAGCAAGGCGCCGAGGGGGTGGGGCGGGCGACGACGCAGGCCGTGGTGGCGTCCTCAGTGACCGTGCTGATGCTCGACACGATTCTCACGAAGATCATCCTTGGGACTGCGAAATGAGCATCGAGCTCAAGAAGGTCTCCAAGCGATTCGTGGACAACGTCGTCCTCGACGGCGTGGATTTCTTCGTGGCCGAGGGTGAGACCGTCGCGCTGCTCGGTCCCTCGGGCGTCGGCAAGAGCGTGCTGCTCAAGCACATCATAGGCCTCATCAAGCCCGACTCGGGCGAGGTGTGGGTCGACGGGCAGCAGGTGCCCCTGCTCGGCCGCAAGGAGCTGGCGGCGCTGCGCAGCCGTATCGGCTACGTCTTTCAGAACGGCGCGCTCTTCGACTCGATGGATGTCTTCGAGAACATCCGTCTTGGCATCACCGATGAGAAGCTGTATGCCGACAAGGACTACTGCATTCAGCGCGTGAAGGAGTGTCTGCGGCTCGTGAACCTGAGCGAGGACGTGAGCCGCAAATTCCCGTCGGAGCTCTCCGGCGGCATGCGGAAGCGCGTGGGCATCTCCCGTGCGATCGCGGGCAAGCCGACATATTTGCTGTACGACGAGCCGACGTCGGGACTCGATCCGGTGAACGCCGACGTGATCGATTCCCTGGTCGAGCGGCTCCAGCAGGAGATCGGCGTGACGAGCGTCGTCGTCACGCACGACGTGCGCGGGGCGTTTCGCGTCGCCGATCGGATCGCGCTGCTTGCGCAGGCGAAGATCCGGGCCGTCGGCACCGCCGAGGAGATTATCGCGTCCCAGGACCCGGTCGTGCAGCAGTTCCTGGAGCGGGACCTCGAGATGGCGGTGATCCAGGCGAATGAGGTTCCGACAACGGAAAGGCGAATAGGCGGGCGATAATGGACCTCACGTACAAGCAGGAAGTCGGAGTCGGCGCGATTGTGCTGATCGGAGTCGTCGTCTTCCTCGTCGGGATGTTCTACCTGACGGGGCGGTCGCTGCGCGCCGGCGGGATTTCCGTGGACGTGATGTTCCAGAGCGTCGCCGGCCTGAAGCAGGGCGATCCCGTCCTGGTCTCCGGCGTGAAGAAGGGCAGGGTGGCGCGCGTGGCGCTCGAGCGCGTCAAGAGCGTGCGTGTGACGATCGAGCTGACGAAGGATGTGGCGCCGCACATCGACGCCAGCGCCGCCGTCGCGGCGCTGGATCTGTTCGGCGCCAAGTTTATCGATTACAACCCGGGCGCACGCGAGGAGCTGCTGGCGCGTGGTCGCGTGATCACCGGATCCAATTCACCCGACATCACCGACGTGGCGCAGGGTGTCGCCAACCGCGCGAACGAGCTGATGGAGAACGCGGCCAACATCGTCTCGGACCGGTTGGGCGAAGACATCCACAACACGCTGGTCGTCACCCAGCGGGCGATGAATACACTCGCCAACGCGCCCGAAGGCCCGTTCATCAAGCAGACGACCCGCACGCTACAGGCGACCGAGCGGGTGATGGAGCGCGTGGACTCGATGCTGGGATCGGGGACGGGCGCGAATATCGACTCGATCTCGAAGAATCTCGCGCGCTTGACGGATCACCTCGGGCACACCACCTCGGCCCTGGATACGCTGCTGAGCCGAATGAATCGAGGCCAAGGGACGTTGGGGAAAATGGCGTCCGACACGATGATGTATCACGACCTGCACGAGCTCTCGGTAGCGCTGACCGGGCTGCTGACCGATCTCAAAGAGCACCCGGACAAATACGTGAAGCCGGGGCTCATCAGGGTCAGGCTCTTCTAGTTACCTAGTCAACGCCTTCCGGAGATTGTTGATCAGCCCCTCGAACATCCGGTGCGCGTTGCGCCGCCGATAGAACTGGCCGTTGAGCCAGGACCGAAAGCCCGTCGGGTGCCAGATGTGTTTCAGTGTAACCTTGGTGGACCCGCCCTCCCAGCCGAGAGCGAAGAATGTCTTTGAACCCGCCCGATGATAGATCTCGACCCAGCCAAACGTGTGCGGCGGCGTGAAGTCGATGATTTCGATGACCGATTCGTGACGCGTGGTGTCGCGCTGGAAGGTGACCTTGTAGCGCGCTCCCTTGCCAACCCTGTCGTTCGTCGTCGCCTTGACCGCCACGCAGCGCGGCAGCCACTCCGGCATCCGCATGGGATCGGAAATGAGGGCAAACACCCTGTCCATTGGAGCCGGTACTCTGGCGGAGTAGGTGAACGAGACCGGTCCCATGCGGCGGAGAATATAATCGCCCGCCTCATGGGCCGTGGGTGACCCGTTACATGTCACTCCGCAAACGGAACATCCACCTCCATACCGTCTTTCGCTACGCTTGTGTTGGGGAATACTTCGCGAGCTTCCTTGACCAATTCGTCGGCACTGATCGAGTAGCGCGCCGAAACGTGCGACAACAGCAGGCGTTTCGCGTTTGACGCGAGCGCGATCTGCGCCGCTTCTTTCGCCGTCGAATGCCCGGTGTCGCGCGCGCGCTCCCGCTCCTCTTCGCCGAACGTTGCCTCATGAATCAGCAGGTCCGCTCCCTGTGCCGCATCGACTGTCGCGGCGCACGGTCGCGTATCGCCGGTGAAGGCAACCAGACGTCCCGGACGCGCCGCGCCAACGACGTCGGACGGTCGGACCGTCTGACCGTTGGACAATTGGACTGCCTCGCCTTTCGTGAGCTTGCCCCAAAGAGGGCCCTCGGGAATCCCGAGCGCGCGTGCCTTCTCGACGTCAAACCGGCCGCGACGCTCGTGCTCCTTGAGGACGTAGCCGATTGAGGGACCGCCGCCATGCTCAGTCGGGAATGCATGAATGTCGTAGCCATCCCTCGCCGCTGCGCTTTTCAAAGTATCGCCGGCCTTCACTTCAGTGATTTCGATGGGGAATGAGACCCGCTCGACGCCGAGCTGCATGGCGGTGCTCAATACCTTCTTCGCTCCTTTGGGGCCGTACAAGAACAACGGCTCCGGCCGCCCCTGCAGGCCGAGTGTCCTGATCAATCCGATGACACCGAGAAAATGATCGGCGTGAAAGTGGGTGAAGAAGATTTCCGACAGCGCAAAGCTCACCCCGTAGCGCATCATCTGGCGCTGGGTGCCTTCCCCACACTCGAAGAGCAGCGTCTCGCCCTCGCGATGAATGGCGAGGCCGGAGACGTTGCGCTCGACGGTGGGCCTGGCAGCTGACGTGCCGAGGAATGTTACGGTGAGCATGGGAGGCGAATATAAGCGCCAAAACCCCTCATGCTGTCAGCAGGTCGATCTCGCGCCCCAACTCCACGATCTCGCGGTGGATGTCGCGACGCTCGGCTGTCAAGCGCAAGAACGCGCGCCGCCGAAAGAGGAAGATTACCAGCGCACGCGTCGCTCCAAGTACACGATCAAACCGTTCGGCGAACTGCAGCGCCACGTAGCCGCTGAGCGGCAGGGCTGGCGCGACGAGGATTGCTGCCCAGGGACCACGCCACAGCCAAATGGCCGCCACGATTACCGTCCACGTCAACGGAAACAACAGCGCCGAGCTGAGAACCTTGGCCGTGGCGAGCGTATCCTCCTCGACCTTCGTCACGCCGGTGGCCACCCAACCGACCGTCCGGTACGCGGGGTAGTGGATCGCTAAACCGATCACCGCAGCCGGCAGTCCGAGCGTCAAGAACAGCAGGCTCTTGATGGTGTATGCCGCCACCCGCTGCCAGGCGTAGCTGCGCGGGGCAAGGTGACGCGCGTCCAGTCCGGCCGCGTTGAGTGACGCTTCGTACTGCTCCAGCCGAGCCTGGAGACGGGCAGTGCGGTCGGGCCAACGCTGGCGAGCCACGTCTAGTCCGACGAGAAACCGGCGCCGCAGCTGGAATTCACTCGACAACGACGATGGCTGCGCCGGGATGTCATCAGCGGCTGTGAAGATATGCTGCGCGCGCGCGATGAGCGCGTGCGCGTTTGCCTCTTCGGCTTCGAGCGTCACGGTTCGCAGCGCTACTTCGAGCTGGGCGGTGAGCGCGCGTACCGGCTCGGGCGGTGGCTCCGCTCCCGCGGGAAGCGCGATTCGCGCGACAGGGAACGGGGCTCCAAACCGCAGTAACGCGACGCTTCGGAACGTCTGTTTGGCGCGGTAATAGAGGCCGACGGGCACGATCTCGATGGTCAGGTCGGGAGGCAACGCGGCCGCGGCGCCGAGTGCGATGCGAGCGGTGCCGGTCTTTAAGGGCCGGAGCTTTGGATCGCTGTGCGAAGCGCCCTCGGGGAAGACCGCGATCGTACCACCCCGCACCAGGACCGCCCGCGCCGCTTCGAACGTCTCGGCGTTCTTGCGCGGATCAGATCCTTCGTCCTGACGGCGGTGCACCGGAATCGCCTCGAACGCCCGCGCGATCGTGCCGATGATCGGCATCCGAAACAGAGGAGCCTTGGCGAGAAACGAAACGCGTCGCGGGGCAAGGCACAGGAGAAACGCCGGATCGATGAGTCCGTTCGGATGATTCAGCACGAAAATCACGGGACCGCTTGCTGGTACACCCTCTGCGCCGCTGATCTCGATTCGCCGAAAGAAGATGCGCAGAATCGCGCGCAGCAGCGGCAGGAGCAGCGCTCTCACACCGCTGCCTTGGGCGCGCGTGACATACTCCATGCCGCATAGGTCCAGATCAATCCGCCAATCAGCACGGCCACCGGGATGATCAGCACCGCGTCGCCGAGCGATCGCGCATCGGAGATCATGCCCACGACGGAAGGCGACGGCACGTCGCCCAGCATGTGAATCGTGAAGATGCACAGGGCCATGGCGGTGGCACGCATGGCCGGCGAGACCTCATTGATGATCGCGGAGTTGATCGGGCCGGTCGACGCGAAGAGGCACAGCTCCGCGACAACGATGGCGGGCCAATACGCCTGAGGCTGTGGCGCGGCGAGAGCGAGCAACGTCAGCGGCGCGGCGATCAGGGTGGCGACGCCAGAGAGCCACAAGTAGGCCTGTCGCGACGACTTCAGCAGCCGATCGCCGATCCAGCCGCCGCCGTAGGTGCCGACGAAGCCGGTGACGACCACGATCGCGCCGAACTGTACCGTGGCGTGCGCCTTGGGGATGCCGCGCACGCGCTCGAGGAAGGTCGGCGTCCAGAATGCCAGCGCGCCGATTGCGAAGGTGTACGCCGCGTAGCCCAGCACTGTCAGGAGATACGACCGGTTGCGGAGCAACGTCCGATAGGAGCGCCCCGTATGTCCCGGCGGTGACTCCTCGGCGGTGTCCTGGCTTCCGCGCGGCGGATCGTAGAGGCGCAACGCGAACACGGCGAGGATGAGCCCCGGCACGCCCGCCACGAAGAACGCCTGCCGCCATCCGAAGTAGTGGTCGACGAGCCCGCCCACGATGTAACCCAGGGCGGACCCGATCGGGACCGCGGCGAAGAAAACCGAAAACGCCCGGCCCCGTTGCTGGCGCGGGAAGTAGTCAGCGAGGAGCGCGGGTGAGATGGTCCCGTAAGCGGCTTCCCCAACGCCGACGGCGGCACGCGCGGCAAACAGCCCGACGTAGTTCCGGGCGAGGCCCGCGAGCGCCGTCGCGACGCTCCACAGTGCGACGCCGATGGCGAGCAGACGGCTGCGTGAGCGCCTATCGCCCAGCGTGCCGAACAACGGCGCCGCGAGCAGATACACGATGAGAAAGCCGGTCATCAGGGAGCCGAGCTGTGTGTCGGAGAGCTGCAGCTCGGAGCGCTTCATGCTCTCGGCGAGCGCTGCGACGATCCAGCGATCGAGGTAGTTGAACAGATTGATGAGCGTGAGGACGAGGAGCCCGGCACGCGCCGTGCGGATGGCGAGGGGTGATCCGGTCGCGGTCATGGCCTAGGGCGCTTAACTTATCCTTGAACCGATCCCGTCGCGTGTTTAGTTTGCACTCCCCGCGCGGGGCTGTAGCTCAGCTGGGAGAGCGCCTGGATCGCACCCAGGAGGTCAGGGGTTCGAGCCCCCTCAGCTCCATCGCTGCCCCTTGGTGTAACTGGCAACACGCCTGACTCTGGATCAGGAGAGTCCTGGTTCGATCCCAGGAGGGGCAATCCAAGCTATAGAGGACAAAAGGGGCCAGCTCATTCGAGCTGGCCCTTTTGCATTGTCTCGTGCGCTCTCGGTCTAATTGAAAAACACCGTCTTGTGCTTGGTGCCCGGTGCGCCGACGTCGTCTCCGCCCGCGACGAGCACGTGGAAGGCGCCGGTGCCGTCGGTATAACCAACCTCGGCCTGATTGAAAACGTTGCCGCCGCCGCCGGACGAAATCGTGTTCGATCCCGTCGCGCCATTGAAATTGCCCACGCTGCCGTCGACGTTGATCGTCGAATACGTGTTCTCCGATGAGCCGCTGGACGCGCCGGTGTAGAGTCCGGCGGTGACCAGGACGCTGCCGCTCGCAATCCCCGCGGTGTGTTTCGAGCGAGTCTTGGTCAGCGCGCTCGCATTGACCACCCAGCCGGCGGCAGTAATGTCGCGCGTCTTCAAGTCGATTTTCGCGTATGCGATCTGGTCCATGCGGGTGGCCGTGAGACTGGCGTCGTTCGGTGTAACGGTCCCGCTGTCGCCGCCCACGGCGTAGAGAAAGCCGCTGAACGAGCCGGAAGCGAAGTACGCCCGCTTCGTGGGTAGCGCTGCCTCAGCCTGCCAGGTGCCGAGCGCTCCGGCACCATCGATGCTCGCGCGATACACGGTCTTCACCGGGACGTTTCCGGTCGTGGCGCCCCCCCAGATGTAGAGATTGCCAAAGAAGACTGCCGCGCCGAGCGAATGCAGGGGAGCGGGCAGCGCGTTCGAGGCCGTGACCCAACCGCTGATCGTCCCGTCGGACGCGATCGTGCCGCGGTAAATCGTCGCGCTCGGTGTCCCGGTGGAATCCGTCGCGCCACCGAGGACATAGAGATACCCAGCTCCGCTGACGCTCGAGTTTGCCCCCGTCACAACCACGGCCTGAGAAAAGGCGCGACCCGCCGGCAACGCAGTCGTGGCCGTCCAGGCGCCGAGCGTCCCTGTCGCTCCCACGGTCGCATAGTACACGGTCGACCGCGGAACGCGTGTGCTGTCTGCTCCGCCGACTATGTACACGACCCGCGTCGTGGTCGCACCGCGGATCTCGACGAATGCCGCCTCATGGCCACTCAGGCCGACGGGCAACGCGCTGGTGCTCGTCCAGGAAATCGTCGATGGACTGAATGGTGCACCGGCTGAAAGCGTGAATGTGATGGGGGTGCTGGTGCCCTTGCTGGTCTGGACGACGAGGTTGCCGGTCGCGGCGCCGCTCGGAACGGTGGTGATGATGAACGTGTCACCCCAGTCACTCGGACTCGCGATGGTCGCGGCGATCGTACCACCGGTTCCGTTCGAGAACAGCACTGTGCCGGATACCGTGGTGGGCGTGCTTCCGAAGCCCGATCCTTCAATCAGAATGGTGCTGCCGGTGGGACCACTCGGCAGCGTGGCGCCGTTGACAGCTGTTACGACGGGGGGACCCGATGGACCTGTCGGACTGCTTCCGCCGCACCCGACCAGAAGAATTCCAATCGCAACCGACGGCCAGCCGCGAGCGCGCATCAGCAAACTCCAGAGTGAGAGGCTAAAGAGTAATGCATTGCGGAGGCGGTAACGCGAACGCGCGGTACTTTGCTCTAATGTGAAACGAGCAGCCGTATTCCTAGCTCGATGCCGGTGAGTAATCTTTCAGCTTGCAACAACGGCGCAGTTTGCGCCTTTTTCTCGCCACCGAATCGTACGAGGATCAATGCGCCGTCTCGTGGTCGCGCTGCTCGTGGTGCTCCCACTCGCCCGGGGCCTGCCGGCCAGTCAGACTCCGCCGATAGCCACCGCCCGCGTCGTCGCAAAGCCGCCCGTCATCGACGGCCGGCTCACCGATTCCGCGTGGCTCGAGGCCACACCAGTGACCGGATTCATCCAACGCGAGCTGCACGAAGGCACCCCAATCACCGAACGCACCGAGGTTCGCATCCTCACCGACGGGCAAGCGTTGTACGTGGGCGCCTGGCTCTACGACAGTGACCCGACAGGAATCGTTGGCGGCGAGAAGGTCCGCGACGGCGACATCTCGAAGAGCGACTACTTCGGCATCGTGCTCGATACCTACCACGATCGGCAGAACGGCTTTGTCTTCACCACCACGCCGGCGGGAATCGAGTATGACGCACAGGTCGTCAATGAAGGAGAAGGCGGCGGCATCCAGCTGCCCGGCCAGACGCGGGTGATGGCGGGATCGCTCGGAGGGTTCAACCTGAACTGGGACGGCACCTGGACCGTCGCCACGTCGATGGACTCGGCAGGGTGGTATGCGGAGTTTCGCATTCCGTTCACGACGCTGCGGTATGGTCCGGGCAAGCTGCAGATGTGGGGACTCAATCTCGTGCGCAGTATTCGGCGCAAAAACGAAGAGGCGTTCTGGTCATTCATCCCGCGCCAGTTCAGCCTGATGAAGATTTCCCATGCGGGGACACTGTCGGGGATCAGCGTGCCGTCGCAGCGGATCTGGACCGTGACGCCCTACGCGCTGACTGGGGTGGAACGCAATTACGCGATTGACCCCTCCGCTCAGGGTCGCGGGGACGTCGGCGGCGAGACCAAGTACGGCGTGACACCCAGCCTCACCCTCGATCTCACCTACAACACCGACTTCGCACAGGTGGAGGTCGACGAGCAGCGCACGAATCTCACGCGCTTTCCGTTGTTCTTTCCCGAGAAGCGACCATTCTTTCTCGAAAATGCCGGCACTTTTTCGGCCGGCACGCCGCAGGCCGTCGATCTCTTTTTCACCCGCCGCATCGGCATCGATACCCTCGGCCAGCCAGTGCCGATTCTGGGCGGCGGCCGGCTCACCGGACGCGTCGGCGACTTCACCGTGGGCGCGCTCCAGATCTTCACGGACCGCGCCACCTCACAGGGCGGGATGTCGTACTCGGTGCTCCGCCTCCAGCGCGAGCTCGCCGCTCGCTCACGCATCGGTGTCATCGCCGTGCAGCGGATGGCTACCGCGCAATCGGGAGACTGGAACCGGGTCGGTGCGGTCGACGGCCGCATCGGCATTCGCGACGCCTGGACGATCGACTGGTGGGGCGCCGCGTCGGCCACGCCCCGCCCCGACGGAGATGCGGGGGCATACAGCGCACGGCTCGGGTACCAGACAGGCTCGTGGAACAACCTGGCGCGGATCATCCAGGTCGGGCGGGACTTCGATCCGGAAGTAGGGTTTTTGAATCGCCGAGGCGGCTACCGGTTTTATGAGACGACGGTGATGTGGATCAAGCGGTATCCTGGGAGCGCGTGGCTCAAAGACTGGCACCCCCACGTGGGCTATCGCGGTTATTACGGGCTCGATGGCTATCGGCAGGAGGATCGCATCCACATCGACGTCACCGAGTGGTCACTCGTCAGCGGGGCCATGGTCGGCCCCGAGGTCAATATCGAGCATCAGGGTCTCCAGCAGCCGTTCGCGATTGCCAGCAATGTGACGCTGCCGGTCGGGTCGTACGAGTACACCTCCATGGGGTTCGACTTCGGGACCAATCCGAGCGCTCCGCTCTCGCTCTTGCTCCGCGCCGACGTCGGCGGGTTCTACAATGGGACCCGTCGCGGCGGCAGCGTCACGCTCACCGCGCGGCACGCGAGTTCCCTGTCGACTTCAGTGCTCGTCGAGTACAACGACGTCCGCCTCGAGCAGGGTAACTTCGTCCGCACCCTGATCGCGCCGCGCATCGCGTACTTCTTTACGCCGCGCATCATGTTCCAAACGCTCGTGCAGTACAGCAACCAGGCGCGGGCGTGGACCGCCAATGCGCGGTTCGGCTGGCTCAGCACGGCCGGCACTGGGCTCTTCATCGTGTTCAACGAAGGGCAGGAAGCGGACGGCTTCTTCCGGTGGGATCGGCCGCAGGCGCGGTCGTTGATCGTCAAGTATACGCGACAGTTTGGACGAAGCGGATGAAGGGCATCCTTCACTTCGAGGGCCACGCTATGATCGTGCGTTCGTCGTTGCTCGTCGCCGTCCTTGGCATTATCCCCTTGCGCCCTTCTCCCGTCCCCGTTCCACCATCGCTCTTGTCCGGTCTCACCTGGCGCAACCTTGGCCCGTTTCGCGCCGGCCGCGTCTCCGCGGTCTCCGCGCCAATTGGCCAACCCGGCGTCTACTACATCGGCCTCCCCATGGGCGGCGTCTGGAAGACGACCAGCGCCGGGGAGACCTGGTATCCGATCTTCGACGCCGTGTCCGACGCCTCGTCCGTCGGCGCGCTCGAGATCGCGCCCTCCGATCCGAATGTCATCTACGTCGGCATGGGGGACCTGATCACCGGCGGCAGCATCAACGAAGGCAACGGCGTCTACAAGTCCACTGATGCCGGCAGGACCTGGCAGCACATGGGACTCGACCAGACGAAACAGATCCCCTCGATTCTGGTCGATCCCAAAGATCCCGCCCTCGTGCTGCTCGCGGCGCAGGGCGACGTGCACAAGAAGTCCGACACCCGCGGCGTCTACCGCTCCACCGATGGCGGGAGGACCTGGACTCGGACGCTCTTCGTCGACGACTCGACCGGCGCACAGAAAATCACCTGGGCGTTCGATCACCCCGAAGTGATGCTCGCCACCACGGTGCGTCACTACGTCACGCCGATCACCGGCCCGGCCCGCTTCGCTGCGGGTGGCGGCTTCGGCGGCCCCGGCGCAGCGCAGGGACCGACGCAGACCAAGCTCTTCAAGTCGACCGATGAAGGTGTCACCTGGAAAGAGATCACAGGCGGCGGGCTGCCGCGACTCATCGGCCGCACCTCGGTCGCCATCGCGATCGGGACGAACGCGCAGCGCATGTACCTGATCGGGAACTTCGGCCTCTATCGCTCGGACGACGGTGGAACCACCTGGAAGCACATGGACGCCAGCGACCGCCGCGTCGCCAACGGCCAGGGGGGCTACAACTGCGGCGTCTACGTCGATCCCCGGAACCCGGACGTGGTCTACACCGTCAACACGGCGATGTACAAGTCGACCGACGGCGGTAATACCTTCACCGGCTTCAAGGGCGCCCCTGGCGGCGACGATCCACAGCAGATGTGGATCGATCCCACGAACGGGCAGCGCATGCTGATGGGACTCGATCAGGGGGCGGTGGTCACCCTCGATGGCGGTCAGACGTGGAGCTCGTGGTTCAATCAATCGACGGAGCAGGTCTACCACATCGCGGCCGACAACTCGTGGCCCTCCTGGATATACGCATCCCAGCAGGACGCCGGCGCGATCCGCACCCGTGTGCGCGGCAACCAGGGCGCCATTACGCCGCTCGATTGGAATCCCGTGCCGGGCTGGGAATGGGGGAGCGAAGCCCCCGATCCGCTCGACCCGAACGTCGTGTACGCGAGCGGCAGTGGGATCGTGAAGATCACCTATCCGAGCGAGCAGTGGATCAACGTGAGCCCCAGTGTCGATGCATCCCTGCATCTGCGGACCACGATCTCGCAGCCGCTCGCCTTCGCGCCGTGGAATCCGCGCGAGCTCGTCGCCGGTTTCAACGTGGTCATGACGACCACGGACGGCGGGGTGCACTGGACCAGGATCTCTCCCGAGCTGGGTTTCCCCAAGGACACCATCCCCACGCCCGACAGCCTGCGCGGCAAGCCGGGGTTGCTCGCGGGGGGCGCGATTCAATCGATGGCCCTCTCCACGGCGAAGCGCGGCGTGATCTGGGCCGGCAATAACAACGGCCTGATCCACCTGACCCTGGACGAGGGGAAGACCTGGGCGGATGTGTCGATTTCCACTATCCCGGGGATCGCGAGTCGTGCTGACATCCTGGCGATCGAGGCATCACATTTCGATCCCGCCACGGCCTACGTGGCCGTGTCGCTCCAAACGACGGGCGACTACACGCCGTACTTCTACCGTACCCATGACTTTGGCAAGACATGGACACTGATCACGAACGGTTTCGCGACGAATCAGCCGAGTGGCAGCTTCGCGCGGGTGATCCGCGAGGATCCGAAACAGAAGGGGTTGTTATTCGCGGGGACCGAGAGCGGGATGTACGTCTCGTTTGACGATGGCGACCACTGGCAATCGCTGCAGCAGAATCTCCCCAACACGTCGTACCGCGACCTGGTGATCAAGGGGAACGACGTGATCGTCGGGACGTACGGGCGCGGCGTCTTTGTGCTGGACGACATCTCACCGCTGCGCCAGCTGACCGCCGCCCCGGCCGCCACGGCGGCGGAGCCGGTGCATCTGTTCGCGCCTGGCGACGCCGTACGGGTGCGTCGCAACGTCGGCGCCGACACGCCGTTCCAGCCCGAGGTGCCGCATGCCCCCAACGCGCCCGACGGCGCGTTGATCACGTATTACCTGGCGTCGCCGCCCAGCGGTGAGATCACGCTCGAAGTGTTGGGTCTCGGCGGCACTGTGGTGCGGCACATGACGAGCGCGCCGACCCCGGCGGTGAAGGAGGCGGCGCAGCCACCCGAGCCCAACTGGTGGCTCGCTCCGCCGTTGGTGTTGCCGAAAGGCGCGGGTTTGAACCGTGTGAATTGGGACCTGCGCGCCGATGCGCCCGCAGCATTCTCACATACGTTCGAGATCAACGCCAATCCGGGTCTCACGACGCCGTCACCGGAAGGTCCGCTGGTCCCACCGGGCGTGTACACACTCAGGCTCACCGTCGCCGGGAAAAGCTATACGCAGCGCGTGACGGTGCTGAACGATCCGCGCTCACCCGCAACGTCCGCCGACGTGATGGCGCAGTACGCGCTTCAGACGAAGATCACCACGGCGATGCGGACGGCGTGGGACGCCTACCAGCAGGTCGCGGCGCTGCGGGCGGCAGTAATGGCAGCCGATACCGGCGCCGAAGCGAAAGCCTTCGACTCGACCCTCGCCGCGGTCGGTGGCGATCCGGAGCGTAGCGGCGGATTCGGCGGAGGGGGAGGCGGCTTCCGGCCGGGCGGTCCGCCACCGCCGACCTTCGTGGGGGTGAATAACGCCCTCGCAGGTCAGATCAACGCGCTCGAGAACGGTGACATGGCGCCGACACCGGCGATGCTGGCCGCCTACGCGGCGGCGTGCAAGGACTTGGGGACGGCGCTGGCGACGTGGAGGGGGATCACCGGCGCGCAGCTCACGGCGTTCAATGCGGTGCTGACGACCCACAACCTCAGCCCGCTGAGTGCGGGTCGACCAACCCCGGGGCCATGCCCGGAAGACTGAGGAACCCCATGAGACCTTTCCGCCTCGCGCTGCTCGTTGCGGCCTTCCCGCTTGGCACCATCACGGCGCAGCAGGTCGACACGACGCTCTGGACCCGGCTCCATTACCGCTTCGTCGGCCCCGAGGGGAACCGCGCCATTGCCGCCGTGGGCGAACCCGGAAACCCGCTCGTCGCCTACATTGGCGCCGCGTCGGGCGGCGTCTGGAAGACCGAGGATGGCGGCGTGCACTGGCGCGCCGTGTTCGACAGCGAGCCGGCGCAGGCGATCGGCGCGCTCGCTATCGCCCCATCGGCGCACAACGTCCTATGGGCGGGGACGGGCGAGACGTTCTTCATTCGGTCCATGACTGCGCTCGGCAACGGCGTCTACCGTTCCACCGACGCGGGGCGCAGCTGGCAGCACATGGGCCTCGATTCGACAGGCCGGATCGCGCGGATCGTCATCCATCCGGCGAATCCCGACGTGGTGCTCGTCTGCGCGTTGGGGCGCGCCTACGGCCCCGCGCAGCAGCGCGGTGTGTACCGTACCGCGGACGGCGGCAAGACCTGGACACGCGTCCTGTTCGTCGACGCGAATACTGGCTGCTCCGACCTCGCCATCGATCCGGGCGACCCCAACACGCTGTTCGCCGGGATGTGGCAGTTCGAGGTGAAGACGTGGCACCTGCAGAGCGGCGGGCCGGGAAGCGGGCTGTGGGCCTCGCGGGATGGCGGTGTCACGTGGAAACGTCTCGTGGGTCACGGGCTCCCCGACGCCAAGCACGTCATTGGCAAAGTCGCCATGGCGGTGGCGCCCTCGAACCCGAATACCGTGTACGCGCTCGTCGAGGACCGCGATCCGACGCTCTACCGCAGCGACGACCGCGGTAACTTCTGGCGCGTCGTGTCGCGCAATCACGACATGGCCGAGCGCGCGCCGTACTACGTGCGCTTCGCCGTCGCCCCCGACGATGAAGAGCGGCTCTACTTCGTGACGGTCCGGTTCAGCATGTCGCGCGACGGCGGGCAGACGCTCGGGCGCTCCGGCTTCCAGGCCGGCGGGGACAACCACGACGTGTGGATCGATCCGTCGAACCCCGACCGCATGATGATCGCGCACGACGGCGGGGCGAGCATCACGCTCACGGGCGGCAAGAACTGGACCCGCATCGTCCTCCCGATCGCGCAGATGTACCACGTGTCGACCGACACGCGCGTGCCCTACAATCTCTACGGCAACCGGCAGGACGGCTCCTCGTATCGCATGCCGAGCCGCAGCCTGTCGGGCGGGCTCAGCGAGGGCCAGTGGCGTCACGTAGGCGGGTGCGAAAGCGGTTTCGCGTACCCCGATACCGTGGACAACGCGACGGTGTGGTCAGGCTGTTACGACGGCGGGCTCGAGGTCTACGACGTCCGGACCGATCACGCGCGCAACGTGCGTGTCTGGCCCGAGGCGGGCTACGGCTGGCGGCCCGCGGACATGAAATACCGCTGGAACTGGACGTTCCCCATCGCCATCTCGCCGCACGATCACACGAGGGTCTATGTCGGCAGCCAGGTCGTGCATGTCACGAAGGATGGTGGCGCGAGCTGGCAGGTGATCAGCCCCGATCTCACTCGCAACGACACCACGCACCAGCAGAGCTCGGGCGGCGTCAGCACCGACAATCTGATGACGTTCGATGGCGCGACGTTGTTCGCGCTCGCCGAGTCGCCGGTGCGAGCCGGCGTGCTATGGGCCGGCTCGAATGACGGGCTCGTGCACGTGTCGACCGACGGCGGCGCCCACTGGACCAACGTGTCGAGCAACATTACGCGGCTGGCGCCCTGGGCGAAGATCGTAAACATCGAGCCGTCCCACTTCGACGCCGGCACGGCGTATCTAGCGGCCGATTTGCATGAGCTGGACGACTTGAATCCGTATATCTACAAGACGACGGACTTTGGGAAGACCTGGAGGCTGATCTCGGCGACATTCCCGCGCTCGCCGCTTTCGTTTGTGCACGTGGTGCGCGAGGATCCGGCGCGACGTGGCTTGCTCTTCGCGGGCACGGAGAACGGCCTGTACGTCACCCTGGATGACGGCGCCAACTGGCTGCCGCTCCAGACCAACCTGCCGCACGCTCCGGTTTCGTGGATCACCGTGCAGCCGCGCACCCACGATCTCGTGGTGTCGACGTATGGGCGCGGCTTCTACATCCTGGACGACATCTCGCCGCTCGAGCAGCTGGACGGGACAACGCTGGCGAGCAGCGCCACGCTTTTCGTGCCGCCGCCCGCCTATCGTCTCCGCGACCAGCAGGGCGTCGCGAGCGCGCCGAACAGCGCGGTACAGGCGGAGAATGCGCCATCCGGTGTGGTGCTGACGTACTACGTCTCGCCCGCGGTCGCGGACACGACCACTGGCGTCCCGGCCGCACCCGGTGGTCCGGGTGCCAGCAGCCCCGTATGTCCCGCTCCCGCACCGGCCGCCGCGGCCGCACCGGGGGACAGCACGCGCCGCAAGAAGCCCGCCCGACTCGTCGTTCTGGACGCGCAGGGCGACACCGTGCGCGCGCTCGAGGGAGACCGGAAGCCCGGATTGAATCGCGTGTGCTGGGATCTGCGCTACACCGCTCCGACCACGCCGAAGCTCCGCACATCGCCTCCCGGCAAGCCGTTCGTGCGTGTCGGCGGGGATGGGACGCGGCCGCTGGTGACCTGGGACCTCGATCTCTCGCTCCGCGGCCCACTCGTGTTGCCCGGGACCTATTCGGTGCGCCTCGTCCTGGCAGACTCGAACACCGCTCCTGTGACGGCGACGCAGTCGCTCACCGTCCTCAAGGATCCCAACACGACAGGAACGGACGCGGACGTGCAGGCGCAGGGGAAGCTCGCGCGGACGATCCGCGCCGAGCAGGACAGCATCGCGCGCATGATCAATCGGCTCGAGTGGGTGCGCAAACAGGTGCGCGATCTCACAGCGCAGCTCCGCGACTCCGCGCTCGTCACGGACTCGGGTGCCAAGCGCATCGCCGCCCTCGCCGACTCACTCGAACGGCGAGCCATCCGCGTCGAAGGGGAGCTGTTCGACGTGAACCTCACGGGCGCGCGTGAAGACGCGTTCCGCAGCCCGATGCAGCTGTATGGCCGGCTGGCGGCGCTGCAGTCGGACATGGCGGAGAACGGGGCGGACTTCGCGCCCACCGCGCAGCAGCTCGGCGTGCATGACGCACTGACGCAACGGCTGGCGGGCGCCTCGCAGCGGTTCACCGACCTGATGACGAAAGACGTCCCGCGCTTTTCGGCGGAGCTGCGGCAGACGCCGTTGCGCGACGTGCTGGGCAGCGGCTTAGCGCCGTAACAGACCGGTCTCCGCGCGTCAGCGCTGACGGTCACCCGACCGGGTGTTGTTCCGGCTTCCACCGCAGGATCGCGTCCTCGACGCCCTTGAGATGCGCCCGCATGCGTTTGGCGGCTAATCCCGCTTCGCGCCGCTCCAGCGCCTCAAGGATCGCGAGGTGGCCTTCGTGGTCGCGCTCCCGCGAAGCGAAGATCTTGAGGATCAGACGCTGTTCCTCGGTAAACAGGTCTCGCAGGACGTCGAGCAGCTGGACCAGCACGGCGTTGCCCGACGCGAGGGCGATCTGTCGGTGGAACGACATGTTCACGGTGTGCAGGACATCGTCGTCGGCGAGGTTCTTCCCCGCGGTGGTGAGCAGGCGCCGCATCTCTCGCAGATGCTGGGCGGTGGCCTTCTCCACCGCATCGGCGACGGATTGCGCCTCCAGCGCCATGCGGGCCCGAATGAGATCCAAGAGCAACTTCTTGGTCACCGTCCCCGGGTAATCGGGGCTGGCCAGCACCAGGACCTCATCGCTCCGGCTCACGTACACGCCGGAGCCGTGGCGGATCTCCACGACGCCGATCGTCTCGAGCTTCTTCAGGGCTTCGCGAACGGTCGGGTGGCCGACCCCGAACCGCTTCGCCATCTCCATGATCGAGGGCAGGCGATCGCCGAGGCGATAATGGCCGCGCTGCACCATGCCGCGAATCCGGCGCGCGAGCCTGTCGGAGAGACTTTGCTTCTGTTCGGGCGCGAATGCCGTGCTGGCCACGTCCCTGACCGTCGATCGCCGAGCCATGATGACGAACCTCCTGGTGAAACCTACTCAGCGCGCGGCGGCTTGCAGCGCGACCCCGATCACCGCATCGAACGCGGGCTTGGGGCGGTGCAGCCGGTCGAACAGCAACGGGTAATTCGTCCGGCCCCGCACGGGCCAGTTGTTGAGCCAGGAGTCCCCGTCGCTTACGCCCCAGAAGGTGACGCGAGTGATGGCGTCAGCGTGCCGCAGATAGACCGCAAACAGCGCCGCGTAGCGTCGCGCGAGCGCCTCCTGGACCGAGTCGGGCAGGGAGTCGGGATAGGGGTTCAGATCCGGCGGCAGCACGTCAATGTCGAGCTCGGTGATCATCACGTGCACACCGAGCGCGGCGAAGGCAGCGATCGTCGAATCCTGCTGCGCCGGCGAGGGCCAGTCCATGCGGTCGTGACCTTGGAGGCCGACGCCGGCGATGGGGACGCCCTCGTCCCTGAGCCGCCGGACCAGGTCTAACGCGCCACGTCGCTTGGGCTCGTTCTCGAGCGAGTAGTCGTTGTAGTACAGCTCCGCGTCGGGATCGGCTTCGTGCGCGAAGCGGAATGCCTGTGCGATGTAGTCCTCGCCCAGACCCGCGAGCCATGGCGTCTGCCGCAGCGTGCCGTCTTCGTTCAACGCCTCGTTCACGACATCCCAGCCCTTGATGCGGCCGCGGTAACGCCCCACGACCGTGTGGATATGGTCGCGTAGTCGGGCGAGCAGCGTGTCGCGGCTCACGGGGCTGCCGCTCGAGTCCTGGAACACCCATTGCGGCGTCTGATTGTGCCAGACGAGCGTGTGCCCGACGATGAACATGCCATAGCGCTCGCCGAACGCGACGTACTGGTCGGCGGCCGCGAAGTCGTAAGTGCCGGGCCGCGGATGCAGCGACGCCCATTTGAGCGCGTTCTCCGGCGTGGTCGCGTTGAACTGTGCGGTGACGATAGCGACCCCGAGTGTGTCACGCCCGGAGAACTGCGCCGCGTTGAGAGCCGCCCCGACCAGAAACGCGCCGTCGAACGCAGCGCGCAGCGTGCGTGGCGTCGGCGCCACCTTGGGCGCCAGAGGCTGCGCGCAGGCGCCTGCGAGCGCTACCAGGCTAAGGAGCTTCGACATCCAAGGCGACACTGCGGAGGTCCGTCGAGCTGCCGCCCACCATGATGTCGAACCGCCCCGGTTCTACGACGCGCTTCATGTCGGGGCCATGGTAGGCCAAGTGCTCCGGCCCGAGGTCGAAAGTGACCGTCCGGGTCTCACCAGGCTGCAACCTCACGCGCCGGAATCCGCGCAGCTCAGCGACCGGCCGCGTGGCCCAGCTCACGGCGTCCCGCATGTAGAGCTGCACCACCTCGTCTCCGGTCCGCTTCCCCGTGTTGGTCACCTCGACCGAGACGCTCGTCCGATCCCGTGGGGGAGGGCCGATCCGGGCGGGCGTCACGCGCAGGTTCGCGTACGCGAACGTGGTGTACGACAGGCCGTAGCCGAAGGGGAACAGCGGCGCCTTGGTGTCGAACAGGTATCCTCGGCGGGCCGATGGCTTGCGGTTATAGAACATGGGAAGCTGCCCCACATGGCGGGCGACGGTGATGGGGAGCTTGCCGCCGGGATTGATGTCGCCGAACAGGGCCTCCGCCACGGCCGTGCCGGTTCCCTGGCCGAGGTACCATCCATCGAGAATCGCGGGCACGCGGTCTATTAAAGAAGGGATCGACAACGGGCGGCCGTGGATGAGCACTAGCACGGTGGGTGTACCGGTCGCGAGCACGGCGCGCACCAGCTCCTCCTGCTCGTCCGGCAGCCCGAGCTCGTCGCGGTCGCCGAGGTGATTGGGCGCGTAGCCCTCGCGGGTGGTCATCTCGTTGTCGCCGACCACGACGATTGCCACCTGGCTGCGCCGGGCCAACGCGACGGCGGCGGCGCGGCGCCGCGCGTTGGACGCCCTGTCAGCGAGCACGACGCGATCGGCTCCCCAGCGGGCGTGCGAACGCGTTCCACCCATGTGCGGCTGCGGCTCGCGTGTGAACGTCGAATCTTCGGTGATGCGCGTCCCTTCCGCGTACGCGACTGTCGCCCGCGGCCCGAGGCGCGCGCGAATTCCCTCGAGGATGCTGACGGTGTGGCGCGGCGTGCCGGAGTAGCCGCCGAGGAGCACTTCGGCCGCATGCGGTCCGATCACGGCGACGCGCGCGAGCCGATCGGCGGCGAGCGGGAGCAGCCCCTTGTCGTTCTTGAGCAGGATGATCGCCTGGCGAGCGGCGTCGAGCGCGAGCTTCCGGCCCGAGTCCGCCCCCGAGATGCGGTCGGCCGCGTCGGGGTCGACCAACGAGTTCTCGAACAGGCCTAGCTCGAACTTCGCACGCAGCAGCCGTCGCACGGCGGTATCGACGGCGGCTTCGGCGACCTCTCCTTGGCGGACTTGATCGACGAGCGTGCCGTACGCCTGTACATCGGGCAGCTCGATGTCCACGCCGGCGGCGAGCGCCCGGCGCGCCGCTTCCGCGCGGTCCGCGGCGACGTGGTGCAGGTCCGCAAGCTGTGAGATGGCGAACCAGTCGGACACGATCACACCGTCGAACCCCCACTCACCGCGCAGCACGTCGTGCAGCAGCCAGCGGTTGGCGTGGGACGGAACGCCGTCCACCTCGTTGTACGACGGCATGACGCTCTTGGCGTGGGCCTCCGTGATCGCCGCTTCGAAGGGCGGCAGGAAGAAGTCCCGCAGCGTGCGCTCGCCGTAGGGCGCGGGGCCGACGTTGGTGCCGGACTCGGGCTGGCCATGTCCCGTCATGTGCTTGAGCGTAGCGATCACGTGGGATGGCCCGACGGTGGTGCCACCTCCCTGAAAGCCGCGCACCGCCGCCACGCCCATACGGGCCGCGAGATAGGGATCCTCGCCGTAGGTCTCTTCGATGCGTCCCCACCGCGGATCGCGGGCCACGTCGACCACCGGCGCGAGCACTTGCTCCACGCCGCGTGCCCGCGCCTCGGCGGCGGCCACGGTGAAGACGCGCTCCACGAGGTCGGGATTCCAGGTGCTCGCCAGCGCGATCGCCTGCGGAAAGCTCGTGGCCTGTTCCCCTTCCAGACCGTGCAGCGCTTCCTCGTGAAACAGGACGGGGATGCCGAGCCGTGTGTGCTCCTTCACCCAGCGCTGGATGGCGTTGGTGTACTCCGCTTCCGCGCGGGCTCCGTGCCCCTCGCCGGGTCGCTCGATGCGTCCGATGCCGATGCGGAACCAGTCGGGTACGCGCGACGGATCGAACCGGCCGGCGGAGTCCGTAATGTCCCGCTTCCCCTGCCAGAGACACAGCATTTGGCCGACCTTTTCCTCGAGGGTCATCCGGGCGAGCAAGTCGTCGACGCGGCGCTCGATGGGGAGAGTGGGATCCGAGTAGGGAGGCCGGGCCTGCGAGACTTGGGCGGACGCCGTCCCTGCGAACAGTGCCAGGCCGAGTAGGATCATGTCATATTTACTCGTCATGCGTTCGCCTCTGCGTCTTCTTTGCGCCTCGGTCCTGATCGCTTCACTCGGCTGTCATGCGCATCAGCGTCAGATCGCTCCCCTTGATCCCGAGCGGCTCAGCCAGGAGGAAATGCTGAGGGAGCACTTCACGAACGTCTACGACGCAGTCGCTTCCCTGCGCTCCGCGTGGCTCACCATCAGAGGTACGGACAGCTTCCAGCAGCCCTCGCAGATCTGGGTCTACTACGACGAGAACCGTCTCGGCGGAGTGGACGAAATGCGTGGCGTCCTGGTGAATTCGGTGGCGTCGGTCCGGCATTACAATGGAGGGGACGCGACCATGCGCTGGGGGGTGGGCCACAACGCCGGCGCGATCCAGATCTTGTCCCACCAGTAGTCGTCAGCGCAGCTCCAGCACCACCACGGACTTCGGCGGTAATTTCAGGTTCAGCATCGCGCCCGATAGCCGAGCGCCAGCGAACGGCTTGGGTTGCACGGCGGCGGGCTGCTCGAACGTGTTGTGCGCCTGCATGGTCGCCGCCGTGAGCACGCGTCCCGAGACGGCGGAGACTTTGACGCCGCGGATGTCGGCCTGGACGCTACGGGGCTGGTTCGGGTCGACGTTGACGAGCGTGATATGGATTGCCCCGGCCTTGTCCTTCGACGCGGAGGCGCTCACTGCCTGGACGGAGTCCCCACCGACGCTGTAGCGGTCGGATCGGATGTAGAGGGGGAGCAGGGTGGCATCCTGGTGGACCTTGTACATGTCGAAGACCCAGTACGTCGGGGTCAGGATCATCTGCTCGCCCTGGGTCAGGATCATGGACTGCAGCACGTTCACCGTCTGCGCGATGTTGGCCATCCGCACGCGCTCGGCGTGCTGGTTGAAGATGTTCAGGTGCAGCCCGGCCACGACGGCGTCACGAAGGGCGTTTTGCTGGTAGAGAAACCCCGGCTGCGACCCCGGCTCCGGGTCGTGCCACATGCCCCATTCCCCCACGATCAGCCACACCCGGCGCGTCGGGTCGTAGCGGTCCATGATGGTGGAATGGCGCGTGATCAGGGTGTCCATGCGGAGCGCTTTCTGCACCGCCGAGAACCAGTCTTCCTCCGTGAACTCGGTAGCGCGTCCCTTGGACGCCCAGGTGCGGGCCACGGTGTAGTTGTGCAGGTCGATGCCGTCGATCATGCGGCCGGCTTCGCGCATCAACGTGTCCGTCCACCCGTAGTCGTCGCCGTTGGGCCCCGTGGCGATGCGGAACGGGCGGCCGCCGCGCAAAAACTCGGCGTAGCGCTTGTAGACGTTGGCGTACTCCGCGGCCGTCATGGCGCCGCCGCACCCCCAGCTCTCGTTGCCCACGCCCCAGAAGCGGACGCTGTACGGCTCCGGGTGTCCGTTCCGCGCCCGTTCGTCGCCGAGCGGGCTCCCCTGCGGGGCCCGCAAGTACTCCCACCACTGCGACATCTCCTGCACGGTGCCGCTGCCCACGTTGCCGACGATGAACGGCTCGGCGCCGAGGCGCTGGATCAGCTCCATGTATTCGTGCGTACCGAAGCTGTTGTCCTCGGTCACGGCGCCCCAGATCGTGTTCACCATCGTGGGCCGCTGTTGCCCGATGCCATTGCGCCAGTGGTAGTAGTCAGCAAAGCAGCCGCCCGGCCAGCGCAAGTTGGGTATCTGGATCCGCTTCAGGGCCTCAATGACGTCGTCGCGCAGGTGCCATTGCCCCGTGCCCGCTTTGGTCCAGAAGCCATCGTAGATGTTGCGCCCAAGGTCTTCCCCGAAGTGGCCGTAGATGTGGCGGCTGATGGTCGTCTCGCCGAGGTCTGCGTTGATGACCAGCTTGACCTGCGCCTGTGCGGCCGCGGGGCGGGCCAGGAGCAGCAGCAGGGCCACTCGAGCATGTCGAGCCACCTCACCAGCCCGGGTTCTGCGGGTACGGCGCCGGCCCCGTCACGCCCTGAATCTGCTGCTGCGGGATGGGCCGGAAGTAATGCTTGTCCGTGATGTTCGGCGCCGCGTACGGGTTCCACGCTCTGATCCGGGCGAGGAAGAAATCCTTGCCGGGCCGATGCAGGTCGTCCCAGCGCGTCAGCTCACCTGACATCTCACGCTCCCGCTCGTCCATGATGAAGTCCAGCGTCATCTGGGCGGGAGTGACGAGGATCGCGGGATCGCTCTTATGGCTCACCGCGCACAGCTTCGGGGCGTTCGCCGACGTCGGGTCACACGCGGCGCGCACCCGGAGGACGTTGATGTCGGCCGCGGCCGTCGCGGCGTCGTTCACGCCCAGCGCGGCCTCGGCTGCGATCAGGTATGTCTCACCGAGTCGGAAGACGACGCGGTCCTTGCCGCCGTTGAGGTCGTTGAAGCCGCCGGTTCGGCCGTTGTCCTGGAACTTCTTCAGCGACGGATAGTGGGCGAAGCCGAACATGCCCAACGCGTCGTTGTTCTTGCCGCAGTCCACGTTCGGGGCGGTCGTGCACGGCGTGCCGATGCGGTATGCCTTTGACTGCCGGTAGGCATCCGGCACCTGGTACAGCAGGTACACCAGCGCGGTGTCGGACCCCGCTGCCGCACCCACCTGGCTGCCGGGCAACATGCTGCCGGTCATCGGCGCGCCGCTCGTGCACTTCGGGCAGGTGCCCGCCGGGTTAGTGGCGTTCCCGTTCGCGAACCAGACCGTCTGGTAGCTGCCGTCGAACCGGGTGTCGACCACGTCCACGCCCTGATCGCAGGGCACAGCGCCGCAGCGCGTCTGCTGGAAGAGCGAGATTGTGAATGGCGTCGGGCGGACCCGGCGGAAGGGGCGGCCGTCGTCCAGCACCCGCGTGATCCCCGCCGCCCAGCCGCCGGCACCGCCGTCGTACTGGCTGAGGAACACGACGGGATTGTAGTTCGTGGCCGTGTTGGTGTACTGCACCGGGTCATAGGAGAACTGGATGGACCAGATGATCTCCGAGTTCCTCTCGGAAAAACCGTTGGTCACGTCGCAGAAGCCTTGCCGGCCGGGATCGGGGGGCGCAGCCGCGCGATGCGTGCCGCACCACAGGTCCGCGTAGATAGGCACCAGCGAGTACGTGCCGGAGTTGATGACGGTGTTGGCCAGGGTGAGTGCTTGCTGGAAGTCCGACTGCGCGTTGGCCGTGTTCCAGGGCCGGTACGCCCGCGTCAGATATACTTTCGCCAGCAGGTGCCGCGCCGCTCCCAGGGTCGCCCGTCCGTAGTCCGTCTGCGTCGCCGGCAGGAGGGTGATGGCCTGGTTCAGGTCGTCGATGATGACCTGGTAGACGCTGTCCTCAGACTCGCGCACGGCTTCGGTGGAGAGCTGGCCGGTGTGCAGCGTGATGGTCAGGTCTCCGTACTGCTGGACCAGCTGGAAGTACGCCCACGCGCGGAGGAAGTGCGCCTCACCCAACCGCGAGTCCTTGGTCGCCTGCGTCAGGATACCACCGACCGGGGTCGACGGGCCGTTGTCCAGCACCACATTGGCCCGAGCGATGATCGTGTATCCCGCCTGCCACTGCGGATTGATGAACGCGCTCAGGCTGTTGTACTGAGGGTCGTAGGTATCCAGATAAACCCACGGCTGAGCGCCGCCGGCCGCGACCTGGTCCGCGGCTGTCCAGGTGTCCGTGCCCAGAACTTCCATGCCGTAGTACGAATCGCCTGCATTGTAGCCCCGCACCCCCGCGTAGATCCCGTTGGTCAAGTCCGTGAGGCCCTGCTGGGATTTGCCGTAATCGGAGCCCAGACTCGACACCAGCTTTTCGTCCAGATCGACGCACGCTGCGCCACCGACCAGAACCAGGGCCAACCCAACATTCAAGAAGCGTTTCATGTGATCTCCTTTCCGTTTGATGAGGTTGGCCCTAAAAGACCACGTCGGCGCCGATCAGCAGCGTCTTGTACACGGGCGATCCGCCGGCATAGCCGGACTCCGGGTCGAAGTAATCGTACTTGTAGCTCACGAACGGCTCCTGCGCGGTGGCATAGATCCGCGCCGATTTCACGCGCAACCGGGTGGCCATCCGCGGCGACATCGTGTAGCCGAGCTGCACAGTGCGGATGCGCCACTGCGACCCATCGATGTACCCGCGGGAGTTGCCGTAGGCGAGCGGGGTCCCGTTCAGGTTCGGCGACGGATTTACGTTGTCCGGGTTGGTGGGCGTCCAGTAGGACGTCTGCAGCTGGCCGAACCGCCCGTAGAGCGAGGGAGTGTAGGTATTCCAGATCTTGTAGCCCCACCGGATGTTGGCCAGAATCGACAGGTCGAAGCCCCCGTATTTGAAGCTGTTGTAAATGCTGGCCGTCCACTTGGGATAGGTGTTGCCCTGCAGGACCTTGTCCTGGGCGTTAATGATGCCGTCGCCGTTGGTGTCCTGGATCCGGATCTGGCCGGGCCTGGAGCCGTACACCCGCGCTTGCGCGGAATCCGCAATCTGCCAGACACCCAGCTGCTTGTAATCGTACCACACGCGGCGCTGGGGATCGCCGACGAAGGCGCCGTTCGAGTTCAGCGGATCCGTCTGGGCGCCGGTGTTGATCGGCTGACCGACGAACCACCCGTTATTGGCGTCGCACCGCGGCGCCTCCTTCGGGCAGAGTGTGGTGTCCGAGTAAAAGGCGAGTCCGGTGATCTCGTTCTTGTTGTGCGCGAAGGCCACGTCCGTGCGCCATTGCAGCCCCTGCGCGTTGTCCAGGTTGATGGACGAGATCTGCATCTCGATTCCGGAGTTGCGCGTCGAGCCGATGTTCTGCAGCGCCGACGTGTAGCCGGAGGTGCCCGGGAGGCTGCGCGTCAGCAACAAGTCACTGGTGTTCTCCCGGTAAAAGTCGACGCTGCCGATGACGTGGTTCGCCAAGAGGCCGAAGTCGAGGGCGACATCGGCCTTGGCGGTCTTCTCCCAGCCCAGGTCCGGATTGGCTGGATTGTTCGGGTTGGAATAGTAGGCCGGAGCGGTGGTCGCGCCGAAGTTGATCTTCCCGTTGGAGAGCGCCCCCTGCGTCTGGTACGCGCTGATGGCCGAGTTGCCGGTCTTGCCGAAACTGGCGCGGAGCTTCAGGCTGCTGAGCCAGCCGAAGCGTTGCATGAAGTCCTCGTCGCCGAGCTGCCAGGCCAAGCCGACCGTTGGGAAGGTCGTCCACTTGTGCCCGGGGGCAAGCACGCTGGCACCGTCGCGCCGGACCGCGCCCATGATCGTGTACTTATCGCGGAACGTGTAGACGCCGCGCGCCATGTAGTACTCCAGCGCCGTCTCGCTCAGGCCCGAGGAGGCCTGGTAGTTGTCCCCCTGGCCGATGCCGTAGTACAGCGCCTCGTCGTAGGGAATGTGCTGGGCGCTTTCGTTGCCGAACGCGAAGTGGGTCTTCTGGATCCCGTAGAGCAGCGTGCCATCGACATGGTGCTCGGTTCCGACGTCACGACTGATCTCCAGCAGGTTGTCCAGAGCGTACTGGTAGTTGGTGCTCTGGTTGTAGGAAGCAGTACGGTACGAGGCGCCGCCGAACTGGACGTCCGCGCCCGTGAAGTCGCCCGTGCTGGCCTGGGTGTAGTCCGGCCCGAAGTTCACGCGCAGATTCACGCCCTCGAGCAGCTTGAACGATGCGAACGCGGAGGCGAACAGGCGGTCGCGCCGGAGCTCGCTCACCCTCCCCTCGACCAGCTTGAGCGGGTTGTAGGCGAGCGCATCGCCGTCGGGGTTGGTGATCAGCGCGCCGGTGGAGTCGCGCGGTAATCCGAACCCGGTCTGCTGGCGCGCGGCTCCCCACATTCCGTCCCCGCCGTTTACGGTCTGCTTGGAGTGCGTGTAGTTACCGGTGATGCCCAGGTGCAGGCGGCCCTGCGTGTGATCCACGGCGGCGGTGCCGGTCGCGCGGTTGAACGCGATCCCCACGGCCGTGCCGCTCTGATCGAAGAAGTTGCCGGAAAGGTTGAAGCGGGTGGCGCCGGAGAGTCCGCTCATCCCCATGATGACGTTTTTCTGGATGCCCGTCTGTTCGATCAGCTTCTGCCAGTCGGTGTGCTGGCCCGCCTGATAGGCCGCATACCGTCCGGGCTCCGTCAACACCGACTGCGGATCGCTAGGGAGATTCGCATAGGTTGCCGCGGCCTGCAGCATCGCGAGGTACTGGTCGTTGTTCATCAGGGTTGGGAGACCGTACGGGCTTTGACCGGCGTAGCTCATGCCTGCCCGGAATTCCGTCTGCACGCCGCCCGTGCCGGCCCCCTTGGTCGTCACCAGGAGGACGCCGTTGGCGCCGCGGCTGCCGTAGATCGCGGTCGACGCCGCATCCTTCAGCACGTCGATGGAGACGATGTTATTCGGGTCGAGGTCGTCGAGCCGGCCGGCGATCGGCACGCCGTCCACCACGATGAGCGGGTCGTTGCCCGCGGTGATGGACCGCACGCCACGAATCCGGATGCTGGCCTGGTCACCGGGCTTGTTGCCTGCATTCGTGATGTCCACGCCCGCAAGCCGGTCCTGCATCGCCTTGATCGGGTTGGAGGTCGGCGTCTCCACCAACTGGTCGGCGGTTATCGTCGAGATCGCACCAGTCACCGTGCGCTTCTCTTGTGTACCGTAACCGACGACGGTGACGCCCTCCAGTTGGACGGCCCTCGCTTCCAGCGCGAAGTCCAACTGGACCACCTGACCCGCTTCCACGGTGGCCGTCGCCGTCGCAAAGCCGTAGCCGATCAGCGCCGCGACCACCGTGTACGACCCGGGTGGCACCTCCGGCAGCGTGTACCGGCCGTCCGTACCGGTCACAGTGGAGAGCTTCGTCCCCCGCAGCATCACCGTGGCAGACGCGGTCGGCTGACCGTCGCTGTTTTTGACGATGCCGGCGATTTGCCCAGTGGCCTGCCCCTCCAGCGGACCTGCCGCCGCCAGGGCCAGAACCCAGAACAGTTTCCATGATTTCATCGTGCGGTCCTCCCTGAGAAGGAGCGTTGACGGCGAGGGGAGTCGCGGAGCAGGTCACCCGTAAGGTGATAAGATCACTATGTCGATTCTACCCCTGGCCGGAACGGTGTCAAGCAGGGCGGGGCGACGGGCGGAGACTCCTTAGAACCCCATCACCGCGTCGCAACGCGGCTTGCGGGGATCGGGCGGACAGCGCAGCTGCCGGTACCAGTCGAGCGAGTGCGCAGACGCCTCGTAGCCCGGGGGCAACGGCAGGTGCGAGAACGACTGCCAGTACAGCACCGACGCGTCGCGCCACCAGCGCGCCTCGGCCTCCTGGATGCGGAGGAAGCCCTGCACCCGGCGGAATCGATCCGCGTCCACGAGGCCGTCGAGCCCGTTCCAGGTGCGCTGCATCGAGCGCACGGTGTCGACGCCCGCTTGGTAGTGCGCGAGCAGCTCCTCCCAGAGCGTGTGACCCGAGCGGAGGCGCTCGCGCCACCCGACGTGGTGGAACCACAACAACAGCTCAGCGGGCACCGAGTCGCGGCTTGCGAACCGTTCTCGCAGCGGCGGCAAATACTGGCGCACTGCATCGCTCCCGCTCGCTGTGCGGTCGAACCCCAAGCCGGCCGTGTCGGCTCGGCTGAAGTAGACGGACGTCTGATCCGCGCGTCCTCCGGTGACCCACGGCCCGGGCCCGTAGTGATGCCCTCGCGCCATCTGGTGCGCGAGCCCGAGCGGCGTCATGTAGTTCACCGCCGCTTCGCGCGAGGCGAGCATCATCGCGACGACGGGGCGCACGACCCGCGAATCGTTCGAAAACGTCATCCGGGTCCACTCTGCCGCGATGGTAGCGGACGACAGCATCGGATCCCAGGCCAGGCGACCGAACGCGTACCAGTTGGCTTGGTTGAAGTCCGAGCCGCACCAGTCGCGGTCGTTCCCGACGTTCGCGACACCGGCGAGGCCGCGGATCCTCGCCGCCACGGCCGAGCCCGCCCCTCCCCCCGGCCCGCGCGCGTATGTGTCGGCGCGCAGCACTTCCTCCCACAGCGGTGCGAGGAACACGAGGTGGGCGTCTTGGCCCAGGTACTCCTTGGTGATCTGCAGTTCCATCAGCAGCGGCGTACCGGGCATCCCGCCGAACAACGGATGGAACGGCTCGCGTGGCTGGAAATCGAGCGGGCCATTCTTGACCTGGATCAGGACGTTGGTGCGGAAGATCCCGTCCAGCGGTGCGAATTCGTCCACGGCCTGCATGACGCGGTCGGTGGGGACCTCGCCCGAGTAGACGAACGCGCGCCACATCACCATGCCCCCGTGCGGTGCGAGCGCGTCCGCCAGCATGTTCGCGCCGTCGGCGTGCGTGCGGTGATAGTCCTGCGGGCCTGGCTGTCCCTCGGAGTTGGCCTTCACGACAAAGCCGCCGAAGTCCGGAATCGCGCGATAGATCTCGTCGGCCTTCGCCGCCCACCAGGCACGGACGCGCGCGTCCAGGGGGTCGGCCGTGGGCAGTCCCCCAATCTCGATCGGCGCGCTGAACCGGGCGGTCAGATACACCTTGATGCCATAGGGGCGAAAGACTCGGGCGAGGGCCGCGACCTTCACGAGGTATGCCGGTGTGAGGATCCGCGCGTTGGCGTTCACGTTCGTGAGCACCGTGCCGTTGATTCCGATCGACGCGTTGGCCCGCGCGTAATCGCGGTACTGCGGGCTGATCGAGTCCGGGAGCCGGGCCCACTCCCACAGCGACGCTCCGGCGTAGCCGCGCTCCACGGTGCCGTCGAGGTTGTCCCAGTGGTTGAGGAGGCGGAGGCCGTAGCGCGGAGCGCTCACCACGTCCAACGCTGCGAGCGATTCCTCAGTCTGGAGCAAGCGCAGCAGGTGAAACACGCCGTACAGGACGCCGATGTCGCGGTTCGCGGCGACGACGATCACGTGGCGGCCCCCCCCCCGGACCGGCAGCGCCCTGATGACGAACCCCTCGGGTCCCGCCTCGCGAAGCGCCGCGGCGAGTGGCAGGGACGCGATCGTGAGCGAATTCGCGGGCGTTCCCACGACCAGCGTGCCATGGCGTGTCGGTGCGTCCGCGAGTGGCACCGGGCGTCCCAGCAATCCGTTCAGGCCACGGGCGAGCTCGTCGCGCGCGGCCTGCATCGTCGGCTCTCCCGACGTAACGACCAGCTCGCTGATGGCGGCGCGATACTCAGCGAGGCGGGCGGTATCGGCGACTCGGCGGTAGCGCAGCCACAGGTCGTACCCATCCTCCGGCGCGGAGATCTGCCCGCGAGAGCTGCCGAGCAGGCCGCACAACGCCAGAACCGTGACCAGGGCGAACGGCCGCACGCGGCGGCGACCTCAGACGGGCACGGGTGGGACGCGCGCGTCGTTGGGATCGGCCCAGCGGGAGTTGGGAATCAGAGGCGCCCAGCCGGGCCGCAGCGGATCCTGGTCGTAGGGGTAGGCGCCCAGGCGTCGGAACTCCTCGTGATACCGCGCGACGCGCTCGCGATCGAGTGTGACGCCGAGCCCTGGGGCGGTCGGCACAGGCATCGCGCCGTTGCAGTACTGTCTCTTCCCGCCTGCGATCACGTCGTCGACGAGGTGATGGTAGTGCGCGTCGGCGGCGAACGTGAGGTTCGGGACGACCGCGCCGAGATGCAGCATCGTCGCGAGCTGAAT
>Ga0209161_10000003_pt1 | contig 183344 bp, 159 predicted proteins | sample GraSoiAngelo_155_FD_186169 | JGI IMG/M metagenome (GOLD analysis project Ga0209161, IMG submission 186169) | Grasslands soil microbial communities from the Angelo Coastal Reserve, California, USA - 14_1009_13_30cm (SPAdes) (version 2) | ecosystem: Environmental > Terrestrial > Soil >... | reverse complement strand
CCGACCTCGGCGATGCGATCAACGAAGTCAAGATTCGCGGCGGCTTCGGCAAGACCGGTAACCGGCCGCGGTACGGTGACCGCGACGTCGTGCTGAACGCGGGGAACACGTACGGCGGTACGCCGACCCTGGTTCAGGCCGGCGTGCGAGGCAACGTGGGAATCACGCCGGAGACCTCGAACGAATACGAAGCGGGCACCGATGTGCAGTTCCTCAACCGGCGCCTGCAGTTCGAAGGGACCTTCTACAACAAGAAGATCACGGATTTGCTGCTCCAGCCGGCCACGATTCCGTCCGGCGGCCTGACGAACCTCGTGATCAACGGCGGCCAGCTGAAGACGCAGGGCGTCGAGGCGTCGCTGAACGCAGCCGCGATGCAGCGCCGGGACATGGACCTGAGCTTCCGGGCCACCTTCTCGAAGAACAAGCAGACCATCGAGAATCTTCCGACAAGCGTGCCGCGCTTCCCGGCGCCGGGTTCGTTCGGTGCGGCGTTCGGGCGGAACTTCATCAGCCCGGGCGGACGCACGACCTGGATTTGGGGCAACGTGCCGTTGGACGCAGCCGGGAATATTCTGCCGGTCGGCACGGAGGTCACGAATCCCGGTTTGATCGCCGCACACCGCGACACGATCGCGGGTGATGCGAACCCCGATTTCATCATGGCATTTTCGGGCTCGTTCCGGTGGAAGCGACTGACGCTGTCGGCAAACGTCGACTGGCGGCAGGGTGGCGATGTCGCCGACATGACCCGCACGCTGTGGGACGAGGGTGCCACGTCGCGCGATTACGACGCTCCGATTACGCGGAGCAACTTTGGGGCCGGCTGGGATCTGAACAACATTCCCGCCACGTACATCAACGGCAAAGACACCCTGGCCTACACGGCGGGGTCGTTCCGCTACAATTCATGGGCCGGCGGGAGCGACGTCCGGGCGTACCTCGAAAGCGCGACCAACGTCACGCTGCGCGACGTGGCGCTGAGCTATGAGGCGCCCGAGCAGTGGGTGCGCTACTTCCACGCGCGGTCGCTGCGGATCGCGTTCCAGGCGCGCAACCTGATCAAGCTGACGAACTACTGGAGCTTCGATCCGGAGTTCAACAACTTCGGTGCGACGAACCTGAACCGGTTCATCGATCTGGCGCCGTTCCCGTCGAATCGCCAGTTCTTCCTATCCGTGGACGTGGGGTGGTAAGCCATGCGACCCGACCCTAACGGATCTCAACCCACTGTCCTCGAGAGGACCACTATGCGACGCATTCTTGCGAGCCTCGCGACGGTGGCCGCCGTCACGCTGGCTGGCTGCAAACTGGATCTGACCAATCCGAACAACCCGACGCTCGGCGGGGCGCTGTCCAACCCACGCGCGGCGACGAGCCGCATGATCGTCGGGGTGCTGTCGACGTATCGCGTCAATCGGACCGATCAGATCCGCGCCTTCGGCAGTTTTGGCCGCGAGACGTATTACATGTTCATCACCGACGGGCGCTTCATCACGGGCCCGTTGAAAGACTGGCGTCAGAACAACTCGTTCGACGCCGGCACGCAGTGGGCGGGGCGGTACGGCAATTACCGCAACGCCTACGCGGCGACCGCGATTGTCAACGCTACGACGGCCCTCACCGACGCCGAGAAGCATGGGGCGTTGGGGGTGTTGAAGACGATCATCGCCCTCGACATGCTGCACGTCATCGAGGCCCGCGGCACGATTGGCGCGGTGGTCGACATGACGGACGACGTCAACGCGGTACTTCCAGTCGTCAGTCAGGACTCGGTGTACTCGTGGATCTCCGCCAAGCTCGATGAGGCCCAGACGGATCTGGCGGCGGCCGGCACCACGTTCTATTTCCCGATCTACAGTGGGTTCGGCGTAGGCGTGGCGAGCACGCCGGCCGGGTTTACGCAGTTCAACCGCGCCATCAAGGCGCGCGTGGCGGCCAAGCGCGGTTCCCTTGGCTGCGCGACGTGCTATGCCGCGGCCTTGACCGCGCTTGGCGGCACGTGGGTATCGACCACCGCCGCTTTCGACTCGACGAATCGCGACAACGGCACTTACACGATCTATTCCACCGCCGCGGGCGACGCGCCGAACACCGTCGCGTTCACGGGGTCGGTGGGCAGTGATGAGTACGTGCACCCGGGGATCGACTCGATTGCGGGCGTCGCAACGGACGATCGCTATCGCCGCAAGATTTCCACCGGGTGCCCGGCGTCGAACCCCAGGTCGGAAGTGGGCGTAAGCTCGTCGCATCGTCCCTGCACGTATGGATCGACCATCACGTCGATTCCGATTATCCGCAACGAGGAGCTCGTGTTGCTGCGGGCGGAGGCGGAGTGGTTCACGGGGAATCAGGCAGGCGCCATTGCCGATTTGGCTGCGGTGCGGGCGCAATCCGGCGCCACCAAGGGAGGCACGGCGGCAGTCGCATTTGCCGCTCCCGCGAACAATGCGGACTTCGTGACCGAGCTGTTGCTCCAGCGGACGCTGTCGCTCTATCAGGAAGGCCATCGTTGGCCGGATTATCGCCGCTTTAACCGGCTGGCCGCCCTGGGCACGTTGCCACAGGACGTGACGGCGGGCTTTACCGTCGCCGTCGCCAGCGTCCTGCCCAACCAGGAATGCGACGCGCGGGCCCGGGTCGGGGCTGCGGCGCCGTTGAGCTGCCCCGGCAACGCGCTGCCGTAATTCGTAGGCTGCCAAACAGCAGCGCCCGGGAGCAATCCCGGGCGCTGTTTTTTTCGGTCCAGCGCTCAAAGCATCGCAGTGACCGGCTCAGGACTACCATGGTCAGTACCTAATGCAACGGTTGCTCGGCGAGGCGTTCGCGCAGCTCGGTCGGGCACGGCGAATTCCGTGGGTTGACCTCCTGCTCGTCGTCGGGCTGGCCGGCTTGCTCTTTACCTTCATCGACATCGGACGGGAGTGGACCGGCGTGCACCGGCCCAGCGTGGCGATCGATTTGTCGCCGGCCGCCCTGCCCCGTTACACCCTGTTCTCTCTGTTCCGCGGTCTGTTCGCGTACGTGATCTCGCTCGGCTTCACCATCGTATACGGCTATTGGGCGGCCAAGGACCGCGTCGCGGGTCGGCTCTTGATTCCCCTCCTCGACATCCTGCAGAGCATCCCGGTGCTGGGCTTCATGCCCGGCCTCATCCTCGCCCTCGTCGCGCTATTTCCTCACAGCAACATCGGTCTCGAGCTCGCCGCGGTCATCATGATCTTCACGGGCCAGGCCTGGAACATGACGTTCAGCTTCATTCACTCGCTCCGGTCCGTTCCGTCCGACCTGCGCGAGGTGGCGACGGTGTATCGCTTCAACTGGTGGCAGCGACTGCGCAACGTCGAGCTGCCATTCGCAACCATGGGACTGGTGTGGAACAGCATGGTGAGCATGGCGGGCGGCTGGTTTTTTCTGATGATCACCGAGGCGTTCCAGCTGGGGCAGCGAGATTTCCGCCTGCCGGGCATCGGCTCCTACATGAGCGTCGCCGTCGAACGGGGTCGCGGCGATGCGATGATTCTCGCGATCGTCGCGATGGCGACGATGATCGTGCTGCTCGACCAATTCCTCTGGCGTCCGGTCGTCGTCTGGTCGCAGAAGTTTCGCGTCGAGGAAGGTGGCGACCAGGTGCTCATGAGGTCGTGGTTTCTCGATTGGCTGCGCAGCTCGCGCCTGGTGCGGGGGATTCGCGACATCGCGCATCGCCTCCGCGCGGCGCCGCCGCGGCCGACCAAGCCACACCTCTCCCCGGCGATCGCGGCCGACGCGGTACGCGGCAGCGTGCGACTGTCGCTCCTGGCGCTCGGCCTGCTGATCGTCGTCCTCGCCTGGGGCGCGTGGAAGCTCGTCCACCTCTTGCAGCGCGTGCCGGCCGTCGCCTGGGGCAGCGCCGCCGCCGCGGGATTTCTCACGCTTGGCCGTGTGCTGCTCTCGACCGCGCTCGGCACCCTGTGGGCCTTGCCGGCGGGGCTCGCGATTGGGCTCTCGAGCCGGCTGTCGCGGGTGCTCCAACCTGTCGTGCAGATCGCCGCATCCTTCCCCGCGCCGATGCTGTTTCCGCTGGTGATCGCCGCACTGCGGTGGGCGGGGATTTCACTCGGCTGGGGTGCCATTCTGCTGATGCTGCTCGGCACGCAGTGGTACATTCTGTTCAACGTCATCGCCGGCGCCATGGCGCTTCCAGCCGACCTCAAAGAAGCCGCCCGTAGTTACCGTTTTACCGGCTGGGCTCGGTTTCGCGCGCTCTATTTCCCCGGAGTGTTTCCATATCTCGTCACGGGATGGGTCACGGCGGCTGGAGGCGCCTGGAACGCGAGCATCGTGGCGGAGTTCGTCACGTTCAAGGGGCAGACGCTGCAGACGCCGGGGCTCGGTGCCCAGATCAGCGGCGCGGCGGCGAGCGCCGACTTTCCCCGCCTGGCGGCCGCGATCCTCGTCATGTCCGTGCTCGTGGTCGCCTTCAATCGTACGGTGTGGCGCTGGTGCTACCAGTTGGCCGAGGAACGCTTCTCGTTGAGCAAATAAGATGACAAGAGAAGCGCTGTGCGAAGCGCGGCACGTCTCGCACGATTTCGTCCTGCCCAACGGCAAGCCGCTGCGCGTCCTGGAAGACATCTCCGTCGCGGTCGCGCCCAACGAGGTCGTCGCCTTACTCGGCCCCTCGGGCTCCGGGAAGTCGACGGTGTTGCGTATTCTGGCCGGGCTCATCAAGCCGAGCCACGGTGACGTGCTGTATCACGGCCAGCCGCTGCAAGGCCTCAATCCCGGCGTGGCCATCGTGTTTCAGAGCTTCGCGCTCTATCCGTGGATGACAGTGCGGCAAAACGTCGAGACGGTGCTCGAAGTCCGCGGCGTGGCGCGACCGGAGGCGACCGAGCGCGCCGTGCAGGCGATCGCGCGAGTTGGACTCGGTGGGTTCGAGGACGCATACCCGCGCGAGCTGTCGGGCGGCATGAAGCAGCGCGTCGGCATGGCGCGCGCGCTCGTCGTCGACCCGGAGATCCTCTTCATGGACGAGCCCTTCAGCCAGGTGGACGCGCTGACGGCGGAAAGCTTGCGCGCCGAGGTCCTCGACATCTGGAGCCGGAAGGAGCGCAACCCTTCTTCAATTCTTATGGTGAGCCACGACATTCGCGAAGTCGCGTTTATGGCGGATCGGATCGTGGTGTTGGGCGGGAACAACCCGGCACGCATCCGCACCGTCGTGCGGGATGAGCTGCCGCGACCGCGCGACTACCAATCCACCGAATGCGTCGCGCTCATCGATCAACTCCATGGCGTCATCACGGGCAGCGAGTTGCCGGATGTCGCTCCGACAGCCGGGCCCCGTGAGTCGGGCTTCTACGAACCGCTACCCCGCGTCTCCCCGGGCGAGATCACCGGCTTGCTGGAATACCTGGACGCGCGCGGCGGCAAGGGCGACGTGTTCCGCATCGCGACGCAGACCAATCATGAGTTCGGCCAGCTCATCACCATCGTGAAGGCTGCTGAGATGCTGAATCTGGTTGATACGCCCAAGAGCGCGGTGCTGCTCGAGCCGGACGGCCGGCGGTTCGTGCAAGCAGACCCGGAGGAACGCAAAGCCATTTGGCGTGCGCAGCTGCTCAAGTTGTCGCTGTTCAGCGAGATTGCGACCGTGCTGCGCCGGCAGCGGCGTCATACGATCGACCGCGACTTCGTGCTCGAGACGATCGTGCTGCGGATGCCGCAGGAGGACTACGAGAAGGTCTTCGAGACGTTCATCGGCTGGGCCCGTTTCGGCGAGCTGTTCGCCTATGACGAGACGAGTGGAACGATTTCGACCTATGAGCGACGGCGGTCCGCGCAAACCAAAGCTGTGTCAGAATAAAACCGGGCGTCAGTACCGCCGCACCGCCTCGAACACGTACTGGTGATCCGGAGCCGACACCGTGACCATCGCGCCCGCCAGGGACGTGTGGAAGCGCCGCGGATCGCCCGAGTCCACGAGGGTGAGGGTGTCCCGCTTCCAGGTATACGCTCCCTCGGACACCGTGTCCTCCACAACGAAAGGCTGCCGGGTGACGACGAGCGCATAGGTCCCCGCCGAGCACCCGAAGATCAGATATGAGGTGCCGTCCGGCAGGGTCACGAGACCGTTGATCGCTATGTGCGCGCCGTTGGGTACCCCCTGCACGCATTCCCGGGCCATTGGGCCGGCCGGTGTGTAGACGGTATCGGTGTAGCTCGCCGGACCGTAGAAGTGGAGCGTGCCGCCCGTTAGGCTGACCTCATGGCCCCCGGACGAGTCCGCGCAGCAGGGGAGCGTCGAACCGTCCACCATGGTAAGCGAGTCCCGCGCGACGAGATGTCCGAAAGTCGGGTGGGGGGGCGGGTCCGTCGGCGCGTCCGCACCGCAGCCCGCCGCGAGCAGCACGACGGCCAGCGTCGGGATCGTTTCTAGCGTTCGCATTGTCTCTTCCTCTCGCTTGACGCCACTACCGATACCCACGGTGCGGGCCCTGCCGTCACTGCGTCACCAAAAACCTCACCTCGCCGGTCCCATCGGCGTTACCAGAGAGCCAATCCCAACGGCGCGGGGTAAAACGGTGCGTCGAGCGCGTGCCGACTGTCGCACGCGCGCTACACACTCGTCCCTGTCGCCAATGCCGATCTGGGAGCCGTCTCCCAACGCCCGCCGTTCCTTCGGCCGGTCCCGCACCTGGGAATCGGCATTCGAAACATTCTACGTCGATCTATGCGAGTACGTCCTCCGGCTCGTTGGGTCGGCGGATGCGGCGGAAGACCTGGTCCAGGATCTGTTGCTGCATCTCTGGAACACTCGCGGACCACGCGACGAGCCGCGCCTCAACCGCGCGTACCTGTACGTGGCGGCCCGCAACCGAGCCCTCAAATACCTGCGCCACCGGCACGTCGTCACCGCCTGGATCGAGCGCGCCCGCCGTGAAGAGCCGCCCGCCGCGGAGACGCCGGAGGATCTCTACTGCCGGCGTGAGCTCCGCGCGGCGGTGGACGAGGCGATCGCCGCGCTTCCCGAGCGCTGCCGCGAAATCTTCCTGCTACGCCGCCGCGACCAGTTGAGCTACCGGGAGATCGCCGCCCGCACCGGTGTGTCGCTCGGCACCGTGAAGTCTCACATGTGGCGCGCCACGGTGCGACTCAAGGAGAGCCTGGCCTTCATACTTCCGGCCGGTTTAGGGGTTCTCGACAGGCAACCCCCATGCGCGACGCGTTTGATGAGTCGGACATTCTCCACTACCTCGAGGGCGATTGCGCTCCCGATGAAGCGGCCGCCGTCCAGGCCTGGATCACCGCCGACCCAAGACGGGTCGCGCTCCTCGACCGGCTTCAAAGCGTCTGGCGCCTGACGGGCGCCAGGACGCGCTCCTGGGACCTCGCGCGCGCCCGTGCGAGTCTCCGGCGCGCCCGATTTCCTGCGCCGTCCCGATGGGGAATCCCGCCCGCGTGGGCGTGGATTGCCGCGACGATCGTGCTCCTCACCGGCAGCACAGTCTTCTGGCGCCGGCCGCCGCTCCCTCGGTTCCGTGAGTACGCCACCCTTCCGGGGCAACGATCGCAACTCACGTTACTGGACGGCACGAGCGTCCTGCTGAGCGTCGACTCGCGGCTGCGCCTGCCGCGCGATTACGGCGTGCGTGAGCGCGCCGTCGAGCTGGAAGGAGAAGCGTACTTCGTGGTGCGGCACGATGCCACGCGACCCTTCGTGGTCCGCACGGCGCGCGGCACCACCGAAGACCTCGGCACCCAATTTGACGTGCGCGCCTACCGGGAGGAGCACCTTCAGGTCGTAGTGGCTGAAGGTCGCGTCGTGCTGCGTCCCGCGGCACGCACCCGCACCGCGTCGCCGCTGACACTGCACCCGCGCGAGCGCGGCGTGATCGATGCCGGGGGCACCGTGACCCGGACGCGCGGCATCCCCGTGGCGCGGTACGTCTCGTGGACTCGCGGCGTGCTGTGGTTTCACGAGGCGCCGCTCAGCAGCGTGATCGCGCAGCTCGGCCGCTGGTACGACCTCGAGATCGCGGTGAGCGACTCCGCACTCCTGGCCGAGCCGCTGACGATTTCTTTCGGTCCCGAGTCAGCCGACGAAGCGCTGACGGCGTTGGCCCGGGTGCTGGACGCCCGCGTCACGCGCGCCGGACGGTCGGTCCAGCTGATTCCCGTTGCTCCGCTGCACTCTCGCATGGAGGACTAGTGACTATGCGCCCCGTGTTGGTATTGGCCAGCATTCTCGTCGGAGGCGCCGCGGCGTCGCGCCCCTGCGCCGCGCAGACGCTCTCCCCGCTCGATCGTACGGTGAGCCTCGCCCTGGGCGGAGTGTCGTTGAAGGACGCGCTCGAGGAAGTAGCGCGCCGGGCCGGCGTGCGCATCGCGTACTCGGGGCGGGTGGTCCCGCTCGATCGCTCCGTGTCCCTGCAGCTCGACGCGGTACAGGTCCGGGCGGCCCTCGACTCGCTGCTCCACGGTACCGGCGCCGTCCCGACCGTCGATCGTACCGGCCAGATCCTGCTCGTCATGAGGGGGCAGGGGCGAGGCGGAATGGCCCGCCAGACCGGATCGATCGCCGGGACCGTGCGGGACGACGTCAACGCTGCGGCTCTGCCGAGTGCCGACATCGCGCTGGTCGGGACGCGCTTCGCGACGCGGACCGACGCCGACGGCCACTACGCCATCGCCGAGGTGCCGGCAGGAAGCTACCGGCTCCGCGCACGCGCCCTGGGCTACGCGCCCAGCGACACCACGGTGCTCATCCAGGACGGCCAGGAGACCGCGGCAGACGTGCGCCTGCACGCGAGCGCCATCGAGCTGAATCCCATCGTCGCGATCGGTTATGGCAACGTCGAAAGGCGCGACCTGACGGGGGCCGTGGCGTCGATCTCGAGCGATCAGTTCAAGACCGCTGCCGCTCCGACGGTCACGCTCAGCAGCGGGCTGCAAGGGAAGGCCGCGGGCGTGCAGGTGATCTCGAACACCGGTCTCCCCGGCGGCGGGCTTCGCGTCCGTGTCCGCGGGACGGGCTCGATCACGGCGAACGGCGAACCGTTGTACGTGATCGACGGCGTCCCGGCGCTGCAGGGGACCGGCTCGTCGAACCCCCAGGACAATCCGCTGATTTCGATCGACGCCAATGAAATTGCGTCGATCGATGTCCTGAAAGACGTCTCCGCCACCGCGATCTACGGGGCGCGGGGAGCGAACGGCGTGGTGCTGATTACGACCACGCGTGGCCGGCGCGGCGACAGCCGCCTCACGGTGGAATCGAGCTACGGGATTCAGAAGATCGCGAACACGATCCCCGTGCTGAGCGCCCCGGACTTCATGACGATCACGAACGAAGCCCGGGCCAACGCCAATCGCAGCCTGCTCTACACGCCCGCGCAGATTGCCGCGGCGCAGACCTACGACTATCCGGCGATGCTGCTGCGAACGGCCGGTCAAACGAATCAAACCGTCACGTTCTCCGGCGGCGACCAGCGGCTCCGCTATCTGCTGAGCGGCAATTACACCAAGCAGGAAGGGATTGAGATCGGCTCCGACTTCCAGCGATTTGGGATCCGACTCAACCTGGACAGTGACGTGCGCAGCCGCTTTCGCGTCGGCAGCAGCCTGAATCTTACGCGGGCCTCCCGGAACGCCCCCGCGCAGGAGAATGGCTCGCTCGGCAACAGCGCCAACGGGATCGAGGCGGCGATGCAGTTCGCCCCATTCCAGGCGCCGCGCGATTCCACCGGCAACTGGATCAAGCAGTCGCCGACGACCGAGCCGGTGCCAAACCCGGTGGCCAGTGCCCACGAGCTGAAGGACCAGAACACGTTCGCGCGCCTGCTGGGCAGCGCGTACGCCGAGCTCGACGTCGCGTCGGGGTTGAGCGTGCGGAGCACGTTCGGCGGGAACTTCCAGTTCAATAACATCGGCTTCTACGCGCCGCGCAGCATCCTCGCGGGCGGCGCGGGCGGCTCCGGCTTCATCAACGCAAGCCAGGTCCGCGACCTGACGAACGAGAACACCGTGACATACCGCCGTCCCGACCTCGGTCCGGGCAACCTGGAGGTGCTGGGCGGCTTCTCGGTGCAGACCTTCCATAACGAGGCCGTGACGGCCAACGGGGCGAACTTTCCCACCGACGAAACCAGCATCTACAATCTCGGCACGGGCTCACAGCTCATTCCGCCGGGCAGCGGCGTCACCGAATCAGCGATCCTCTCGTACCTGGGCCGCACGACCTACAACGTCCACGACAAATATCTGTTCACGTTCACGGCGCGTCGCGACGGCTCCAGCGTGTTCGGCGCGAACCACAAGTGGGCGTTGTTCCCGTCCGGCGCGTTCGCCTGGCGGATCTCGGACGAAGGCTTCATGCAGCACCAGTCGCTCCTCGACGACCTGAAGCTGCGCGTGAGCTACGGCCAGGTCGGGAATCAGGCGGTCGGCCCGTATCAGTCGCTGTCGTCGCTCGGCATCGCGTGGTATTCCTCGGGGGCCACGGAGATCCCCGCGCTCGCCCCTTCGGGCAACATGCCGAACCCGGACCTCAAGTGGGAGAAGAAGGCGGAGCTCAACGTCGGCATCGATGCATCGCTCCTCGCCGGCCGCGTGTCGCTCACCGTGGACGCCTACCGGGCGAAGACGACCGACCTGCTGCTCTCGGTCACGGTCCCATCCACCACCGGATACACTAGCCAGCTCCGCAACATCGGATCGGTGCGCAACACCGGCGTCGAAATGTCGTTGTCCACGGTCAACGTGGCGCGTGGCGCGTTCCGGTGGCAGAGCTCGCTCAACGTCGCCCGCAACCGCAACCGGGTCGTGGACCTCGGCACGGGTCTCGACGCCAGCGGCAACCGCGTCCCGATTCAGCAGCTCACCTTGACGCCACGCACCGGCAATTTTTTCGGGCCGGGTGACGTCTACCTCGTCCGCCTCGCACAACCGCTCGGGAGCATCTACGGCTACCGCGTGGCTGGCCTCTGGCAAACGGGGGATGCCTGCTATCTCAAGAACGCCGCGGCGAACTGCATCCCGGGCGAATACAAGATCGCCGACGTCAACGGGGACAGCGTGATCGACGCCAACGATCGCGTGATCCTCGGGCATGGCGACCCGGACTTCTATGGAGGGCTGGGCAATCGGCTGAGCTACGGCCGCGTATCGCTCGACCTGCTCTTCACCTTCGCGCAGGGCAATGAGATCATCAACGCCGGAGCGGCGTACGGATGCCTCGGCATCATGCAGGCGAACGAGCGCACCTGCATGCTCGATCGCTGGACCCCGACGCACACCAACACGAACATCCCGCGTGCCAACAACGGGCGACCACGACGGCTGTACAGTACCCTCGTGGAGGACGGCTCGTATCTGCGGCTCAAGACCCTCTCGTTGAGCGTCGAGCTACCGGCACGACTGATTCGCGGTATCGAGTCCGCCAGGCTGTTCGTAACCGGCCAGAACGTGTGGATCACGACGAAATACACGGGCTTCGACCCCGATGTGAACAGCATGGGCGGGGACGCGCGGTTCGGCGGCATCGACATTGGCGCGTATCCGCAGTCCCGCGTCTGGAACGTCGGCGTCAGCGCCACCTACTGAGAGGAGCGACCTGCCATGAATCGCACATCCCGAATCGCGGTCGCGCTCTGGGCGGGGCTGGCGGCGATCGGTTGCACCGAGCTACTCACCGAAGATCCCCAGGGGTTCACGACCACCGACACGTTTTACAAGACCGGCGCGGACCTCAACAGCGGAACCATTGCCATCTACAACTCGCTGCGCGGCCTCCAGGGCCAGGGGCCGTGGACCACGCTCGAGCTGGCGTCCGATCAGGCGCGCGCTGACAGCCGCGAGCCGAACGCCGGCACCTATGGCCCTGACCGCCTGGACTATGATGCCAGCACGGGGCTCACCGGCGGGTATTGGACCACCATGTACTCGGTCATCACCAGGGCGAACCTCGTGCTCGCCAAAGCTCCGGACATTGAGACCGGTAATACGCAAACCAAGACCTACAACGTCGCGGAGGCCCGGTTTCTGCGCGGCTACGCCTATCTGTGGCTCACCAAAGTGTACGATGGCGTACCCTTGCTGCGTACGCTTGAGGAGCAGGCCGATCCGCGGCCCGAGCGCACGCCGGTCGAGCAGGTGCATCAGGCAATCATTGAGGACCTGACCGCCGCCGAGGCCGATCTGCCCGCGACGTGGCCCTCAGGGGATGGGTACGGCGATCCGACGCAGGGACGCGCGACCAAAGGCGCGGCACAGATGGCCCTGGCCGACGTGTATCTGTGGCGGTCCAGCTTCATGGGAACGAACGAGTGGCAGCAAGCATCCGACTGGGCGAAGAAAGTGATCGATTCCGGCCTGTGGTCGCTCCAGCAGGATTATCTCGGCACGTTCCTCCCGAAGAACAAGGGCAATAGAGAAATGATTTTCATCATCACGAACTCCGGCGTGACCACCAACGCGCGCAGCCTGTTCCAACTCTTCTACTACCCGCGCGACTGGGGGCTCGACCAGGGGCAGGGCGGCGGCTGGGGACTCATTCATCCGACGACGTGGTTTTGGAATAGCTACGCCCCGGGTGATTACCGCAGGACCGTGGACACCGGCTTCGCCGCGACGTCTGCGTACGTCCGGGGTGGCTGCAGTGCCAGCGGTCTCTGTCCGGCTACGTCAGCCGCTCCAAACGACACGTTCGCGGACGGGCCCATGCCGTACAAGTATCGGAAGACCGACAATGGGCTGAATTGGACGCTGAACGACGTCGATACGCCGCTGTACCGCTATGCGGAGGCGATTCTGATCTATGCCGAGGCTCAGAATGAGCTGGGGAACTCGGCAACGGCCATCACCTATCTCAACATGATGCGGGCGCGAGCCCGTCAGGGGACGGGCGCGGAGAGCCGACCGGAGCCACACGGTTACACCGCCGCGGAATTGCCGGACCAGCCCAGCGTCCGCGACGCCATTTTCATGGAACGCATGTGGGAGTTTGCCTTCGAGGCCAAACGCTGGTTCGATCTCGTGCGTCGCGACTCGGAGAGCGGACAGTCAGGTTTCTGGATGACCAGCCTGCTGAGCCATGACCCGAACGCGAACCTCGGGGGCAAGGTGGTGGAGTACCGCAAGCGCTTCCCGATCCCCCAAGGACAGATCACGGCGAACCCGTCGCTCTGCCAGAACACGGGTTACGGCGGCACACCGTGCCCGCCAGGGGTTCAACCGTAAACAGCCGGTCAAACAAACGACGCCCGGGAGCGATCCCGGGCGCCGTTTTTTTGACTGACCGACCGTCCGACGGGCCGTCCTACTCCGCTTCCACTTCCGCCGGGAACGGACTCGGCGCTGGCCCAGTACCCGGCACCGCAGCCTCGACCGGCGGCGTCGGAGGCGTGAAGCCCTCCGGCGGCTCGATCTCGATGTCGTGATACCGGTAAATGCCCGTACCCGCCGGAATCAGATGCCCGATGATGATGTTCTCCTTTAACCCTAGCAGATCATCCTTGGCCCCGCGGATCGCCGCATCCGTCAACACCCGCGTCGTCTCCTGGAAGGAGGCCGCGGAGATGAACGACTGCGTCGTCAGGCTCGCCTTCGTGATGCCGAGGAGCAGCGGCTCGCGGGTGGACGGCTTGCCGCCCTTCTTCACCGCGCGCTCGTTGATCTCGCTGAACACGAGCTTGTCCACGTTCTCGCCTTCCAGGAACTCGGTGTCGCCCGGCTCGACGACTTTCACCTTCTGCAGCATCTGGCGCACGATCACGCCGATGTGCTTGTCGTTGATCTTCACGCCCTGCAGCCGGTACACCTCCTGCACTTCGTTCAGCAGATACTCCTGCACGGCGCGCGGGCCCTTGATCCGCAGAATGTCGTGCGGATTCACGGGACCTTCGGTGAGCCGGTCGCCGGCGCGCACGCGGTCGCCCTCGTGCACGCGCAAGTGCTTCCCGGCGGGCACCTCGTACAGCTGCGCCTCGCCCTCCTCCGGGTGCACCCAGATCTCGCGCTTGCCGCGCTTGATCTCGCCGAACCGCACCACGCCATCCACTTCCGAAATCGTGGCCGGATCTTTCGGCCGGCGTGCCTCGAACAGCTCGGCAACGCGCGGCAGACCGCCCGTGATGTCCCGCGTCTTGTACGCCTCGCGCGACACCTTGGCGAGCACCTGGCCCGCATACACCTCTGAGCCATCCTCGACCGTGAGCTGCGCGCCTTCCGGAATCACGAAGTCGCGGAGCCGCTTCTCCTTGTCGCCCTTCTTCTGGACGACTTCGATGTGCGGGTGAAGTTTCTTCTCCCGGTCTTCGATGATCACGCGCTGGCGCCGGCCGGTGATTTCGTCCAGCTCCTCGCGCACCGTCTCGTCCTCTACGATGTCCACGAACCGCACCAGACCCGCCACATCCGTCATGATCGGGTTCGTGTACGGATCCCACGTGAACAGCACCGAGTCCTTGGCCACCTGCTGGTCGTCATCGACCATCAGCGTCGCGCCGAGCGGCACCTGGAACCGCGAGTGCACGGACAGCTTGCCGGTGGCCGGGCTCCCTGAGGTGTGCGCCGCCGCCTTCAAGATCAGCTCGCCCTCGTAGCTCGTGACCACCTTATGGCCTTCCGGTGTCGCGACGAACGTCAACCGGTCGCCGTGCTCGATGACGCCTTCGACCTTGGTCTTCCGCACCGTCTGCTCGGCGATGCGCGCCGCCGTGCCGCCGATGTGGAAGGTCCGCAGCGTCAGCTGCGTGCCCGGCTCGCCGATCGACTGCGCGGCGAGAATGCCGACCGCCTCGCCGAGGTCCACCATGTCCATCGTGGCGAGGTTGCGGCCGTAGCACATCCGGCACACGCCGCGCTTCGCCTCGCACGTCAAGACCGAGCGAATCTTCACCGTCTCGATGCCCGCATCCTCGATGGCCTGCGAGGTCTCCTCCGTGATCAGCTTGCCCGCTTCGACCAGCACCTTGGGCCGGCTGTCTTCATCCAGCTCGTGTGGATCCATCACCTCTTCGAGCGCCACGCACCCGACGACGCGCTCGCGCAGTGGCTCGATGATGTCTTCGCCTTCCTTCAACGCCGACATCTCGAGGCCAAGGATCGTCCCGCAGTCCTCTTCTGTAATGGTCACATCTTGAGCGACGTCGACCAACCGGCGTGTCAAATAACCCGCGTCGGCCGTCTTGAGCGCGGTATCGGCGAGACCCTTCCGCGCGCCGTGCGTCGAGATGAAGTACTCGAGCACCGACAGCCCTTCGCGGAAGTTCGACTTGATGGGGCTCTCGATGATTTCGCCGATGCCGCCCGTGAGCTTCTTCTGCGGCTTCGCCATCAGGCCGCGCATGCCGGCGAGCTGCCGGATCTGGTCGCGCGAGCCGCGGCTGCCGGAGTCGAACATCATGAACACCGGGTTGAAGCCGCCCTTGGACTTCTTCATGGTCGCGACCATCGCCTCGGCGATGTCGTTGTTCGCGTGCGTCCAGGCGTCGATCACCTTGTTATAGCGCTCGCCGAAGGTGATCTGGCCGGTCGAGTAGGCACGCTGGAACCGCTCGACGCGCGCTTCGGCGTCGTGCAACAGCGGCGACTTCTCGGTGGGAATCTCGAGGTCGGCCACGCCGATCGAGACGCCGCCCATCGTCGCGTAGCGGAACCCAAACTCCTTCAACTGGTCGAGGAATTGCACCGTCGAACTGAGCCCCGCGCGGCGATAGCTCTCGAACACGAGCTCGGAGAGATCCTTCTTCCGCATCACCTTGTTCTGGAAGCCCATATCGCGCAGCAATCCCACAGGGACGATGCTGTTGAAAATGACGCGTCCCGCCGTGGTGGCGACCCAGCGGCCGGGCAGTTCCGGGCGCTCGTGCCACATCTGCACCGGCGAATGGTGCTCGAGCCGCTTCACGGCGATCCCCATCTCGAGCTCCGCCATCGAGCCGATACGCGGCGCCGTCTTGAGCTGCTCCTCGAAGTCCGCCGGCTCCTTGGTCAGGAAATGACACCCCAGCACCATGTCCTGGCTGGGCTCCGCAACCGGCCGGCCGTCGGACGGTTTCAGGATGTTGTTGGACGAAATCATCAGCAGCCGCGATTCGAGCTGTGCCTCGAACGAGAGCGGCACGTGCACGGCCATCTGGTCACCGTCGAAGTCGGCGTTGAACGCGGCGCAGACGAGCGGGTGAATCCGGATCGCCTTACCCTCGACGAGCACCGGCTCGAAGGCCTGAATGCCCAGCCGGTGCAGCGTGGGCGCGCGGTTCAGGAGCACCGGATGGTCCTCGATGATCTCCTCGAGGATCTCATACACTTCCGGCGACTCCTTCTCCACGATCTTCTTCGCCCGCTTCACCGTTTCGGCGATGCCCTTCTCCACGAGCTTGTGGATGATGAAGGGCTTGAACAATTCGACCGCCATCGCCTTGGGCAGACCGCACTGATGCAGCTTCAACTCTGGTCCGACGACGATCACCGAACGGCCCGAGTAGTCCACGCGCTTGCCGAGCAGGTTCTGACGGAACCGGCCCTGCTTGCCCTTCAGCATGTCGGACAGCGACTTGAGGGGCCGCTTGCCGCGTCCCCGGATCGCCTTGGAGCGCCGGCCGTTGTCGAACAGGGCGTCCACCGCTTCCTGCAGCATCCGCTTCTCGTTGCGGAGAATGACCTCCGGCGCGCGGTGCAGGATCAGTTTCTGCAGCCGGTTGTTCCGGTTGATCACCCGCCGGTACAGATCGTTCAAGTCGGACGTGGCGAAGCGCCCGCCGTCGAGCGGCACGAGCGGCCGCAGGTCGGGCGGAATTACCGGCACGACGTCGAGAATCATCCAGCGCGGATCGTTGCGCTGCTCGCCGGCGTTGCCGGAGTTGCGCATCGCGTCCACGATCTTGAGCCGCTTCAGCATCTGCTTCTTGCGATGCTGGCTCGTCTCATTCGCCACGGTGTCGCGCAGCTCGTCGGCGAGCTTGTCCACGTTGATGCGCTCGAGCAGCAAGCGGATCGCGGGAGAACCGATGTCGGCCCTGAACGCCGTGTCGCCCTCGGTCTTGGCCTTGTTGCGCAGCTCGAGGAAGCGGTCTTCGTCCAGCAGCTCGCGCTCCTGGACTTCCTGTTCACCCGGCTCGATCACGACGTAGTTCGTGTAGTAGATCACGCGCTCGAGATCGCGCAGCGTCATATCGAGCAGGTTGCCCATCGGCGACGGCAGCGTCTTGAAGAACCAGATGTGCGCGACCGGCACCGCGAGCTCGATGTGGCCCATGCGCTCGCGGCGCACCTTGGACAGCGTCACCTCGACGCCGCACCGATCGCAGATCACGCCGCGATAGCGGATCCGCTTGTACTTGCCGCAGTGACACTCCCAGTCCTTCACCGGGCCGAAGATGCGCTCGCAGAAGAGCCCATCCCGTTCCGGCTTGAACGACCGGTAGTTGATCGTCTCGGGCTTCGTGACTTCGCCCCACGACCACCACGTGCGCTGGCCCTGGAGCTCCAGGCGCTCGCGCTCCTTGGAGTCCTTGGGGCCGCGGATCTCCTCGGGGGAGGCGATCCGGATCTGGATATAGTCAAAGCTCGAGCTCTTGGGCTCGTGGCCGCTTCGGAAATCGATCACTATTCCTCCACGTCTTCAGTAGTGCCGAGCGTCACCTTCAATCCGAGGGCCTGAAGCTCCTTCACCAGTACGTTGAAGGACTCCGGAATCCCGGGCTTCGGCAGGTTCTGCCCCTTCACGATCGCCTCGTACACACGGCTGCGGCCGTTCACGTCGTCCGACTTGACGGTGAGGATCTCCTGCAGCGTGTGCGCGGCGCCGTACGCTTCCAGCGCCCACACCTCCATTTCACCGAACCGCTGGCCGCCGAACTGGGCCTTCCCGGCGAGCGGCTGCTGCGTCACCAGCGAGTACGGGCCGATGGAGCGGGCGTGGATCTTGTCGTCCACGAGGTGCGACAGCTTCATCATGTAGATGGAGCCGACCGTCACGTCGGACTCGAACAGCTCACCCGTGCGGCCGTCGCGCAGCCGGCACTTGCCGACCGGCGACAGTCCGGCCGCGGAGAGCAGCTCGTCGGCCGCGGCGTCGACATCGGCCTCGGACTTGGCGCCGAACAGCGCCGCGAGCGCGGGACGTCCCATCGCCTCGAGCACGTCCGCGGGCTTATCCTTGGCCAGAACCTTCTCGATCTCCTTCAGTCCGCTTTTGAACGACGCTCGTTGCGCGGCCGACAGGTTCGTCGCATCCGCCGCCTCGAGCTTCGCGGTATGTACTTCCTGTTCGATCCGGTGCTGCGCCAGCTCACGCTCCGCCAACTCTTTCCCGGCGAACTTGAGGAAGTCCACCATCTGGTGATGCAGCTCGCGCGTCTCGGCCGAGACGCTGCGCCCGCCGAGCAGCGCGACGCCGGCCGTGCCGATGTCGGGACGATCGCCGTTGCTGGACGGCAGCCGCCGCAGATCCGACACGATCTGCAAGACGCGATCGGAATCGAGCGCCGGCGGCCGGACGTCCAGCCGCAGACTGGCTGCGGCCCACGTCAGGCCCGCAAGCCGCAATAGCACGCCGATTTCCGTCTCGTTCGCGCCCTGGAAGACTGGCGTCTTGGCGTCGAAGCCCAGCAGGTTCGCCGCCCAGCCCAGGTGCGTCTCGAGGATTTGGCCCACGTTCATACGGCTCGGCACGCCGAGCGGGTTGAGGACGATGTCCACCGGCGTTCCGTTGGGGAGGAACGGCATGTCCTCCTCCGGCACGATCCGCGCGATGATGCCCTTGTTGCCGTGGCGGCCCGCCATCTTGTCACCGACCGAGATCTTGCGCTTCTCGGCGACGTAGACTTTCACCAGCTGGATGACGCCCGGCGGCAGCTCGTCCGGCTGCAGGATCTTGTCGATCTGGTCTTCCGACTTTTCCTCGATCTTGGCGCGCTCGGCGCCGGCGGCGTCGAGCACGGCGCGCACCTTTTCGTTCACCGACTTGTTCGCCACGCGCAGCGTCTTCAGGTCGACGTCCGCGAAGTTGATCTCGCTGAGCTGCTGCTTCGACAGCTTGGTGCCGGCCGGGAGATACTCCTCGACCGTCCCCGCCTTCAGCATCAGACCGACTTCCTGGCTGGCGAGCAGCTCCGCCAGTTCGACGAACATCGCCTCCGAGATGCGGGCCTTCTCTTCCGTCTCCAGCCGGCGCACTTCGCCGATCCGCTCGCCGCGGTCCTTCTCGACGACCTGGTCTTCGATGCGCGAGAAGATCTTCACGTCGATGACGACGCCTTCCATACCGGGCGGCACCTTCAACGACGAGTCCTTCACGTCCTTCGCCTTCTCCCCGAAGATCGCGGTGAGCAGCTTCTCTTCCGGCGAGAGCTCCGTCTCGCCCTTGGGGGTGATCTTGCCGACGAGGATGTCGCCCGCCTTCACATGGGCGCCGATCCGCACGATGCCCCGCTCGTCGAGGTCCACCAGCGACTCCTCGGCGACGTTCGGGATCTCGCGCGTGATCTCCTCACGACCGCGCTTGGTGTCGCGGACGTGCAGCTCGAGCTCCTGGATGTGGATCGACGAATACACGTCGTCCTTCACGAGGCGCTCGGAGAGCACAATCGCGTCTTCGAAGTTGTGGCCGTACCACGGCATGAACGCCACGGTGACATTGGCGCCGAGCGCGAGATCGCCGCGCTCCGTGCCCGCGCCGTCCGCGACGATCTGGCCCGCCTTCACCTTCTGGCCCATGTGCACGAGCGGCCGCTGGTTGATGGCGGTGTCCTGGTTCGTCCGCCAGAACTTCTTGAGGCGGAAGCGGTCGTGCTGCTTGAGCCGCGCCAGCGGATGGTCGCCGTTCCGGGGCGCATCCTCGTCGCCCGAGTCGATGATGATCTCATCGGCCGTGACGCGGGTGACCACGCCGCCGCGCCGGGCGATCACCACCGCGCCCGAGTCGCGCGCGACTCTCTCCTCGAGCCCGGTGCCCACCAGCGGCGCCTGCGGGAACAGGAGCGGCACCGACTGCCGCTGCATGTTCGAGCCCATGAGCGCGCGGTTCGCGTCGTCGTGCTCGAGGAACGGAATCAGGGCCGCGGCGATGGAGACGAGCTGCTCCGGCGCGACGTCCATGAAATCGATCTTGTTGGGCGGCAGCAGCGGGTAGTCGTCCCGCTTGCGGCACAGCACCAGCTCGTCGGCGAAGCGGCCGTCGGGCGTGAGGTGCGCGTTGGCCTGCGCCACCGCGTAGTCCTCTTCCTCGGACGCGGACAGCCAGCGCGTTTCGTCCGTGACCTTGCCGTCTTTCACGACGCGGTACGGCGTCTCGATGAATCCGAGCTCGTTGACGCGCGCGTAGCACGACAGGCTCGTGATGAGTCCGATGTTCGGACCTTCCGGCGTCTCGATCGGGCACATGCGGCCGTACTGGCTGTAGTGCACGTCGCGGACTTCGAAGCCCGCGCGCTCGCGCGTGAGACCGCCGGGACCGAGCGCGGAGAGACGCCGTTTGTGCGTCAGCTCCGCAAGCGGATTCGTCTGATCCATGAACTGCGACAGCTGCGAGCTGCCGAAGAACGCCTGAATCACAGCGCTCACCGTGCGCGCGTTGACCAGATCGTCGAGCGTGATCCGCTCGGGATCGTTGTTGATGCTCATCCGCTCCTTGATGAGCCGCGCCATGCGCGACAGGCCGACCGAGAACTGGTTGGCGATCAGCTCGCCCACCGAGCGCACCCGGCGGTTGCCGAGGTGGTCGATGTCGTCGGTGTAGCCGCGGCCCTCAGACAGCTCGATCAGGTACCGGATGATCGCGATGAAGTCGTTCTCGGTCAGGACGGTGTTGTCCTTCGCCTCGTTCACCTTGAGGCGCTGGTTGATCTTGTAGCGGCCCACGCGCCCCAGGTCATAACGCTTGGGGTGGAAGAACAGCCGCTTCAGCGCTTCCCGCGCGGTCTCGATGTTCGGCGCCTCGCCGGGACGGAGCAGCGTGTAGATCTGCGCCAGCGCCTCGGCCTCGGTGTGCGTCGGGTCTTTGGCGAGGGTGTTCTTGATCAGCGGCGACTCGCTGCGGCCGGCGGGCAGGAGCACGTCGACCTTGGTCACGCCGGCCTTGAGCAGTTTCTTGCGCAGCGTGTCGGACAGCTCGCGCCCCGCCTCGCCGACGACTTCCCCGTCGGGATCGGCGACGTCGAACGCGAGCACGTACTTGCTCGGCGCCTGCTGCGTGGTCGTCGGCTGGGCATCCTCGCGCAGATCGAGCGAGGTGTATCCCGCGAACACTCGCACCGCCGTGATGCCGGCGCGGCGGAACGCGTTGAAGCGCTCCAGCGTCAGCTCGTCGCCCACGCGTGCGAGCGGCTCGCCCTTCTTGTTCTCGGGATCGGGCACATCAGCGGCGAGCAGCGTGCCGAGCACCTCGCGCTTCTGCGCGCGACCCTCGAGCTTGCCGGTGATGTCGATCTCCTTCAGGGCGTAGAACAGCTTCAGGATATCGGCGTTCGTGCCGTACCCGAAGGCGCGCAGCAACGCGGTCGCCGGGAATTTCTTCTTCTTGTCGATGTGGACGTAGATCACGTCGTGAATGTCGACGGTGAACTCGACCCACGAGCCGCGGAACGGAATGATCCGCGCCGAGAAGAGGCGCTGGCCGTTCGGGTGGATGCTCTCCTCGAACACCACACCCGGCGACCGGTGCAGCTGCGACACGATGACGCGCTCGGCGCCGTTGATGACGAACGTCCCGAGCGGCGTGAGAATGGGCAGCTCGCCGAGATAGACTTCCTTCTCGATGATGTTCTTGGGCCGCTTGGTCTTGGTGACCTCGCCGACCTCTTCCATCACCACGAGCTGCAGTGTCGCCTTGAGCGGCACCGAGTACGTCATGTCGCGCTCGATGCACTCTTCGACGGTGTACTTCGGCTCCCCGAGCGCGTACTTCACGAACTCGAGCGAGTAGTTGCCATTGACGTCCTGGATCGGGAACAGATCCTTGAAGACCCGTTCCAGTCCGACGTCGGAGCGCACGCCGTCCTTGCCGTCCGGCTGCAGGAGCGACTGGAACGCGCGTGTCTGAATGTCGAGGAGATGGGGCATCGGCATGCCCGTCTCCAGCTTTGCGAACGAAAGATGCGATGCCGTCTTAGTGGTCATGCGAACCCTCAAGTAATGCAAAAGGCCCTGCCGCCCCCGCGCCCGACTGCGGTGCGGGGGAGGATCCTAGGGCTCGGAAAAGCGAGCAGGTTGTAGTAAATCCGCGCATGTCGTAGACCGAAGCGAGACTCGGGCAAAACTCTGAGCCCCCGTGGCCCAGAGCCCACACGAGGCTACTTCAGTTCGACGACGGCGCCCTGCGCTTCGAGCTTCTTTTTGATTTCTTCCGCTTCCTGCTTGGACACGCCCTCTTTCACGGTCCCGGGCGCGCCTTCGACCAGATCCTTCGCCTCTTTCAGCCCGAGGCTGGTGATCGCGCGAATCTCCTTGATCACCTGGATCTTCTTCTCGCCGCCCGCCTTCAGCACGACCGTGAACTCCGTCTGCTCCTCGACCGCCGGCGCGGCTGCGGCCGCTCCCGGAGCGCCGCCGCCTGCGGGTGCCGCTGCCGGAGCCGCGATCGTCACACCGAAGCGGCCCTTGAAGGCCTCGATCAGCTCCGCCAGCTCGAACACCGACATGTTGCCGATGGCTTCGAGGATATCGTCCTTACTCATCGTTTGCGTCGCCATTACTGTTCTCCCGCCCGTTTAGTTTTGAGAGCCTCGAGGGCACCCACCAGCGAATACAGCAGTCCGTTCAGCACTCCCAGGAATCCCGCCATGGGCGCCTGCAGGGCTCCGCCCAACTGCGCCAGCAGCTGAGTCTTCGAAGGCAACGCCGCCAGCGACTTCACCTGCGCCTGCGTGACCGGCTTGCCTTCGACCAGTCCCACCTTGATCGCCGGCTTCTCGAATTCCTTCGCGAAGTCGGTCAGCACCTTCGCCGCCCCGACCGGGTCCGTGCCCGCGAGCACCAGCGCCGTCGGGCCGGCCAGGAACGACTCGAGACCGCCGTCCTTCAACTGTTTTTCCGTCAGCGCGCGGCGTGCGAGCGTGTTCTTGACGACCACATACTCGACGCCCACCGCGCGGAGGCGGCGGCGCAGATCGGTGATGTGGGCCACGTTGAGGCCCGTGAAATCGGTGACGTAGATGGTTTGCGACTTGGCGACCTGCGCCGCCAGCGTCGTGACCATCTCCTGTTTCTGCGCTTTCGTGCGGTTCATACGTGATACCCTGCCGGATCGACCCGCACGCCCGGCCCCATCGTACTCGAGACCGTCACCGAACGGATATAGTGGCCTTTCGCCGCGGACGGCTTCGCCTTCACGATCGCATCCATGAACGCCTGCAGATTCTCGGCGAGCTGCTGCGACGAGAACGACTTCTTGCCGACGGCGGCGTGCACGATGCCGCTCTTGTCGACGCGAAACTCGATCTTGCCCGCCTTCAGCTCCTTCACCGCTTTCGTCACGTCCATCGTGACCGTCCCCGCCTTCGGGTTCGGCATCAGGCCGCGAGGCCCGAGCACCTTGCCGAGCGCGCCGAGCTGGCCCATGACGTCCGGGGTCGCGACGATGACGTCGGTGTCGAGCCACCCTTCTTTGATCTTCGCGACGTACTCCACGCCGACGAAGTCGGCGCCGGCGGCCTCGGCTTCCTTCGCCTTGTCGCCCTGCGCAATCACGAGCACGCGGATCTTCTTGCCCGTGCCATGCGGCAGCGAGACCGTGCCACGCACGATCTGATCGGCATGCTTCGGATCGACGCCCAAGCGCACCGCCACATCCACCGACTCATCGAACTTCGCGAACGCCGTGTTCTTCACCTGTTCGACGGCCGCGGGCGCCGCGTACAGCTTGCGCGGCTCGATCGTGCCGACGGCAGCGCGGTACTTCTTGCCGTGCGTGCGCATCAGCCCTCCACCGTCAGCCCCATCGACCGCGCCGTCCCCGCGATCATGTTGATCGCGCCTTCGAGGTCGGTCGCGTTCAGGTCCTGCATCTTGATCTCGGCGATCTTCTTGAGCTGGGCGCGCGTGACCTTCCCCACTTTCTCGCGGTTCGACGTCGCCGAGCCCTTCTCGATGCCCGCTTCCTTCTTGAGCAAGACCGAGGCAGGCGGGGTCTTGGTCACAAAGGTGAACGTGCGATCCTTGTAGATCGTGACCACGACCGGGGTGATCATGCCGGCCTGGGACCCGGTCTTCGCGTTGAACTGCTTCACGAAGTCCATGATGTTCACGCCATGGGGCCCGAGCGCCGTGCCCACCGGCGGTGCAGGCGTTGCCTGACCGGCCGGCACCTGCAGCTTGACGATTGCGGTAACTGGTTTGGCCATCGTTTCCTCTATTAGCGTCCGCTTCCGCGGACTCCCACGCAGTGGTGGTTAGTGCGCCTTGAGCTGCAAGTAATCCAGCTCGACCGAGGTCGGCCGTCCAAACAGCGCGACCGACACCCGGACCTTCCCCTTATCCGGCAGTACCTCCTGCACCGTTCCGCTGAAATCCGAGAACGGCCCTTCGGTGATCTCCACGACCTGGCCCACGAGGAACGGAATCGCCTCGGCGGGCTCTTCTTCCTTGATCGCCTCTTCGACACCCAGCAGCCGGTTGACCTCTTCGGGCCGCAGCGCCATCGGCAGCCGGCCGGTCCCGACGAACTTGATCACGCCCTGGATCCCGTTGATCGTGTGGATGGTCTCCTGATTCAGGTCCATCTCCACGAGCACGTAGCCCGGGTAGATCTTTCGTTCGACGTTGACCTTCTTGCCGTTCTTGATCTCCACCACTTCCTGCGTGGGGACCAGCGCCTGACGGATCGGCTTCTCCGTCTCGGGCCGAATGTCCTCGGCAATGCGGCGCGCGATCAAGTTGCGCACCTTGTTCTCATGCCCGGCCGTCGTCTGAATCGCGTACCAGCGCAGCTCAGGCATCAAAACATTCTTGCGACGAGCGAGACGAACAGCCATTGAAAGAACGAGTCCATCAACCCGATCGCGATTCCCAGGATCGTGACGAAGATGACGATCACGGTCGTGGCTTTCTTCAACTCGTCGAACGTCGGCCATGTGACTTTGCGTAGTTCGTTGCGCACATCGCGCAGGAACTGGACAAACCGCCCGATGCGGCCGCGTCCCGGCTGCAGCTCCGGGCCGCCCGTCATCACTTCCGTTGCCATTACTTCGATTCCTTATGCGCCTGCTGCTTGTTGCACCGCGGACAGTACTTCTTCCACTCCGCCCGCTCTGGGTGTTTCCGCCGGTTCTTCGTGGTGAAGTAGTTCCGGCTTTTGCACACCGTGCATTCCATTATGATGTTTTCTCGGGGCATTCACGTGCCTCGTTACTTCAAAATCTTCGTGACCACACCGGCCCCAACCGTCCGGCCGCCTTCCCGAATCGCGAAGCGGAGCTGCTCTTCCATCGCGATCGGCGTGATCAGCTCGATCGTCATCTTCGTGTTATCCCCTGGCATCACCATCTCGACGCCCGCCGGCAGTTCGACTGAGCCCGTCACGTCCGTCGTCCGGAAGTAAAACTGCGGCCGATACCCCTTGAAGAAGGGCGTATGCCGTCCCCCCTCTTCCTTGGTCAGCACGTACACCTCGGCCTCAAAGTGCGTATGCGGCTTGATCGAGCCCGGCTTCGCCAACACCATCCCGCGCTCGATCTGGTCCTTCTCCACGCCGCGCAGCAGCAGCCCGACGTTATCGCCGGCCTGCGCCTCGTCGAGCAGCTTGCGGAACATCTCGACCCCGGTGACCACGGTCTTCTTGTCGGTCCCGAAGCCCACCATCTCGAGCTCCTCCCCCGACTTCACTTTCCCGCGGTCCACCCGGCCCGTCGCGACCGTCCCCCGCCCGGTGATCGAGAACACGTCCTCGACCGGCATCAGGAACGGCTTGTCGATCTCGCGCTTCGGAATCGGAACCGACTTATCGAGCGCACCCAGCAATTCCTCGATCTTGGCGGTCCACTGCTTGTCCCCTTCGATCGCCTTCAGCGCCGCGCCCCGAATCACCGGCACGTCATCGCCCGGGAACTGATACTTGCTGAGCAGCTCCCGCACCTCGAGCTCCACCAGATCGAGGAGCTCGGCGTCATCCACCAAATCGCACTTGTTCAAGAACACGACGATGTAGGGCACGTTCACCTGGCGCGCGAGCAGGATGTGCTCGCGCGTCTGCGGCATCGGCCCATCCACAGCCGACACCACCAGAATCGCGCCGTCCATCTGCGCCGCGCCCGTGATCATGTTCTTCACGTAGTCGGCGTGCCCGGGGCAGTCGACGTGCGCATAATGGCGCGCGGGCGTCGAGTACTCCACGTGGCTCGTCGCGATCGTCAAGATCTTCGTCGCATCGCGCCGGCCCTGGCTCTCGCTCGCCTTCGCCACCTGATCGTAGCTCACGTACGTCCCCAGCCCCTTGTCGGCCGAGACCTTCGTCAGCGCCGCCGTCAGCGTCGTCTTGCCATGGTCCACGTGCCCGATCGTCCCGACGTTCACGTGGGGCTTGGTACGTTCAAACTTTGCCTTAGCCATTTTCGCGAATGTCCTTTAGTTCGTTTCCGTTACAGGTGTCTGGTGTCAGGTGCCTGTAGTGTCATTTCTGAAACCAAACACCTGACACCCGACACCGCCTTTTGATTCTCCCAGAGCTCGCGACCGGGATTGAACCGGTGACCTCGTCCTTACCAAGGACGCGCTCTACCGACTGAGCTACGCGAGCCTTTGCTCAGATCCTTCGGGCCTTCGGCCCTCAGGACAAGGAGCGGGCGACGGGGCTCGAACCCGCGACCCTCAGCTTGGAAGGCTGATGCTCTACCAACTGAGCTACGCCCGCGCGCCACAAAGTGGTGGGGGAAGGATTCGAACCTTCGTAGCGCTAAGCGCGGCAGATTTACAGTCTGCTCCCTTTGGCCGCTCGGGCACCCCACCGCGCCCTCGCCCTCGAGACTTCCCCTGACAACAGACCCCGCGTGTCGCTGGCGCGGGGTTTGTTGGTTCCTCTTACTCTTCGGCAGTGAGCTGACGAAGGGACTCGAACCCTTAACCTGCTGATTACAAATCAGCTGCTCTACCATTGAGCTACGTCAGCTGGTCAAGGCTGAATCCGACAGACTCGTATCTTAGACGGGGTGTGTCACTATGGCAAGGGTAGGACTTCGAACGACTTAGGCCCTGTCAGCCGAGTCGCCACTTGGTGCCGGTTGGCGTGTCCTCGATCTCCACGCCGCGGGCGACGAGCTCGGCGCGAATGGCGTCGGCGGCCTTGAAATCCTTGGACTTACGGGCCTGGTTGCGCGCCGCGACGCGCTCTTCGACCCAGCGCGCCAGCGCCGGGGCTACCGCTCGCTCACTCGGCAGGATGTCCAGGAGGTCGGCGCCTGTGACCCGCTCGAACGCGGCGAGCGCCTGGGCGGCTCCGCCACCGCCCTTCGGATTGTCCAGCTCGCGATTCGTGGCACGGACGAAGTCGAAGAGCGCGGCGACCGCGCGCGGTGCGTTGAGATCGTCGTTCAACGCCGTCACGACATCGTCTTCGAACTTCTTCGTCAGCTCCGCGATTTCCCCGTCCCCCTTCCCCCGTCCCTCCTCCCGTTTCAGTCGCTCATGAAACTCTCCGAGTCGCCGCACGCCTTCCTTCGCGCCTTCGAGCGCCTCATCGGTGAAGTCCACCGGTGCGCGATAGTGCGTCTGGAAAAAGAGGAGGCGAACGGCAGCGGCGTCGACGCCCTGCTCCCGCAGGTCGCGCGCGGTGAGAAAATTTCCGTGGCGCTTGGACATCTTCGTGCCGCGCACGTTGAGAAACTCGCCGTGCACCCAATGGCGCGCGAAGGGCTGGCCCGTCGCGCCTTCCGACTGCGCGATTTCGTTTTCATGATGCGGGAAAATCAGATCGATGCCGCCGGCGTGGATATCGAGCGTCTGAACGCCGCAGCACTTCGCGATCTCCGCGAGCGACATCGCCGAGCACTCCAGGTGCCAGCCGGGGCGCCCGCGCCCAAACGGCGCATCCCACACCGCGCCAACGGCCTCGTCTGCAGCATCCGCTTTCTTCCATAATGCGAAATCGCTGGGGTCACCCTTGGCGTATTCGTCGCTCGCGACGCGCGCGCCCACCTTGATCTCGCGCTTGTCGAGCTGCGACAGCCGTCCATAGGTCGGAAACTTCGCGATCGCGAAATAGACCGAGCCGTCCTCTCCTTTATATGCGACTCCGCGCTCGAGCAGTTTCGAGACCAGCGCGATCATTTGCGGCATGTACTCAGTCGCCGGCGTGTAAACATGTGCCGGCTTGATGCGCAGATAGTCGCGGTCCTCGAAAAATGCCTTCGTAAACGGCGCCGTATGCTCGACGAGCCGCTTACCCGCCTGCCGCGCCGCCTTGATCGTGCGGTCGTCCACATCGGTGAGGTTCATGATGTGGAATACGTCGTAGCCGGCGTGTTCGAGCCAGCGCCGCAGCAAATCCTCGAACAGGAACGTCCGGAAGTTGCCGATGTGCGCGTAGTTCCAGACGGTGGGGCCGCAGGTGTACAGCGTGACGCGGGGAGGCGCGAGCGGCACCAACGGCTCGACGCGGCGGGTCAACGTGTTGAACAGCGAAACCGGGGCGGGAGCGGGCGCCGTCATTAGCGGCGAAACGTACTAAGGAAAGTCCAATGAGGTCAGGCTGGGGTGGGTTTCCAGCACGACCTCCTCCAGTGATTTCACACGCACCCGTGTCGCCCGAACTGGCAACCGGTGCGCCCGACACAGCGCCAATGCCGCCTCCACGGTTCTTCCCGCCAGCGGTGCCTCGATACCGGCCGCCGTAACGCGGAAGCCAGGGGGCGGCTCGGGCGGCGGCGCGTCCAAAATCACCTCGAGGACCCGTTCTTCAAGCAATGACGCGAGGGGACCGGCACGCACGATGCGTCCGTCGCGCATGACCAGAACGCGGGCGGCCAGGCGTTCCAGGGCGGCCGGATCGCGCGAGGTGATCAGCACCGCGACACCCTCGGCCGCGAGCCGAGCGATCCGGCCACGAAGATCCCGGCGCGCAAAGGCGTCGAGACCCGACAACAGCTCGTCGAGCAGGAGCACGCGGCGTCCGCCAAGTGCCGCCTGCGCCAAGTTGAGCCGGTGCAGATCCGCGCGTCCCAGAGCTTCCACGCGCAGCTCTCGGGCTGCAGCCAATCCGGCGATCTCGAGCGCTTCACGCGCCAGGCTTCGCGGGCTGCGGCCCCCACCGTTACTGCGCGCGCAATGCAGCCGTGCGTAATACAGCAGCAGTTCCTGGACGGTGAGAGCATGCGGAAAGGCCGCGCCCTCGCTCGCGTATCCGACGAGCAACCGCGCCGCCGGTTCCGCAATCGACATCCCCCACACGCGCAGATCGCCCGTATTAGGCCGCCGCACGCCCGCGGCGACGCGCAACAGCCGCGTTTTCCCAGCTCCGGCCGGGCCTACCAGCCCCGCGATCTCGCCAGGCACCAGGGCGATCGAGACGGGGCCCAGCCCGCGTGCCCTGATATCGCTCAACGTCAGCGCGAAATCGGTCATCTGCGATCGGCCATCAGTGAGGCCGACGCCGCGCGATGAACGCGCTTGCGAGCAGAATTCCCAAACCAGTCCACGCGAATGCGTGGAGCACGGCACCCACGTCGCCAGTCGCGATGTCGCGGTAGTGCCAAAGGGCGGGCCCCAGCTCGATCGCACTCGCCGTGGTCAGCCGCAGGATGCCCGGATGTGCGAGATCAACCAGGCGCTCCGGCGCGACCGTGCCGGCGATCGCCATAAAGAGGAAGAGGGCGAGCGCGGCGCCGTTCCCGAGCAGCAGCACGCCAGCCAGCGCGCAGCCGCCGACCGCGGCAGCGGCGGCGAAGCCGGCCGCCACTGCACCGCCGTGCCAGCCCATCGCCGCCGCGCAGGCAACCGTGAGCGCCGCGGGCGGCAGCGCGATGGCAAGCCAGCGTCCCGTCGCGACGGCGAGGGCTGTCGTGGGATGGGTCAGCGCGGTTGTCAGAGCAGCGCGGTCGCTGCCACGTCCCACGATTTCCGCGGTGCCGAGGATCGCTCCCAGGGCGCCGGCCTGCAGCGTTGCCGTGACCGGATCGAGGGCATGGACTGAGAGCCAGACGAGCGTGGTACCGAGAGCCGTCAAGGAAATGCCGAGCCTGGTCCGCGTCAGCCGCGGGAAGACGAGCAGGAATTCGGCGTGCGCGCAGTGCAGGAATCGCATGGCGGCACGTTAGGTGAGGAGGCGGCGGTGTCCGGTACCGATTCACCGCCGCCTGAATCAAATCGTCGCGCGCGCTCCGACGATCGCGTCGACGAGGACGTCGGAATCGAACCGCACCGGATCGGTCGCGGGTAAGCCCGTCTCTTCCGCGGCCCTGGCGACCGCGTCGCGTGCCGCGCTTTCATCCATGTCGTACGTGTTGAGACAGATCCCGATCACCTTGGTCGGGTGCACTGGCTGCGCCGCGCGCTCGTGGATATCGATCAATTCCGGGTAGGACGGGATCTTCACCCAGGGCTCGCGGCCGTGATAATCGCCGATGTAATCGCGCGTCACCTGGTGACACAGAATCAGCGCGTCGGGGCATGAGCCATGGAGCAAGCCCAGCGTGACACCAGAGTAGCCCGGGTGGATCAGGCTGCCCTGGCCCTCGACCAGTACGATGTCGTTGTCCTTCGCGCCCTCGAGCACGAGCTGTTCAGCGGCACCGGCGATGAAGTCGGCGACCACCGCGTCCACCGCGATGCCCCACCCTTCGATGAAAATACCGGTCTGCCCCGTCGCGACGAAGCTTGTGCGATGGCCACGTTTCACGAGCGCATCGCGCAGCTGTAGTTGCGCCGTCATCTTGCCGACGTTGCAGTCGCTTCCGACCGCGAGCACGACCAGCGCGTCCACCTCGGCCGCACGACCGTCGGCGATCGGCAAATTCGGTGGTGGCCGGCGCGCGTCGAAGATCCGCACGCCGCGTGCTTTGGCGAGCGAGGCGAGCTCCGGATCATCGCCGATGAAGGTGTGCAGGCCACTCCAGATCTCGAGCTTCTTGTCGAGCGCACTGCGGAGCCAGGTCTTCCATTCGTCGGGAAGCCGTCCGCCGGCGGGCGCGATCCCGACCATCACCGCCGTGGCTCCGTTCCCCTGTGCGATGCCACGCTCGAAATCGCCGACCACGGGAATGTTGCCGCCGAAGCCGAGAACGTCTTGCGCCGTCTTTCCCGCTTGCGTGCGGTCCAGCACCGCCACGATGCGCTCGGGGAAATAGCGAATGCAGGAATTGGCGGTCTTGGATGTCAGCGGCCCGAAGTCGCCGTCGGCGATGATCAGGAAGCGATGCTTGGGAACCGTCATTTCTTGGAGACCACCGCCTGGCGGCGTTCCACGCCGCTCCACGGTTCTGTCGGCCGCAGCACCGCCGGCTTGAAGCGACCGTGTTCGCCGTAGATCTCGCCGTGCAGGATATGGCGGATCAACACCATCGTCACACACAGCACCGGAACCGCCACAATCAACCCGATCGCGCCGAGCAGGCTGCCCATCACGAGCACGCTGGCAATCGTGAGGACGGGCGGCAGCTCGACCTTGCGCTGCATGATCCGCGGCACGACGACGTTCGCCTCGAAGACGTGCACGAGTACGCCGAGGAGGAGCACAAGCAGCACTTTGAGCCAATCGCCCGAGGCGACCATGAAGAGCGCGGGCAGGATCGTGGAGACCAGCGTACCGAAGAACGGCACGATCGCCACGAGGCCGGTGAAGATCCCAAAAGCCAGCCAGTAGGGCACACCGAGGATCCACAGCCCAATGGCGGTCAACGCGGCCAGCACGGCCATCGCGATGAGTTGGCCCACCACCCAGGCGCGCAGCGTCGCCGCGGCGTCGTCGAACACCTGGACCGCGATGGGCCGATGCTGCGGGGCGAACAACGAAATCAGGCCGTCGCGGTACAATGCCGGCTGCCGCGCGAGATACAGCGCCATCACCACGACGCTCGCGCCCTCGATAAACACCAGGCCGCCGCCTCGGACGTACCCGAACACCGAGCCGCTCAGGAAACCCACTGCATCGCTGACGAGCCCCGAGACGAAGCCCGACGACGGATTCGCCAGCTCGGTCTGGTCGAGGACCGGGTACTGGCTGGCCCACCGCGCGAGCACGTTCTGAATGTTCGTGAGTGTCTGCGGTAACCCGCTAATCAGCGCCCGCGTCTGCTCGACAACCGGCGGGGCGAGCAGCGCGGCAACACTCGCGATCACCGCCAGCGTGGCGATGACGGTGAGCGTCAGCCCCAGCCACCGACGCATGCCGAATCGGTACTCGAGCCAATCGGTGATGGCCGAGAGGTACACTGCCACCAGGATGGAAAGAAACACCAGCAGCAGGACATCGATGACCCTGAGGATGAACAGGACGACGAGGGCCGCAACAAAGAGCGCCACAAACGTGGCGCTCGACAACCTATTGGAGGAAGGAGCTTCGGAACCGTTCAGCTCTTCTGCTCCGCGTCGTCATCCTCGAGCAATTCTGCGTCTTTGGCACCCTTGCCCAGTGCCCGTGTCTGTTCCTGCGTGCCGCCCGGGAGCAGGCCCATCTTGCGCTTGAGCGCCAGCAACTGCTCGTCCGCGGTCGCCTTCACCTCGATGCCCTGGAACTGCTTGATGAGCGAATCGCCGGAGAGATCTTCGTTCACCTCGGCCGCGGCGATCAGCTTGCGCTCCTCGTGCTCGATCTGTTCCGCCATCCGCTCGAACGTTTCGAAGGCGCTCTTGTCGGAGATCGCGCCCATCGTCTCCTGAATGCGCTTGTGGGCCTCGGCCCGCTTCTGCCGCGCGATCAGGATGTTCTTCTTCCGCTTCGCCTCTTCGATCTTGTCGTTGAGCTGGCGCAGCGACGCCTTGAGCTTCTCGGTTTCCTCGCGGTGCTTGACCCACGTCTCCTGGAGCTGCACGGCGCCCTGGACGTGCTCGTTGTAGCGCAGCAGCGCCTGCTTGGCGAGATCGTCGCGCCCTTCCTGCACGGCGAGAACCGCACGCTTCTCCCAGTCCTCGGAAAGCTTCTTTTCCTGCTCGGCCTGCGCGGAGAGCCGCTTCTCATCGGCAATGGCGGCGGCCACCTGTTGCTTGGCCTTCGCCAGCTGATTGCGCATGTCGACGATGAGCTGCTCGAGAACCTTCTGCGGATTCTCGGCGCGCGAGATCAGATCGTTGATGTTCGACCGGATCAGCGTAGACAGACGATCAATGATCCCCATGGCTCCCTATGCTCCTGGCAATGAGCGCTCACGCTTCTGCGCGAGCAGCCGCTCCGCAAAATCCAGCCGCTCGGCCATCTCGGCGATTTGGCCCTGCATTTCTATGACTTTATGCTCCAGCTCGGCGACATGCTCCGCATCTAACGCCGCATCGGTCGGCATATCCGTCCACTCGCCGCCAAATCCCTTCCACCGCCTCTTGCGGTGAATTCCCGCGCGAATACGCTCGGCAATCGCGGCCGCCATCTCCGACGTAAAAAACCGCCACAAGAACACACCAGCGATCAGCATGCCGCCGAGCATCCCAACCAGCGGGAGGAGCTGATTCGGATCGAACGGAATCGTCGGTGGCAGCGGTGGCGGTGTCGCCTGTAAAAGCACTTGCTCTCCTACGCCGAGTCGGCAATGCCCGTTTCAGCAGGCAACGTCACGCCCGCGGCCGCTGCAGCTGCTCCGCGGCCTTCTGCTGACCGAGGAGCCGCTCGGTAAAATCTACTCGCTCCGCCAGTTCCGCCACCTCTCGGCGCAACTGCTCTACAGTTTCGACCAACTCCGCATGGTCTTCGGCAGTTCCGGCGCCCTCTCGGGGCAGGGGGCCGTGCCGCATTCGGTCCGCGAGCGCCTTCCCGACCGGCGAGAGCGAGATCATCCAGGCAAAGAAGCCCCCGACGGCAACGATTGGGATAAAGACGGCAATGATGTCTTCCATCACCCATCCCGTGGTTTGGCGAGCAGCCGTTCCGCGAAGTCCATTCGCTCCGCGAGCTCCGCGACCTCTTGCCGCACCGCTTGGAGCTCGCTCAAGATCTCGTCCCGGTCGGCCGGCTCCATCCCCGGCCGGCGATGCTCGCCCGCGATCCGCTTTGCGACGGCGGCAGCGACAGGGCGCAGCACCCAGAAAGTGCCGCCGAAAAACATGAAGGCGGCGATGGTTTCAGGCCCGTTCATCCGTGGGACTTCTTGGCCAGCAGCCGCTCGGTGAAGTCGACGCGCTCGCTGAGTTCCGAAACCTCCTGCCGCGTGTGCTGCAGCTCTGCAAGCAGGTCCTCACGCAGCGCTTGCAACTCGTCGCGGACCGTGGAGTCCAGGGCTCGCGGGCGAATCCGCTCAGCCAAGGCCCGCACAAAAGGAAAGAGAATGATGACGGCGCCGGCGACAACGGCCATGAGGGCGAGGACCGATTCCCTGTCCATTGCTAGCGCACCGGCGGAAGCCGCTCGGCTTCCCGCTGCTTGGCAATGAACCGCTCCAGAAAGTCGACGCGCTCGCCGAAATCGCCGATCTCGCGGCGCGCGTGCTGGATCTCAGCCAAGAGATCTTCACGCAGCACCTGCAGCTCCTCCCGCACGCCAGCATCGACGTTCTTGCCGCGGATGCGCTCGGCGAAGGCACGCACCAGTGGGAACAGCAGTATGGTCGCCCCGATGATGGTCAACGTGAAGAGAAAAGCCACTCCCTCAGGAGGCATACCCTACCTCACCGGTGGAAGCCGCTCGGCTTCCCGCTGCTTGGCAATGAACCGCTCGAGGAAATCCACACGCTCGCTGAGCTCGTTCATCTGCTCCCCGAAATGCCGCAGCTCGTCGACATCTTGTCGGAGATCCCTGACCTCTTCGGCAGTCTGATCATTGGCATCCGCGCCCTGCTTTTTCCCGAGGATGCGAGCGGCGAACGCTTTACCCACCGGTGAGACGGAGAGGAGAAACAGCGTACCTCCACCAAACAGCAGGATGACCGCTGCCAAACCGACGATGCCGTCCGAGTCCACTCGCGCTCCCTTCTTCTGATTCAACCTACCGTCTAGTCTCCCGCCTGCAACACCTTGCGCAGGAATTCGCCCGTATGTGACGCCTTGGACTGCACGATCTTCTCCGGCGGTCCCTCAGCTACCACACGCCCGCCCAGCTCCCCGCCCTCGGGCCCCAGGTCGATGACCCAGTCGGCGGTCTTCACGACATCCAGGTTGTGTTCGATGACGACGACCGTGTTTCCCTTATCCACGAGGCGATGGAGCACCTCCAGCAGCAACCGGACATCCTCGAAGTGCAATCCGGTCGTCGGCTCATCCAGGATGTACAGCGTGCGACCCGTGTCCCGCTTGGCGAGCTCAGTCGCGAGCTTCACGCGCTGGGCCTCGCCGCCCGAGAGGGTCGTCGCCGACTGTCCAAGGTGGATGTATCCGAGACCTACGTCGTTGAGCAACTCGAGTTTCGTCCTGATACGAGGCTGATGCTCGAAGAAATCGAGCGCGTCTGCCACCGTCAGATCGAGCACATCGGCGATCGACTTTCCTTTATACCTGACCTCCAGGGTTTCCCGATTGTAACGCCGGCCCTTACAGACTTCGCACGGAACGTAGACGTCGGGGAGGAAATGCATCTCGACTTTGACGAGCCCGTCGCCCTGACATGCTTCGCAGCGCCCACCTTTGACGTTGAAGGAGAACCGCCCGGGCCCATACCCGCGCAGCTTGGACTCCGGGAGATAGGTGAACAGCTCGCGGATCGGGGTGAACAGGCCGGTATACGTGGCCGGATTCGAGCGCGGCGTACGACCGATCGGGCTCTGATCGATGTCGATGACTTTGTCGACGTGATCGAGCCCCTCCAGCCGATCGTGAGCGCCGGGAACGACTTTCGCCCGGTAGAAATGCCGCGCCAGTGACTGGTACAGGATGTCCGAGACGAGCGTCGATTTTCCCGATCCCGACACTCCCGTCACGGCGATGAAAAGGCCGAGCGGGAATTCGACGGTGAGACCCTTGAGATTGTGATGCGTCGCACCCACCACGCGGAGCGCGCGGTCGGCAGCGGCAATCCGGCGGCGTGGCGGAATGGGAATGCGGAGCTCACCGCGCAGATAGCGGGCAGTGAGCGAATCGCGATGGCGCAGCACGTCGGGCAATAGGCCGGCCGCCACGACCTCGCCACCGTGCCGGCCCGCGCGCGGACCTAGATCGACCACGTAGTCGGCGGCGCGGATCGTTTCCTCGTCGTGCTCCACGACCAGCACGGTGTTGCCAAGGTCTCGGAGCTCCTTCAGGGTCGCGAGCAGGCGGGCGTTGTCGCGTTGATGCAAACCGATCGACGGCTCGTCGAGAATGTAGAGCACGCCCACCAGCCGGCTGCCGATCTGGGTCGCGAGCCGGATGCGCTGCGCCTCGCCGCCTGACAACGTCGCGGCGGACCGATCCAGCGTGAGGTAATCGAGGCCGACGTCGACGAGAAAGCGCAGCCGGTCATGCACTTCCTTGAGGATGGGGCGGGCAATCTCCGGATCGAGGCCAGCGCGCCCGTTCCCCCGCAACGGGATGTTCGCGAAGAAATCGAGCGCTTCGCGCACCGGCAGCGCGACGACGTCGCCGATGCTCTTGTCCGCCACGAGCACCGACAGGCTCTCGGGCTTGAGACGCCGGCCACCGCACGCCGGGCACGGTTGCTCCACCATATACTGCTCGAGCTGCTCGCGGACGGCGTCGGACGCGGTTTCCTGATACCGCTTTTCGACGTGGTCGAGCACACCCTTCCAGCCGGACTCGTAGGAGCCGTGCCAGCGCTCGCTGTCATACTGGTAGGTGATGGTTTTGCCTGGAGCGCCTTTGAGCAAGATCTTCTGCACCGACGGCGACAAATCACGCCAGGGAGCATCGAGGTCAAACTTGTACGTGCGCGCGAGAGCGGGCAGCACGACCTTTCGTAGATAGCCACTCGGTTCGCCCCACGGCAGGACAACACCCTCGAGAATGGACAGGCTTTGATCGCCCAGGACGAGATCCGCGTTGACCTCGCGGCGGGTACCGAGCCCGGAGCACACGGCGCACGCGCCATACGGGGAGTTGAACGAGAACTGCCGCGGCTCGAGCTCGGGGAGCGACAATCCGCATTTGGGGCAGGCGTAGCGCTCCGAGAAGAGCCGCGAGCGCGGGCTCCCGCTCTGCCGCACGATCTCCACGACGCCTGCGGCCGCCTTGAGCGCTGTCTCGATCGAATCGGCGAGACGTCCGCGATCGGCCGGACGCACCACGAGCCGGTCGACGACCACGGCGATGTCGTGGTTCTGACGGCGGTTGAGCTTCGGAACGTCTGAGAGATCATAGGTCTCGCCGTCGACGCGCACCCGCACGAAACCCTGTTTGCGCATCGCCTCGAACTCGTCGCGGAACTCGCCTTTGCGGCCGCGCACCAGCGGCGCGAGCACTTCGATCTTGGTGCCTTCCGGCCACGCGAGCACGAGGTCGGTGATCTGCGACGCGGACTGCCGCTCGACCGCGGTCCCATCGTTGGGGCAATGCGGTGTACCGGTGCGGGCCCACAGCAGCCGGAGATAGTCGTAAATCTCGGTAATCGTGCCGACGGTCGAGCGCGGATTGGCACCGGCGGTCTTCTGCTCGATCGAGATCGCGGGCGACAGCCCTTCGATCGCGTCGACGTCGGGCTTGTCCATGAGCCCGAGGAACTGGCGGGCGTAGGCGGACAGCGATTCGACGTAGCGGCGCTGACCCTCGGCGTAGATCGTGTCGAAGGCGAGCGACGACTTGCCCGACCCGGACAACCCCGTGATCACCACCAGGGCGTTCCGGGGCAGCTCGACATCGATGTTCTTGAGATTGTGCTCGCGTGCTCCACGAACGATGAGGGCGTCGCCTGGCATAGACTCGGAGGCTACTTTGGCCGGGGTATTTTGGTCAACTCTCTGGTGTTTTCTCTTGCCTAACCCAGCCCGCTTTCCTACGTTAGCACCCCCATGATGAATAACCCGAAGGACCGTGGCCCAAAGCGGGAGCGTCGCTGGCAGACCTCGCAGGAGCGGGCGCGGGTCGCGGCCGAGCTGATCGAGGAGGCTGAGTCGCTCACGCAGACGGGGGCGATCGCGTCCCCGAACGACGTGGCGCGCGACCAGCAGCCGCCGCCGCTCCGCATCGCACAGCCGCCAGCCACGCCCGGGCCGATGGATATCACAGCGCGGCTGGATGAGGGAGAGCCGCCCGAGCCCCCACACGCTCCACCGCCTCCACCACCGCCACCGTCCTCGACGGCTGCATCGGAGCCGGCCGCCCCCGCCGCGCCCCCACCCGCGCCGGCCCCCACTCCGGTCGCCGACGATCCCTTGTATGTGGCGGCGCGCGAGGCGAGCGAGCGTGGCGAGATCGAGCGTGCGGCGGCGGCGTATCGCGAGCTGCTGGCGCGCGACCCCAAGCATGTGAAGGCGCGCAACAACCTGGCGCTCATTCTCGATGCCCGGGGAGATCGCGAAGGCGCGCTGACCGAGCTCGATCGCGCGCTCGAGACCGATCCGGACAACCCCGCGCTGCTCCTGAACCGCGCGGCCGTCCTCGGCGCGACGGTCCGCTATGCCGCCGCGCAGCGCGACCTGCAGCGCGTGCTGCGCGCCGACCCCAACAACGGGGAGGCGCTGTTCAATCTCGGCATCGTGCTCGCTCGGCGCGGCATGTGGCCGGAGGGCATCGTTCAGCTCAAACGCGCGGTCGAAATCGAGCCGGGACGCGCCGCCGCCTGGTACTACCTGGGCGAAGCGCTCAATCACATGGACGATCTCAGCGCCGCGCTGGCCGCGTACGAGCGGGCGGTCGAGCTGCAGCCCGCGAACCCCAAAGCGCTGTACGGCATCGGCAAGGTGCTGGACCGGTTGAACCGGCCTGACGAAGCGACGGCGATGTACCGCCGCTCCCGGGAAATGACCGGTAGGTGATTCGCGTAGTCGTGGACGATCTCGCGTCGTTCGCCGCTGATGCCATCGTCCGTCCCGCCACGACTCGTCTCGACCCCACGGCAGCCGCGCTGCGCCGCCTGGAGATTCTCGGCGGACAGGAGTTTCAAAATCGCATCCGGCTGAGCCGCGAGCTCGCCGTCGGCGCGGCGGTCGTCACCGCAGCCGGGGGTGACCTCCCCGCCGAATTCGTGATTCACGCCGTGATTCGCAGCGAGACCGAGCCGGTGACGCGCGGCAACGTCGCGCGCGCGTGGCTGTCGACGCTGCATCAGGCGCAAGAGTGGGAGTTCGCCCACATCAGCGCGCCCCCGCTCGGCACGGGAGCCGGCAATCTGTCGCTCGAGGACTCCGCCGAGATCATGGCGACGGTGTTGCATGCGCACAAAGGGAGCGCGCAGTTCCCCGCCGATGTGTCGTTCATCGTCGAGCGGCCGGAGGATCAGCAGGTCTTCGAGGCCACGGTGAAACGGGCGGTGTCGTGAGCCGCCGCGGCTGGCTGGTTGCGATCCTGAGCGCCTGGGTGCTGTCGCTGGGCTGGCTCGTGAAGCGGGAAGTCTTTCGCCCCACGGGAGCCCGGCTGGCCGCAGCGGCGCTGGCGGTCCCTCCGGGCGCGCTGTTTTACCGCCTGGACGTGGGTGGCCAGCAAATGGGGTACTCGTCCACCACCATCGACACGCTCCCCAGCGCGCTCCGTGTCGAGACCGTGTTCGTGCTGGACGTCCCCGCGCTCGGCAAACTGCACCGCACCACCGCCCGCAGCATCGCGCTGCTGTCGCGCGCGCTGCGCCTGGAAAGCGTCGACGCCACGTTCGACGGCGACCTCGGGCGATTTCAAACGCACGGGCGCGTCGTTGGCGATAGCGTCCTGTTAGTCGCGATCGTTTCCGGCAACGACTCGCAGATGACGCGGATTCCCTTGCGAGGACCGGTGACGCTGCCGGCGCTGCTGCCATTGCGGTTGGCGTTTGGTGGAGAGCTGCAGTCGGGACGGTCCTACACCGCCCGCCTGTTCGATCCGCTCCTGGTGAGCGGACGAGATGTCACGGCCCGCGTGTCCGCTGAATCGACGCTGGTCGTGTCTGACAGCGCCGACATCGATTCGACGACGATGACCTGGGTGCCGGAGCACTTCGACACGGTGCGCGCCTTCCGCATCGACCAGGTGGCGAACGGAGGGGGCGTTCCGACGCACAGCTGGATCGATGCCCAAGGACGCATCGTGCTCACCTCGAGCCAGCCGGGATTCGCTATGGAGCGGGCTGCCTTTGAGATCGTGTACGAAAACTTCAAGCATCGCGACACCGCGCGGGTCGCGCGCGGCAGTGCCGCTCCCGACCGGGGGGACATCGTGCCGCTGACCGCCCTCGCCGCCGGGTTGAAGGACATCCCGCCGCCGCGTGCCCGCATGGTGCTGCGCTTGAACGGGCGCGACAGTCTCGAGATCCTCCAGGCGAGCGCGATTCAGGCCAACGCCGCTCCCTATCGACTCCCGGCGCAGGACACGGCGCTGGCACGCTGGCTCGCGCCCGAGCCGTTGATTCAGAGTCATCACCCACTGATCGCCGCACAGGCCCGGCAAATCATCGAGCGCGAGCGCAGTCCAGCGCGAGCCGCGGAGCTACTTACGCATTGGGTGCATCGTGCCTTGCGGCGCGCGACGCCGGCGGAGGGGAGCGTGCCGAGCGCGGTGAAAGTGCTGCAGACGCGGAGCGGCGATTGCAATGAGGCGACGACGCTGTTCGTGGCGCTCGCGCGCTCCGCCGGATTGCCGTCCCGCACCGTGGGCGGCCTGATCTACCTGAACGGGCGCTTCTACTATCACGCCTGGGCAGAAGTGTACCTGCACGAGTGGATCGCGGTGGACCCGACGTTCGATCAATTTCCGGCCGATGCGTCACGGTTGCCGATCGCAGTCGGCGGGCTCGCCCGCCAGGTGGAGCTCGTCCCGCTGATCGGCCGGCTGAAGCTCGAGGTGCTATGATCCGCCTGGAGAATCTCACCAAACTCTACGGCAGCTTCGTTGCGGTCGACGACATCAGCCTCCACGTCCCCCGCGGCGTCCTCTACGGCTGCCTCGGCCCGAACGGCGCCGGCAAAACGACCACACTGCGAATGATCGCCGGCATCCTGCGACCCACGCAGGGCCGCGTTCTGCTCGGCGGCGATGATGTCCACGCGACCCCGCTCGCCGCCAAGATGCGCCTGGGCTTCATCCCCGACCGGCCGTTCGTCTACGACAAGCTCACCGGTGCGGAGTTCCTGCGGTTCGTGGCGGGACTGTACGGCCAGCAAGGCGACGTCGTCGAGCGCCGGATCGCGGAATTGCTCGAAGTGTTCGAGCTGACGAGCTGGAAGGACGAGCTGGTCGAGGCGTACAGCCACGGCATGCGCCAGAAGCTCATCATCTCGAGCGCGTTGATTCACCGCCCCGAATGCATCGTCGTCGATGAACCGATGGTAGGGCTCGATCCCAAAGCGGCGCGACTCCTCAAGGACATCTTCCGGCAGTTCGTGGAGCGCGGCGGCACCGTGCTCATGAGCACGCACACGCTCGAAGTCGCGGAGGCGATGTGCGATCAAATCGCGATCATCCAGCACGGCAAGATCGTCGCCGCCGGGACGGTGAGCGATGTGCGACGCCAGCACAAGGCCGGTGACGCCAGTCTCGAGGAACTGTTTCTCAAGCTCACCGGCGGGCCTCAGGTCCGGGACTTGGTCGAGGTCCTCGGCGCATGAAGCAGCCGTCGCTCGCCCACGTGCTGCAGCCGAAGTGGCGCACCGCCCTGCAGCGGCTGCGCGAGGAACGGGAGAAGGGTGGCAGCGGCAAGCTCGTCATCCTGATCATCGTCGGCGGGGCGTTCTGGGCCGGCGTCTTCGGCGTGCTGTACCTGATATTGCGAAATCTGCGGAACGTCGAGGAGCTGGGACCGCTCATTCCCGGCAAGATTCTCGGCCTGATCCTGCTTTCCTTCATATCCATCCTCGTCCTCTCGAACGTCATCACGGCGCTCTCGAGCTTCTTCCTCGCGAAGGATCTCGATCTGCTCGTCTCCGCGCCCGTGGATTGGCTCCGGTTGTACCTCGCCAAACTGGGTGAGACGCTGTTGCACTCCTCGTGGATGGTGGCGCTGATGGTGGTGCCGATCCTCGCGGCGTACGGCGTCGTCTACAAGAGCGGTGTGCTGTTCGCGGTGTACGCGATGCTCGCGATCGTGCCGATGCTGATTCTGCCCGCGGTGCTGGGCTGCGCGGTCACGCTGGTGCTGGTGAACATCTTCCCCGCACGCCGCACGCGCGATCTGCTGTCGATCATCGCGCTGGGCGCCGCGGGCGGCGTGATCCTCCTGTTCCGGATGATTCGGCCCGAACAGCTCGCGCGCCCCGAAGGGTTCCGTAACCTGCTCGACTTTCTCATTCTGCTGCGCGGCCCAACGTCGCCGTTCTTGCCGAGTGAGTGGGCGTCGCAGGCGGTCATGGGATATCTGCAGCACCGCATCGATCCCTTGCCCTTGATGCTCCTCTGGACGACCGCGGCCGCATTCGTCACGCTCGGCGCCGTGCTGCACCGGGCGCTGTACGCCCAGGGGTTCACGAAGGCGCAGGAAGGTGCCGAGCGCTTCATTCGGGGCACCTTGTGGCGCTGGACGGTGGGCTCGCTGCTCGGTTGGCTGCCAGTCGCGAAGCGAGAGTTCGTGTTGAAAGACATCAAGCTGTTCTTCCGTGACACGACGCAATGGAGCCAACTGATCCTGCTCGCGGTGCTGGTCGTGGTGTATCTCTTCAATATTCAGGCGCTCCCGCTCCATCGCGGCGAGCCAGTCGGCTTCTTCTACGTCAACCTGGTGTCGTTTCTGAATCTGGGCCTCGCCGGCTTCGTCCTCGCGTCGATCGCCGCCCGGTTCATTTTCCCGGCCGTCTCCCTCGAGGGCCGGCAGATGTGGCTGTTACGGTCGTCGCCGCTCGACCTGCGCGCGCTGCTGTGGTCCAAGTATTGGGTGGGCACCGTGCCGCTGCTGGCGCTGGGCCTGCTGCTGACCGGCATGACCAACGCCCTGCTGGAGGTCTCGACGTTCATGATGCTGATGAGCCTCGCGACGATGGCGGCGTTGACGCTGGCGATCGCCGCGATGGCGCTCGCGTTCGGGACGCTCTATCCGCAGTTCGAGACCGAGAACGCGGCGCAGATCCCGACCTCGTTCGGAGGGCTCGTCTTCATGATGGCCACGATCGCGCTGCTCGCCGGCGTGATCGTCTCGCTCTGGCAGGCGGTGTATGCCTACGTCCGAGCGGTGTACGAAGGGCGACCCGTCGTGATCGACGCGTGGATGTTTCTCTGGTTTGGTGTGGCCGCCGCGCTGTGCACGGCGGCCACGATCGTCCCGCTCAGGCTGGCGCTGAAGAAGATGGAGACGTTCGAGTTCTAGCTAGCGCCAGCTGAGCCCGACGACAATCTGGAACGAGCTGTTGTTGGCGAGGATGAACTTGCCTTCGATGTAGGGACGCGTGCGACCGCGCCGGCCCTCGAGTCCTGTCAGCAAGTTGAGGCCGGTGTCGCTGTTGCTGGTGCTGCCCGCGCTCGCGTGCGACCAGTTGAGGCCGCCACCGAGATACCAGGCGCGAGACACGGTGGGCGGCCGATATTTCACGTCGAAGTTCAGCGACCACAGCGACCCGCCGCTCACGAAGTAATAGTCGAAGCTCGGATAGAGATCGAGCGCCGGTACGATCGGCCACGACAGCTGCGCGCCGAGCAGCGCGTTCCCACCGTTGTCGAAGTTGTATCCCAGATGCGCGCCGTAGCGCGGACCCGATTGGGTCACGATCGCGCGCCGGCGGGCCCGCCGCTGCGCATCCGCCGTGGACGTCGTCAACGCCAGCAGCAGTAACACGACCAACAATCGCGGGACCCATCGGTTCACGACCCACTCCGGGGTTCAGGGATGCAGACTGATAGGAAACGGGCCTGGAAAACGCAATAGTCAGGCGGCGACGCGGGCTCCGCAGTGGTTGCAGTAGCGTGCGTCATCCGCGAGCGCCGTGCCGCAGCGGGCGCAATAGCCGGGGGCCGATCCCAACCGCTTTCCGCATTCCGAGCAAAACACGGCGTCGACCTCGGATCGGGTGCCATGTTCGGGACACGCGGGACGGGGAACGGGAGACGCGGGACGGGTGGGTACGCGTCGTGTTGACTCGTCCCCCGTCACCCGTCCCCCGTCCCCTCGCATCGCGGCGAGAGCCTCGGCAGTGTACTTCGCTTTCAGCTGCTCGTAGTCCGGGTCGGAAAGTTTGCCAGTGGCGCGATCGAACTCGATCTCCTTGAGTGCCCGCAGCGCAACCGTCTGGGGGCTCATGTCGTCGGCGGGATCCTCGCCCTCATCGAGACCCGTCGGGTTACTCGCCGCTTCCGGCGGCCGGAGTATCGGAAGCAGGACCAAGTACGTCGCCCCGGCCGCGAGCAGGATTCCGAGAATCAGCTCAAGCATCGAGCCGGTCGAGTTCTCGACGCAGGCGCTCGAGCTCTTGTGGCGTGGCGTTCGGGACCGAGGCGGTCGTCGCCGGAGCAGCAGCTGCGGCGTCGCGCGTCCAGCGGCGCAACACCCGCACGAGGACCACGGCGGCGATGACGATTGCAATGGATGGGACGAAATAGCCGGCGAGGTTGAAGCCGCGTTTGGGGGGCGCCATCAACGCCTCCTGCCCGTACTGCGCGACAAACGCGTCGATGACCTGCTGGGCCGTCTTGCCCTGTCCGGTCAGCCGCAGCACCTCTTTGTGCAAGGCGGGGCTGTAGGTGCACTGGAAGTCGGTCGTGCGGCACGTGTAAATGTCGAGGCCGCACCCGCAGCTGCACCGCAGCTTCTTCTCGATCGCCTGAATGTGCGCGTCGTTATCGGCGGCGGTGACCGGCGCCTGCGCGCGACCCGCGCGATTGGGGTCGTAGACGCGGCCTCCCGTCTGACGGTCGGACTGTTGGACTGTCTGACCGAGAGACAAAACCAGTCCGAACATCGTGCCGAGAAAATCACGGCGATTGCCGTCCAACCGTCCGACAGTCCGACCGTCCGTCACCGTTCGGCCTCCAGTTTGACGGTGTATCCCGCCTGCGTGGATGGCGCCCGCGATCCTTTCACGGCGACCGCCGCACCGCCCGGCCACAGCACGATCAGCCCGCCGATGACGAGCACAAAACCGCCAAACCATACCCACCAGACGAGCGGGTTGATCGTGAAGCGAAACACCGCCTGCTCCGACCCGTTCACCAGCCCCGCGAGGACCACGTACAGGTCGACCCGCAGTCCACTCATGATGCCGACTTCCGTGGACGGCTCGAACGTGCGGTCGCCGAGGGCGTTGACGTGCTGGCGTTTCTCGGTGCGCAGGCGCCCGATCGCTTTCCCGTCGCGCCGCACGTCGATCAGCGCCGCGGTGACCTGCCGGTTGAGCGCGTTGTATTGCGAGATGCCGAGATGTGTGAACGTGTACACGTGCCCATCGCGGCCCTTCAGCTCGGCCGATTCGCCGGGACGGAGCGTGGCTTCGGTCTCAGTCTTGAACGACATCCCCGCAAATGCCACAAATAGGAGGACGATCGCGACGTGGACGATGTAGCCGCCGTAGCGGCGGCGATTGCGGGTCAGCAGTTGGATGATCGCATAGGGGGTCGGCTCGCCATACTGGCGGTGCCGGGCACGCGCGCCGCGCGCGAATTCCTGCACGACCGTGCCGAGCACGAACCCGCCGATAGTGACGGCCATGAGCGCCCCGATGTCGCGCACGCCGGCGACCAGCAGAATCAACAACACGAACACGCCGGTCGTCAGCGGCACCGCGAATTGCCGCCGGAGATTGGGGATCGACGCGCGCCGCCAGGCAATCAGCGGTCCGATGCCCGTCATGGCGAGCAACGCGAGACCGAGCGGGACGTTCACCTGATTGAAGAACGGCGGGCCGACCGTGATCTTCGTGCCCTTGATCGCCTCGGAGAGAATCGGGAACAGCGTGCCCCACAGAACCGAGAAGGCGATACCGATCAGCAGCAGGTTATTGAACAGGAAACTCGCCTCGCGGCTCACCATCGATTCGAGCGTCGCGTCCGCCTCGAGCAGCGGCAGCCGCGAGGCGTACAGCGAGAAGCTGAGTGCGGCCGCGAGGACCAGGAAGACGAGGAAGAAGTAGCCGACACTCGACTGCGTGAACGAGTGCACGCTCGCGATCACGCCGGAGCGCGTGATGAACGTGCCGAAGATCGACAAGAGCCAGGCGCCGATGATCAGGGCGAGATTCCACTTCTTCAGCATCCCGCGCTTTTCCTGGACCATGACCGAGTGCAGGAATGCCGTCATCACGAGCCACGGCAGCAGCGCGGCGTTTTCCACGGGATCCCAGGCCCAGTAGCCGCCCCACCCGAGCTCGACGTACGCCCACCACATGCCGATCAGCAGACCGATGCTCAGAAACAGCCAGGAGACGAGCGTCCATTTGCGGATCGCGACCAGCCAATCGCTGTCGAGCCGTTTCGACAACAGCGCGGCGATCGCGAAGGCGAACGGAATCGTGATCGAGATGTAGCCGAGGTACAGCATGGGAGGATGGAAGACCATCCCCGGATTCTGCAGCTGCGGGTTCATGCCCCGCCCGTCGAGCGGCACGAACGCGAGCCGCTCGAATGGGTTCGCGGCGAACAACATCACCGAGATGAAAAACGTCGCCACGGCACAGGTGACTGCGGCGACGTAGGGCAGATAGACGCGATGGCGCCCGCTCGTCATCGCCTGCACGAGCGCCGCGAACAAGCTCAACACCGTCGCCCAGAAGAGGAGGCTACCCTTTTGCCCCGCGTAGAGTGCGGACCAGAGATAGAACGTCGGGAGATTGCGGCTGGTGTAGGCCGCGACGTACTCGAGACTGAAATCGTGGCGGAAGATCGCGATCTCGAGCGAGATGACGGCGACCACCAACGCGCCGAACATCGCGAATGTCGCGTAGCGCGCGCTCTGCTGCAGATCCGGGCGACCCTGGGGCGGGGCCCCGCCGGCAAATCCCGTGATCGCTCCCCACAGGCCGACCAGGAAGGCGAGCCAGAGGGAGAGGTGACCGAGCAGCGGCATTTATGCCTTGGGGACGGCTTCGTACCGCGACCCGCACTTCGCCAGCACGTTGGTCGCGTGAATCACCCCATCGCGTTGCAGTCGCCCCTCGACGACCACCTCGACGGAGTCGGTGAAGGTGTCGGGCGGAAGTCCCTTGAACACGACCGGATAGTTGACGGTCCCATCGGTGATGTGAAAGCGCAGCGTCTGCGTTGCGATCTCTTTGGACACGGTGCCGGGGACGACGCGCGCGCCGACTTTCAGGCCGAGATCGTAGAATGACGGGTCGGCCGAGACGCGCTGCGCCAGCTCACTGGGCGTCAGGAAGTATTGTCCCGTCTGCTTGATCCCCGACGCCATCAAATAGCTGACGGAACCGACGATCAGCAGAGCGCCAAGGGCGAACTTCGTGCCTGCCTTCATGTCTGAATTATACCACCCCATGCTCGGCACGTTGTAATGCCCACCACACCGCTTCGGGTACCGTCTCCACCCGCGGAATATCGAGTGTGTTCCTGAAGGAGTCGTGAAGACCAACCACCGGCTTCCCGATGCGCTGGGCGAGCGCGATCTCCGACAAAGTTCCTACACCTCCGCCAATTGCAATGAGCGCGTGCGCCGTGCGAACGATGAGAAAGTTCCGCATCTCACCGAGGCCCGTCGCGAGCGGGATGTCGATATAGGCGTTCGCCGCCGCGGGATCCGCTCCAGGTAAGATGCCGACCGTCGTCCCGCCGTTTGCCTTCGCGCCTCTCGCCACGGCCTCCATCACGCCGCCCAGGCCGCCGCACACCACGATCGCGCCGCGCTGGGCCAGCAGCCGTCCGGTCTCCTCCGCGATGGCCGTCTGCTCCGTTGTGCAGGTGCTACCACCAATCACCGCGATGATCGGCTTCATCCTGCCCAGTGCAACGCGGTCTGCACAGCGCGGTGCCAGTCAGCGGCGCGCGCCTGCACGGCACGACGGGCCGGACTCGGCGCGAACTTCGTGAAGCGGCGACGCGCGAGGAAGTCGTCTGCCGTCTTCCAGAGCCCGGCACCCAGCCCGGCCAGTCCGGCGGCGCCGAGCGCGGTCGTCTCGACGAGATCGGGCCGCGCCACCGTGACGCCCAGCACGTCGGCCTGGAACTGCATCAGCCAGTCGTTCGCGGCAGCCCCGCCATCCACGAGGAGACTCGACAGACGGAGCTTGGCGTCGGCCAGCATCGCGTCGAGCACATCCTTGGTGCTGAACGCCATCGCCTCGAGCGCGGCGCGCACGAGATGCGCGCGATTGCTGCCGCGCGTCAGGCCGACAATCGTGCCGCGAGCGTTGGGCTCCCAGTGCGGGGCGCCGAGGCCGACGAACGCCGGGACGAAATACACGCCCCCCGTGTCCTCGACGCTCCGGGCCAATGGCTCCGAGTCGGCGGCCCGGGCGATGATTCCCAGGCCGTCCCGCAGCCATTGCATCGCCGCGCCGGCGATGAAGACGCTGCCTTCGAGCGCGAATACCGGCTCGCCGCGCGGGCCGCAAGCCAGCGTGGTGAGGAGGCCACGTTTGGAAATGGCACGCTTCTTTCCCGTGTTGAGCAAGAGGAATGCGCCGGTGCCGTACGTGTTCTTCGCCTGCCCCGGCTGCCAGCAACCCTGGCCGAACAACGCTGCCTGCTGGTCGCCGGCCACCCCGCTGATCGGCAGCTCGGTCCCGAAATGCTCGGCGGCGGCGGTCCCGAAGTCGCCGCTCGACGTGCGAACATTCGGGAGCGCGTCGCGCGGCACGCCGAAGAGCGCGAGTAGATCGCGATCCCACACGCGCTTGCCGATGTCGTACAGCATCGTGCGCGAGGCATTCGTGTGATCGGTCGCGAAGGTCTTCCCGTTCGTGAGCCGGTAGATGAGCCAGCTATCGATTGTGCCGAAGACCACGTCCCCGTCTTTGGCGCGCTTGCGCAAGCCTTTCACGTGATCGAGTAGCCACTCGATCTTGGTCGCAGAGAAGTAAGGATCGAGCACGAGGCCGGTGCGCGAGCGGACGAGGGACTCCTTCTTCTGCTTCTTGAGCTGCTCGCAGCGCGCCGCGGTGCGCCGGTCCTGCCACACGATCGCGCGGTGCAGGGCGTGGCCGGTCGTGCGCTCCCACACACAAATCGTCTCACGCTGGTTCGTGATCCCGATGGCCTGCGGCGTCACTTTCGCCTGTGCGATCGCCTCGCGCGCGGCGTCGATCGTCACGCGCAGGATTTCCTCGGCATCGTGCTCCACTTCGCCTGGCGAGGGGAAGTGCTGGGTAAACTCGCGGTAGCCGCGCCCGAGCAGGCGCCCATCGGCGCTGACGACAAGCGCAGTCGAGCCAGTGGTGCCCTGATCGAGTGCGAGAACTGCGGTCATGTGACAGACTCCGAGAACGGTGGTTGAACGATGCCGCGATCGGTGATGAATCCCGTCACGTAGCGCGCCGGCGTGACGTCGAAGGCGGGATTGAGCGCGGGCATTCCTTCGGGGGCCGTTGGCCGGCCGGCCATGACGGTGACTTCGGCTGGCGCCCGCTGTTCGATCGGGATCAAATCACCCTCCGCGAGTTCGGCGTCCACGCTGGACCAGGGTGCGGCGCAGTAGAACGGCACGCCGTGATGACGCGCCAGCACCGCGAGGCCATAGGTGCCGATTTTGTTGGCAAAATCGCCATTGGCGCAGATCCGATCCGCCCCGACGAGAATGACATCCACCTTCGCCTGCCGCATCAACGTCGCCGCGGTGGCGTCGGTGATCAGCGTGGACGGAATGCCGGCATGCATCAGCTCCCACGCGGTGAGACGTGAACCCTGCAGCAGCGGCCGGGTCTCGTCCACATAGACATGGACTTTGCGGCCCTTTTCGTGCGCGAGATAGATCGGGGCGAGCGCGGTTCCGATCCCCCCAGTCGCCAGCGCGCCGGTGTTGCAGTGGGTCAGGACGTTGGCGCCATCGGGGAGAATCGTCAGGCCGTGCTCGCCGATCTTGCGGCACATCGCACGATCCTCCTCCCAGATCGTGGTCGCCTCAACCCGCAGCCGCTCCCACAGCTCGGCGCCGTCGCCCGATGTCGCCTCGGCGACACGCAGCATGCGGTCGAGTGCCCAGCGCAGGTTGACCGCCGTCGGCCGCGCGGCACCGAGCAGCGACGCGAGACTCTTCAGGCGCGCCAAAAACTCCGCGCGCGCGGCGGTCCGCTGCTCCCGCATGCCGGCCACCAGGCCCATCGCGGCGGCGATGCCGATCAGCGGCGCGCCGCGCACCTGCAGTTGCCGGATCGCGTCTGCAACCGACTCCGCACTCTCGAGGTCGCGCGTGATCTCGGCTTCCGGGAGGGCGCGCTGATCGATGATGCGCACCGCACCGGAAGGGGACCATGAGATGGCTTGGATAGGCATTGCGCAGAACCTACTGCAAGGACATGCAAAGACTAGGCGGCAGACGCAGCAGCGGGCGCACAGTCATTGGTTAACCGGACCACCCTCGCGGGGGTTGTCCCGATGACGGTGGGCTGTGCGTCCGCGGTGCGTCTGTAGACTAGCTTTTGCATGTCCCTTGTTTAGGATATGTCGCCATGACCTACCAGACCCTGATTTTCGAAATCAGGGACGGTGTCGCATTCGTGACAGTGAACCGTCCCGACAAGCTGAACGCCCTGAACGATCAGGTGATGCTCGAGCTGGCCGATGCCGCCGAACGCATCGCGACCGAGACCGAGATCAAAGGCGCAATCCTGACCGGCGCCGGCCCGAAATCGTTCGTCGCCGGCGCCGATATCGGGGATCTCTCGCGCCAGGGACCGTTCGACGGCAAGGCGCGCGCCCAGCGGGGGCAGGGGGTCCTGCGGCGACTCGAGACCTGCGGCAAGCCAGTCATCGCCGCGATCAACGGATTCGCCCTCGGCGGCGGCTGCGAGCTGGCCATGGCGTGCCACATCCGCATTGCCAGCGAAAACGCGAAGTTCGGACAGCCCGAGGTAAAGCTCGGCATCGCGCCCGGGTACGGCGGCACCCAGCGGCTGCCGCGCCTCGTCGGCAAGGGTGTCGCCATGCAGCTGATCTTGACGGGTGAGACGATCGACGCCCCGGAGGCGTACCGCATCGGGCTCGTCAACAAGGTGGTGCCCGCCGCCGATTTGCTCGCCGAATCCGAGAAAATGATGCGGGGTATCCTCGCGATGGGACCGCTCGCTGTCCGCCTCGCGATGGAAGCCGTGGATCAGGGGCTCGAGATGAGCCTCGATGAAGGGCTGCTGCTCGAGGCGAATCACTTTGGATTGCTCGCCGCGACCCAGGACATGAAGGAAGGGACAACCGCATTCTTGGAAAAACGCTCGGCCAAATTTCTGGGACGCTAATCCTGCTGCTCGGGGCCAGCGCCGCGTGCGTCACTGAACGGGACCGGCCCGGGCCGCCGCAAGTGTCTTTCACAATCGATGACACGACTGTCGTCTCGAGCCGCACCGATACGGTTTCCGGCAGCGTCCACGTCGTCGATCCCGCCGGCATCGACTCGGTATGGGTGACCGTGGGATCCGAGCAGCAGGTCCACGACGGCGGCTTCTCCCGGGGATTCACCGCGACGTATCGCTTCATCACCCCCTCAGGGCAGCAGGCGGGGACCCACATCCCCATGGTGTTTCGGGCGCGTGATGTCGCCGCTTTCGAGACCCAAAAGGACACCTACGTCGTGGTCGTACCGTAACTTCCGCGACACCCTTAACTGTTGACAGGACAATAACTTCCGGCTATTTTTGAGGCTGTGACCGACCGCTCGGAACGCCCCAAACAGAGCCGTCCCGTCGCTGTTTCGGAGGCCCTCGCGGGGTACCTGAAACGGGCCGGTTTGGCGCGTCGCGTGGGCCAGGCGCAGATGATTCCCGATTGGCCCCGCCTGGTAGGTCCGCAGATCGCCGCCGTCGCCACCCCCGAAAGCATCACGCCCGATGGCGTGTTGTTCGTGCGCGTGGCGACCAGCTCGTGGATGAACGAGCTCCAGCTCATGACCCCCGACATCATTGCCCGCGTCAACGCGGGACGTGGTGCGGGCCGGATCACCTCAATACGCTGGCTTCTTTCACGCTAGGAATTTGATGCCTAAGAAGAAACCCGCCGCACCGAAAAAGGAAAAAGGCAACGGCGACTATCAGGCCGATTCCATCCAAGTCTTGAAGGGTTTGGAGGCGGTCCGCCGCCGGCCGGCGATGTACATCGGCTCGGTGTCCGCTCGCGGTTTGCACCATCTCGTCTATGAAGTCGTGGACAACTCGGTGGACGAAGCGCTCGCAGGCTTCGCGACCGACATCTCCGTCACGATCCATCCCGACAACGCCATCACTGTCGTCGACAACGGCCGCGGCATTCCCGTCGACATTCACAAGACGGAGAAGAAGCCCGGGGTCGAGGTCGCGCTCACGATGCTCCATGCCGGCGGCAAGTTCGACAAGAGCAGCTACAAAGTGTCGGGCGGTCTGCACGGCGTCGGCGTCTCGGTAGTCAACGCGCTTTCCGAGAAGCTCGAGGTGTGGGTGGACCGCGACGGCAAACGGCACCACATGTCGTTCGAGCGCGGTGAGACCAAGAAGAAGCTCGAAGTCGTCGGCAAGGCGAAGGGCACCGGCACGACGGTCTGGTTCAAGCCCGATGAAAAGATCTTCACTGAGACGCGCTTCGACTACGCGACGATTGCGAATCGCCTGCGCGAGCTCGCCTTCCTGAACAAGGCGCTCACGATCGTTCTGAAGGACGAACGCAAGGGAAGCACGAAGGAAGAGACCTTCTACTATAAGGGTGGCCTGTCCGAGTTCGTAAAGTGGATCATCGGCAACCGCCGCCCCCTGCATCCCAAACCGATCACGTTCGAGGCGACGCGCGAAGACGTCGAGGTCGAGGGCGCGGTCCAGTACGACGACCAGTACAGCGAAAACACGTTCACCTTCGTGAACAACATCAACACGCACGAAGGCGGCACGCATCTCACCGGCTTCAAGTCGGCGCTGACCCGCACCATCAACGAATGGGCGAAGCAGGACGGCGCTCTCAAGAAGGAAGAGTTCACACTCTCGGGCGACGACGTCCGCGAGGGACTCAACTGCGTCCTCAGCGTCAAGGTCAAGCAGCCGCAGTTCGAGGGTCAGACCAAGACCAAGCTGGGGAACTCCGAAGTCGAAGGCATCGTCAAGACCGTCGTCAACGAGGCGCTGGGCGCATTTTTCGACAAGAACCCGAGCGTCGCGCGCTCGATCATCGCGAAAGCCGTCAGCGCGGCACGCGCCCGCGAGGCGGCCCGCAAGGCGCGCGAGCTGGTGCGTAAAAAGAGCGGGCTCGATGCCGGGATTCTCCCCGGCAAGCTCGCCGACTGCTCGCTCACCGATCCCAGGCTGTGCGAGATCTATCTGGTCGAGGGTGATTCGGCCGGCGGCTCAGCCAAGATGGGCCGCGACCGCAGCTACCAGGCGATCCTGCCGCTGCGCGGCAAGATCCTCAACGTCCAGAAAGCGCGGATCGACAAGATTCTCTCGAACGAAGAGATCCGCACGATGATCACGGCGATCGGGACGGGCGTGGGCGAAGACTTCAAGGTCGACGAAGCGCGCTACCACAAGATCATCATCATGACCGACGCCGACGTGGACGGCGCGCACATCCGCACGCTGCTGCTCACCTTCTTCTATAAGGAGATGAAGCAGCTGATCGACGCCGGCTACATCTACATCGCGCAGCCGCCGCTGTTCCGCGTGTCGAAGGGCAAGGAGGAGTTCTACGCCTACGACGAGAAGGAGCGCGACACGTACGTGAAGCGCCTGACCAACGGCGCGGAGAGCAAGTCGACGGTTAGCGTCAGCCGCTACAAGGGGCTCGGCGAAATGAACCCCGACCAGCTGCGCGACACCACGATGGACCCCGCCAAGCGCACACTGCTCAAGGTGACGATGGAGGATGCGCTCGAGGCGTCGCAGCTGTTCGAGACATTGATGGGCGACGAGGTCGAGCCGCGCCGCAAGTTCATCGAGGAAAACGCGAAGTTCGTGAAAAACCTAGACGTCTAGACGTTTAGACGTCTAGGTCTTCCCCAGGACCTCGACTCCCGCTCGGGTCACGCGATGTGACACGAGCGGGAGTGGCTTGTGCGTGAGCTTGTCGCCGATGACGATGGCCTGGGCCAGCGCATCGAAACCGGTGCGGATCCCGTCGGCATCCTTCGCGAAGACCGACGCGATTGGCTCTCCTTCGAGTACCTTGTCGCCGGGCTTGGCCGTGATCACGAATCCCACGGTGGGATCGATCGTGTCCTCGACGGTCCGGCGGCCGCCGCCGAGGGCGATAATGGCCCGGCCGATCGTGCGCGGCTCGACGCGCTGCACGACTCCCGTGCGGGGGGCGGCGTAGACCTCGACCGCGAGCGCCTGCGGTAACACTGACGGGTCCTCGACAGCCTTGGGGTTGCCACCCTGCGCCTCGATGATCTGCTCGAACTTCTCGGCCGCCAGCCCGGACTCGATCGCGGTCTCGAGCTTCTTGCGCGCCTTCTTCGTGTTCTTCTCGATGCCGCCCTGGATCAACATCTCGACGCCCAACGCGTAGGTGACCTCGAGCAGGTCGGGCGGCCCCTCGCCCCGCAGCGCGAGAATCGCCTCTTCGGTCTCCAGCACGTTGCCGCACGCCCGGCCCAGCGGCCGGTCCATCGCCGTGATGAGCGCGACCGTGGGGCAGCCGCGATCTTCGCCGAGCGCGATCATGGTTTTCGCGAGCTCGAGGCCGCGCTCCACCTCCGGCAGGAAGGCGCCGCTGCCGTTTTTCACGTCGAGCACGAGCCCGTCCAGCCCTTCGGCGAGCTTCTTCGACATGATGCTCGCCGAGATCAACGGAATCGACTCGACGGTCGCGGTGACGTCGCGCAGCGCGTAGAGCTTGCGATCGGCGGGCGCGATTTCCGCCGTCTGGCCGATCAGGACGCAGCCGAGTCTTTGCACCTGCGCCTTGGCTTCGGCGAGTGACAGGTTGGTGCGAAATCCCGGAATCGCTTCGAGCTTGTCGAGCGTTCCGCCGGTATGCCCCAGACCGCGACCCGACATCATCGGCACGGCGATGCCGCAGGCCGCCACGAGCGGGCCGAGCACGAGGGAGACCTTGTCGCCCACACCACCGGTCGAGTGCTTGTCGATGCGCGGCACCTTGAAGCCGTCGAACGACAGACGATCACCCGAGGCGAGCATGGCATCGGTGAGCGCGGCAAGCTCCTGGCGCTCGAGGCCGCGCATGAAGACCGCCATCAACAGTGCGGCGATCTGGTAATCCGGGATGCGGCCCGCGGTATACTCCGCGACGAGTGCCGACCATTCTTCCGGAGTCAGCACTCCGCCGTCGCGCTTGCGCTCGATCAAGGGCACCACGATCATTTGTCTCATGCGCCTTTCCCTGTGCCTGCTCGCGTCGCTCGTCGCGACGAATCTCGCCGCCCAAACAGTAGCCCACCACATCGCCGCGGGCGACAGCGCCGGCCTGATGCATCCCGAGGTTCAGCTGCGGCACTACCAAGCGGCCCTGGCCGGCGACTCGATGTCCTATGCGGCGAACTGGAAGGCGGCGCGGGCGATCGCCGACGTCGCCAAACAAATACAGGGCAATGCGGATTCCCTCAAGCACCGCCGGGATAGCCTGTATTCCGTGGGCCGAGGCTATGCCGAGCGCGCGATTCGCGCCGACTCCACGCGGCCCGATGGACACTACGCGCTCGCGATGGTGTTGGGCCGGCTGTCACGCACCAAGGGCAGCAAGGAGCGCGTGCGGTACGCGAAGATCATCTTCGACGAAGCGACGCGCGCGGTCCAGATCGATTCCAACTACGATCTCGCGCACCACGTCCTCGGCGCCTGGCACGCCGAGGTGAAGCGGCTGTCCGGGATTCAGCGCTTTTTCGCCAAGGCGTTGTTCGGCGGCGGGTTCATGGACAAAGCCAACTGGGACGACGCGGTGCGGCACCTGGAGCGCGCCGTCGCCATCGCCCCGGATCACATCTATCACCGACTCGAATTGGCCGAGGTCTACACCGATCTCGGGAAGTATTCGAAGGCCCGCGAACAGTGTAAGGTGATCGCGACGTTGCGTGAAGTCGACGTGATGGACGCGCAGTACAAGAAGGACGCGGCCGACCTGCTGGACGACATCAAAAACGAGAAGGACGAGACTTAGGGGCGCAGCATGCTGCGCCCCTACCGACGTGACATCAGCTTCTCGATCGCGTCGGTCGTGCGCGGCGCGCCATCCGACAGCCATTCCCCGCCCTTCGCGGTCACGAGCACGTCGTCCTCGATCCGCACGCCGAGCTTTTCCGCCTGCAGATAGATCCCCGGCTCGAGCGTGACCACCATCCCCGGCTCGAGCGGCCGACTGAATCCGACATCGTGCACGTCCATGCCGATCGGGTGCCCGAGGCCGTGGTTGAAGAATTCCCGATCGTCGCACGTCCGCTCGCCGCACAGCGTGCCGGAGTGCGCGCGCATGTACGCGCGCGCGACGCCATCGAGCTCGCGCATCGTGATCCCCGGGCGAATGGAGTCAAAGGCCGCCCGTTGCGCGCCGAGCACGAGGTCGTAGATCGCCTTCTGCCGCGGCGTAAATCTCCCGTTCACCGGGAAGGTGCGCGTGACGTCGGCGGTGTACTGGCCCCACTCGGCGGCGGCATCGATCACCACGAGGTCGCCGTTCTCCGTGCGCCGGCGATTCACGTCGTAGTGCAGCGTCGTGGAGTTGGGCCCGCTGCCGACGATGGACGGATATCCCAGGCGGTCGGCGCCATTGCGGCGAAATCCATCTTCCAGCGCCGCCTCGAGCTCGTACTCGTACATGCCCGGACGGGCGACGCGCATCGCGGCGATGTGCCCCGCGACGCTGATGTTCACGGCGCGCCGCAAGCGCGCTATTTCATCGGCGTCCTTCACGACGCGCATCGAGTCCACGATCGGCAGCAGGTTGCGCACATCCGCGCCCGAGAACGCCAGGTCGGAGATGCGGCGCTCCTCACGCGTCGCCGGCCCGAGGGGCACGTAGACGGGACCACCGCGGGCGCCCGCGAAGCGGATGCGGAGCAGCCGGCTATCCAGCGAGTCGAGCGGCAAGACGGTCGTGATCCCCGAAAGCCGCACCCCGACGCTGTCGGGCCCGAGCCGCAAACCGGTCCAGCGCTCCTGCGAGGGGGTGCGCGGCGGCAGGAACAGCACGGTCTCGAGCGAGTCGGGACCGCGTGCGGTCAGCAGGAGCCACGCGTCCTGCGTCTCGAGCTCGGTGAGGTAGTAGAACGTGTTGTCCTGCCGAAAATCGTTGTCCTGCACGTAGTCCTGTTCGATGTTGCGCTCGTGCGCCGCGGGAATCAGTGCCGCACCGCGTCCGATGCGCTGCAACAACGCTCTCCGCCGGGCGGCGGTCGCCGCGATGTCGACCGGCCGTCCCATGCCGGGCAACTCCGGGACGACGTCGTAGGCGCCGATGGGAGGGGGCGATGTGGCACCCGCGGACTGCGCTGACAGAGAGGCGAGCGGGATCGCGACGAACACGGCAAGCGATGGAAGTGTGCGCATCAGGCGTAATCTACATGTGCTTGACGTGACTCGCGTCTCTGAGCGAAACTATGGCACTCATGACAATCAACTCGGCTCTGACACACGCGGAAGCGGAACGGCTTGCCGCGCGGATCGCCGAGCTGGAACATGAGCGCAAGCATCTCCTCGCCGTCATCGAGATCCTGAAGGAAGCCTCCAGTTCCTTACACTTTATTGACATTCTGCAATCCATCGCCCGCAAGCTGGGCGAGTCGTTCGGGCTCGATCGCTGCTCCATCTTCCTCGGCGAAAAAGGCGGCAGGCAGGTACGCCTCGTGGCGTCGTACGAAGACCCCACGATCCGCAACTACGTCGTCGATCTCGATCGCTACCCCGAGCTAAAGCGCGCCATGCAAAGCGGCGAGACGGTCTTCATCCCCGACGCCGCGAACGATCCCTCGCTGCGGCATGTGAAGGGCGAGTTGATCAATCGCCGCGTGAAGTCGATCACGGTCGTGCCGATCACGTGGCGGACGGTCGCGATCGGCGCGATTTTCCTGCGCACCTACCGCGACGGGCCCACCTTCTCCGACGCGGATGTGCGTTTCGTGCAGGTCGTCGCCGCCCTCACCGCGCAAAGCCTGCGCAACGCCCATCGCTACGAGCGGCTCGAGCAGCGGACGCACGAGACCGGCGAGCAGCTGCGCCGCATGGAGCTTGAGCGCGTCGCCCTGCTCGTGTTCCTGCGCCGGCTGCTCGATACGTTCGGTCAGCGCGAAGGCGCGTGGGGTGAAGGGCTGCTCCCCAAAGCCAGCGCGGAGGAGCTCGACCGGCTCGTCAACGTGGCCATGGCCGTCATCCAGGAAGAAGCCAAAGGCAGGTGAAGCCGGCGGCACGCGCCGCAGAGCTGCGGCGGATTCTGGAACGGGCGAATCACGCATACTACATCCTCGACAAACCGGAGATGTCGGACGCGGAATACGACCGGCTGTTCCGCGAGCTCCAGGCGCTCGAGGAGAAGCACCCCGAGCTGCGTACATCCGACTCCCCCACGCTGCGGGTGGGCGGCGAGCCGGCGACAGCGTTCCATAAACACCGCCACCTCGTCCCGATGCTCTCTCTGGCCAACGCCTTCACCGAGGCAGAGCTCCAGGAATGGGAGGAGCGCAACGCGCGCCTTGTGCCGGAAGTGAAAACCGCGGGCTACACGCTGGAGGTCAAGATCGACGGCGCCGCCGTGAGCCTGACCTATGAGAACGGCGTCCTCGTGGCAGGCGTGACGCGCGGCAACGGCGTTGAAGGCGAAGACGTTACGGCGAATCTGCGCACCGTGCTGGACCTGCCCCTGCGGCTGCGCGGCAAAACCTGGCCCAAGAAGATGGAAGTGCGCGGCGAGGTCTACTTACCGAAGAGCCAGTTCGCGGAGACCAATAAGCAGCGCGAGAAAGCGGGCGAGCCGCCGTACTCCAATCCGCGCAATGCCGCGGCCGGCGCGCTGCGGCAGCTCGATCCCAAAAAGACGCGCGCCCGCGGGCTGCGCGTTTTCACCTTCCAAGTCGAGGCGCCCGGGCTGAAGCTCGGGATCGATTCGCAGCACGAGCTGCTGGAAGCATTGCGCGAATGGGGGCTCCCGGTCGAGCCGCATCACACCGGCGCGAAGGACCTCGAGGAAGCGCACGCAGCGATCAAGAAACTCGAGGCGCTCCTCCCCACGCTCGACTATGGCGCGGACGGCGTGGCTGTCAAAGTCGACAAGCGCTCCCTCTATGCCGAGCTTGGCACGGTTGGCAATCGGGAGCCGCGCTGGTCGATCGCGCGCAAATTCGCGCCCGAGGTCCAGATCACGAAACTGCTCGAGATTCGCCTCAACGTGGGACGTACGGGAGCCCTGAACCCGTATGCGGTGCTCGAGCCGGTCGAGATTGGCGGCGTAACGGTATCCAACGCCACGCTGCACAACGCCGAGCTGATCAGCGCGAAGGACATTCGCGAGGGGGATTGGGTCGAGGTCACGCGCGCGGGCGAGGTCATCCCGCAGATCCTCGGCCCCGTGAAAGATCGACGCACCGGCGCGGAGAAGCCGTACAAGATGCCGGAGCGCTGCCCCAGCTGTCACTCGCAGGTCGAGCACCCGCACGAAGAAGTGATGACGTACTGCCCCAACATTTCGTGCCCGTCCCGCATCCTCGAATCGATCGTCCATTTCGCGAGCCGCAGCGCGATGGACATCCGCGGGCTCGGCTACGAACGTGTGCGCGCGCTACTCGACGCCAAGCTGATCGACGACGTCGCCGACCTCTACGAGCTGACCCCGATGGAGCTTCTCGCACTCGAGGGCTTCGCCGAGAAGTCGGCGCAGCAGCTGGTGGACGCCATCGCCGCCTCCAAGGAACAGCCGCTCTCGGCGCTGCTGTTTGGGCTCGGGATCCGGCACGTCGGCGCCCAGGGCGCGAAGCTGCTGGCCCGGCACTTTGGGACCATGAAAGCGCTCGCCCAGGCGTCGGCCGAGGAAGTCGGCGAGGTCCGCGGGATCGGGCCGGCGATCGCCGACGCCGTCGCGGGATTCTTCGCCGAGCCGCGCAACCGCAAGCTCATCGAACGTCTGGAAAGACTCAGCCTGACGCTCAAGGAGACGGCGACGGCCTCCGGGCCACGCCCGCTGGCCGACCAGACGTACGTCGTCACCGGGACGCTGCCGACGCTCTCCCGGCAGCAGGCCCGCGACCTGATCGAGGCCGCCGGGGGGCATGTCGCCGACAGTCTCTCGAAGAAAACGACCGCGCTGGTCGTCGGCGCGGACCCAGGATCGAAGCTCGACAGGGCGAAAGCGCTCGGCGTCGAGCAAATCGACGAGGCCGAACTCTTGCGCCGCGCGAACCGCAAACCCTAAGTTGGCGCGCATATGAGCCCCTCCGATCTAGCCATCGGGCGCGGCACGCTGCGCCAACTTCATGCCAGTCTCGCCAGCCATGCGCCGGAACAGGCGATCGCCGTTCTCCAAGAAGCCGGCTACGCCGCCGGCGAAGCGATCTATCTCGCCTTCGCGGACTGGTTGAAAGAGCGGGCGGGCGTGGACAGCCCGGCGAATCTCGACGCGGACCTGCTGACCGACATGCTCTCGGAATTCTTCGCGAGCGGCGGCTGGGGCACCGTCACCATGACCCCGGTCGGCACGGGAGCGCTCGCACTCGATTCGAGCGACTGGGCGGAAGCGGACCCCGGCACCGCGCAGGCCCCGATGTGCTTCTTCTCGGCGGGAATGCTGGCCGACTTTCTGGGACGGATCTCCGCCGACACGGTCGCCGTGATGGAAGTGGAATGCCGCAGCAAGGGGGACGCGCGGTGTCGGTTCTTGTCGGCACCGCCGGAATTATTGGAGAAGGTCTACAACGAGATGGCCGCGGGGCGCTCGTACGAAGAGGCTCTGAGCCCGCAATAACAGGTGCCTGGTGTCAGGTGCCAGGGATCATCAGACCTGACACCAGACCCCTGACACCTATCGTCGACGAGCGACGCTCACCCCATCGAGCAGCAGTGACGGCGACCACCGCGCGCCGAGCCACCGCCCGTCGCGTCCGAATTCCCCGATCCGCTTGAGCAGGTCATAGGCGTTGCCCGCCACCGCGGCGTCTTTGACGCGCCCCGTGATCTCGCCGCGTTGCACGCGATAGGCGAGTCCCACGGGATGGCTGAAGGCGCCGCTGATCACGTTCCCCTGCCCCACGCCGATCAAATCGTCGACGATCAAACCATCGGCGATGTTCCCGATCAGACCGCCACCGAGATCCGTGGTCGGTGCGGGCACGCCATCGGCCATGCGAAACAGAATGTTCGTGTACCCGATGTGCGGCTTCCCGAACACGCCCCGTCGTCCGTTTCCGGTGCTCTGGGTCTTGGCGCGGGCGGCGGTCTCCAGGTCGTAGACGAAACGTCCCACGGTGCCGCGCTCCACGAGGGCGGTACTCCGCGAGGGGACACATTCGTCGTCGACCGGCCGGGACGCGGGGCGCCCTGGCGTCAGCGGGTCGTCTATGATGGACAGCCGCTCGTCGAACAGTGTCTCCCCGACCTTGCCCGCCAACGGCGAGCTGCCCTGGAGCACGGTCTTGCCTGACAGCGCCTGCTCGAGCGGCAGGATCACGGCCGCCAGACCGGCGGGGGTGAATACGACGGGCAGCGCGCCCTCCGGCGGTGTGACGACCTTGAGAGCCGCAGCGAGTCGTGTTTCGACCGAGCGAACCAACGCCTCGAGATCGGCAGCGGTGGGCAGGTCGGCGCCGACATACTGATCGTAGATCATCAGGACGTCATCGCCGGCGATGCGCGTGAGATCGGCGGTCACGGCGATGCCGGTGGTGCGGTACGCGCCGCGCGCGCCCGCGGTATTCCCCACCGCCGTGTCGGCCACTTCGCGCTGCACGGAGACGTTGATCTGACAGTCGGGCCGCGCCAGCCGCTCGACGAGCAACCGGCCCATGCGGATCAGCTCGGCGAGCGACGCATTGGCGGTCCGGTCGAAGAATGTGGGAATCGGCGGTAGGGACTGGGGGCTCGCGTTTGGAAACGCAAGCTCTACCGCCTCTCCGAGTTCCGCGGACGCGCGCGCGCGTGCGACGAGCTCTTTGGGATCCGGTTTCGGCGCGGTCGTGCCCGCGACCCCCATCCGGCCTTTCGCCAGCACGCGCAGGTTGACTCCGGCTTCTTCGGAGATGCCCGCCGCCTTGAGTCGTCCGGACTCGAACGCGACGGCGGTTTGCTCTTCGCGGCGCCACAGGGCGTCGGCGTTATCGACCGCGCCGCGCGCGCTGTCGAGCAGGCGATCGATCATACGTCACCACCGATCAGCGCTTCTTCGATGCGCACATGCGGCGCCCCTTCCGTCACCGGGAGCGGGAACTGACCGCCTTTCCCGCAGCCGCCGCCCATCTGATTCCACGTGAAGTCGCCGGCAATATGATCGATGCGGTCCAGCGTCTGAAACAGATTGCCCGCCAGCACGACATCCTTGACCAGCTCCGCGACCTTGCCGTCGCGGATCATGTAGCCCCAGCCCGCAGTGAACGAGAAATTTTCGAGCATCGTCTGGCCGCCGAACGCGCCGCAGGCGTACACGCCCAGCTTGATGTCCCGGATGAGATCGTTGAAGCCCACGCCCTTCGTGCCGGGGGCGATGTAGGTGTTCGTCATCCGCACGATGGGCGGGTGGCGGAACGAGATCGCGCGGGCGTTGCCAGTCGGTCGCTCTCCCAGCTTCGCCGCCGTTTCGCGCGAGTGCAGGCGACCGACCAGGATTCCTTCCTTGATCAGGGGAGTGTCCTGCGTGGGCGTCCCTTCGTCGTCGTACGGCAGCGTTCCGCGCAGGCCCTTCGCCGCGCCGTTGTCACCCACGTTCAACACCGGTTTGCCGAACCGCCGGCCCAGCGTCATCATCTCCCGCGCCTGCGGGTTCTCGTAGACGAAATCGGCCTCGGAGAGGTGGCCGAACGCCTCGTGGATGAAAACGCCGGCCAGCTCGTTGTCGAGGATGACGGGATACGCCCCGCCGCGCACGCGCGGGGCATCGAGCAAGTCGACGGCACGCTGCGCGACGACGCGAAACTGGGGCTCGAAGTCCTGCACGCTGTTCCACCCTTTGCGCAGGCCGATCGACTCGAGCCCCTTCTCGATGGTGCCGTCGCGCCGGCCGATCGCCGTGCCCGAGACGACGACCTCGGGGCGCAGCTGGTACAGCGACGCGCCCTCGGAGTTCACGTACCAGACTTCGGAGACTTCATCCCGATAGCTCGACTGCGTGTCGACGATCTTGTCCGAGACGGCGAGCATCGCGCCATTGTAGCGATCGAGCAGCTTCTTCTTCTCCGCCAGCGCCACGCCGCGGACGTCGCCGTCGAGATCGAGCACTGCGTCGCCGGTGTGTGCCGGCACGTCCGCCAGCCGGATCGGCTCGTCCAGGCGCACGGCGCGGGACAGCTCGTTGGCCCGCGTGACCATCTTGGGCAGCTCGTCCAGCGACGTGAACGACGCGATGCCCCAGCCGCAGCCCGTGTTGAGGACGCGGACGAACCCGCCCTGATCCTCACTCACCGTCGCGGTTTCGAGACGCCGGCCGCGAAAGGCGACGGCGGAGCTCCAGGTGCGTTCGACGCGAATCTCGGTGTAATCGGCGCGGGACTGCTTGAGGCTCTGGGCTAAACGATCTTTCAACTGGGCTCTTTCAGTTTGGCGCGGTAATCGGGACGGACGACGATCTCCCCATTGACGATTACTTCGAGGTCCCAGGGCAGGATGATGAAGTTTTCGTTTTCGAGCGCGTAGAAATCGGGCTTGTACGTCCCCGTCTTGAACGACACGGCGGTCTTCACCGCTGCGGGCTTCAGATCGCGGAGGGCGGCGAGGGCCAGCTTCATGGTGTTGCCGGACTCGCAGGTTTCGTCCACCAGCAGGACGCGCTTGCCGGTGACAAGGCGCGGCGGCCCGGCGATGACCGAGCCTTCCCGCGTGATGGCGATCGACGCGAAGTCGCGTTGCAGGATGCTCGCGACCACGGCACCCGGGATCACTCCCGCTTTCGCGATCCCGATGACGACCTCGGGGTCGTACTCGCGAAAGACCTTCAGGGCCAGCACCCTGCACAGCTCACCGAAAAACGCCCAGTCGACCTGCAGGACGCCCCGAGGGGTCTTGCTACGGGGCTGGGGACGCATGCCGGCGGAGGGAGCCATGGTGGGGGATTCTACATTGCCAGTGTCAGCAACCGCAAGCTATTTTCGCCCCATGGGTTTCTGGCGCCGCTTGTTCGGGGGGAGTTCGTCGAGCGACGATCTCAAGCCCCAACGTCTCGATTACCTCAACGAGGCGTTAGCCCTCGAGCGCCAGGGGGATTATGACGCGGCGCTGACGTCGTACCGGTTGGCGCTGCGCGATCTCCCCAATGACGCGCGCATTCTCCAGAACATGGCGATTGCGTTCACCAAAACGCGCCGCTATGACGAAGCGATCCGCCATTACCGGCGCGCGCTCGAGCTCGACAGCTCGCTCGCCGGCGCGCACTACGGCCTGGCGTTTCTCCTGCTGCAACGCGGCGATCCCGACGGAGCGGCGCAACACTTGAAGACCTTCCTCGCGCACCCGCCCCGCGGACCAGACGCCCAGAAGTGGGTCGAACACGCGAACCAGGCCCTCCAGGACCTGCGCGCCGCGCCCACACGTGCCACCGAGGAAAGGACGGGGAGTTCCTGATTCGGACGTTGGTCGTGGTGACGCTGGCCGTCGTGCTCGCCTGCAAAATCAATACTGATGTGAATCAGCCGGTGGCGATCGAGATTCGCCTGCCGGACAGCGGCCGCGTCGAGCTGACCGACACGTTTCGCCCCACTGCCCGCGCCTTGAACGGGATCGGCGACTCGGTCCAGGCGGCGTTCGTGTGGGCGTCGCTCGACACGGCTATCCTTGCCGTGCTCGACAGCGCGACCGGAGTCTCACTCAGCAAAACCCTGGGAACCGCGCGGCTGCAGGCGCGCACCGGGAACCTCATCTCCAATCCCCAATCCGTGACCGTGCTGCCTTACATCGACTCGATACGCGTGTCGGGGGCAGCCCGGGATACCGTGTTCGTCACCACAGCGGCCGATTCTCTTTCCGATTCGCTCGTGGTCCAGGCCTACGGCGGGGGCGGCGCCATTCCCGCCAATCGGCGCGTGGTCTTCACGCCAACCACCTTTCCCGCCAGCGCTCCGGCGGTCACATTATTGCCGAACGACACGGTCTTCACGAACCCGAGTAGCGGAGTGGCGGCCGTGCAAGTGCGGCTCCGGAGTGGTACCGTTCCGGATTCGGTGGTCGTCACGGTCATCATGCTGCATCTGGACAGCACCGCCGTGTCGGGCAGTCCCCTGACCTTCGTCGTGGAGTTTCGTCCATGAACCGCGGCACGCTCACCCAGCTGTTCTTTACCACGGTAGATCGGCACGCCGGCCTCCCTGCGGCATTCCGATCGAAAGTGGGCGGCGCCTGGGTCTCGGTCTCCCATCGCGAAGCGCTCGAGCGCGTTCAGGCGATCTCCCTCGGCCTGCGCGAATTAGGGATCAAGCCGGGCGACAGAGTCGCGATCGTCTCGGAGAATCGCCCGGAATGGGCGCTGAGCGACTACGCCTGCCTGACCTCGCGCACGACGGATGTTCCGATTTATCCGACCCTCACCGCGAAGCAGACCGAATACATCCTGCGCGACTCCGAGTCCGTCGCGGCGTTCGTCTCGACAGCCGCGCAGCTGGACAAGGTCCTCGAGGCGAAAGGCAATCTGTCCGGCCTCAGGCAGGTGATCGTATTCGACGCTACCGCGGTGTCCCAGCGGCGGGGCGAAGGCATCGTGTCCCTCGAGGCTGTGGAAGCCAAGGGCCGCGCAGCCGCGTCGAAGCACCCCAAGTGGAGAGAGGAAGCGCTGCAGGCGCAGCCCGATGACCTGGCGACGCTCATCTACACGTCAGGCACGACCGGTGACCCGAAGGGCGTGATGCTGTCGCACTACAACATCTGGTCCAACGTGCAGGCGGTGCTGCAGATGATCCCGATCGGCGGCGGCGACGAGTGCCTGTCGATGCTGCCGTTGTCGCACAGCTACGAGCGGATGGTGGATTACACGCTGTTCCAGGCGGGTGTGATCATCAACTACGCGGAATCATTCGACACAGTCGCCGCAAACCTTGGAGAAGTGAAGCCCACGGTCGTATTGTCCGTGCCGCGGCTCTACGAGAAGGTGTACGCGCGGGTGCTCGAGAACGCGCTGTCGGGCAGCGCCATCAAGCGCAATATTTTTTTCTGGGCGAAGCGCGCCGGCGAGCAATGGGCAACACTGTCCCTCGCTGGGCTACCGATTCCTGGTGGTTTGGCGATCAAGAAGAAGATCGCCGACCGCTTGGTGTTTTCGAAGCTGCGGGCGCGTACCGGCGGCCGGATTCGCTTCTTTGTCTCAGGCGCTGCGCCGCTCTCCGCCGAAATCGCCAAGTTCTTCTACTCGGCGGGACTCCCGGTGATCGAGGGGTACGGACTGACGGAAACGTCGCCCGTGCTGACCCTCAACCTGCTCGACCGAATCAAGATCGGCACGGTCGGCAAGGCGATCCCCGGCGTCGAGCTCAAGATCGCTCAAGATGGCGAGATCCTGGCGCGTGGCCCGAACATCATGAAGGGCTATTACAAGCTGCCGGAGGCCACGCGCGAGACGATCAACCCCGAGGGTTGGCTCCTTACCGGCGACATCGGCGAGCTCGACTCGGACGGGTATCTGAAGATCACCGATCGCAAGAAGGAGCTGCTCAAGACGGCGGGCGGCAAATACATCGCGCCCCAGCCGATCGAGATGGCGGTCAAGCGCAACAAGTTTGTCGCGAACGCCATGATGTACGGCGACCGCCGCAAGTTCCCGATCATTCTGATCGTCCCGAACTTCGACAACCTCGAGCGCTGGGCACAGGAGCGGAGCCTCTCCTACGGCACGCGCGCCGAGCTGATGGGGTTGCCGGACGTCAAGGCGAAGGTCGAGCGCGAAGTGATGAGCATGCTGTCCCATCTCGCCAAGTTCGAGACACCGAAGAAAGTCTTGCTGCTGGAAAAGGATTTCACGATCGAGTCGGGAGAGTTGACGCCCACGCTCAAGGTGAAGCGTCGCGTGGTGGAGCAGCACTACAAGGATCTGATCGACGCGGCGTATGCGTCAGGCGACGCGATCGCCGCGTCGATCGAGTCAACAACCTAGGGGCGCAGCATGCTGCGCCCCTACAACACTGCTCACCGCTTCTCCCCCACCCAGAGTCCGTGTTCCGCCACCAGTTTGAGGAGCCCGATCGGTAGCTCGGGCTCTTCGTTTTCCACCACAAAGCGGCGGCCGCGAAGCAATACGCGGTGCGCCTCCACGAGCCAGGGGGACGTGGCGAGATCGGCGCCGACGACAACGCCGCGCGCGACTGCCGTGCGCAGCGGTACTTTCTCGTTGGCGTAGAGCAGCGAGAGAGTCGGCTGTTCGTCCATTTCGGACGGCGCGTTGATGCCCACGAAGTGAATCCCCGCCATCAGCGCGCCGAGGCGCTGGGCCTGCCGCACCGCCGCCCCGACGAGCACGACGTAGCCGCCCGGGCCTGACAACTCGAGCAACGCCTGCAGGCTCGTAGCCTCCGCCGACGGCAGCGGCGAGGGAGGCGCGTAGGCGGGCCGCGGGCCGGATGATTCCTTGGAGACACGCTCGCGACTGCGCCGGAAGTTCACGATCCCCCGCGAAATCGGATACTCCTTGTGACACACCGGGCAACCGATGATCCCGGAGCGCACCATGCGGTCTTTCACCTCACCGGTGGAGAGCACGAGCATCTCCTCGCGGTGGGGCTCCGGACAGCGCAGCATCTCCGTCAACTCAATGTGCATGAAGAGCCGTGCCTCAGCCTCTCGGCGAATACACAGTTGGCAATAGGCGAATCTCCGTGACGGCCACATGCTCCGGTTGCGTCACCGCGTACACGACCGCGGCCGCGACATCCTCGGCACGCATCATGTCCTTGCGCTTGGTGAACCCCGGCTTCGAGTCGGGATCGACCGGATCCCAGATGTCCGTATCGACCGGACCCGGCGAAATGAGCGTCGTGCGCACGCCACTTTTCGCCGTCTCCTGGCGAATCACTTCGTGCATGCCCCGCAATCCGAACTTGCTGGCGGCGTAGGCGGTCGACCCCGAGAACCCGATGTAGTCGGAGATCGACCCGATGGTGACCAGATGCCCGCTGCCCCGCGCGACCATTTTCGGGACGATGGCACGCGCGAAGAGAAATGCCGCCGTGAGATTAGTCGTGAGCGCGCTCGCGAAGTCGGCGGGTGTGGTCTCGGCGAGCAGCTTGATGAGAAAGATGCCGGCGTTGTTCACCAGCACGTCCGGCACGCCGAGCTGTTGCTCGACGCGGGCCAGGGCGCGCTCGACGTCGGCCGGTTTCGTGATGTCGCAGGCGATGTCGGTGCGACGCTCCGCCGCGGCGTCAGTCAGGCTGCGCGCCACCCGCACGACGTGCATTCCCCTGGCCCGCAGTGCGACAGCGACGGCCAGTCCGATCCCCCGCGACGCGCCCGTCACGAGCGCGATCTTCACAGGGAGAAGGTGCCGCCGTGTACGAGCCTCAGGAATTCATCGCGAGTCTTGCCGTCGTCCCGGAAGGCCCCGCGCAGTGAGCTGGTGACCGTTTTCGAGTTCTGCTTCTCGACGCCCCGCATCATCATGCACAGGTGATAGGCCTCGATCACTACGCCGACGCCGAGCGGCTTGAGCACGCGGCAGAGCGCCTCGGCGACCTGGTCGGTCAGCCGCTCCTGCACCTGGAGCCGCCGCGCGAATACCTCGACGACCCGCGGGATCTTCGACAGCCCCACGATCCGGCCGTTGGGGAGGTACGCCACGTGCGCCCTGCCGAAGAACGGCAGCATGTGGTGCTCGCACATCGAGTAGATCTCGATGTCGCGCACGCAGATCATGCTCTCGTGCGTCTCCTCGAACAGGGCATCGCCGATCACTTCGTCGACGTTCATGCCGTAGCCGCGCGTGAGCCATTTCAGCGACGCCTCGACGCGGGCCGGCGTCTGCCGCAGCCCCTCGCGTTTCGGATCCTCCCCCAGCTGCTCGAGCATCTCATGCACGAGCGTCTGAAACGGAATGCGCACGGCGGTGGGCTCCGTGTGCGATTCGTGGAAGCTGCGCAGGCTCGCGGACTTCATTTGATCTCGTGCCATGGTATCTTGGACCCCCGTGCGATTCCTAAAGCTACTCGCCTCGGCGACACAGGCGGGAGGCACCGCGCTCGCGGCGCTCTGGACGTTTCCGAGCATGCTCCTGGCGGCGTTTCTGGTCGCCTGGGGCGCAGAAGCGGCGCAATTCCTCATTTCCCAGGGCCTCGCGCTCGCGATCCTGGCCTGGGTCCAAACGCTCCCGGAATTCGCCGTCGAAGCCGTCATCGCGTGGGAGGCGGGCGGGAATCCCGGGCGCTCGCATCTCGCCATTGCGAATCTCACCGGCGCGATTCGCCTGCTGCTCGGCCTCGGCTGGCCGATGATCTACTTCGTGTTCGCCGTGTCAGGGCGCCGGCGCGGGGACACCAAGCTCGGGTGCATCGTGTTGCAGCCCGAACACGCGGTCGAAGTCATCGGGCTGATCCCGCCGCTCCTGTACTTCGTCGTGATCGTGTTGAAGCAAACGCTGAGCTGGATCGATGCCGTGGTGCTGCTGCTCCTCTACGTCGCTTATCTCCTCGTGCTCCTGCGCAATCCGCCACACAACGTCGAGGAGCTGGGCGACGCACCCCGCGTGTCGCAGTGGGCATACCGGCAGCGCGGTTGGCGCCAGAAGGCAGCGATCGGCGCGCTGTTCGCAGCGGGCGGATTTCTGCTCTACGTCACCGCGCGGCCGTTCCTGGAATCGATGCTGGCGGTGGCGGCCCTGCTCGGCGTCAGCCAGTTCGTGCTGGTCCAGTGGGTCGCGCCGTTCCTCTCGGAGTTCCCAGAAAAAGTGTCGGCGTTTCTCTGGGCCCGGCGCGTGACCCATGCCCCCATGGCGCTGATGAACATGGTGTCGAGCAACATCAACCAGTGGACCGTCCTCGCCGCGATGATTCCGCTGGTGTACGGGTATTCGCATTACCATCACACGGGGACGTGGGCAGATTTTCCGTTCGATGCGGCGCAGCGCCTGGAGATCATTCTGACGCTGCTGCAAACAGCGTTGGGCGTGGTGCTCCTCGCGAACATGGAGTTCGACTGGTTCGACGCGACCGCGCTGTTCGTGCTCTGGATCGTGCAGTTCCTGGCGCCCCACCTTCGCGAAGAAGTGTCCGTGGCGTATGCGCTGTGGATCGTGATCCTGCTCGTCGGGTTCGTGATCCGGGGACAGGCGCTGCTCGCCCCGAGGTATTTCTGGCAGGCGCTCACACAAAAACGATCGGCCGGGACCACATAACATGGACCGGCCGACCGATTACGACAGGAACGAGGAGGGTTATTGAAGCCCGAAAGTAATGATGGGTCCCTCACCACGAATTCTGTCTTCCCCACGGTGGGGGCATGACATGGGCCGCAGTATCCGGGTCCACAATCGAGCTTGTTGGCTCAATAGTTTGATCTCCCCGCCCCTGGGTACTAGAATACTTTCCGGACCCTAAAGGTCAATCGCCCTGAATCTCTCATTGCTCGCCGCTGTCGTGATGTTGATCGCGTGGTTCTTGCTGCTCTTCGTGGCGCAGGTGCCGAGCGGCACGATTCACCTGTTGTATGCGGCCGCGATCATCTTGATCGCGCGCCGCATCCTGGTCGGCGCGCCGCGGTTCGTGTCGTGACACTTGCCGCGCGCCGCTGGGACCCGGGGCTCGGGCCGCTGCAGGTGGCCACGCTGCGTCGCGCGCTCGAGCGCGAAGGCATGGTCACCGCGTGGTGGTCGGATCTCCCGGGCGCACGGATGACCGAGCACGCGCACGCGTTTCCCGAAACGCGCTGGGTCGTCGAGGGTTTTCTGCGGGTCACAGCCGGCGCGGAGGCGGTCGAGCTCGGGCCTGGAGACCGCCTCGACCTGCCGCCGAACCTGCCACATACGATCGAAGTGCTCGGGTTAGCGCAGGTCATCTACGTGTCGGGAATGCCGGGCGGAGCCTAAATCTCCCAATTCGAGAAGAGCACACCCTGGGCGGCATGCCGCTCGGGGTACCCTTCATACGTCATCCGCAGATCGGTCCAGCGGACCCGATACCCGCGCGCGACGAGCCGGCGAAACGCCTCGGCGTAGCGGCTCTGGCAGCGGATCGCGATCCGCCGGATGCCCGCCTTGGCGGCGGCCGCTTCGACCGCGCCGATGGCAGCGTCAAACGCCGCATCGCCGCGCGCCGCGAGCTTCAGCACCCGCACTTCGTCGCGCGTGCGGCTGTCCGCCAGCGGCGCCGAGTGCCACACCGCCATCGCGTCGAGCCCCGTATCCCCCTCGACCAACGACGTATCGCCCAGCCCTAGCTCGGCCGTCAGCATGATCTCACGCGCGAAATCGACGCCCGGAACCAAATCGTCGACCAGGCGGCGGGCCGCCGCCATGGTCGTCTCCTTGTCCTCGGCGGATCGCTTCGACAACAAGACCGGCGCCGGATGGCCGCGCGTCGCGATCTCGTTGGTCAGCGTGACGGTCAGGAATCCCGGCGTGAAGCCGAGCCGAGCGTAGAAGCCGATGTTTTCGGGCGTGCGCGGCATCGTCTCGAGGCCGAGCGTCGTGACGCCGCGGTCGATGAGCCAGTCGGCGGCCGTGCGGACGATCGTCTTGCCGACTCCCGTCCCCTGCCGGTCCGGGCGGACGGCCAGCGGTCCCATCCACCCTTCGGCGCCCGCCTGGTGCCCGACGTTGAACGCGGCCACGTCGCCGTGTTCGTCACGCCAGACCATCGCGCCGTCGCCGGCGTCGAGCAGCGCGTAGCGCCACACCAGCGGATTCAGCTGCGGCACGCGCACGCCGATCAACCCGTCGCGGCGATAGCGGTCGGTGAACGCCTCCGCAAAAACGCGGTTCAGCCCTTCGATGTCGTGCTCGGTGGCACGCTCGGGGCCGGTAACCCGGGTGTCAGGCAGCCACGCTCGCATCGGGCGGTCCCAGGGTAGCGGTATCATCGCGCACGACGCTCGTGCCGGTCGTGGCGTCGTATGCGACACGAATGATGCGGTCCAGGCCCTCCCGGACCTGCTCGATGTGGGTGATGAGAATGACCTGCGGGAAGCGGTCGCCCAGGCGGCGCAGCAACGCGAGGACGTGCTGGCGTCGCGACTCGTCGAGCGAGCCGAAGATCTCGTCCAGCACGAGCAGCGAGAGCGGCTGCCCCGCGCGCTCGGCGATCATCTGGGAAATGGCGAGCCGCAGCACGAGATTCGCAATGTCCTCTTCTCCGCCGGAGATCACCGGCTTGGGCACGCCTTCGTCGAGGACGACCACGCGGTAATCCTCATCGAGATCCACCTCATCGTAGCGCGCATCGGTGAGATCCGATAGGAACCCCGACGCCAGTGCGCTGATCTCAGGCCGCATGGCCGCGTTCAGCTCGGCGCGCAGATCGGAGAACGCGCGATCCAGCTCATTATGCAGCCGCTGCTCGATCTTCCGCTCGGCGATGGTGCGCTCGCGAGCAGCCCGCTCGCTGACGCGCCGTTCGATCTCGCGGACCGCCGTCTCGGCCGCGACCAGCTCGCCGCGCGTCTCGGCCACCGCCAGCTCGGCGGCCCGCAGGGCGTGCGCGGCGCGGTCGTGACGCTCGCGTGCCGCCTGAAACTTCGGCTCCGAGAACCCCTCTGCCTTCACGGCGTCCGCGAGCTGGCGGACGTGCTCCTCGCGTGCCGACAACCCCTTCTCGGCAATCTCTGCTTCGCCGACCAGCGCTTCAGCACGATCGGCACGCGCGGACAACGCCGCCGCCTGGAGGGCCACGGGCTCGAGTCGAGCCAGCTCCGTTCGCACGGCATTGTGGCGCTCGGCGTCGTAGCCCGTGTCCCGCGCGGCGACGCGGAGCTCGATTTCCTGAGTCCGCTTGGCGAGACCCGCGCGCTCTTTCTGCAGCCGCCCCCGTTCCCGAGTTTGCTCTCGCAGCGTGACCTCGCGCTCGCTCGCCTGCCGGGCCTCCTCGCGCAGCGCGTCGCGCGCGGCTTCCGCCTGCGTCACAGCCGCCGGGGTTGTCGCGAGCTGCTCGATGCGCTGCTTGAAGTACGTCCCGTCAGTCACGATCACTTCGAGCTGATTGTTCAGGACATCGAGCACCGCACGATGCTCGGCGCCGAGCGGTCGCAGGCAGGTGGGACACTGCCCCTCGGGGCCGAGGCGCTCGATCTTGTCGCGCTGATCCTTCACTTCTTCGTGCTGCTTCAGTAGCTCCGCGCGCCTGGTGTTCGCGTATTCCTTCTCTCGCACCCAGGCCGTCTGTTGCTCGCCGGCGACCTTGTCGGCGGCTTCCAGTCGCTTGGCGAGCGCGTGCGCCTCCTGGCTGGCGCGCTCCAATGCCGCCTCAGCCTCACCCAGCTCCGCCATACGCCGATCCAGCACGCTGAGATTGCGCGTCAGCTCGGTCAGCTTCGCCTGTTCCTCGCGCCGTGCCGCGTCTTCCCGGTGTAAACGCTCCAGCTCGGCGAGCTCCGCTTTCAGCTTCGAGATCGGGGCGACCTCGCCTTCGAGCTTGCGCAGCTCCTCGCGCGCGGCCAACGCTTCGGCCAACTCCTTGTCCAGCCGTTGAAATTCCTGGCGGGCGACCACCACGCCCTGCTCTGCCACGCGCAGGTCGCCGTGCAGCGACAGCGTCCGCTCGCGCCGCTCCACCCACTGCTGCCAGCGCGGCTCTTCCGCGGCGAGCGCCTGTTGCGTCTTGGTGCGTTCCGTAGTCGCCGCCGTCGCGGCCTTCCGAGCTTCCGCCAGCCGAGTCTCGGCAGTCTTGCGCTCTTTCTCGAGCTCGGCCTGTGGCGGCAGTCCGGTCTCGAGCCCGTCCACCTCGTGGCCGAGTGCGTTGCGCCGCTCGCGGATGCGTTCCTGTGCCAGGGTGAGCTGCTCGTGCCGCAGCACGCGCGACAAGAAGGCCGCACGCTCGGGGCGGGTCGCGTCCGCCAGCACCGCCAGCTCTTTCTGGCCGGTGAAGTAGGTGTTGAAGAACTCGTCGTGCGTCATGCCGAGCACGCGCTGCAAGCGTCCCGTGACTTCCTTCAGCGAGTTGGCGACCACGACGCCGTCCTGGTACAGCTCGGCATTATTGAGCCCGCGCTCCACGCGGTACGCGTGGCTGCCGAGTCCGAACTCGAGTTCCACACGCACCGGCGCGCGCGCTTTCGCTCGCAGGTTGCGGATCGAGTCCTTGTCGCCGCGCGCGGCGAGATTGCCGTAAATCGCCCAGGCGATCGCCTCGAGTAGCGACGTCTTGCCGGAGCCGTTCGGCCCGATGATGCCGGTGATCCCGTCGCCGAAGACGATCTCGGTGTCGGCATGCTGGCGAAAGTTCACAAGCCGCAGCCGATGCAGCTTCATCCGGTTCCGCCGCCCGTTTCGCTGTCCGCGCGAGCCGCCGTCTCGAGGTATTCGACGCCGAGTTTCACGAATGTCTCGCGATTCAGCTCGGCATCGAGGGGCCGGCGACCGAGGAAGTCCTGCACCGTCTCAGTGAGCGTCTGGCGGCGCGCGCCGCCGCCCGCGCTGGTCCCCAGGGTCCGCTGGACTTCCGGTCGGCGGAGATCGAGTTGAAAGTTCAATGCGCGCGCTTTGAAGCCGCGGATCGCGGCGTGGTCCAGGTCGCGCGCGACCGCGCGGTCGACATCCCACACCAGCAACCTGACAATCTGATCGTCGATCTTCGCGCCACCGACGCGCTCGGCGATCTGTGCATCCAGCTCTTTGGCGTTCAGCCCGGCGGCCTGAATGGGTGGCAAGTCGATGTGCCGGCGCGCGGGCGCGATGGGACGAAACGTGACGCGCGCCCCTGGCAGGTCCACGAGCAGATACCCTTTGCCGGTGCGCTCTTTCTTCCCCCTGGCACTCGTGCGCTGCGCGGCCTCATCCTGCAGCTGCCCCCAGGGATTCGGGGGCAAATACTCGAGGCTCCCCGAATACCAGGCATTCGTCGCAACCGACTGCGCAGTGTGATAGTGACCCAGTGCGATGTAGTCCCATTTCTCCGGCGCGAGCAGCTCGCGCGACAGTTCGGCTCCGCCGTATTCCACGGTGCCACGCTCTTCACCCAATCCGCCGTACACGCCATGCGTGACGAGGACGTTGCGGGTCGGCCCGCCCGCTTCCGGCCGCAGCGCGGGGCGGTCCGCCTTCGCGAGCGACTGCTGGGGCACCGCGAGTACTGCGCAGTCGAGTTTGGGAAATACGATGCGGCGCGCCTCCTCCACCGCGATTTCGACGCCCAGCGCTTCGTAGAGGCGCAGGATCGAGCCCGTTTCGGTGGAGCGCGGCGTGTCGTGCTCGCCCGCAACGACGACGATCGGTGTGTGCGGCAGGCCGGTCCGCAGCCGCTGCAGTTGGCGGAAGCAATAAAGAATGGCGGCATTGGTTGGCCGCACGGAGTGAAACAGGTCACCCGCGACCACGATCAACTCCGGCTTCTGCTCCAGCAGATCGTCGACGGCGCGCTTGAAGACTTCCGCGACGTCAACCTCACGCTGGTTCGCGCCCTTCGGCGTCTGCCGGTCGAACTGGCGGAACCCGAGGTGCAGGTCGGCGAGGTGCGCGAGCTTCACTGGTTCGGGAGCAGTACGATCGAGTTCTCGGTCTCGGTATGCATGGTCATGCCTGCCGAGCCGAGCCCTGACCCACTGAAGTTGATTTTCATTGTGCCTTTGACCGTGCCGTCGACAATCGCGCCTCGCGAAATCGAGAACACCTGATGGCCCGCGGTGCCCCCCTCGAGCTTGAGTGTGCCGGACTGCTCGGCGGACGCGAGGTGGATGGGTTGCGACGGGAACTCCGTCTTGATGTCCAACACCACGGAGGTATCGGATCCCTCCACGCGGAGCTCGCGCACGGTCAACGTCGTCCGCGCTACTTCGGTGGTCGAGGCGGTGATGCCCGGCACCTGGTCGAGCGGCAGCTCGGACGTGAAGGTCCACGAATCGCCGCGACCCACTCGCTGCTCCGGGAATCCGAAAGCCATCGCGTTGACGCCCGCGGCGAGCCGTTTCGCCATGTCGGGGGACACGCCCGGAGCCTTGGCGAAGTCACTCCGAATGACCTTCCCCCGCTCATCGATCACTAACGTCCCATGCATCCCCTGAAGGCCTGCCAGGGCGCCTCCCGCGATGTTGGAAGGCATACCAGGGATCTCCATCGTGATCGTCTCGAACACCACGTCGACTTCGGTCCCGCCATTCACCGGTCCCTTGACCGTCTGCGTGAAGTACAAGCGCATGAGGATCTGTTGCCGGCCCATCCGCGCGAGCGGGCCGGACTCGGCGCTCACCGTCGTATGTTGCTCGACGCCGAAGTGATAGACCGCGCCCGCCGGGGGGTGATAGCGCAGCGCGACCTTGGGGCCCCCCCCGCCACCACCACCACCACAAGCGACCACAGCCAGCAGCAGCAGCGCAGCGGCGTGGTGTCTCATATCAATAGGGCTCGTCGGAAATTGGGTTGAGGGGCGGCACCGCGTGGTGCTCGCGCAGCATCCTTGCTTCCGGCTCCACACGGGCACCCAGCACCTTCCGGAAATACGCCAGGACATCGTCCGGACGGATCCGCCGCACGGCGGCGAGCGCACGCCGCACGTCGTCCGGCTCGCGGTCAGCGATCAGGTCTTTCACCTGATTCGGCCGCACGCGGCGGTCGAGTCGCACGAGCTGGCGAACGACCGCGTCCTCGAACGGCACATCGGCACCCGGCGGAAACCGTTCGACGCCGTCCCGGCCGCGCAGCACGGGCGGCTTGGGGAAGCGCACGAAGATCGGCTGCGTGAAATGCGGATGTCTGATCATCAGCTCGCCGATCGGCAGGGTCGCCAGCTTGCTCTTGGTCGCCGGCGTCAGCACCTGATAGCCCGGCGTCGCCAGCTCATCCATATCCATCCGCCCGAACACCTGGGTCCCGGCGTTTCCCACGACGCGCCGGTGGACCTGGGAGCGGAACTGCTCCGCCCCGAACAGCACGAGCCCCAGATAGCGACCGCGCTCGGAGATGTCGAGCAACATCTTCTTGACGTACGTCTCGGGTCCGTCTCCGGGCGCGTATTTGTTGAGCTCGTCGACGAACACGACGACTGCGTCCACGCCGAGCTCACGACGCTCGAGCTGTTCGCGCAGCTTGGACACGACGCGCGCAAACACGAGGTCCTGCCCCAGCGGGTCGACGTTCGCGATGTCGATCACGTAGACCGTGCGGTCCTCGAACCCCTTCCAGGGGAGATCGCTGGACGGTCCGTCGTCAGTCACCAGACCCTTGCAGCGCGTCGAGATGTTGAGCAGGCGGTTCCGGACCTTGCGCATCGTGGCGATGTGGTGTGTGCGCCAGGTATCGCTGCGACCGCCGGCCGTGATCTCCAAGCCATCGAAGATCGAGCGGAACAGCCGGGCGAGATCGGCGAATGTCTGTACGCGATGCGTGGTGCCGAAGCCATCGTCGAACGACTTGCCGAGGACTCGGTCTCGGAGAAAATCGATGAAGGCGTCCGCCTTGGCGTCGATGTCGTCGCGGTTGAGCAGCACCTCGGCAAAATCGACGACTTCTTGCAAACCCCAGGTGAGTGGCTCGACGTCGCCGACGAGATCGGGATGGGTGCGCAGCGTGTTGAGATTCACGCCGTCCGCCTTGAGCGGGGCGTAGAGCCGGACCCGCTGGAACGGCTCGGCGGGCACCTTGAGCGCCTGGTAGCGGTGCCGGTCTTCGTCGGTCAGATCGCCCGGCTGATCGAGGAAACAGAGGTCCGGCCCTTTGACGTTGAAGCACACCGCCGCCACGCGACCTTTGTGCGCGGGGAAATGCGCGAAGATCGACGCGAGCAGGAACTCGACCGCGCTGGTCTTGGTCGCCAACCCTGAGACGCCGGAGATGTTGAGGTGCGCGGCCTCGGGGCCAAGCAGAAAATCGGCGTCGAGGTAGACGGGCGCTTCGCGGCCGGCAGAGGTGTAGAGGCCGATGGGAATGGCGGTGGGCGTCGCCGAATAGAGGAACGTGTCCATGCGCAGCGCCTGCGCGACGTCCACATCATCGGCGACGTACACTTGCCCGAGCGGCACCGGCTGCAGTGGCTCTTCCGGCGTCTGCCGCAGCACCGCCGCCGTCCAGTACCGGATCTGCTGGCGTGCCGTGGGCGCCTCCTCGGCACGCGTGGGATCGCCCTCGGCGCCCACAACGTCGTGCAACGGCGTCGCGAGATCAGAATACGCGAAGCCCTCGGTGACAACGCCGTAGACCACCCTTCCCTCGTCCCCCGTCCCGCTTCCCCCCACTTTCACGATCGCACCAATTCCAATCGCGGTATCCGTCGCCGTCCAGAAATGGAATTGGTGTGGAGTCGCGGGCTTCAGCTCCGTCGCGACGACCCTCCCGATCGCATTCACGACGCGAGCCTTGGCAGCCGAGACGCACGACGGGGTCCTTGCTGCAGATCCCGGGGCGCACGGGTCTTCAGGTATTCCTCCACGTGATGTAAAGGATACAACAGCCGGTCCCACCGTGTTGCCGGGGTCGCCAGCGGTGCGCGCTCAGCCCACAGCCAGCGACTCAACTCGGAAGCGCGCTTCACCGAGTCGGCATGTGCGCGCGCCTCGATGCGCAGCAGTCCGTATAGCAGGTCGTTGCCCTCCCAGGGCCACAGCCGGAGGTACCACGAATACACCTCCGTGCGTGTGTGACCGCCGCGCACGGCAAATACGCTGGTACGATGACCGGCAGGCAGCGTCAACGCGCGTTCAAGGCCCCTGCCCTCGAGGAACTGCGTTCCGTGGCTCTTGATCACGCCGAGCGCGCGCGGGTGCCGCGCCACGTCCGGGGATCGTGACAAGAGCCCGTCGATCACGAGCCACTCATCGGGCCCGATGTCGTTCATGGCTTGCTCGGCGAGGTCGCGTTCGATCCGCGCCCGCCCGCGGCGGACCGTGGCTTCGACCATCTCGAGATATCGCGCCGGCTGCTCCACCAGCTCACCAGCGACCGCTTCGATATCGGCCGCGGACTGCTCCAGCGCCTGGCGCAGCGCGGGACTCATGCGGTCGAGGGGGGCGATGGCGAACGCACGACTGCGCTCGAATGTCGTGTGTAACACGCCGGTCTTGTCGCGGCGGCGCACCGCGGCCGCGACATACGCATTCACGACCTGAACCACGCCGTCGTAGGCGACGACGCTCCAGCGTTCGATGCCGTTGAGGAACGAGGCTGCTGGGGGAATCGGTGAGCCCGTGCGATCGGCAACCCGATGGATCTGCAGCTCCGATCCTTCCACGAGATCAGCGCCCACCGTGGCTCCGCTCTCGGCCTCGTCCGTCCTGCCGCCGCCGCCGGCCACCGCTCCAGCGTCGATCAAGGCCCGCCACCACGTCATGCGCTGTCCTTTGTCTTCAGGCCGACCACCAGTCCGTCCCGCACCGGAATGATCGTGGCGACCAGGCGCGGGTCGCGCGCGGCCAGCTCGTTGAACGCCTGCACCCCCAACGCATTGGCGGAGCGATCGTTCGGATCGACCGCCGCGCCGTGAAAGAACGCATTGTCGCACAGCAACAGCCCACCGCGTCGCAGCAGCTTCATGCCCCAGTCGAAGTACTTCGGGAGCGGCTCCTTATCCGCGTCGATGAACACGGCATCAAAACCGGGAGGGAGGGTGGGCAAGACGTCGAGCGCGGAGCCTTCGATGAGGCGCACGCGGCCGTGCAGGCGGGCCATATCGAACGCTTCGCGCGCGATTCGCGCGTGCTTGGGGTCCTTTTCGATCGTCGTCAACTCACCCCCGGCCGGCAGCGCACGCGCGAGCCAGACGCCGCTGTACCCACCAAGCGAGCCGATCTCCAGGACGCGTTTCGCTTCAATCGTGCGGAGCAGCAGGTGGAGCAGCTTGCCTTCTTCAGGCGAGACGTTGATCGCCGGCAGATTCTCGGCGGTGTGACGGGCGCGGATTTGGGAGAGAATCGGGTCTTCAGCGGCGAACAGCTCGGTGACGTAGCGCTCGAATCTCTCGTCCACTACGCCGTAGCTTCGACGTTCGGGAAGGGTGGGACGTGGAGCAGCCAGAGCCCCGCGATCCGCGACTGCTTGTCGATTTCCACGAGCATGTGATCGGCCACGCGCACGATCGTCGCTGGGCGCTGTCGCCCCACGCGAATATGAAACACCGATTCCGCTTGATCCTTGTCCACGGTGAGCGCCGTATCGACCTCGACCGCAGCAATGCCGGGCTGTGAGCGGCGTCCGGGGAACGTAACCTGTCCTTCCTTGGACGCCTCCGGCGGCTTGAGTGACGCGATCGTCCGCACGTCATCCGGCCACGTCACGACGTCGACGCCGCGCATGGCGCCGCCGGCGACATCGATCACGACAAAGGAGCCGTCCCCGCCCTCGAGATCCACCGTGCCGTTCATCCCGTTCCCTTTCGGGACACCTTTGCAGGCGACGGTCAGGATATCGGTTTCAGGATCCCAGCGGTACGACACCTTGGGAAGTTTCCCGGTGAGCGGCTCGATCCGTGCTTCGAAATGCATGCAGTTCTGCGCCTTCCTGCGCGAGTCTCGCTCGCGTAATATAGCCGCACTATGGAGCGACGCGAGTTTCTTTCAACTGCGGGATTAGTGGCTGTAACGCCATTGCGGATTGGGGATTTCGGATTGCGGAATCCGCAATCCGCAATCCGCAATCAAACACCCGCCCTGAGCCCGCAGGTCTTCGCGCAACGAATCCAGCGGGCCCAGGAGGAGCTGAAGAGCAGGAAATTGGATCTCCTCGTCGTCGAGCCGAGCACCAATTTCCAGTACTTCGCGGGCTACAATCCGGGGCGCAGCGAGCGACTCATCCTGCTCATGATTCCCGCGACCGGCGTGCCGGCGATCGTGTGCCCGTCGTTCGAGGTCGAGCGGATCAAGCGCAACACCACGATCAGCGACGCGCGCGGCTGGGAGGAGCAGGAGGATCCCTGGCTGCTCGTGGCGAAGGCCGGCCAGGAAATGAAGCCGCGTGGACGCGCCGGTGAAGTGGCCGTCGAGCCCACGACCTCATATCAGAGCTACGTGCGTCTGACGACTAAGCTCCGCGGCTGGATTCCGCGCGATGGCAGCCCTGTCACCGAGCGCCTGCGCATCCTCAAGAGCCCCGAGGAGATTGCCCTGATTCGTCAGGCGATCGCAGCGACGGAAGCGTCGATCGCCGCGACCTTTTCCCAGCTCGCCGTTGGCATGTCGGAGCGGGACGTCGCGGCGCTCATGTCCCGCGAGATGGCGAGCCGCGGCTCACCGGGCGGCGGGCTGGTACAGTTCGGCCAGTCCAGCGCCCTGCCCCACGGCGGTCCCTCGGCCGGGCAGCTCGCGCGCGAAACCGTTGTGCTGATCGACGCGGGCTCTCGCGTCGAAGGCTATACGTCGGACATCACGCGCACGATCTGGTTCGGGGACGCGCCGTCGGATGAGTTCAAGAAGGTCTACAACATCGTGCACGACGCGCAGACCGCAGCGATCGAGAACGCGAAACCGGGCGTGACGCAGTGCCAGCAGGTGGATCGCGCAGCCCGGAAGGTCATCACCGACGCTGGGTATGGGCAGTACTTCACGCACCGGTTGGGGCACGGCATGGGAATGGACGGCCACGAACCGCCGTATATGGTAGAAGGCAACACGCTGCTGCTCGAGCCCGGGATCGTGTTTACGGATGAGCCCGGGATCTATCAGCTCGGGAAGTTTGGGGTGCGGATTGAAGACGACTGTATGATGACGGCGACTGGGGTTGAGGTACTGTCGCACCGGCCGACCAAACTCTAGGGGACGGGGGACGAGGGAGGGGGGACGGGTGAGCGAAACGACGGCTGACGCCGGCCCAAGCTAAACACCAATCCAATCAAGAGTCCGATCTCCCTATTACATAGTTGTAGGGCTGTCTCGACCTTATCGGCCGCAGCGAGTTCCATATCCTTCGCAAGCTCGATGTGAGTGGATAGCTCGGTCGCCGATCCCAGCGCGATCCTCAGATACTTGATGAACTGCGGCGTCGTTCCCATCGCATACCCTTCCGCGATGTTGGCGGGAACAGACGCGGATGCACGCCGGATCTGGTCGGAAAGCCCGAAATGGCGAGAAAGTGGCGTCTGCATGGTAAGCTTGTAAGCGGCGCGTGAAAGCTGCCGACCACAATTCCAAGCTTCCAAAGAGTCCAGTTTCTTCACAACCAAGAGAATCGGCGATTAGGCCAAGAGCATCACCACCATTTGGCCGCACGTGGGTGCGATTATTCGCAGTCCCCGTCCCTCGTCCCCCGTCCCCCGTCCCTTAATCTCCGAGCTTGCGGGCGAAGGCGACGATTCGATCGAGCGCTTGCTTGATCGAATCGGTAGCCGCGGCGTAGGACAGCCTCACCCACCGATCGTCTCCAAAGGCGGCGCCAGGCACCAGCGCGACCCCGGTCTGCGTAATCAAGCGGGTGCAGAAGTCTGTCCCCGTGATCTTCCCGAAGGAATCCACTCGAAAAAAGAAGTAGAACGCGCCCAGCGGGTCGACGAATTCGACGCCGGGGAGATCCTGGCGAAAGCGCGACACGACCAGATCGCGCCGCTTGCGGAATTCGCCGACCATACGATTGACATCCTGCTCCACACGCTCATCGCCGAGCGCGGCGGCGGCCGCGAACTGCGCGGGATGGTTCGCACCGGTGGTCGTGTGCGACTGCAGCGCGGCCATCGCCTTCGCGACCTGGGCGGGGGCGAGCGCGAACCCGATCCGCCACCCGGTCATCGCATACGTCTTGCTGACGCCGGTGACGAGCACGACGCGCTCGAGCAGATCGTCGGGGAGATCGAGGAACGAGGGCGCCGGCCCGGTGCCGTAGTGAATCCGCCGGTAGATCTCGTCGGCAATCACCCACACCTTCCTGGCCTTCGCCCACTGCGCAATCGCGCGGATCTCGGCATGCGTGTACACGGCGCCGGTGGGATTGCAGGGTGAGCAGAGAATCAGCCCGCTGGCCCCGGGTAGCATGCGCTCGAGGTCTTTCACGCTCGCCTTGAGGCTCCACTCCGGATCGCCGGCGATCATCACGGGTCGCGCGCGCGCGAGATGCACGATCTGCGGGTACGACACCCACGCCGGCGCGGGAATCGCCACGACGTCACCGGGGCCGAACAGCGTGAAGCACGCATTGAACAGCGACTGCTTGGATCCGTTCGACACGACGACGTGGTCGGCATTGACCGGCCGGCCACCGGACAGGAGCGAGAGATGCGTGGCAGCGGCGGCGCGGAGCTCGAGGATGCCTTCATTGGCCGAGTAGTGGGTCTTGCCGTCCTTGATGGCGCGAATGCCCGCCTCCGCGGGGATCGACGGCGTCGGGAAATCGGGCTCGCCGGCGCCCAGGTCGATGACGTCCTCCCCCGCAGCCCTGCGGCGCTTGGCTTCGGCCGAAATCGCGATTGTCGCTGACGTCTCGAGATGCTGGAGGTTGGGGGAGAGCCCTTCGATCATCGGGGAATCGCTCCGTGGCGCTTGAGGATCGTAAGCGTCGAGTCGACGGGGAGGGCGCGCACAACGCCACGATAGCCCCGCACCGTCTCCGCACGCAATAAGGAATTGTAGATCGCTTCCTCCGTCGCGTCGATGGTCGCCTGAAATAATCCGGACATGACATCGTTGCGGACGAGGGCGACGGTGTCTGCAAGACGGTCGAGGTTGGTGGAGGTTGGTCGAAGGCGTGCCGTGGAGAACGCGATGACATAGTCACCGCTTCCGTTGCTCATCGAGCTGCCTGTGCGCGCGAGCCCGGCGAGCGCGCGGTTGGCGAGGCGTTGGAGGCGCAGGTGATCGAGGGGAGCGTCGGTCGCGACGACCATGATGATCGACCCGTCCCCGTTTTGGGGTAGGGGCGCAGCATGCTGCGCCCCTACTTTGATTTCGATCGGGACCCCTTGGATACGCAGGTCGCCACCGAAATTCGTTTGGACCAGGACGCCGACGGTCCAGCCGCCGAATTGCGCGGGAAGTTTGCGGCTCGACGTGCCGATCCCGCCTTTCCACCCGAACGCGACGGTGCCCCGCCCCGCGCCGACGGCGCCTTCGGCGACCGGTCCCTCGGCCGCACCGCGAATCGCGCCGAGCACGTCGGCTTCGGTGATCGGCCGGGCGCGGATGTCGTTCAAAAAGCCGTCATTGGTCTCGCCGACGACCGGATTCGCCGAGCGGACATCTTCGTTGCCTGGCAGCGCGAGGAGCCAGGTGAGCACGGCGTCGGCCGCGCGCGGCACACACAGGGTGCAGGTCAATACGATCGGCGACTCCAGCTCGCCCAGCTCATTCACCTGCGTCGAGCCCACGAGCTTGCCGAAGCCGTTCCCGACGACGATCGCTGCAGGAACTTTCTCACGGAATGGATTTCCGCCGTGCGGCAGAATCGTGGTGATGCCTGTGTTGATCGAGTCGCCGCGCGCAATCGTCGTCTGCCCGACGCGCACGCCGGCGACATCCGTAATGGCGTTGAGGGGACCGGTCGGTATGGACCCTACGATGATGCCGATATCGCGAGCACGGGGCCGGGGGCGGGTTTGTGCGGCAAGTGAGCTGGTGAATAGGAAGAATAGGAGCAGACAGTTAGCTTTCACGGCGGAGAAATTAGCACCCTTTGACAATCGAGGCTCGTGTGCGGCATGTCGTGCTGGTGACCCCTCCCGCCGTCGAACGTGCGGGACAGGCCTGGGAGTTGATGGATCCCCGTGCAGTCATCGTCTGTGCGGACCATGAACAGGCCGTACTCTGGGCCGATGCCGCTCCTGCCGAGCTTCGCGCTCACGCCGTCACCGGCCTCGCCCGTACGACTGCCCTTCTAAAGGAAGGGCGTGTGGGTGTCCTCGCGGGATCTCCCGCCGATCTCGGCGCCCTGGTCACGCGCTCCGCGCTCAAGCTCGACACACTCCAAACGCTCGTCATCGCCTGGCCCGAGTCGTTCTTCGCCGAGCTCGACACCCTGCTCGGTGAAGCTCCCGAGGCGCGGCGGGTGATTCTCAGCTGGGACCCGCACGGCCTCACCGATTTCATCGAGCGCCACGCGCGCCGCGCCGAGATCGTCGGCGACATTCCGCTCGACTCGGCCGCAAAGCCGCTTGCATCGGTCGCGTCGGCGCGCTACGCGGTTGTGCCGGCCGGTCGCCGCGCGGTGGCGGTACGTGATGTGCTCGATGCGGTGCGGTCAGTCCGGCCATACGTGTGGAAGGGTGGCGACGTCACGGCGCCGGCTGAGCCTCCCGATGCGGTGGTTGCCACCACGTTGCCCACGCGCGAGGAGCTCCGCATGCTCGCGGCGATTGCGCAGCCGCTGGTGGTCGCGCTCGCGTCGCAGGTCCCATATCTCAAGTCGATCGCGTCGCTTTCGCCGTTCGCCTTGCCGTCGCGCGCCGATCGCGCGCAGGATCGCCATGCAGCGTTGCGGGCGCAGATCTTGGCACGGCTGACTCAAAGCGACGTTGACGCGGAGCTGGCCGTGCTGGCGCCATTGTTTGAGGAGCACGATCCGGCGCTGGTCGCAGGCGCCTTACTGGCAATCAGCCGTGAGCCAGCAGCTGTCAGCAAACAACCGGAGACGGACTTTCCGCAGGCCGGCTGGGCGAAAATGTTTCTGACGGTGGGCACGAAGGATCGCGCGAGCGCGAAGGATTTGGTCGGGGCGCTGATTAAGGAAGCGGGATTACAGAAGGGCCAGATCGGGAAGATCGATGTGCGCGAAACGTTTTCGCTCGTCGAGGTAGCGCCCGCGGCTTTGGATCAAGCGGTCCGACGCATGACCGGAGTGTCGGTGCGCGGCAGACGAGTGACCGCCCGGTCGGATCGCGGGTGAAAAGCAAACGGGCCGCCCCAGCGGACGGCCCGTTTCAAACTGACGGCTACTTCTTGTTGTTCACCGCCATCTTCAGCTGTTTGCCCGCCCGGAATGCTGGAGCGATCGACGCCTTGATCTGAATGACGCCGCCCGTCTTCGGGTTGCGACCCATCCTTGCGGCGCGCTTCCGCGCTTCGAAATTGCCGAAGCCGGTGATCTGCACCTTGGAGCCCTTCTTCAACTCTGTGGCGATAATGCCCTTGTCGTCGAAGAGTGCTTCAACGGTGCGCGTGGCATCGGCCTTCGACATCTTCGTACGCATCGCCAACGCGGAGGTGAGTTCAGCCTTATTCACTGCGATCTCCTTGAAGGGGGGGCGCGGAAACCCGCATGAATACTGAACAACTATGGGATATCCCCCAAAAATCCGCAAGATTGCTGGACTTTCTCGACCCACCCGTCCCTCCTCCCCCCTCCCGCGTCGCCGTCGGTGTCCGTTGCTCCCCAGCCCGCTCCACGTGTAACGTGAGGGCCCATGTTCCAGCAACCCACCCGTCCCGGATGGATTGAAGTCATCTCGGGGGTGATGTTCAGCGGCAAGTCCGAAGAACTGATCCGTCGCGTTCGCCGCGCGGTCATCGCTCGCAAGCAAGTGCAAGTCTTTAAGTCGCACCTAGATGCGCGCTACGCCGGGCTCTTTTCCGTCTCGTCGCATGACGGCGTGACCGTCGAAGCCGAGCCGGTGGACTCGGCCGAAGAGATCGCCCGCAGGCTCCGTGACGGCACCGAGGTCGTCGCCGTGGACGAGGCCCAGTTCCTCGACGACGGGATCGTCGATCTGGCGAACCGCCTCGCCGATAGGGGTGTCCGGGTGATCCTCGCCGGGACGGACGTCGACTTCCGCGGCCTGCCCTTTGGCCCGATGCCCATCCTGATGTGCGTCGCTGAGGTCGTAGACAAGTTCCAGGCGATCTGCGTCGTGTGCGGCGGCCCGGCGACCCGCAACCAGCGTCTGGTGAACGGCAAGCCGGCGCTGTGGGACAGCCCGATCATCATGGTCGGCGGTAGGGAGTCGTATGAAGCGAGATGTCGGCATTGCCATCGAGTGCCGAGGCACGATGAGGATCAGACTGCGCTGCTATAGGTGTCGGGTGTCAGGTGCCTGGTGTCGGGCGCGCGATCTTCTGACACCAGACACCCGACACCTGACACCGCCGTTCGATGCTTAACGTCGGCCTCACTGGCAACATCGCGTCGGGCAAATCCACAGTCGTGGAGTTGTTCAAGCGTTGGGGCGCGACCATGATCGACGCCGACGTGCTGGCCCGCGAGGCGCAGGCGCCGGGAAGCGCTGTGCTCGCCGCGATCGCCGGCCGTTTCGGTGCCGACGTGCTCGCCCGGGGTGGCGGTCTGGATCGGGCGGCGCTGCGCGGCAAGGTGATGGGCGACGACGCCGCGTTGGCAGCCCTCAATGCGATCGTCCATCCCGCCGTGCAGCAGCGCCGGCTCGAGCTGCAGCGCGCCGCACAGGAGCGCGGCGATGCCATCGTCATCAACGACATTCCGCTGCTGTTCGAGGTTCTGGATCCCGCGCAATTCGATGCGGTCGTGCTGATCGACGCCCCCGCACCGCTCCGGCGCACGCGGCTGCGCACGTTGCGCGGCCTTTCCAACGAGGAAGCCGATCGCATGATCGCCGCGCAGATGCCGGCCGAGCGCAAACGGCCGCAGAGTCACCACGTCATCGACAACTCTGGAACATTGGCCGAGCTGCAGCAGCGCGCGCAGGACGTGTTCGCCGAGCTGCGCCGGCAGGCGGCTCGCGCCGGCGTCCGGAATGAGGAACCCGGCCAAACGCTCGTGCTCTGCGCCATCGACGCCAAGGATGCCGCCGCGCCGGTCCTGAAAGCGATCGCGCGCCGCTACACCGACGCCGGCATGCGGATCGAGCAGACGACCGCGAAGACACTCGGAAAAACGTTGAAGAGCATCACGCCGCTTTCGATCGTCGCGACGGCTGCGGCGGCCGAGGGCGCCCGCGCGGCTTGGGACAGGGCCGTGCCGCCCCGACCCTGTCGCCTCTATCATCTCTCGCCCGACCCCGATCCCATCGCGGTGCGGCTCGACCTACGGCCTTGGGGCCATGATCGCGTGTCACTGAGTGAAGAAGATGGCGCAGGACTGGCGCCCCGAGCGGACCTGGTGTAGGCTCCGGTCCCATGTCCAGCATCCCCGAGGAGCTTCGTTATACCAAGGATCACGAGTGGGTCCGCGAGAGTGATGGTCCACAGGTCGTTGAAGTCGGGATCACCGATTACGCTCAGGGCGAGCTGGGAGATGTCGTGTTTGTCGAGCTGCCGAAGGCGTCTGTCGCATTCAAACAGCGCGACGTCTTCGGGACGATCGAGGCGGTGAAAGCCGTGTCCGAGCTGTATTCCCCGGTCGCCGGCACGATCCTCGAGATCAACAAAGCGCTCGAGCAGGATCCCGCCCTCGTGAACCGCGATCCGTACGGCAAGGGCTGGATGGTCAAGGTGAAAATCAAAGACCCCAAGGAATTGGAGGGGCTGCTCCGCGCTGACGCGTACGCGAAGCATGTGGGAGAGTGAAAGCGACATTCCACGGACACGCCTGTTTCGTGCTCGAGCGGGACGGTAAACGCGTCATTATCGATCCTTTCCTCACCGGCAATCCCGCCGCCGACATCGGACCCGATAAGCTGCCCCATCTCGATGGCATCCTCCTGTCTCACGGCCACGGTGATCACCTCGGGGATGCGGTCGCCCTCTCGCAAAAACACCAGGCGACCATCGTCGCCACGTACGAGCTGGCGCAGTTCTGCTCCGATCAGGGCGCCACCAGTCACGGGATGCACATCGGTGGAGCGCACGAGTTTCCGTTTGGACGAGTGAAGCTCGTCCCCGCGTTTCACGGGGGCCGGGTGGAAGGCGACAAGACCGGCCGGTACACGACCAACCCTGCCGGTATCGTCGTGACGATCGGCGGCAAGTCGGTCTATCACACCGGTGACACCGGGCTGACGCTCGAAATGCAGCTGCTGGCCGGGCGCATCGACCTCATGCTGGTGCCGATCGGCGACAACTTCACGATGGGAATCGAAGATGCCGTCCGCGCCGTCGAGTTCGTGAAACCCAAAAGCGTTATCCCAATGCATTACAACACCTGGGATCTGATCAAGGCCGATCCGCAGGAGTTCCGGCGGCGCGTGGGGAACGCTGCCGCCGTCACGATTTTGAAGCCCGGGGAGTCCTACACGCTCTCATGACGATGAACCGCGATCGCGATCTGTTTCAGAACCGACACATCGGCCCATCCGCCGAGGACCAGGCGGCGATGCTCAGCGCGCTCGGCTACGAGTCACTCGACGCGTTCATCGACGCCGTCGTCCCGGGCGACATCCGGATGCGGACACCGTTGCGCACTCCCGACGCGAGGACCGAGCAGGAAACGCTGGAGGAGCTCCGGCTGCTCGCGGCGCAGAACCTGGTCTATCGGTCCTATCTCGGCATGGGCTACCACGACTGCATCACGCCGACCGTGATTCAGCGGAACGTCCTGGAGAATCCCGGCTGGTACACCGCGTACACGCCGTACCAGGCCGAGATCGCGCAGGGCCGGCTCGAGGCGCTGCTGAACTTCCAGACGATGATCTCGGATCTGACGGGACTCGAGATCGCGAATGCCTCACTCCTCGACGAGGCCACCGCCGCCGCTGAAGCCATGCACCTGACAGAAGCGGTTTCGAAACACGAGGGAATACTGGTGTACCTGGTGGACGCGAACTGCCACCCGCAGACAATCGCGGTGGTGCGCACGCGCGCGGCGGTGCGCGGCATCGAGATCGTGGTCGCCGACCCTGGTACGTTCCAATTTCAAGCGAATGTGATTGGGGCGCTGCTCCAGTATCCCGCGACTGACGGCGCGATCCGGGATAACCGCGCGGTGTGCGAAGCGGCGCACGCGGGCGGAGCGCTGGTCACCGTCGCGACCGATCTGCTCGCGCTGACGCTGCTCGCACCGCCGGGCGAGTGGGGCGCGGACATCGCCGTCGGCAACTCGCAGCGCTTCGGTGTCCCACTCGGTTACGGCGGCCCGCATGCCGCCTTTTTTGCGACCCGCGACGAATACAAGCGCCACCTGCCCGGACGCATCATCGGCGTGTCCAAGGACCGCGCGGGCCGCACCGGGTTGCGTATGGCGCTGCAGACCCGCGAGCAGCACATCCGCCGCGAGAAGGCGACCAGCAACGTCTGCACCGCCCAGGTCCTGCTGGCGGTCGTCGCCGCGATGTACGCGGTCTATCATGGCCCCGAAGGACTGCTCCGCATCGCCCGGCGCGTGCATCGCTATACGACCTCGCTCGCGGCCGCCCTGGAACGGCTCGGCTACGGCATCGCCTATCCTCATTACTTCGATACGCTGGCGGTAGAGGTCCCGCAGGAGGTGCTCCAGCGCATCATCGACGTGGCACGCGCCAGGCAGATCAACCTCCGCACATTGTCGCAGACGCGGATCGGTGTCGCGCTCGACGAGACGGTGACCGATGAAGACATCGCCGACCTCATCGCCGCGTTCGCGGTCGGGTCGGAAAAGAGTGCCGGCGCCGCGCGGGAGGCCCCGGCGGCGATCCCGGAGGGTCTGTCCCGCACCACGCCGTTCTGCACGCATCCGGTCTTCAACACGCATCACTCCGAGACGGAGATGCTGCGCTATCTCAAGAAGCTCGAAGATCGCGACCTCTCGCTGACATCGGCGATGATCCCGCTGGGCTCGTGTACGATGAAGCTCAACGCCACGACCGAGATGATTCCGATCACCTGGGCCGGCTTCAACCGCCTGCATCCCTTTGCGCCCCGCTCGCAGGCGCAGGGTTACGCCAGGCTGTTCCGCCAGCTCGAGGAGTGGCTCGCCGAAATCACGGGGTTCGCGAAGGTCTCGCTGCAACCGAATGCCGGCTCACAAGGTGAGTTTGCCGGGCTCCTCGTCATTCGCGCGTATCACAAGCATCGTGGAGAGGTGCATCGCACCACCTGCCTCATTCCGCAGTCGGCGCACGGCACGAATCCGGCCAGCGCGGTCATGGCGGGCATGCAGGTCGTCGTGGTGAAGACCGATGCGCAGGGCAACATCGACGTCGCGGATCTCGAGGCCAAGGCCAAGGAGTACAGCGCCACGCTCGGCGCGTTGATGGTGACGTATCCCTCCACACACGGTGTGTTCGAAGCCTCCATCAGGAAGATCTGCAAGATCGTCCATCAGCACGGCGGCCAGGTCTACATGGACGGCGCCAACATGAACGCGCAGGTCGGGCTCTGCCGGCCCGGCGACATCGGCGCCGACGTCTGCCATCTCAATCTTCACAAGACGTTCTGTATTCCGCACGGCGGCGGCGGCCCCGGCATGGGACCCATCGCGGTCGCCGAGCATCTGGCACCGCATCTCCCCACGCATCCGGTTATCGACGTCGGCGTTCCGCTGGCCGAGAGCGCGGGCACCGTGTCGGCGGGACCATGGGGGAGTCCGTCCATCCTGCCGATCTCGTGGGCCTACATCGTCATGATGGGCCGGGATGGTCTGACGCTCGCGACGAAGGTCGCGATCCTCAACGCGAACTACATCGCGAAGCGGCTGCAGGAAGGCGGTCACTACGAATTGCTGTACGCCGGGCAGCACGGCCTCGTCGCACACGAGTGCATCATCGACACCCGCCCCTTCAAGAGCTCTGCCGGGGTCGATGTGGAGGACATCGCGAAGCGGCTCATCGATTACGGTTTCCATCCGCCGACGGTCTCGTTCCCCGTCGCCGGCACACTGATGGTGGAGCCGACGGAGAGCGAACCGAAGGTCGAGCTTGATCGCTTCGTCGACGCGTTGATCGCGATTCGCGGGGAAATTCGCGAGATCGAGACTGGCGAAGCGGATCGCGACAACAACCTGCTGAAAAACGCGCCGCATCCGCTCGCCGACCTGCTGGCGGATACCTGGGACCGTCCGTATGCCCGGGAGCGCGCGGGTTTCCCGACGGCCGCGACCCGCGAGCACAAGATCTGGCCGCCGGTCGGCCGGATCGACGCCGCGTTCGGGGACCGCAACCTGGTGTGCACCTGCCCTCCAGTGGAGGCGTACGCTGAGGTCTGACGGGCGGATGGGCGGATGGGCGGATGGGCCGCGTTGGAACCTGATCGTCGATGCCATGGGGCGGTCTGGCGAATACAACATGGCGATGGATGAAACGCTGCTGGAAGAAGTAGCGTGCCATGGCGGCGCCTATCTCCGCTTCTATCGCTGGGATCCTCCGACGTTGTCAGTGGGACGAAATCAGCCGATCCAGTTCCAGGACATGCCGATCATTCGCCGGCCTACAGGTGGACAGGCTGTGTGGCACGAACACGAAGTCACATACGCGGTCGTCGCACCCATTGCAGTCTTCGGTTCGCTTCGGAAGGCCTACTGCGAGATCCACACACGGCTCGCGCGAGCATTGCGCTCGCTTGGCGTCGATGCGGTGCTCGCTCCGGCCCATCCGTCCATCCGCCCATCCGCCCGTCCAGCGTCCTGCTTTGCTCAACCCGCCGGCGGCGAGATTCTCGTGAATGGCCGCAAGCTCGTCGGATCGGCCCAGGTGCGGCGGGGGGACGCATTCTTGCAGCACGGTTCGATCCTGTTGGATGGATCTCAGGAACGCGTGGCGGGAGGTACGGGAGAAACCACGCTCGCCGTTGTGTTTGGGCGACCTGTACGATTCGAAGAAGTCACCTCAGCAATTGTCGCCAATTGGGGAGAAAGCCTTAGACCGACCGACGGTCCGACCCCTTCGCTTCGCTCAGGGCAGGCAGTCCGACGGTCCGACGTTGTTGCATCTCTCGCCCCCCGGTGAAATGTTAAGCGCCATGCTACGGCGCTCCGCATTTTCCTATTACATCGTTTTGACCGTCGCCACGCTCGGCGCCTGCGAGCGCCGGGGCGGCTGCACCACGGCCGGGTGCGGCACGTTGATCGACGCCGCAGTCGTCGAGCCTCCGACGTTGTTGCCGCCCTCCACGGAAGACATCGTCGCGAGCGACATCGCCGAGCAGCTGTTTCTCAAGCTGGCCGACGTCGGCATGTCGACCAACACCGTCGGCGACGAGGATTTTCAGCCGCTGCTCGCACAGCGCTGGGAATGGGACGGGCCGCTGACGCTCGTCTTCCACATCGACCCGCGGGCGCGCTGGCAGGACGGCCAGCGGGTGACGGCGGCCGATGTCGAGTTCACGTTCAACGCCTACAACGACTCGGCCGTGGCATCGCCGTTCCGCCCGAAGCTCCAGCGGATCGAGAAGGTCACGCAACGCGATTCCCTCACGGCGGTGTTCCGGTTCCGCGAGAAGTATCCCGAGATGTTTTATGACGCCGTGTATCACATGCGGATCCTGCCGGCACATCTCCTCCGCTCGGTGCCACGCGAGCAATGGCGGACGGCGCCGTTCGGCCGCCAGCCCGTGGGCGACGGGCCGTATCGGTTCGTCCGGTGGCAGGCGGCGCAGTCGATCGAGCTCGTCGCCGACACGACGTTCTTTCTCGGCCGCCCCGGGATTCGCCGGTTGATCTGGCGATTCACCCCCAGTCTTCCCGTGGCCGTCCAGCAGGTGATCGCCGATCAGGCGGACATCCGCGAGCAGCTGGTGACGCCCGACAACGTCGAGCGAGCGAAGGCCGCGAAGCAGCTCGCCATCTACCCCTTCCGCGGGAACGTGTACACGTTTCTGAGCTTCAACCAGCGCGCGCCGGGTGACACCTCGAAGCCGCATCCACTGTTCGGCGACCGCGACGTGCGCCGGGCCCTCACCATGGCCGTCGATCGCGCGAGTCTGGTGAAAAGCACGCTGCGCGATCTCGGTCAGGTGCCCCCGGGCCCGATCTCGGCGCTGGTCGGCATCTGGGCTCCGGATATCCGGCAGTTGCCCTACGACACGGCGCAGGCCGCCCGGCTGTTGAGCCTGCACGGATGGCGCGACCACGATGGGGACGGCATCCGCGATAAGGACGGGCAGCCGCTCGCCTTTCACATCCTCGTCCCCAGCTCGAGCGGCCTGCGCAAGCAATACGCGCGGCTGCTCCAGGAACAGTTCCGCGCCATCGGCGTCCGCGCCGAGATCGACGAATTGGAAGGCAGCGTCGTCGCGCAACGCACGGGCTCGGGGAACTACGACACGGCGATCCTGTCACGCAGCAACGACCCCTCGCCGGGCTCCGGCATCACGCAGTCCTGGACGCTGGCCGGGTTTGGGGGATCGAACTTCGGCCGCTATTACAATCCGGAGTTCGAACGCATCGTGCAGCGTGCCATCTCCGCCCCGAAGCGGGATCAAGCCCGCACGCTGTGGCGGTACGCCCTTGAGACGATCAACGCCGACGCCCCTGGAATCTTCCTGTATGCCCTCGCCAACGTCGGGGCGGTACACAAGCGCGTCGAGAACGTGCAATTCCGTCCCGACTCCTGGGCCGCCTTGCTGCGCACCTGGCGCATCCCGCCTGACCGGCTGATCGATCGAGACCGCGTGGAGCGCTAAGTGACCGGGGGCGTGTGGCTCCTGCGGCGCCTAGTTGCGTCCGTCGCCATCGTCTTCGCGGTCATCACTTTCATCTTCATTCTGATCCATCTCGCGCCGGGAAAGCCGTGCAGCGAAAACCTGGACCCGCGAGTCTGCACCCTGCTCACCCGGCAATTCGGGCTCGATCAACCCATCGCGGTACAGTACTGGCGATACCTGGTCGAGCTGGCACATGGCAATCTGGGCATGTCGTTCTCGCTCCGCCGGCCCGTGTGGGACGCGCTCGTCGAGACCGTCCCGTTCACGCTGCAGCTCGCGGGCGCGGCGCTGGTGTTCGATTTCCTGCTCGGCCTGGGCCTCGGCATCTATCAAGCCGCCCGCGTCAACCGGCTCCCGGATCTGGTGCTGGGAAATGCCACGCTGTTCATCTATTCGCTTCCGACATTTTGGCTGGCGCCGATCCTGCTGCTCGTTTTTGGGGAGAAGCTTGGGTGGTTTCCGGTCGGAGGGGCCAGCGACCCGATCTTCTGCCCGCAGGTCGATTCGCTCTACTGCGTCGCCGACCGGCTCTGGCATCTGGTCTTGCCGGCGACGACGCTCGGGGTCGTCGGCGCCGCGGGCACGGCGCGCTTTCAACGGGCCGCGATGCTCGAGGTCGCCAGCCAGGATTACGTCCGAACCGCACGGGCGAAGGGGGTTCCGGAACGCCAGATCGTGCTCCGGCATCAGCTGCGCAACGCGCTGCTTTCCTTTATAACGCGCTTTGGCCTCGCCTTTCCGTTCCTGCTGACAGGCGCCGTGCTCGTCGAAACGATCTTCGCCTGGCCCGGGATGGGGCGGCTCGCCTTCGACGCGATCCTCACGCGCGATTACCCCGTGGTCACGGCGAGCGCCTTGATCGCGAGTACCGTCGTCGTCGCCGGGAACCTGCTCGCCGACATCTTGCTGGGCTTCGCCGATCCGCGACTCCGCGTGCACGCCGCCGCCGATGCGGATGTCGTCACCGCATGACGCTCGGCAACTGGTTCGCGCTGCTCGTCGCCCTCGTCGTCGCGGCGGAAGTCGTCCGCGCGCTGCGGCATCGCGCCTTGCGGCAAGAGCGGTGGCGGCGCTTCTTCCGGCTCCGCACGACGTCCTGGGGCCTCGGGATCCTCACGTTTCTGGTCCTCGTCGCCCTCGCGGCGCCGCTGCTCGCCCCCTTCGATCCGAACCGGCAGCTCGACATCGTGCATCTCACGAACCGGCCACCCTCGTGGACCTTTCTGCTGGGGACCGATCCGTTGAGCCGCGACGTCTGGAGCCGGCTCGTGTACGGGACCCGCGTATCGCTCGGGATCGGCGCGTTGGGAGCGCTCGTGGCGGTCGCCCTGGGCACGCTGGTCGGCGCCCTCGCCGGCTACTACCGGCGCTGGATTGACGCCGTGCTGATGCGCGGCGTCGACGTGGGGCTCGCCCTGCCGCGCATCTTTGTGCTGCTGATGGCGGTCGCCTTGTGGGATGGTCTCCCGTTCGCCGCGCTTGTCGTCGCCATCGGACTCACGTCGTGGTTCGGGACCAGCCGGCTGGTACGGGCCGAGGTGCTCTCGCTGCGGCAGCGCGATTTCGTCGTCGCCGCCCGCGCGCTCGGCGCCGGCTCGAGCCGCGTGATCGTGCGTCACGTGCTGCCGAATGCCGCCGCGCCGATCATCGTGTCCGCGGCGCTGGGCGTCGGGAACGTGCTGCTGCTCGAAGCCGCCCTGTCGTTTCTCGGCATCGGCGTTCCCCCGCCGGACGCCAGCTGGGGCAACATGATCGCCGACGGCATGCCCAGCATCTACACGGCGCCCTGGTCGACATTCTTTCCGGGCCTCGCTATCTCCCTGGTGGTGATGTCCCTGAACGGAGCCGCCGACGGCGTCCGCGACGCACTCGATCCGCGCGAGGCTCCATGAGCGTGCTGCTGCGCGTGCGCGATCTCAAGACGTATTTCGTCACCGAGCACGGGAAGGGCACCGCGCGGGCCGTGGACGACGTGTCGTTCGATCTCTATCCTGGTGAGACGCTGGGCATCGTCGGCGAATCGGGCTGCGGCAAGACGGTCACGTCGCTGTCGATCCTCAGGCTCGTGCCGGAGCCTCCCGGACACATTCTTCCCGGCAGCCTCATCGAGTTCGAAGGCCGCAATCTGCTCGCGCTCTCGGCGCCCGAGCTCCGCGCCGTCCGCGGCAATCAAATCGCCATGATTTTTCAGGAGCCGATGACCTCGCTGAATCCGGTGTTCACGGTCGGCGATCAGATCGCCGAGGCGGCGATCATCCATCAGCACCTCTCGCGGCGCGCGGCGCGGGTGCGCGCCATCGAGATGCTGCGGCTCGTGGGCATTCCGGACCCGGACGAGCGCGTCGACGACTATCCCCATCAGCTTTCGGGCGGCATGCGCCAGCGCGTCATGATCGCCATGGCGCTCATCTGTCACCCCAAGGTGCTCATCGCGGACGAGCCGACGACCGCGCTCGACGTCACCATCCAGGCGCAGATCCTCGAGCTCCTCGATCGCCTCCAGCACGAGCTCGGCATGGCGGTCCTGCTGATCACGCACGATCTCGGTGTGGTCGCGGGACACGCCGATCGTGTCGTGGTGATGTACGCCGGACGCGTCGTTGAGACGGCGACGACCGAAGCCTTGTTCGAGCATCCGACGCATCCGTACACGGAAGGGTTGCTCGCCGCTGTGCCGCGCATCGACGCGCCGCGGGCTCGGCTGCACGCCATCCCGGGTCAGGTACCGGCGGCTACAGCCTGGCCGCCGGGTTGTCGCTTCCATCCGCGCTGTCCCTACGCATGGGAGAAGTGCGTCGCGCAGGAGCCGCCGCTGCTCGAGACGCGGAACGAAGCAGGCCACACCGCGCGCTGCTGGCTCGTGACCGAGCCCGAACGGCGAGCGCCGAAACGATGACGGCGCCCGGCTCGCTGCTGGTCGAGGTGCGCGATCTGGTGAAACACTATCCCGGTGAGCGCAGCTGGTTTGGCCTGGGCGCTCCCCGCGCGGCCGTGCGCGCGGTGGACGGCGTGTCGTTCACGATCGCTCCCGGCCGCACGCTGGGTTTGGTCGGTGAATCGGGCTCGGGAAAGACGACGGTAGGCCGCACGATGCTGCGGCTGCAGGAGCCGACGTCGGGGAAGGTCTTGTTCGAAGGGAACGACGTTTTCGGACTCGACGCCGCGCGGCTGCGCGCATTGCGCCGCAAGATGCAGATCGTTTTCCAGGATCCCTACAGCTCGCTCAATCCGCGCATGACCGTCGAGGAAACGCTGCGGGAGCCGCTCGAAATCCACCGGCTGAACGGTGCCGTCTCCGCCTTGCTGGACGAGGTGGGATTGGACGCCGCCTTCGCGAAGCGCTATCCGCACGAGTTGTCCGGCGGCCAGCGGCAACGCGTCGGAATCGCGCGCGCGCTGTCGGTCGAGCCCCGATTCATCGTGTGCGACGAGCCGGTGAGTGCGCTCGACGTGTCCGTGCAGGCGCAGGTGCTGAACCTCCTTGCCGATCTGCAGGCGAAGCGCCGCCTGACCTACTTGTTCATCGCGCACGATCTCGCCGTGGTGCGACACATCGCCGACGACGTCGCGGTGATGTACCTCGGCAAGATCGTCGAGCACGCACCGGCCGCGGAGATCTACGCCCAGCCGCGACACCCGTACACCACCGCGCTGCTCTCGGCGGTGCCGGAGCCGAACCCGCGTGCCTCGAAGCAGCGGATCGTGCTCACCGGTGACATGCCGTCACCCGCCCATCCGCCGCCCGGCTGCCCGTTCCATCCGCGCTGCCCGCACCCCAAGAAGAGCGAGCGCTGCCGCACCGAGCCGCCGCCGCTCCGGCCCATAACGCCCGGCCATCTCGCGGCGTGTCATTACGCCGAGGAGCCGATGTGAATTCGGTCCTGCTGCTGGCGCAGACGCTGACGAATCTGTTGACCGCGCCGGTGGGCTCCGGATTGCCTGCGGGCTGGAACCTCAGCCGGACGAAAGGCGCGGAGCCACCCGCGTTCAACGTCACGCGGTCACACACATTGCAGGTCATTGCCGTTGGCCAGGCGGGGACCGCAACCTATCGGTTGCGCAGTCCCATCCCGCCCCCGCCTTCGTTGCAGGCGGGCAGCCTCACATGGCGCTGGCGCGCCGGCACGCCGCTGCGTGCCGCGGACCTGAAGCGGCGCAACACGGACGATAGCCCGGTTCGGCTCGTCATCATGTTCCAGGACCGCCGCTCGATCGCGTATACCTGGGGAAATCGCGAGAGTCGCGGCGAGAGCTTTGCGAGCTGGGCAGGGCGCAATCGCATGGTGGTGGTGTTGCAGCGGGCCGAGGACGCGGACGGCTCCTGGCACGTGGAGAAGCGCGACCCGTTCAGCGATTATCGCCGGCTCTGGAACAACGCGCCGAAGGCGATCGTCTCGGTGGGCGTCGGCGCGGATACGGACGGATTGAAGGTGCGGGGAGCAGCCGAGATCGGGGACATGACCTGGCACGCTCCCTAGAACGGCGTCAGCGGACTCCACCCATCAGCTTGCGCAGCCACGGCGTCAGCGCCAACAAGATCAACGCGGCCACAAACGTCGTCCCGGCAACGGCCGCAAACAGCTTCGGCAACGGCAACGTCTCGAACATTCCTCCCGCCATGCCGGCCAGCTTGTTCCCTACCGCGATCGAGAGAAACCACAGCCCCATCATCGCGCCCACAATTCGCGCCGGCGCAAGCTTCGTGACGATCGACAAGCCGACCGGGCTGAGACACAGCTCACCGATCGTGTGCAGGAAGTACAGTCCGATGAGCCACCAGGGACTGACCAACACGCCGCGCTCCTGAGCCATCCTGGCGGCGGGCACGATCAGTACGAAGCCCAATCCCACGAAAATCAGGCCGAGCGCGAACTTCACGGGACTCGAAGGCTGCCGCGGGCCAAGCCGGACCCACAGCCAGCCGATCAGCGGCGCCAGGCCGAGGATCATGAACATCGAGTTCAGCGACTGATACCAGGTCGACGGAAAGCGCAATCCAAAGAGGCGGTTATCCGTGAGGCGGTCGGCGAACAGGTTCAGGCTCGACGACGCCTGCTCGAACGCGCCCCAAAAAATCGACGAGAACACGAAGAGCACCGCGATTGCCGCGACGCGTCCCCACTCGCCGCGCGTGAACCGCCACCAGGGCCCAGTCGCGGGAGCGGCATGACGGTCGGTCTGGCCGAGTCGCTGCAGCGCCGGCGTGAGTCGTGACTTCCCGGCGACGTACTGGATCAGCCCGATCACCATTCCCACGCCGGCGCACGCAAAGCCAACGTGCCAATCGACCTTCTGTCCCAGCGTACCGACGATGAGTGGGGCGACAAACGCCCCGACGTTGATCCCCACGTAGAAGATCGAGAACCCGGCGTCGCGGCGCGCGTCGTCCTCGTCGTACAGGGCGCCCACCATCGTGCTCGCGTTCGGCTTGAGCAGCCCGGTCCCAACGACGATCAGGCACAGGCCGAGGTAGAACGTTGCCAGCGTGGGAAACGCCATGCTGAAATGGCCGGCGGCGATGATGATGCCGCCCAGGAGAACGCTGCGGTACTGACCGAAGACGCGATCGGCCAGCACACCGCCGAGAATGGCCGTTGCGTAGACGCCGAAGCCGTACCACCCGAGGATCCCGCCGGCGCGCTCGCTCGAGAACCCGAGGCCGCCTTGCGTGGCCGCCGCGGTCATGAAGAGAATGAGCAGCGCCTTGAGACCGTAGAAGCTGAAGCGCTCCCACATCTCCGTGAAGAACAGCGTCGACAGGCCGCGCGGATGGCCGAACCAGCCGGCCGTGTCGCGTTGCCGGACGACGGGTTCTGTCATCTACCGGACGCCGCCCATGAGATTGCGAATCGGCCGGAGCAGCAGGAACAGCACGAGCCCTGCCCCAATGGTCACCGCCGCGGTGACGCCGAACAGCGTCACCAGCGGGACGGTGCTGATGAATCGCGCCGACCATCCCGCAAGCCAGTTGCCCGCGGCATTCGAGAGGAAGAAGATCCCCATGACGAGACTGACGAAGCGCACCGGCGCCAGCTTGGTCACGAGCGAGAGGCCGACCGGACTGAGGCACAGCTCGCCGAGCTCCTGGATGAAATAGGCGGCGACGAGCCACAGCGGCGAGACGTTCGCACCGCTCTGCGCCAGCGAGCCGGCTGGTATCAGGAGTACGAACGCCACTCCCACAAATACGAGGGCCAGTGCAAACTTGGCCGGGCTCGACGGCTGGCGCGGCCCGAGCGTCACCCAGAGCCAGGCGAAGATCGGCGAGAGGAGAATCACGAACGCCGCCTGGATCGACACGAACCAGGAGGCGTACAGCGTGAGGCCGAGCAGCTCGAGGTGCACGTAGCGGTCGGCGAATAGGTTCAGCGTCGATCCGGCCTGCTCGTAGGCTCCCCAGAACAACGACGCGAACACGAACAGCACGACCACCGCGCCGATCCGGCGCCAGTCGTCCGTCGTGAGCGGTGCCTGCGGTGTGCCGCCCGCCGTCTGCGCCGCCAGTCGCGCGCGACGTTGCGCGTCCAGCCGGTCGATCCCCGGCTGCAGGTGACGGCGGCCGAGCACGTACTGGATCAGGCCGAACACCATGCCGACGCCGGCACAGGCGAAGCCCAAATGCCAGTCGACGCCCTGCGCGAGCTTCCCGGCGATCAACGGGCCGAGGAAGGCGCCAAGATTGATCCCCATATAGAAGATCGAGAAGCCCGCATCGCGCCGCTCGTCACCGGGCTCATACAATGAGCCGACGATGGTGCTGATGTTGGGCTTCAGCAGTCCCGTGCCGAGCACGATGAGCGTGAGACCGGCGTAGAGGAACGGCAACGGGTGGAACGCGAGCGTGAAGTGGCCGAGCGCGATGATGATGCCGCCGATCAGCACGCTGCGATATTGGCCCAGCCAGCGGTCGGCGATGAAGCCGCCGATGATCGGCGTGAGCCAGACGCTCGAGACGTAGTTGCCGTACGCGAGGCCGGCATGCTGATCGGTGAAGCCGAGCGCCTTCGTCATATACAGGATGAGGAATCCGCGCATCCCGTAATAGCTGAAGCGCTCCCACATCTCGGTAAAAAACAGCGTGGAGAGGCCGCGCGGGTGACCGAAGAACTGGCGCTGGTCGTCCATCAGTCGAACAGGTCGTCTTGCGATGCGGTGTCGGGATACTCGGAGGGGCGCAGCAACGTGCCGAGCCGCCCCTCCCACTTCTCGACGTCAAAATGGTGCTCGTTCTGCAGGGCCCGGCGCAGCACGGGAGAGAATTCGTGGAACGCTTCGAGCAGCTCGCGAGTCGCCTGGCGCAACGCTTCCTGCTGGAAGCTGCCGTCGGTGGCGCCCATGTCCTCGAGGATCGCCTGCTCGGTCCGGGACGCCACGATCGGCTCCGCCTGCCCTTCGATGAACACATTGGTTCGTTGCCCGGGGCCGCGACCCTGCTCGATCGGCGTGAGGCCCAGAATCCGATCCGAGCGCCAGTACTTGCCGTACCCGAGAAACACCATCCGGCCGCGTTTCACATCCATGCTACCTCCGCACACTCCGACGATTCCTGCGTATGTCTTCGAGTGCTACACGATCAATCTTGCCGTCCATCCGCACGCGCACGTCGTAGTTCTCCCAGTACATGAAATTCGCGAGCGCCGTGAGAAAGGTCTGGTTGAGCGAGGGCTGTGGTGCCGCGAGCCACTTCTGCGGTTGATTCGCCGGTTCCGTCAGGAGGATCGCTTCCAGCTCTTTCTGGAGCGCGGGCGTGAGAGGAATGAGATCGGCGGAATCACTCGTGAAAAAATACAGCTTGTGCAGCGCGTACAGCCGCTGCAGCTCCTTGATGGGATCCGGCGCGTCATAGACGCGGATGTCGATGTAGCGATCCGTGCCGCCGAGGTACCCGCCCTTTGCGCGCACGACGAGCAGCGCCGCCGACTGCATCCCCCGCCGATCGCCGCCGCCCGCCTGCCCCGCCACGAGCGCCGCGATCAGCCGGTCGGCTAGCGATCCGCGACTGCGCTCGAACGTCTCGGCCATGTTTCTGACGGTGGCGTCGGACACCATGATGTTTGCCTGCGCGGCGTAGCCATGCCCCGTGATCATCTGGCCTTTCCCGCCGCCCGGGCCTCCGCCCGTCCGACCGCCCGCCCAATCGAAGGTTGAATCGCCCGTCCAGCTCGCCGCATTCCCGTGCGCGTCGACCATGCCGACCTGCCGCTGCGAGGGCTGCGGATCGCTGCGCATGATGATCCGCATCGCTTCCGGCGCCGTCGCGCCCCGCGCCAGCAGCTCCAGGCCCTTCTCGCCATAGTCCGTGTTGCTCAAGGCCTGCGTCGCGACTGCCCCCACCCCGGCGCGCGCCCACGGCACGAGACCACCCACATTGGGAAACTTCGATTGCACCGCGATGCCGAGGTCGCCAGTGACGGAATCGTAGGCGACGATGCTGTAGGTATGAGCGCGTTTGGTAAAATCAGATGGTGGAGGAAGTGGAGGTTGGTGGAGGATCTGAAACACCGCGAGCAAGAGCATTCGGCTATTCCTTTCTCATCTTTTTTTTGAGCTCCTCGAGCTGGCGCGCCGCGGCGGCTTCGCGCGCCGCACGGTCCATATCGGACTTGAGCAGCTCGTCCTGAAGATCCACGCCGGCCGCTCCGCCGTCCCCGGCCTCCTGCGCGGAGCGCCGAGCTTCCATCGCCGGCCGTTCCCGCTCAGCGCTCTTCAGCTGCGTCTGCATCTCGTCCAGCTCGCGTTGCGCGAGCGCGAGCTCCTCACGCTGAGCGATGAGCTTGCGCTCCAGCACCCCCAGCCGCTCGCGGTGTTTGGCCGCAAACCGCTCGGCGACCGCGACGGTCTCCTGGTCCTGGATCTCGCCCGCCAGGCGGCCGCGCCGCTCCGCATCGGCCAGCCGCTGGCGCTCGAGCGCCAGCTCGCGCTCCGTGCGCCCGATCGCTTCCTGGATTTCTGCGACGGCGACTTTCGCATCGACTACCGCCTCGCGCATCTGGCGCGCGAGCGAACGCAAATCAGGCCCGGACGCCGCATCGAGGGCAGCGCGGAAGGCGTCCCGCAGGCGCTCGAACAGAGTTCAGCTCTTGCGGACGGTTTTGGCGAAAAAGTTGGAGAAGACGGGCACCACGGCGGGCGAGTCGCAGTGCGGGCAGGTGGGACGAGACTGTCCCCCTCCTCCGCGGGAATGCTCCGCCATCGACTCATTGCGCGAAAACCGCGCCTCACACGCCGTACAGTAGTACTCGTACAGTGGCATGCCGCAACGTTATTCCCGCGCAAAACCACGGTCAAGTTGACGCTTCCACGGTCTGCGGCAAATTGCTTGGATGCGCAAGGTCTGGCTGCTCGTGGCTTTCCTGATGGCATGTGGCGGCGGCCTCGAGCCCGAACCGATCTGCGCGCCCTCACTCGTGGGGCTCTGCGGCACGGTGCGATTCCGGGGCACTGTTCCCGCCAACACCGAAAACGTGTTCATCGCCGCTTATCTCACCTTCCCGCAGACCTGCACCGATCTCATCGCCAACCGCCAGCCGCTGATCCCCGGCTCCGTGCCCTACACCGACTCGCTGGCGCTGTACAGCGTGCCGTTATCGCCGGGGACCTATCACTGGGTCCTCGCCGTCTGGAAGAAGCCCGGCACGCTGACTCTGACGCCCGCCGACACGCAATACCTGCGCGTCGGCGGTTACTACCGGAACCCCGCGGACTCGACCCAGCCCGGCAGTGTGACCGTGCCGGATGGCGCGTCCGCGGGCGACGTCGACTTCGTCGTCGATTTCGACCGGCTGCGGCCGGCGACGGACTTCGTGACATGCACCGGGCCATAGCGGCGCTACTCGTGGTCCTCGCGCTCGTCCTGGGCGCCCCCCCCGACGCGCTGGCGCAGGGGGTGCTGCGGGGATCGGTGCATGACTCCCAAGGCACGCCGATTCGCGGCGCCGCGGTCGTCGTCCCGGGAACAACCCTCGCCACCGAGACCGATCTCGAGGGCCGGTACCGCATCGCCGTTGTCCCCGCTGGCGCCGTCCGCGTCCACGCCGCCGCGATCGGGTATGGGTTCGTCGATACGACCGTGGCGCTCACGGGCGGTGACTCGACGATCGTCAACTTCATTCTGTCCCTGGCGCCGCTCGCGCTCCCGCCCGTCGACGTGATCAGCGACAAAGTGTCGCACTTTGGCGACCGCCCCGCGACAAGCGTCGCCCAACTGACCGAGCGCGACCTAGATCGTCGCGCCGTCAATACGGTCGATGAAGCCATCGATCACGCACCGGGCGTGCAGTTCGTGAACGGCCAAATCAACCTCCGCGGCTCAACCGGTTACGTGCAGGGATTGAATTCCCGGGTGCTGATGACCGTCGATGGCGTCCCGATGAATCAGGGAGACCGGGGCGGCATCAGCTGGGACCTGCTGCCGGTGGATGACATCGCGGGCGTCCAGATCCTCAAGGGCGCGGGCTCTTCGCTCTACGGGTCCGCGGCCTTCGGCGGGGTCGTGAACGTGACGACGCGCGACATTCCCAATGGGGTGCACACACGCGCCCGCTTCACCGGCGGCGTGTATGGCGACCCGCCACACGCGGTCTGGCAGTTTCGCGACAGCCCTGGCCTAGTGGGTAGCGGCGACGTTGCGGCCTCGTATGGGAACGACACGTGGGGGGGCCGATTCTCGGTGGGCGATCGGCACTCCGATGGCTACCGGCAGCAGGACCAGGACGACCACCTGCATTTTGCGGGGAAGGCTCGTTGGCAAAGCTCCGTCAACACCAGAGTCGATGTTTCCGGCGCGTGGGCGGTCGATCGCTATGACGTACCGCTCAGTTGGTGCAGCCGGGGGAAATGCGACGATCTGGGACAGGTCTTCCAGCCGTTCAAGGTGGATACGACGCAGAGCGGCGCGCGCACCGACTCCCGCAAGGGATATCTCGCGGCGCAAGTTCGGACGACGGTATCGCCGACGCTGGCGTGGGTCGCGCGCGGATCCTGGATGCGTACCCACTTCACAGATCTGCGGCGGAGCGCATCGGAGTTCGGCGTCGGGAACCGCTTCGGCACGGAGGGCCGGATCGAGGCGCACCCGGACTCGACTCGGACGGCAATCGTCGGTGCGGAGGCGACGTTCTCCGACGTCACGAGCGACATCTTCGGCACGCACACGCAGTCAGAGTTCGCCGCGTACGGCCAAAGCGATCAGCGCATCGGCGCTGCGCGGGTGAGCGGCGGGGCGCGGCTCGATTTTCTCGCCGTCGACGGCGGGTCGCTCACGGCCGTCGTCAGCCCACGGATCGGGATCTCGGTGCCTACCGACCGCCGTGGGCCGAATGGGGGCACGCTCCGCGCATCGATCGGGCGCGGCTTCCGCGCACCGACGATGGCCGAGCGATTCGTGCATACCACGGCGCTCGGATTCGACGTCGTGCCGAATCCCACGCTGCGGCCCGAGACCGGATGGTCGTTTGAGATCGGTCACACGAGCGCGCCCCTGTTGCGTTTCATGCGGGTCGATGCGGCCCTCTTCTGGACCGAGGCGCGTGATCTCATCGAGCCGCGGCTGCTTCAGATTCCTCCCACCGTGGAGATTCAGCTCCAGAACGTGGCGCGAGCCAGGATCGCAGGTGTCGACGCCAGCGTGATCGCGGCGCCGATTCCGGATCGCCTCATCGCGACGCTCGGCTACACGTACCTGAACACGCGCCGGCGTCTGGAGGGGGACAGCACCTCAGGGCCCCTCGCGTTCCGGCCCCGCCACCTCGTGACGCTTGGGGTGGATTACACCCTCGGCCCCATTGGCGGAGGCGCGGACTTTCGGTTTGCGAGCCGGCCCGAGCGCATCGAGCTGGAAGGCTTTGTCGATCCCCGCCGGGTTCCGGTGAAGGTTTTGGATCTGCGGGCCGGTTGGAAACAGGGGCCTGTCGAGTGGCGGTTACTGGCTACGAACGTCTTGAATTACATCTATAACTTGGTGCCCGAGACCCTGGCGCCGGTGCGAACGGTCACGTTGACCGCTGTCTGGTCGCATTAGCGTTAGATTTGCTAGCCCATGAAACGGTCCGTCTTGTCCTTGTTCCTGGTGCTGGCCGCGGCTTGCAGCCGCGGGAGCGGGGGCTCGCCGACCTGCGGCCTCGCGATGCTCGCCGGTCCCTCCCTGATCGCCTCGCAGCTCGCGAACGCACGCGCCGTACTCACCGATCCACCCCGCGGTATTCCCGATTCCCTGCCCGCGCGCGTGATCGAGCAGAAGGCCGGCAGTGGAGGGAACGGTGCCGTGATCGTCGGTCGCGATGCCGAAGGCAAGATCTCGATGCAGTTCCGGGGTCCGAGTTTCCCGGCACGCGGGTACGGCTTGCTGGTGGTCGACGACACATCACAGCGCGCGATGGGAGTGCTGTTCCTCGACCAGGAGGAGCCGGCGCGCCATCCCGCCATCGGCACCATCATCGGCGGCAGCACGGTCCTGAATCTGTACGGTGTGCGTGTCGACTGGGCCAGCGTTAGCAATCCCCGCTGTCCCTTGTTCGGTGGTTCCGCTTCGCCCCCACCGTCGTGACGAAAGCTCATCCAGTTGCCGTGACCGCGCCCCGCCGGATAGTCGATGGCCGCGAGCGCGTCACCCTGAACACGACGTACGTTCGTGCCCTCGAAAACGCAGGTCTCGTTCCGCTCGCCGTCCCGACGATGCTGGCGGCGGATCGCGCCGCAGCCGCCCTCACCGGCGTCCGGGGGCTGGTGCTCACCGGTGGTGAAGACGTCGCGCCCGACCGCTACGGGGCGGCCCCACATCCTCGTCTGGGCGACGTCGATCCCGTGCGGGACGCCGCCGAGCTGGCGCTCATCGAGTCGGCGCGGGCGCGCCGCCTGCCGATTCTCGCGATCTGCCGCGGCATTCAGATCCTCAACGTCGCCCTCGGCGGCACGCTCTACCAGGACCTCGACAGCGAGCGGCCCGGTCCCGTGCCGCACCGCGACGAGACGAGCCAGCACGCGGTGCGAGTCGCGGCCGGGTCGCTGCTCGAACGCACGCTCGGCATGCGTTCGGCAACGGTGAACAGTCGCCATCATCAAGCGATCCGTGATCTCGCGCCGGGGCTCAAGGCGGTGGCGTGGGCCGATGACGGCGTGATCGAGGGAGCGGAGCCGGTGGACGCGAATGCGTCGTGGATGGTCGCGGTACAGTGGCATCCTGAGGACCTCACCGAGCGGGCGCTGTTCGATGGGTTCGCGCGAGCCATTGCGTGACAGCCGCACGCCACGCGTTCCCCTCACCGGATTGGGTGGCCGCGTATGAAGCGGCGATCAACTCGAGCGAAGACTACCGCAACGCTTCGACGGGTTGGACGCACGGGTCGGTCGCGCTCGTCATGCCCGCGCAACCGGGAATCGGGGTCCCCGAGGATGTGGGCATCTGGCTCGACCTCGATCGCGGCATCTGCCGGGCCGCAAAGCTCGTAGGGCGCGAGGACGCGCTGCAAGCCCCCTTCGTCCTCACCGCCGAATACCGCTATTGGAAGCAGATCATCAAGAAGGAGCTGGGTCCCATCGCGGGGATCATGCAGCGCAAGGTCGCGCTGCAGGGCTCGTTACCGATCGTGGTTCGCTTCATCAAGTCCGCCGAGGCATTGGTCGACGCCGCCACGCGGGTCCCGACGCGCTTCCTGGACGAGGCGGCGGGCGCGTGATCGGTTCGCTCACCGAAGTGCTGACGCGCCTGACCGCGCTTTCGCAGGAGCTTGCCGGCGCGTTTCGGCCGACCACGATCGTCGAGATCGTGGCGCGCGTCCTGACGGAGCAACTGGCGCCCGGTCGTCTCTCCGTGATGCTGCTCGATATCGATAAGAACCAGCTCGCGGTCACCTATCACAACGGTCCGCGTCCCGCGAGCACGGACGAACCGCTGCTGCAGCTGGCCCTGCGGCGCGGGCCGCTGGTTTTTCCCGATAACGTCGCGGCGCGTGTCGCCGAGCTGGGCGTCACCCTCGACGGCGGCGGACCCACACCGCCGAGCTGGCTCGGCGTGCCGATTGTCGCGGTCACGCGCACCATCGGCGCCGTCGCGCTGGAGGGGAATCGCAAGAACGCGTTCGACGACGGGGCGCTGATGTTCACCCGCGCCGTCCTGGCGCAGGCGGGGATCGCCCTGGAGAACGCTCGGCTCGTCGAGCTGCTTTCGAGCGGCAAGCGTGAGTGGGAGCAGACGGTCGACGCTTTCAACCAGGCCATCTGCTACGTGGATCCGCAGGGCACGGTGCGGCGCACCAATCGCGTTTTCGCCGACTTGATCAAGCTCCCCGTCACGGCGCTTCCCGGCCGGCCGTGGCTTACCCTGCTCCCGCCGGCATGGATCGAACCCGTCGCCCGGCTGCTGAACTCCGGACCCACGCCGACCCCCGAAAGCGCCGGCACACCCGTCGAGGTGCGAGCCGGAGAGCGGACGCTGATGGTCACCGCCATTCCCACTGGCGAGCCCGGCGCCGCGGTGCTGTTGTTCGAGGATCAAAGCGAGAAGCGGCGCCTCCAGGAGCAGCTGCTGCAGTCGGAGAAGATGTCGGCGATCGGCCAGTTGATCGCGGGCGTCGCGCACGACCTCAACAACCCGCTGGCGTCCGTCGTGGGCTTCAGCGACCTGCTCGGCGAAGCCGCCGATGTACCGCCACGGCTGGCCGAGCCCCTCGCGGTGATTCGGCAGGAAGCCGAGCGCGCGTCGGCGATCGTCCGCAACCTCCTGTCGTTCGCGCGCCGGCAGGAAGGCGAGCGCCACCTGCAATCGATCCGGCCGATTCTCGAGTCCACGCACCAGCTCTTGAAAAACCAGCTGCTCGCGGCGCGGATCGACCTCACGTTGACGTTCGAACCGGGTCTCGCCGAGGTAGAGGTCCACGCGAACCAGATCAAACAGGTCTTCGTAAACATCATCAACAATGCGGCTCAGGCGATCGCCAGCGGCCGCCACAAGGAAGGCGGCGGGCGGATCGAGATCGTCGCGCGCTGTGAGCCCGACGGCATCTCCGTGAGTATCGCCGACAACGGACCTGGCATTCCGGAGGCCGTCGCACAGCACGTATTCGAGCCGTTCTTCAGCACAAAATCCGAGGGCGAGGGGACGGGCCTCGGCCTCTCGATTTGTCACGGGATTGTGAAGGAACACGGCGGCAACATTTCGGTGGAGCCGGGCGGCGCGGGGAGCGGCCGCGGCGCCACGTTTACCGTCGAACTCCCCGCCGGTGTCCGCGCAGAGCTGAGTCCGCTCACCCGCGGCGCGGAGGACCAGCCCTCCCCGGCCGAACGGCAGGAACACCTGCGAGTGCTCGTGGTCGATGACGAGCCGCACATTCTCCATTACATGCAGGCCACACTCGAGAGCTGGGGCCACGAGGTCGTGGTCGCGCACGACGGCAGCCAAGCCTTGAAGCGCGCGCTCATGCAGCCGTTCGATCTCATCATCTGCGATTTGCGCATGCCGCGCCTCGGCGGCCGCGAAATGTTTCAGACCCTCGCTCGGATGCATCCGGCGGTCGCCGAACGCATCATTTTTGCGACGGGCGACACGGTCCGCGGCGACACGCTGCAATTCCTCGAAGAGCTCGGCCGGCCGTTCCTTCAGAAGCCCTTCAAGCTCGATGCACTGCGCCGCGTCCTCGCTGGAGTGGAGAAGGCAGGGGCTCGGAGCTAGGGGTCCCGAGTCCCTAACGCATGCGCGTACTGCAGGTCGACTCGGGCCGGCGCTGGCGTGGCGGGCAGCATCAGGTGTGGTTGTTGTGCCGTGCTTTGGGACGCGAGCACGGTATCGAGCAGGTGCTCGTCACGAGGCAGGACAGCGAGCTGGCCCGGCGCGCCGCGGCCGCGGGCATCACGGTGCACGGGACCGCGTGGGACATGGGGCTCGATCCCCGCGCCTGGTGGCAGCTGCGAAGGACGATCGCTTCCTTCCGACCCGACGTGATTCACGTCCACGACAGCCATGCCCTGACGCTCGCGGCGACGATCGCCATCGGCCGCACCGTGGTCGCGACGCGACGGGTCGAGTTTCACGTCGGCCGCTTCAGCGCGTGGCGACGCGCTGACCGCATCATCGCGGTCTCCGAAGCCGTCAAGCGCGTGCTAGTGGCCGCTGGCATTGCGCCGAAGGCCGTGGCCGTCGTGTATGACGGCATCGACGTGGCAGACGTCCGGCGCGCGGCGCTGCCACCGCTGGAGATTCGCCGGCAATTGTCGATTCCCGCGCCTGCCCCGATCGTCGTCAACGCCGCCGCCCTGACGGGCGAGAAGGATCACCGCACCTTGATTCGGGCGGCGCACTATGCGCGCGCCATGCGGCCCGATCTCCATTGGATCATCGCCGGCGACGGCGGATTGCGGGACTCGCTTGTCGCCGACATCGATCGCCTGAAGCTCGGCGATCGCGTACATCTCATCGGGCACGTCGATCGCGTGGATGCCCTGATCGCAGCAGCGACTGTCTTCGTGTTGTCGTCCAAAAGCGAAGGATTGGGCAGCGTGCTGTTGGACGCGCTCGCGCTGGCCCGCCCCGTGGTGGCGACGGCGGCTGGTGGAATCCCCGAGATTCTCCCCCCCGAAGCCCTCGTGCCGGTTGCGGCGGCCGAGTTCCTCGCACAGAAGGTCGTGAACATCCTCGCGAACCCGGTGCCCCCGCCCCTGCCCGCGCGCTGTTCCGCAAGCGCCATGGCCCACGGCGTCTTGGACGTCTATAGGGCCCTTCTCTAGATTGCAGGGCCATGATTTACGTCTGCGTTCCAGTCCATAACGAGGCGCGCACGGTTGGCCTCGTGCTCTGGAAAGTGCGCCAGGTATTCACCGCGTTCGAGCGGGAATATCAAATCATCGCGTGCGATGACGCCTCGACGGACGGCTCCGCCGACGTTCTGACGTCGTATGCGCGCGTCCTGGCCCTTACCGTCATTCAGCATCGCTCCCGGCAAGGATATGCCAAGAGCCTCGAGGAGCTTTTGCGGCTGGCCTTGCAGCGCACCGACCGGCCGAAACGCGACTGCGCGATCACGCTCCATGCCGACTTTGTCCATGCGCCGGAGGCGATGGAAGAGATGGTCAAACGGCTCGAGTCAGGGGCCGATCTCGTGGTCGCCGAGCAGTACCGCGAACAGGGAACCCGCTCCTGGCCGGAGCGCTGGGCCCGGCAGTGGGCGCCGCGACTGCTGCGTGTGGGGGGCGGGGTAAAGGACTCCATTTCCGGCTTCCTGGCGCTGCGCCTGATCGTGCTGCGTCAAGCGACGCGAGGCAACGACGGCGGCGACGCGCGGTTACTGACGAGTGACGGATGGGCTGCCAACGCGGAGCTGTTGGCGCGACTCGGCGCCCATGCCAGGCGGATCGAAGTCGTGTCCAGCGCCGCGCGGTATGACCTGAAGCAGCGGCCGTCCCGTTCCAATCCCTGGCAGCAGCTTCTCGCGGCGTGGCGCTCGCGCGGGCTGATCAGCGCCGCGCGCAAGGGGGTGCTGGTGCTCACGCTCCTCGCCGCCGGGCGATCCCTGCGCGCGCAGGACACCCTGTGCACGGGACTCGTCATGGGGTCGCCGGCCTCTGCATCGGCGTCCCCGACCCCGGCCGTGCCCTTCCCGGTCGGCGAGCGTTTCACGTTCGGCGCGCGGTACGGCATTTTCAGTGTCGGTAGCGCGACGATGGAGGTCATGGGCATCGATACCGTGCATCGCACGGAGACGGTGCACATTCGCTTTCGCATTACCGGAGGTGCGCTCTGGTATCACCTCGATCAGACCATCGAGTCATGGGTAGGCCGCTACGATTTTCGGTCCCGGCGCTTCTCCTCCGTCCAGGATGAGCGCGACAAGCATCGCGAGCACCGGTACGAGATTTTCCCCGATTCCGGGTTCTACCGAGAGGAGGGGCTCGATACGACGTTCGCGACCGTCTCCGAGCCGCTGGACGACGCCGCGTTCCTGTATTGGATCCGGACGGTGCCGCTCGAGGTCGGCAAGAAGTACGAATACGCGCGGTATTTTCGGCCGGATCGGAATCCCGTCATCATCGAGGTCTTGGGCCGCGAGCGGGTCGGCGTCGCGGGGAAGAAGTGGCAGGCGATCGTCGTGCGCCCCAAAATCCCCCAGGGGCGCGGGATCTTCGCCGAGAAGTCCGAGACGCGCATCTGGCTCTCCGACGATCCGCAGCGCATCGTGCTCGCGATTCAGTCGAACTTCTCGTTCGGCCAGATAACGCTGAAGCTCAAGGACTACGTGGTACCGGGAGTCGTTCAGCCATGACCGAGTACCGTGAAGCTGATTTCTCCCGGCTCAAGACCGTTCCCATCGCCAAACGCCCCAACAAAGTCGACGCTTCACTCCTCGCCCATCCACCTCGCGCTTCGGACCGCTCGTTCACCGCATTCCTCGACGCGCTGCCGTCGATCCTCGCCGCGCAGGACCTGCGGTACGTGGTCGATCAGATCGTTGCCGCCGCGGGCAAACGCGCGGTGGTCGCGATGCTGGGTGGACATGTCATCAAAGTCGGGCTGGGACCGCTGCTGATCGCGTTGATGCGGCAGCGCGCGGTGACCGCCATTGCGATGAACGGCAGCGCCGCGATTCACGATTTCGAGCTGGCCGCATACGGCGGAACGAGCGAAGACGTCGCGGCGGGCCTGGGCGACGGGACGTTCGGCATGGCGGAGGAAACCGGCCGCGAGATGAATGCGGCGCTGGCACGCGGCGCCAAGACCGGTCAGGGCGCCGGGGAAGCGCTCGCCGAATATCTGCACGCGCGCACGGAGCTTCCCGGTCGGGACGTCTCGGTCTTACTCGCCTGCAGCGACCTGGGAGTGCCGGTCACGGTGCACGCGGCGATCGGGGCGGAGATCATTCATCAGCACCCCACCGCCGACGGGGCGACCATCGGCGCGACCAGTCATCGGGACTTCAAACGGCTGGCCGGCGTGCTGCCGGATCTCGACGCTGGCGGGGTCGTTCTCAATCTCGGCAGCGCCGTGCTGATGCCCGAGGTGTTCCTCAAGGCGTTGACCATCGCGCGCAATCTGAACGGCGGGAGACCGAAGAACTTTACCGCGTGCGACTGCGACATGCAGCGCCACTATCGGCCGCGCGTGAATGTCGTCGAGCGGCCGACGCTAGCCGGTGGGCGTGGCATTCAACTCACCGGTCATCATGAGATCCTGTTTCCCTTGTTGGCGTGGGCGGTGCTTTCACGACTCACCGCCGGGGAGCCTTAAGACTCGGAAGGACGTCCCTTGATCATGTCGCGAACGCGATCCGCCGTCGCCGGGCTGAGGATGCGTAGCGCCATGTAGAAGAAGAAGCCGATGACTGCCAGCGTGAGGACCGTTGTCGCGAGGCCGAACAGGCTACCAACGATGCCAAAGATCAACTTCAGGGCGAGCCAGGCCACAACGGCGAGAATCGCGAAACCCAGGATGCTCCGGAACATGATACCCTCCGTGGTGTCCGGTGCGTCTGCAGCGTACGCCTAAATGTCGCACAAAGTTTCCTCCTGTGAAGTATTGGTCGCCGGCGGCGGAATCATCGGCGCCGCCTGCGCCCGGGCAGCCGCCCTGCGCGGCATGAAGGTGCTGCTGTGCGAGCCCGGACCCGATCTCGCGGCGGCATCGGCGGCCTCGGCCGGCATCCTGGGACCGCAAATCGAGCGCACCGACGCAACCCTGCGCGCGCTGGGGTTACGCGCCCGGGACCTCTACGAACGCCTAGCGCCTGCCCTGGCGGAGACCACCGGGATCGACATCGGCTTGTGGCGCGAAGGCATCGCCGCGCTCGCGTTCGACCCGGGCGAAGCCGAGCGGCTTCGCGATGCCGTGGCGGAGCAACGTCAGGCGGGACTGCGCTGCGACTGGCTGGAAGCGGAGGAAGTGGCGGAGCGATTTCCTGCCACAGCGCCCTGCCTCGGCGCGCTGTTTGCTCCGGAAGACGGCGCCGTCGACGCGCCGGCGCTGGCACGCGCGCTGCTCGCCGACGCGAAACGCCATGGCGCACGTACGCTGAACACCCGTGTGAACCGTCTCACCACGATCCTCGGCCGCGCGACCGGCGTCGAAATCCCAGCTGGTAAAATCAAGGCCGAGCACGTCGTCATCGCAGCAGGCGCCTGGTCGACGACCATCGAGCACCTGCCACGGCGCCTGCCGGTCGAGCCCGTCCGCGGCCAGATGGGCGCTGCGCCCTGGCCCGCCGACATGCCACGGATCGTTTTGTACTACGACCATGCGTATGTGCTCGCACGGAGCGGCGAGGCGATCTTTGGCAGCACCATGGAGCATGTGGGATTCGACGGGCGGGTCACGGATGCCGGCGTGCGTGAGATCGTCGCGGCAGCGCAGCGGCTGCTGCCTCATCTTCCGGCGCTCCCCACACGGACCTGGGCAGGTTTGCGCCCGATCACACCGGATGGCCGTCCGATCGTAGGCCCCGATCCCGAAGTGCGGGGATTGTGGTACGCCACGGGACACGGCCGCAACGGCGTCCTGCTGGCGGGCCTCACGGGAGAGATCATCGGGGAGCTCATGAGCACGGGGGGAACCGAGGTAGAGATTGCTTCTCTCGCCCCGGAGCGATTTACTTCCTAGGATGTTCAGCAGTTGTGCCTTCTGTAACGCTTCATTTGACGGTGATGGTGGTCCTTCTGGGCTCGGCGTCGGGCGGCGAATCGCGTTCGACGAATGGAAAGGCCGGCTCTGGGTCGTCTGCCCCCGCTGCAGCCGCTGGAATCTCACCCCGTTCGACGATCGCCTGGAGCGCATCGAGGCCGTTGCGCGCGCCGCGAGCCAAGGCCGCGTCGCCGCCTCCACGGAGCAAGTCGCGCTGATTCGGTGGAAACGCTACGACTTCGTGCGCGTGGGAAAGCCGCCGCGAGTGGAGCTGGCGACCTGGCGCTACGGCGAGCGACTCCGCAACCGCCGGCGCGAGCGCATGAAGGTCGTGGTTCCGCTGACGGTCGCGGCCATTGGTCTGGGCATCGCCGCCAACGTCGCGGCGGGCGGCGGGTTTGGTGTGATGGTGTGGAACGTTCATCGCCTGGCGGACTGGGTGTATCTCACCATGGTGGGCCGCCGCAGAGTGACGTTGACCGAGCCACCAATCTGTGCGCATTGCGGCAGCCTCATGCAACTCCGCGCGCGGCACGTCCAGCACGCGCGCATCGTCCCCGATCGGCACGCGGACATGGCCGTCGTGTTGAACTGCCCGAAGTGCCTCCAGGAAGGCGCCCACCTGACCGGGAGCGAAGCGATTCAAGTGCTGCGTCAGGGTCTCACGTACCTGAACCTCGCCCGAGCCGGTCGCCGGCGCGCCGAGGATGCGGCCCGGGAGGTGGACCAAATGGGCGGAGCCGATCGCTTGGTCCACGACATTGCGCGACGGGAGCTGACGTTGCGATCGCTGCGGCCGGAACGTGGGCTCGCGCTCGAGATGGCCGTAGATGAGCGAGCCGAGGTCGAAGAGTTGGAGCGTCAGTGGAAAGAAGCGGAGGAGATTGCCGACATCGCGGATGGCACGTTAGGCACGTCGACGGAGGTCGAAGAAGAGTTACGGCGGCTCAAAAACCGGGGTGGAGATCAACCGTCTGGTTGAAAAACGGCCTACCCCACCCCATTCGCCATGACTATCTTCGACACTCCATGGCCGCCCCCTTAGTCCAGATCCAGCCTTCCGCCGCATCGCCAGCTGAGCCAGCCCGTAAACCGTCGTGGTTGAAGGTGAAGGCGCCGGGGGGTCCCAACTACGTCGCGCTGAAGCACCTGATGCGTGACCTCAAGCTCCATACGGTGTGTGAAGAGGCGCATTGCCCCAACATCGGGGAGTGCTGGGAGCACAAGGCCGCCACGTTCATGATCTTGGGCGACGTGTGTACGCGGAACTGCGCCTACTGCGCGGTCGCGCACGGGACGCCCGCGCCGCTCGATACCGGGGAGCCGCAGCGCCTGGCCGACGCGGTCGCGCAGATGGGCCTCCAGCATGTCGTCATTACCAGCGTGGATCGCGACGACTTGCCGAACGGGGGCGCCGAGGTGTTCGCGGCGTGCATCGCGGAGCTTCGCCTGCGGCTGCCGCAGACCTCCGTCGAAGTCTTGATCCCCGACTTCAAAGGCAACCCGGAAGCCCTCCGCCTCATCGTCGACGCCAGACCCGACATCCTCAATCACAATCTCGAGACCATCGCCCGGCTGTATCGCATCGCGCGGCCCGGTGGGCGATATCCACGCGCCTTGGAGTTGCTCGACCGCGCCAAGGAAATGAATCCCGAGCTACTCACGAAGTCGGGCATCATCTGCGGCCTGGGCGAGGAGTGGGACGAGCTGCTCGGAGCCATGCGCGATCTGCGCGCGGCCCGCGTCGACATTCTCACCATCGGGCAGTACCTGCGGCCGTCCGATCGGCATCTGCCCATCGCGCGTTGGTACACGCCGGACGAATTCGCCGAGCTCAAACGCTACGGCATGTCGCTCGGATTCCGGCATGTCGAATCGGGCCCGCTGGTCAGGTCCAGCTATCACGCCTGGGAGCAAGTGGAGGCAGCGACCGCATGACCGCGACTGCCAGAACCCCGAGACAGAGCGCGCCCTCGCCCCAGCTGACCGAGCTGCACCTCAAGATGCTGCGGCAGATGCTGCTCATCCGCCACTTCGAGGAAAAGGCCGCGGAGGCGTACGCGCTCGGCAAGATCGGCGGGTTCTGCCACCTGTACATCGGACAGGAAGCGGTCGCGGTTGGGGCGCTCGCTGCCTTGCGCGACGACGACTACGTGATTTGCTCATACCGCGAGCACGGGCAGGCGCTGATCAAGGGCATCTCCGCGAACGCCGTGATGGCCGAGCTGTTCGGCAAGGCCACGGGCTGTTCCAAGGGTAAGGGCGGCTCGATGCATCTGTTCGATGCCAAGCGGGGGTTCATGGGCGGGCACGGGATTGTGGGGGGCCACATTCCTCTCGGTGCCGGGCTCGCGTTCGCCAGCAAGTACAAGGGCACCGAGCAGGTCACCGTGTGTTTCTTCGGCGAAGCCGCCGTCAACATCGGCGCCTTCCACGAGACCTTGAACATGGCGTCGGTGTGGAAGCTGCCCGTGATCTTCCTCTGCGAAAACAATCGGTACGGGATGGGGACGGCGTTCGAGCGGGTCGCGGCCGTGACCGACATCGTGGAGCATGCGTGCAGCTACGATATGGCGGCCGAGTTGGTCGACGGCATGAACGTGCTGACCGTCTACGACGCGACGCGCCGCGCCGTCGAGCGGGCCCGCAAGCAGAGCCACCCCACGCTGCTCGAGGTGCGGACCTACCGATACATGGGACATTCCATGTCCGACCCGCTCCACGGCGTCTATCGGACGAAGGATGAGGTCGAAGAGCAGAAGGCCCGCGATCCCATTTCCCATCTCGCGGGCAAGCTGAAGGAGGACGGCGTCATCGATCAGGCAGCGCTCGACGCGCTGGACGCGGAAATCCATGCCGAAGTGGAAGCTGCCGTGAAGTTCGCCGACGACAGCCCGGATCCTGAACCGGGCGAGCTCTTCACGGACGTGCTGGTCGACTGATGGCCACTCTCACCTATCGTGACGCGCTGAATCAGGCGCTGCGCGAAGAGATGCAGCGCGATCCCAACGTCTTCCTCATGGGCGAAGAGGTGGGGGTCTACCAGGGCGCCTACAAAGTGAGTCGCGGATTGCTCGAGGAATTCGGGCCGCAACGGATCGTCGATACGCCGATCGCCGAGCTGGGGTTCGCCGGCATCGGGGTCGGCGCGGCGATGGGTGGGCTGCGCCCGGTGATCGAGTTCATGACGTGGAATTTCGCGGTCCTGGCGCTCGATCAGATCGTGAACTCCGCCGCCAAGATGCTGTATATGTCCGGCGGCCAGATCAACATGCCGATCGTATTTCGGGGCCCGAACGGTGCGGCGCTGCAGCTGTCCTCGCAGCACTCGCAAGCGTGGGAAAGCTGGCTCGCCCACATCCCCGGTCTCAAGGTGGTCGCGCCGGCGACCCCGGCGGACGCCAAAGGGCTGCTCAAGTCCGCCATTCGCGACAACAATCCCGTCATCGTGCTCGAAGGCGAGATGCTCTACAACCTCAAGGGCGACGTGCCAGACGGTGAGCACATCGTTCCCATCGGGCGCGCGGACTTGAAGCGCGAGGGCACAGACGTCACCCTGGTCTGCCACTCCAAGACCCTCGCCGTCGCGCTGAAGGCCGCGGAGCAGCTGGCCGAACAGAACGTGTCGGCGGAGGTCCTCGACCTGCGGTCGCTGCGTCCGCTCGACGAGGCGGCGATCCTGGAATCGGTCAAGAAGACCAACCGGGCGGTGGTCGTCGAGGAAGGATGGCCACACGCCGGGATCGGCGCGCAAATCGTGGATCTCATTCAGCGCGACGCGTTTGACGACCTGGATGCTCCGGTACAGCGCATCACGCAGGCCGACGTGCCGATGCCGTACAACAAACTCCTCGAGCGCGCCGCCAAGGCGTCGCCCGAGAAGGTCGTCGCCGCGGCGCGGCGCGTCCTCTACCTCGACTAGGCCCCACTCCCGAACCCCGAGCCCCTAGCAATGGCCACGAAAGTCCACATGGAGGCGCTCTCGCCCACGATGGAGGAAGGGCGCCTCGTGAAGTGGACCAAGCACGAGGGTGACCCGGTGAAGTCGGGCGACACGCTCGCCGAGGTCGAAACCGACAAGGCCGTCATGGAGCTGGTCGCCCGAGCCGACGGGCAGTTGCTGAAGGTGATGGTGCCCGAAGGCACCACCGTGCCGGTTGGGAATGTGGTGGCGTGGATCGGCAAGGCTGGCGAGAAAGTCGATGGAGCTGGCAGTCAGGAGTCGGGAGCTGGGGCAGCGAAGTCAGCCCCCGCTGCTGCCGTATCGAAACCGGCTCCCGCTCCCACACCGGTCCCTAAGCCTGCACCGACGCCAGCAGTCCCCGCACCCGTTGCTGCTCAAGCAGATGCGACACGTGTCAAGGCTTCCCCGCTCGCGAGACGAATTGCCAAAGAATCGGGCGTCGATCTCAAGCTCGTTCAAGGCTCAGGACCGGGCGGTCGCGTGATCAAACGCGATGTCGAGGCAGGAGCCACACAAACCCAAGCTGCGGCCCCAGCTCCTAGCTCCCGACTCCCAGCTCCTTCAGGTGTTCCGTACGAAGACGTCCCGCTCACCCAAATTCGGAAGACGATCGCCAAGCGCCTCGCCACGTCGCTCGGCCCGATCCCGCATTTCTTCCTCACCACCGAGATCGACATGGAGCGCGCCGCGGAAGCGCGCGAAGCGCTCAATAAGCAACTCGGTGAAGAAGGCGGGAAGATTTCGTTCAACGACATCATCATCAAGGCCGTCGCGCTGGCGCTGGTCCAGCACCGCGCCTGCAACGCCTGGTTCCAGGACGATCACATCCGCTACTGGAACGAGGTCCACATCGGGATGGCCGTCGCGATCGAGGACGGGCTGATCACGCCGGTGATCCGCAACGCGGACCTGAAGAGCCTGCGGGAAATCGGCGCGGAGTCCCGTGAGCTCGCGGGGCGGGCCCGCAATCGCCGCTTGAAGCCCGAGGAATACACCGGCGCCACGTTCAGCGTCTCGAACCTCGGCATGTTCGACATCGACCAATTCACCGCGGTGATCAACCCGCCCGAAGCCGGCATCGTCGCGATCGGGAGCATCGTCGCGAAGGCGATCCCCGACGGCGAGCGCGTCGTCGTGCGGCGACGCTTGCGTTTGACGATGAGCTGTGATCACCGCGTCATCGACGGCGCGACCGGCGCGGTGTTCCTAAAAACGCTGAAGCAGATGCTCGAGAATCCGCTGGCGATGCTGTTGTAGTCGGACGGTCGGACTGACTGACTGTCAGACAGTCCACGATTACCGTCCGACGGTCCAACTGTCCGAGCGTCCGACAAAGGGGAGTTCGTGGCCACTTTCGACGTGATCATTCTGGGCGGCGGCCCGGCGGGCTACGTCTGCGCGATTCGCGCGGCGCAGCTGGGACTCAGCACCGCGGTGATCGAGCAGGACAAACTCGGCGGCGTCTGCGTGAACATCGGCTGCATCCCCACCAAGGCCCTGCTGCATTCCGCCTACATCGCCAACCTGCTCAAGGAGTCGAAGGACTTCGGCGTGGAGGCGGGCGACGTGAAGACCGATTACGGCGTCGCCATGAAACGGTCCCGGCGCGTCAGCGATCAGAACTCGAAGGGCGTCGAGTTCCTGATGAAGAAGAACAAGATCACGGTCGTCAGAGGCACCGGCGTGCTGCAGCCCGGCAAGAAGGTAAAGGTGGGCAGCGACGTCCATGAGGCGAAGAAAGCGGTCGTGATCGCGACTGGATCACGCGTGAAAGGCATCCCCCAGATCGGCCTCGAGATCAACAAGACCACCGTGATCTCCTCCGATGAGGCCCTGCTGATGGAGAAGATCCCAGCGACGCTCGCGATCATCGGCGCCGGCGCGGTCGGCATGGAGTTCGCCGACATCTTCAACGCCTTCGGGGTGAAGGTCACGCTGATCGAAGCGCTGCCGCGCATCCTGCCCCTCGAGGACGCCGAGGCGTCGGACACGCTGAGCAAGAGCTATCGCAAGCGCGGCATCGAGGTGATCGCGGGGGCCAAGGTGACGAAGGCGAACGTCGCCAAGGACAAGGTCACGCTCGACGTCGAGGCGGGCGGTGAGAAGAAGCAGGTCGCCGCGGCCGCCGTGCTGATGGCGGCCGGTCGCGCAGTCAATATCGAGAATGTCGGCTTGAAGGAATGCGGGATTCAGCTCACGGAGCGCGGGTTCATCAAGGTCGACAAGAACCTACAGACCAGCACCGCCGGCTATTACGCGATCGGCGACGTCGCCGGGCCGCCGATGCTGGCGCACAAGGGCAGCCGCGAGGGCGTCGTGGTCGCGGAGCTTGTCGCCGGCCAGAAGCCGCACCCCATCAAGTACGACAACGTGCCGAGCGTGACGTATTGCCACCCCGAGGTGGCGAGCATCGGGCTCACGGAAGAACAATGCAAGGAAAAGAAGCTCGACTACGTCGCGGGCAAATTCCCCTTCTCCGCCAACGGCCGCGCGCGCGGCACCGGCGAGACGGAAGGTTTCGTGAAGATTCTGCGCGACAAGAAGTACGGCGAGATTCTGGGCGCGCACATCGTCGGCGCGGACGCATCGGAAATGATCCATGAGCTGACGGTCGCGCGGGAGAACGAATACACGGTCGAAGAGATCGAGCTCGCGATCCACGCACATCCCACGATGTCCGAGGCCGTCGCCCAGGCTGCGCTCGATTCGCTCGGCCGCGTGGTGGACATGTGAGTGACGAACCGATCAAGGATCCGCTCGCGCTGGGGCTCGGCTCACTCGCCGCGGGCGCGGGATTCGGCGGGGCCTGCCTCACCGCCGCGCAGATCGTCGCCGCGATCCTCCGTGGCGACCTCGAGCCCAACGTGTACCGCGACACCGCGCCCGACCCGCTGCTCGCCGGCGTGATCGCCGCCATCGGTGTGGGGGGCGCTTACGGGTGGTACCGGGGCGTCGCCCTGGACAACATCTGGCAGCGTGGCGTGATCGCGGTGCTGGCCGCCATCGGGGCCGTGCTGATCGGCTTTCTCGCCGCACCGCTCGATCGCTTCCTCGGCCTCATCGGGCTGCTCGTTTGGTTCTTGCTGAACATCCTGCTCGGCATCCTCGCCACGCGGTGGGCAATAAAGGGGAAAGGCGCGGAGGGGACATGAAGGATCTGGAGGTCGTGGAGGCGGGCACGGTTTCGTACGGCGACGCGCTCGAGTGGCAGCGCGAGCTCGCCGCCGACCGCATCGCGGGCCGATTGGACCACGACGTACTCTTACTGCTCGAGCACCCACCGGTCGTCACCTTGGGCCGAACCTCGCATGCGTCTCATCTCCTGCAGCCCGACGGCATCGACGTGTTCGAAGTCGAGCGGGGCGGCGATGTGACGTTCCATGGGCCGGGCCAGCTGGTCGGCTATCCCATCCTCGACCTCGGCGCCTACAAGAAGGACCTGCACTGGTATCTCCGCACCCTCGAACAGGCGCTGATCCACGCGCTCGCGTTGCTCAATATCCCCGCCGAGCGGAATCCGGGATTGACCGGCGTGTGGACGCACGGGCGGAAGATCGCGAGCATCGGTATTCACGTGAAGCAGTGGGTCACGTGGCATGGGTTCGCGCTCAACCTCACGACCGACCTCGCGCATTTCGATCGAATTGTGCCGTGCGGGATTCAGGGCGTGCAGATGACATCCGTTGCAAGGGAGCGGGGAGCGGGGAGCAGGGAGCAGTTGTGGCAGGAGAGTGTGGCGGCGGTGGTGAAAGGATTCGAACAAGTATTCGGAGCGAGGATCATTCCGTCCCCTGAAGGGGCGGCTCGGCAAGAGCGCGAGTCCTTAAGGACTCGTGTAGTGGCCGAGCCGGGGCTTCAGCCCACGGACTGAGATGGCACCTCCGACTCTTCCCCGTATCCCTCCGGGCCAAATCCAAACCATCAAATGGCCGGTCCTGCACTACGGCGACGTGCCCACCGTGGACACGTCGAAATGGACCTTCTCGGTTTCGGGCATGGTCGAACGTCCCTTCTCGCTGACCTGGGACGACTTCCTGGCCCTGCCCCGCAAGACCGTCCAGTGCGACATCCACTGCGTCACGACGTGGAGCCGGCTCGATAACACGTTCGAAGGCGTGCCGGTCCCGCTGCTGCTCGAGCGCGCCGGGGTGAAACCGGAAGCAAAATTCTGTCTCGTTGTCGCCGAGCAGGGATTCACGACCAACCTTCCGTTAGCGGATCTCAACCGACCGGAGAACCTGATCGCCCTGAATTGGGCCGGCGAACCGCTCACCCCCGAGCATGGCTGGCCGGCTCGGCTGCTCGTGCCGCACCTCTACTTCTGGAAGAGCGCGAAATGGGTGCGCGGCTTCGAATTGTTAGACGAGGATCTGCCGGGCTTTTGGGAGCAAAACGGCTATCACATGCACGGCGATCCGTGGACCGAGGAGCGGTACGGCGGCCGCGGCCTGACGCAACACGAGATCAACAAGTTCCGGAACGCGAGTAAAAAACACGGAATCGGGAGGTAGGAGTCTGGAGTCAGGGCGCGAACGATAATGCGCCTTGAGGCGTGGAAATGATGCGGTAAGTCGCGATCAAGCATCGAAGATTGCATCATGGCGATCATTGGCAGCCGCCGCGCATCTACCGGACTACCTCGACATTTCCGAGGGAAGAGCGTTACTCACTCGGGGACCAGTTACGACGAGCAGCTGTATGGATACCTTCAAATATCTCGGAGGGCCACGGGCGTTCGCGGACGGGAGATTACCTGCGGCACGTCTCCATCGCCGCGGGATCGCTGAGCCAACTCGAAACGCAAATCCAGATCGCGTGTCGATTGGACTATATCACGGACGCTGATCAGACCCGACTTCTCGATTCGTGTGCCGGGATCGCCAGGATGCTCGCTGGATTGATTCGGTCGTTGCGACGTCGCCTCGGATCGAAACAGACAGCAGCGGTCGGTAGTCTCGATTCAGAGACCCTGACGCCTGACTCCTGACTCCTGACTCCCAAGCAGTTGATAGAACCGCCGGAACACCTCGATCCCATCCCAGAGCTGCTTCAGCTCGAGTTTCTCATTCGGCGCGTGCAGCCGGTCATCGGGCAACCCGATGCCGGTCAGAATCACGGGCGCCCCGGCCGATGCCAGCGCCGGTACGACGGGGATCGATCCGCCGGCGCGCGCGGGGACGCTCCCGCGCCCCGTGACCTCCTTGAACGCCTGGTCCAGCAGCTTGAACGCTGGGCTGTTGAGCTTGATCTGCGCCGGATCTGCGCCGTGAAGAAATCGCACGCTTGCGGTCACATACTTCGGCGCGAAGCGCTTCACAGCGGCCACGAGCTGGCGCTCGACTGTCGCCAGCTTCTGATTGGGCACGAGCCGCATGCTCACTTTCGCGGTTGCCTCGGCGGGGATGACCGTCTTCGCACCTTCACCCGTGAAGCCACCGAGAATGCCATGAATCTCGAACGTCGGCAGCGCCCAGAGGCGCTCGAGGACCGACGCCTTCTTCAGACCGACGAGCCCCTTCCCCTGCACACGTTTGGTGAGGAAATCCTTTTCGTTGAATGGTAATTTCTTCCACGCGGAACGCTCGGCCTTTGCGGGCCGCTTCACGGGACCATAGAAGCCCGGGATGTGAATCTTCCCGTCCGCGGTTTTCAAACGACCAAGCAGCCGGCACAATTCCTCGTGCGCGTTCGGAGCGGCGCCGCCGTATTCCCCGGAGTGCAGGTCCGTCTTGGACGTCCGCACCGTGATTTCCCCGTACGCCAAGCCGCGCAGCGTCGTGTAAACCGCGGGCCAACCGGGCGCGACATACGACATGTCGGCCACCAGCACCGCGTCAGCGCGCACGCGCTGCGGCTCGCGCTTCAGCAAATCGAATAAGACCTTGGAGCCGTACTCCTCTTCGCCTTCGATGAGGAAGCGGAAGTTGACCGCCGGACGCGCGGACGCGGCGATGGCCTGCAGCAGGCAGAAGACCTGCCCTTTATCGTCGGCGGCGCCGCGGGCGTAGATCCGGCCGTCCCGCTGGGTCGGCTCGAAGGGCGGCGTCGTCCACTCCGCGAGCGGATCGGGCGGCTGCACGTCGTAGTGGCCGTAGATCAGTAATGTCGGCGCGCCCGGCACGTCGGGCCCTTTGGCCCAGACGACGGGATGCGTCTCGCTGCCAAGAAACTCGACGTCGCGACATCCCATGCGTCGCAGGGCGGCGGCGACCCATTCGGCGGCCGCGCGGCAATCCTGATTGTGTGCTGGCAACGTTGAGACAGAGGGAATTCGCAGAAACTCGTTCAGCTCGCGGAGCAATTGGTCTCGATTCATGGCGGCACAAATGTAGATAGGTCGGTCGCCGCTAGCCAGCGAGTAGCGCTCGGGTAGATTTGACCGCCATGCGCACGACCGCGTCTTACGACTTGTTTCCAGACGCCCGCAGCGAACGGGCGCTGGCGCGCGCGCGCTGGCTCGCGCGCGAAGGACGCGTGCACGATGCGCAGTCCGCGTACGACGAGTTGCTGGCCGCGAAGCCGGAGCTGAAAGCAGCCTGGGCCGAGTACTTCGAGCTGCTCCGGGCCAGCGGGCGGGGCGAAGAGGCGTTGCAACTCGCCGATCGCGCGCGCGCGACGTTTGGAGAGACTGGGTTCTCTTTCACCCTCCGGGGCGCGGCGCTGACCGAATTGGGACGCTATCTGGACGCGCTGGCGGAGCTCGAGCGCGCCGTGGAAGCCGATCCTGACCTGGCGCTCGTCTGGCACGAGCTCGGCTATGCCGCCTATAGACTGGGAGATCGCAACCGCGCCTTGCTGGCGCTGGACCGCGCGTTTGCGCTCGAGCCCCACACCGACACGCTGAAGCTCCGCGGCCAGATCCTCCGCGACGCCGGCCGTTATCAGGCCGCCGAGGTGGCCTTCGAGGGTGCCGCGCAGGCGGCAGAGCACGCCGAGCAGCGGGCCGACGCCGAGCGCGAAATCGCGACCACGCGACGCTACGGCTTCTTTGCCCCGCGCCGTCCCGAAGACCTGAGCGCATCCGAGCGGTGGTTTGCCGACACCGGCTCAATTGTGCTGGCGCCGACCCCGGGTCCGGTCGCTCCGAGTGACGAAACGATCGTCGCGACGTTCGCGGAGGTCGCGGCGAACAGCGACTGGCACTTTGGCCAGGTGATCCAGCTCGGCCCGGAATTCCCGGCCGGCACCGACCTCGCCGACCGGCTGGGAGCGCCACTGGTCACGCCGGCCGAGCTCGACCCCGCGGTCTGTCCCTTGATCGTCGGCCTGCGACCGCTCCCCGCCGATCGCGGCTGGAACGACACCGTCGCCAAGGTGACCAGTCAACAGATTGGCCTCGTCTTTGCCCTCGAGCACCCCAGCGAAGAGCCGGCGACGGTGACCAGCGACGTCATCGGCGTATTGACCGATGGCGGTACGCGCCGCGAGCGTGCCCCAAATCCCGCTCAAGCGCTGCAAGACGCCAGAACCCCCAGCGCCCGGCTGGCCGGCCGGCGCCTGCGCCCGACCTAAAACGCCGGGATTATGACCGCCTCAGAACCGTCGCCGCGCCCGAGTCGTGCGCCAATGTCGGGCCGGGCGATCGTCCAAAGCCAGTTCGAGCGTGCCGCCGACCTCATCAACCTCGAAGCGTACATGCGGAAAATCCTCATGTCGCCCTTCCGTGAGGTGCAGGTGGAGGTGCCGGTGCGGATGGACGACGGACGAATCGAGGTGTTCACCGGCTACCGCATTCAGCACAACGGCGCACGCGGCCCGTGCAAGGGCGGAATCCGGTACCACCCGGAGGCGGATCACGACGAAGTCCTCGGGCTGGCGACGATCATGACCTGGAAGACCGCGCTGATGGATATCCCCTTCGGCGGCGCGAAGGGCGGCGTGACCGTCGATCCCAAGAAACTGTCCAAGCTCGAGCTCGAGCGCCTGACGCGGCGGTTCACGCAGCGGATCGCGATCGTGCTCGGTCCCTACCGCGATATCCCCGCCCCGGACGTCAATACCAACGCCCAAGTGATGGCCTGGATCCTCGACGAATACTCGAGTCGTCAGGGCTACAGCCCCGCCGTCGTGACGGGCAAGCCGGTGGCACTGGGCGGTTCGCTGGGTCGCGAAGAGGCGACGGGGCGCGGCGTGATGTACGTCATGCAGGAATACGCGCGCGACTTTGGGATTCCACTCAAGGGCGGGCGCATCGTGATCCAGGGCTTCGGCAACGTCGGCAGCCACCTGGCGCGCCTGCTCGACAGCGAGGCGGGCGCCAAGGTCATCGCCGTGAGCTCCGTCGAGGGCGGTGTTTACAACGACAAGGGGCTCGACGTTCCGGAACTCTTAGCGCACGTCGCCCGGGGGAAGCCGGTCCCCGAATGGAGTGGCGGCAAACGGATCACCAACGAGGAGTTGTGGACGATTCCCTGCGACTGGCTGGTGCCGGCGGCGCTGGGCGGTGTCATCACAAAGGAAGCGAATGCCAAGACCCTCGACTGCAAAGTCGTGGTTGAAGGCGCGAACGAGCCGACGACCCCTACGGCCGACTTGATCCTCCAAGAACGCGGCATCGCCGTTATCCCCGATTTTCTCGCCAACGCCGGCGGAGTGACGGTCAGCTACTACGAGTGGGCGCAGAACCTCCAGCAGTATCGCTGGACGCACGAGCAGGTGAACCGGGAGCTCAAGGCCACGATCACGAAGGCCTATGTGTCCGTGCGAGATCTCGCCAACGAAAAGAAAGTGACCTTCAGGACGGCGGCCTACGGCATCGCGCTGCAGCGCGTTGCTGACGCGGAACGGCTGAGGGGAAACTAGTCCTCGACCTTCATTCCGGGACGCGAGTACAGCGCTTGGTAGGGGTCACCAGGTTGTGTAAAGACCCGGATCTGAATGGCGCGGATGGTCTCCGCAATATCTGCATTGTTCTGTAGATAGATCTCGTCGAACAAATTCAGATTCATCCGATACAACCGCTCAGCGATGATCACCGCGTTGTTGAGCGGCGCCTGCGCGAACCAACGCCAATCATAGGTCTCGAGCGACTGCCCGACGGGCCCGCGGAATTGATCGCGCGCCCACCCGAACAACGTCGTCCGCACCCGCTCCAGACGCTCCCCGCCCAACGGCTCCGCGTACGCCGAGTCGAGACGGCGCGCCAGCTCGGCGTAGAAGACGTCGAGCGTGCGCTCGTCGCGCCAGCGCGCCGCCGCACGCCGGGCATCCAGCGTGTCGCGCCGCGAGCGAAAGAACGCCTCGGCGCCGCGATACCCGACGAAGCTGGCGAAGCTCTCGTTGAACGGCGTCTGGCTCTTCACATACAGGGTGTTGTGCGCCAACTCGTGGATCACGGTCGCCACGAGCTCCATCGTATCCCGGCTCATCGCCGTCGAGAACAGCGGATCGCTGAAATAGCCGAGCGTCGAGAACGCGCCGGAGGGGCGCAGGAAGACGTCGAGCCCCTCGGCATCGAGCCGTTGCGCCTCGCTGCGCGCCCGCGCGGCCTTGAAGAATCCCTTGTAGGGGACGACGCCGACGATCGGATAGGACCACGTCACCTCGCGCAGCTTGTCCTTGCGGCTCGCCGAGAGCACCAGCAGCAGCGTATCACGGCCGACGTCGACATACGTGGTGTAAGTCTTTCCCACCGTCAGGCCGAGCGATTCGGCAGCGTAGGCGCGGGCAGCCAGCACGAGGGCGAAGCGCTGGCGCAATGCCGCCGGCGTCCCGGAGTCCGCGGCCAGCTTGCCCAAGTCGCGGCGCCGGAACAGCAGCCGGGCCTCCTCGAGGCCCGCGCGGGCGATGTAGCGGGCGTCCGCACTGATGATCAGCGTGAATACGATGCCCATCGCCGCCGCACCCAGTCCGATCAGGGCGATGCGTTTGAGTAAACGGCCCCAGCGGGGGCGCGCGCGCTCGGTCAGGGCGTCCATCGAAGTCCCACGCGATGCGTCCCACCGCCCAGCGCGTCATAGGCGTGGAACGCATAGTCCAGCGCCAGATGCCCCAGCACGACGCCGCCGCCGAACGTGAGACGCGACGCATCGGTGACGGCCGGGCGTGTGGCGTATCCCAGCCGGCCGACGAGCCCCACGCCGCCGGTCACGATCCCGCCTTCGATCCCCTGGACGAGCACGGCGCGGCGGTCGCGCGTCCACTGCCCCTCGAGTGTGGTGAGCAGCCGGTACGTGCCCTGCGGATCGGTATAGTTGAGTGTCAGTCCCGCGCGCGTCCGCCGCGGCAGCAGCGCGCCGTTTCCAAGATCGCCGCCCAGATTTTGGACGCTCACCCCGAACGCCATGATATCGAAGACCGCGATCGCCACGCCGACGTCGCCAGCCCACGCGTCGCTCACCGCGGCACCGATCTGCTGGCGATCGTACTTCCCCGTAACCCCGAACGCCGCGAGACCACGACGAAAGACGAACGACGTCGTCGCGAGCGCTTCGTAGGGGTGGAACGATGCTCCCGTGGGCGTGCCGCGCCGCCCGCCGGTCGCGGGATCGGGTACGATCTCCGGTTCCGATCCATAGTCGAGCGCCTGGGCTCCGACGCCCCACGTCCAGCGACCAACGCGCAGCGCGAGTGCCGCGGCCGACACGGCAGTCCCGGCCAGGTAGGGCTCGTACGATCCTTCGAGACTGAGATGGTGAATCGTCGCGATGCCAGCGGGATTGGCGAACATCGCCCCGGCTTCGCCCACGAGCGCCACACCGGCGCCGCCGAGTCCTGCGGACCGGGTAGATCCGGGGAGGACCGTCAGGATCGACCCCTCCGTCTGGGCGGTTAGGCCGTTGGACGGTTGGGCGGTTAGAAGAATAACCGCGAGCCTAACCGTCCAACCGCCTAACCGACCAACCGCCGTCGTCATTGCTGCCGCATCACATTCAGCCGTGGCACGAGCCCCGCGTTGATCAAGTCGCCACTTGGCGCTGTGAAGCTCAGCGTGAACCCACGGTCGCCTGCCGGTTGGTCGATGAGGAGATAGAGACCCGAGCCAGCACGCAGGGTCCCAATCAGATTGATCGCGCGTGCCGTCATGGAGATGGGGACGAGGGGATAGAACTTTGCGAACGTGCTCTGACTCTGGGTGTGCAAGGACGAATACACGGCGTGGAGGTTCCACGAGTTGTATTGGAGCTCCGGCGGCGTCCCGCGGTCGGTGACATAGTTCGCCAGCGCCCAGCGGCTCACGACGGTGGCGAACGGATCACCGGTGACGGCCGCGATGTTTTGCGCGCCGGTCTGATTCGTGCCGAGCAGCGTCCGCGTCAGCGTGTTCCAGTCGGCGCGCGTGCTCCCGGCGGCGTATTTGTCCAGCACGTACCGCACGAACAGCCACGCCGCGCCACGCTCCGCCAGCGTACCGATTCCCGCCGTCGGCAGGAGAAAATGATTGCTCGTCGTATCGAGAAAACTGTAGGCGTTCACGAGGTCGCCACCATAATAGCGGCACTCGACCGAGCCGATCATGCAGTCGGCGACCTTCCCGTCGGGGTTGAGCGCATAGCTCCTGCCCCCCAGCTCCTCCGCGTAATGCGAAAACCCTTCGTTCAACCAGAGCACCTCGCCCGTGCCGCCACGCAGGAGCACATGTTGGTTGAAACTGATCATATGCTGGAATTCGTGAATGAACGTCACCGGGACAAACCGCTGGACATCCGTCGCGGTGTGCGCACAGCTCAACGTGCCGGCGGGATCGGCGACGATCGAGTAGAAGACTTCGCCTTTATTGGAGCGCGAGTCGTTGCGGAACGCCGGATCGAGGTCCAAGCCGAAAAAGAAGCCGGCAACGAAGCCGGTGTTGCACTCCTGGGCCGTCACGAGCTTGTTCACGGTATTCGTCATCAGCACGAGGACCACGCTGTTCGAATCGATATCGGACTCGCGTCCAAACGCCGCGGTGTCGATCGCGTACAGCCGCTGATCGAAGAGATTGGCGATGCTGTCGAGCGCCGTGGAATCGAGACCGCCCGCGGGGGCCAGCGTGTCGACGTAAATGGCGACCTTGCTCGTGAGGGCGCGCACGCGCGCGTTCACGCGATCGAATCGCGAGCAGTCCGTTCTGGCGCAGACCATGAATTGGCGCAGCGAGTTCATCGCCGGCGGGCCGGAAGCCGAGGTTTGAGACTCCGCCGGGGACTTCGCCGGCCCAACCTCCGGTGCAAAGCCCCACGAGCGGCGCTCATCGCCGTTTCTGAGGAAGCGGTGAAATTGGTCGGCCGGACTCAGCTCGACTGAGACTTCAGACACGGGCGCCGAAGGCGGGGGGGCCGGGAGGATCGTATCGCCACCCAGTCGAAATGTCGCCGTCTGGCCCGGGACCCCCGTCGCCAGCTGCGGCATGACCAGATACTGGGCGGCGTTGGTCGTTGCGGGAAAGACCGCGCAGCCGGAGTCGGTTGCCGGATCGATCGAGACATACTGGTTCACCACGAGGGTGACCACAGGGTCGGCCGCTGTGCAAGGACGGATGTGCACGTCGGTTCCGCTGCTACACGCCGCTGCTTCCCCCAGCAAGCAGAGCAGGCCCAGCGTTCTCAGTCGTACCAGGCGTTTCGCCAACGTGCGCTCCCTCTGTGATTTCACGGCCGCGCCGCAGCACCCACTGGAAGCAGATCGGCCCGGCAAGCTGATGCACGCCAATCATCGCCACGAGCAGCGCTTCCAGCGAGACATTCCATTCCGGGAACGCCCGTCGCAGCAGGGCCGCGAGCGTCACCGCCAATCCACCCTGCGAAACGAGACCCAGCCATCCATAGTTGACCCAGTCGGCACTCACCGCCGGGCCGCGACTCCCCACCCACCGCAGCCCGCCCCATAACCCGGCGACCCGTAAGCCGGCGAGGAGCAGTGCCCAGGGCCACATCTCGTCGAGGGCGTCGAGCTGCAGGCTGCTCCCGGCGAGCGCAAAAAATACGACATAGACGGGTATCGCGCATCGTTTGAGCTCCGCTCGCACGCGCGCACTGTGGTCTGGTGCCGTATAGCGTAACGCGCAGCCCGCGGCGAGCGCGATCAGGACGGCGTCCACGCCGATCAGGCGCCCAGCCTGTGCGATGACGAATGCCAAGATCACCAGCACCCACGTCAGCGCACCGCGAATCGCTTGCAGGTATTGCGCGACGGCAAAACCCAAGGCGACTCCCAACCCCAGCGATCCGCCGAGCATGGCGAGCGTGTGCACGGCGACGCCGGGCGCCACCACACCGCGGCTCGCGAGCGGCGCCGCGAGAGCGAGAATGACGATCAGCAACACCACGGCGATCAGGTCTTGCAGGACCGTAACATCCAGGGTCGAGCGGGACAGCGAGCCGTTCGCGCCTGTCTCGGTGATGACCGCCCAGGTGAGCGTCGGCGAGCTCACCGTCGCCATCGTGCCGAGCGCAAGCGCGACGACCAGGGCATCGCGGAACGGCTGGTGCGCCGTCAACGGAAACCACGGACTGACGGTGAGCACGACCAGCGTCACGGCGGCGAACGGCACGGCCATCGCGCCCGTCACGATGCGAAGCAGGGCCGCCCGCCGCTCGCCGCGAAGCGCGTCGAGTGTGAGCTCGCTTCCCACGGCGAATGCGATCAACGCCAATGCCCCGTTCGAAACGACGCTCAATGTCTGCAGCTCTGGTTCACGGACGATGCGGAGCCACGCGGGGCCCGCGATAAAGCCCGCGAGGAGATATCCCACGATGCGAGGCAGTCGCAGACGATGGGCGATTGTTCCCGTCAGCGTCGCGGCGAGCGTGAGACAACCGAGGGCCAGTGTGGCGAGCGCTTCGAGCGGAGCACCGAACGCGCGCGCGAAGCGCTGCAGCAACGCCATGACGAGCAGCGTGAGGAACAGCAGCAGCCATTGCATGAGCGCGCAAAATACGGCAGATTCAGCGACGTAACCATGCCGTTCGTTCATCTCCACACGCATAGCGAGTACTCTCTCCTCGACGGCGCCAACCGCATCCCCGACCTGCTCGATCGGGTGCAGGCGCTCGGCATGGATTCGCTGGCGATCACCGATCACGGCAACCTGCACGGCGCGTGGTCGTTTTACGCCGAAGCCAAAGCGCGAAAGATCCGCCCGATTCTCGGCTTCGAAGCCTACCTCGCGTTTGGCAGCCGCCATGCGCGCGAAAAGCCCGCCGCCGACGCGCCGCTCGGCGCCGCGTATTCGCATCTCGTCCTGCTCGCGAAGAACCGCATCGGCTATCAGAACCTGATCAAGCTTTCTTCAATAGGCTTCCTCGAGGGCTACTACCGCCGCCCTCGCATCGATAGGCAAGTGCTGGAGCAGCATCACCAAGGCATCATCGGGCTGGCGGCCTGCTTATCCGGCGAAATCGCGCTGTATCTACGGCAGGGGAACTACGAGGCCGCGAAAGCGAGCGCCGAGTGGTTCGCGCGCACGTTCGGGCCGAACGGCTTCTGGCTGGAAGTGCAGGACCATGGGCTGCCCGAAGAGAAAGTCGTTACCGCAGGGATGTGCCGGCTCGCGGCGGAGCTGGGCCTCCCGATCGCCGCGACGAACGACGCGCACTACCTGAAACGGGATGACGCCGAGGCGCACGACGTGCTGCTGGCGATCGGCACCGGCAAAGACCTCGATGATCCAAAGCGGTTTCGCTTTTTCGGGCAGGAGAGCTACGTCAAATCCGAGTCCGAGATGCGCAAGCTGTTCGGTGAGCAGCAAGACTCGCTGGCCGAGACCGCCCGCGTCGCCGAGCTGTGCGAGTTCGATTTCGAGAAGCGCTACTTCCTGCCGCAGTATCCGCGCCCGGCCGAATTCGCGACCGACCGCGATCTGCTCGTCCATCTCGCGCGCCACGGTGCCCAGGAGCGCTACGGCGATCCGCTCCCACCGGCCGTCGAGCAACGCCTCGACTACGAGCTCGATGTCATCACCCGCACCGGGTACGCCGGCTATTTCCTGATCGTCTACGATCTGGTCAAGGCCGCCCGCGATCGCGGGATCCCGGTCGGTCCGGGCCGCGGCTCGGCCGCGGGATCGCTGATCGCCTACGCGCTGCGGATCACAAACGTCGACCCGCTCAAATTCGATTTGCTGTTCGAGCGCTTCCTGAACCCCGAGCGCATCTCGATGCCGGATATCGACCTCGACTTTTGCTTCGAGCGTCGCGGCGAGGTCCTCGAGTATGCCCGCGAGCGCTACGGGCGGGAATCGGTGGGGCAGATCATCACGTTCGGAACGCTCAAGGCGCGCGCCGCCTTCCGCGATGTCGCGCGCACCTTGCGGGTCGAGATGGGCGATGTCGAGCGCCTGACCAAGCTGATCCCCTCAGGGCCCGCCTTCAGTGTGACGCTGGCGGAAGCCCCGGAGAAAGTTCCGGAGGTCAAAGCCGCGGCGGCGCAGGATGAGCGAATCAGGAAAGTGCTGGATCTAGGAGCCAGGATTGAGGGCTTGGCACGTCACGCCTCGGTGCACGCGGCGGGCGTCGTGATCGCGCCGGGGCCGTTGACCGATTACGTCCCGGTCTGCACGGCGCCGGACTCGAAGACCGACGCCGACGCGATCATCACGCAATATGACATGGTGGGACTCGAGCACGTCGGGATGCTCAAGATCGACCTGCTCGGCCTGAAGACGCTCACCGTGCTGCACGATGCCGCGGCGATGGTCGCCGAACGACATGGCGTGACGATCGATCTCGAAAACCCCGATCTGAACGATCCGAAGGTGTACGAGCTGCTGCGGGCCGGACGCACCGCGGGCATCTTCCAGTTTGAATCGCCGCTGGCGACCGACTGCCTGCGAAACATGAAGTGCGACCGGTTCGACGATCTGGTCGCGACGAATGCCTTGCTGCGCCCCGGCCCGCTCGACACCGGGATGTACCTCGTCTTCATCAACCGCAAGCTCGGCCGGGAGAAAGTCCGCTATCCGCATCCGGCGCTCGAGGAGATCCTCGCGCCGACCTACGGCGTAATCGTCTATCAGGAGCAGGTGATGCGGATCGCGAGCGCGCTGGCCGGCTATTCGCTCGCCGAAGCCGACGTGCTGCGGAAGGCGGTGGGCAAGAAGATCAAGGAGCTGATCCAGGAAGAGCTGGGCAACTTCGTGAAGCGCGCCATCGCGCGCGGGCACGATAAGAAGACCGTCGAAGAAATCGCCGCACAGATCGAGACGTTCGGCCGCTACGGGTTCAACAAGTCGCACTCCGTAGCGTATTCGATCCTGTCGTACCAGACGGCGTGGTTCAAGGTCTACTATCCCGCCGAGTACATGGCGGCGCTGCTCTCGTCGGAAATCGGCAACACCGACCGCGTCGTGCAGTACATCAACGAGGCGCGCGAGCTCGACCTGCAGGTCCTCGCGCCCGACGTGAACGAATCGGGCTACAAGTTCACGGTCGTCGGTGAGCGGCGGATCCGCTTCGGGCTCGGCGCCATCCGCAACGTCGGCGAGGGCGCGATCGCATCGATCATCGCGGGGCGGCAGGCTGGTGCGTACCGCTCGCTCGTCGAGTTGTGCGACCGGATCGACCTGCGGCTGTGCAACAAGCGTGTGATCGAGTCGCTGATCGACGCCGGGGCCTGCGACTCGCTCGGCGCCGAGCGATCGCAGCTCGTGGCCGCGCTCGACCATGCGTTCAGTGAAGCGCAGGTCCGCCAGCAGGAGCGGTTTTCAGGCCAACACCCCCTGTTCGGCAACGAGGCCCAAGCCCCTAGCCCCGAGTCCCCGCTTCCAGAGGTACCGCCCTGGAGCGAGCATGAGCGCCTGAGTCGTGAAAAGGCGGTGCTGGGGTTCTTCATTTCCGGCCACCCCCTCGCCAAGTACCGTAGCGAGGTGGAGCTTTTTGGAACGCGGACGACCGCGACGCTGGGGATGTGGAGCCCGCAGAAGGTGACGATCGCCGTGGTCGTGACGGTGGTGAAACGGCAGATCTCCAAGAAGTCGGGAGCGGAGTACGCGCGCCTCACGCTCGAAGATTTTCACGGCGCGGCGGAGGCGCTGGTGTTCCCGGAAGCCTGGGCCAAGCTGAACGGTGTGATCCGCGCCGACGGCGCGTACCTGCTCACGGGGGGATACAGCCCGCGAGATCGGGGTGAGGAGCAGGCGCCGTTCATCATCGAGGGAGCGCGTGCGCTGGATGAGCTCAAGCCGAGCGGCGCCATTGGCGTGGCGCTACGCTGGACGGCGGGCAAGGCCCCCGACCCAGCGACGACGCGCGCCATCGCCGCGTTGTGCGCGGCGCATCCGGGACCGACGCCCGTGTTCCTCGAATGGAGCGGCGTGAATGGATCGGGAAACGAAACCGTGCGCCTGAAGAGCCGTGCCTTCCGCGTCGACGCGGCGGACGATTTGCTGACAGCCCTGCGAGACATCCTGGGAGTGGATGGCGTGCAGCTCGTCAAAGCCTGATGGCCACCTATACGCTCGATTTCGAGAAGCCGCTCCTCGAGCTGGAAAAGCAGATCGAGGAGCTGAAACGCGTGGCGGCCGAGAACGCCGACCTCGCCAAAAACGTGCGCCCGCTCGAGGAGCAACTCGCCAAGCTGCGGGTCGAGATCTACCGCAATCTCACGCCCATGCAGCGCGTCCAGGTCGCTCGCCATCCCCGCCGGCCCTACCCGCTCGATTACGTCAACACGGTGTTCACCGATTTCGTCGAGCTCCATGGCGATCGCCTGTATCGCGACGACCCGGCGATCATCGGCGGCTGGGCGCGGCTCGACGGCACCAGCGTCATGATCATCGGGCATCAGAAGGGCCGTGATACGAAGGAAAATCTGTACCGCAACTTCGGCATGGCGCATCCGGAAGGCTATCGCAAGGCGATGCGGTTGATGCGCCAGGCGGCCAAGTTCGGCGCGCCGGTGATCACGCTCGTCGACACCCCCGGGGCCTATCCCGGATTGGGAGCCGAAGAGCGAGGCCAGGCCGAAGCGATCGCCACGAGCTTGCTCGAAATGGCGTCGCTGCCGACACCCATCATCACGGCGGTGATCGGCGAAGGCGGGTCCGGCGGCGCGCTCGCGGTGGGGCTCGCCGACCGCGTGCTCATGCTGGAAAACTCCGTTTACTCGGTCATCTCCCCGGAGGGCTGCGCCGCCATCCTCTGGAAAGACGCGAGCCAGCGCGAGCGCGCCGCCGAGGCGCTCAAGATCACGGCGCAGGACCTCCTCAAGCTCGGCGTGATCGATGAAATCGTCCCGGAACCGCCCGGCGGCGCCCACTCGGACCCCGAAGCGGCCGCCGCGGCCCTCGGCGACGCGCTGCAGCGACATCTCGCCCAACTGCGCAGATACAAGACGGACAAGCTCCTCAAACGCCGCGAGGAGAAGTACCTTTCCATGGGTGCGCTAACCGAGAAGTGAGTTGACGTCTGTCATCGAAGTCCGGTTCAAAGGCAACCGGCGAGAATATTTCACCTGGCCGTCCGAAGATTCCGCTCCGCTTCGCCTCGATGCTCCGGTAATCGTCGAGGTAGAGCGCGGGCAGGACTTTGGCGTCGTGTCGGCATTGGGTGTCGTGGCGGAGAAGAAGTGCCAGCGGTGTGGCGCCTGTGGGGACTCGGGGCTCGGGACTCGGGATTCGAGCCCCGAATCCCCGGCCCCGAGCTCCCGAGCCATCATCCGCATTGCCACACCCGAAGATCGCAAGACCGCCACCGACCTGCGCCTCAATGAAGAAGAAGTCCGCCGCACGGTGCGTGACCGGGTGCGCCAACACAACCTGCCGATGAAGGTCTCCGACGCCGAGTGGCAGTGGGACCGGCGCAAGCTCACGATCTACTTCACCGCCGAGCAGCGCGTAGACTTCCGCGCGCTGGTGCGCGATCTGGCCGGTCTGTTTCGCACCCGCATCGAGCTACGCCAGATCGGCGCGCGGGACGAGGCCAAGCGGCTCGACGGGATCGGGCGCTGCGGCCGCCAGCTGTGCATTGCGAGCTGGTTGCCCGAGGGAAGACCCGTCAGCCTGTCGCTCGCCAAGGCCCAGGGGCTGTCGCTGAACCCCGTGCAGATCTCGGGGCCGTGTGGCCGCCTGCTGTGCTGCCTGCATTACGAGCACGACTTCTACGTGCAGCAGCGCAAGCGTTTCCCGAAAGAGGGCAAGACGGTCCAAACCTCCGTGGGGAGCGAGCGGGTCGTCTCCATCGACATCTTCCGGGAGCGCGTCACGCTCCGAGCCGATGACGGTGCCACGCGCATCGTCGCCCTCGAGCAGCTGCGATTGTAGTGGCGAAGTTCTATCTCACCACCGCTATCGATTATTCCAACGGCGATCCCCACCTGGGGCACGCCCTGGAGAAAGTCGGCGCCGACTGCATCGCGCGCTATCACCGGCTGCGGGGCGATCAGGTGCACTTTCTCATGGGGATGGACGAGCACAGCCAGTCCGTGATTCAGGCGGCCGCGCGCGCCGGTGTCACACCGCGCGAGTGGGTGGACCGGATGGCCGAGACCTTCGCCGACTACTGGCGCCGGCTCGAATGCAGCAACAACGACTGGATCCGCACGACCGAGCCGCGCCACGTGCGGGGCGTGGTCGCGTTGCTGGAGCGCATCCAGCACCAGCGCCCCGACGACCTGTACGTCGCCGATTACGAGGGTCTGTATTGCACGGGCTGCGAAGAGTTCAAGCAGCCCGCCCAGATCGTCAACGGCCATTGCATCGAGCATCCGACGCTCGACCTGATCCGCACGAAAGAGCGCAATCACTTTTTTCGACTCAGCGCATACGGGCAGCGCCTGCTCACGTTGATCTCGAGCGGAGCGCTGCGCGTCGAGCCGACGATCCGGCGCAACGAGGTCGCCCGGCTCCTCGAGGACGGGCTGCAGGACGTCTCGATCTCGCGGCAGCGCCTGCCCTGGGGCATTCCCTTCCCCGGCGACAACGACCAGACGGTCTACGTGTGGTTCGACGCGCTGATCAATTATCTGTCCGCGACGGGGTTCCCCGAGCCCGGCTACGACCGGCTGTGGCCCGCGGACCTGCACGTGGTCGGCAAGGGGATCACCCGCTTCCATTGTGTGATCTGGCCCGCGATGCTCCTCGCCGCCGGGCTCGAGCTCCCGCGCCTGGTGTGGGCGCACGGCTACGTGCAGTGGGAGGGCGCCAAGATGAGCAAGACCGCCGGCACCGCGGTGAGTGTCGCCGCGGCGATCGAGCGGCACGGCGCCGATGCGCTGCGGTATTTCCTGCTGCGCGAAGTCGGCTTCGAGAACGACGGGAATTTCACCTGGGAACGCTTCGACGCGCGCTACACCGCCGACCTCGCGGATACCTTCGGCAATCTCGTGTCACGCTCGCTCTCGATGGTGGAGCGTTACCGTCGGGGGACCGTCCCATCAGACTCGGCGGACTCCCCGCTCGAGCGGGCGGGCCAGGAAACGATCGCCGCGTACACGCGCGCGATGGACGCCAACGAGCTGCAGGAGGGCGCCGCGCGCATCATCGAGCTTGCGTCCCGGGCGAACCGCTACGTCGAAGAAACGGCGCCGTGGAAACTCGCGAAGGAGAAACGCGACGCGGAGCTCGACGTCGTGCTCGCAAATCTCGTTCGCACCGTCGCGCGGCTTGCCGCGTTGTCCGCGCCGTTCATTCCAGGAAAAGCGGCGGCGGTGTGGACCGCCCTCGGCGCGCCGCACGCCCTGGACGACGTGCGACTGCGCGACGTCGGGACCTTGTCGGTGCGTGGGTGGCGGGTGTCCAAGGCGCCCCCTTTGTTCCCCAAGGACGATGTGGATTAGGGCTTCCGGGGTTGCCCGAAAACGCGTGATAGAGCGCACATCTCCAGATTTGACGCCAGTCTACGTCGCGCCTTATGTTTGCATCCCCATATGAAGAAGAAGCAGGCAGAGCGGCGCTGGACCGTTATGCTGGTCCCACACGGCTCGGGCTCGTCCCGCGCCGTGGAGGTGTCACAGACGGTCGTGAAGGCGCTGGTCGGGATCGGGAGCGTCGTCGCGCTGCTGTTTCTCGTCCTCGGCGGCACCGCGCTGTCGCGGGGTGTCAGCGTCACGCGCAGCCGCGCCCTCGAGCGCGAGAACCAGCTGCTCGCGAGCGAGATCCAGCGGTTGCGCGAGCGACTGGTCGGCCTGCGTGACACGCTGAACGTTTTCGGCGAGCGCGAACAGGCGCTGCGGCTCCTCGCCGGGCTCTCGCCGATCGACCGGGACGTCCAACAGGCCGGCATCGGCGGGCCAAGTGGGCAGTGGTTCGAGCGCGACAGTCTCGCGGCCGCTGGGTCCAACGGGCAGGCGGCGCTCGCGGCGCGCATCGACATGGATCAGCTCACCCGCCGCGCGAACATCCTCGTGCACTCGCTCAACGAAGCGTACGACTCCGCGTCGAGCCAGCGCTCCCGTTACGCCGCGATGCCGTCCATCATGCCGACCAAGGGTTGGTTGACGAGCGCCTTCGCGCGTGAGCGCGTGCACCCGATCCTCCACCTCGCGCGCCCGCATGAAGGCATCGACGTCTCCGCGCCGATGGGCATGGAAATCGACGCGCCGGCCGCCGGCATCATCACCGAGGTGGCGTGGGTCGAGGGCTACGGCAACATGCTGACCGTCGATCACGGGTACGGCCTCAAGACCCGCTACGCGCACTGCTCGAAGATTCTCGTCGTGCGCGGCCAGCGTGTGAAGCGTGGCCAGCCGATCGCGAAGGTCGGTTCGACGGGATTGTCGACGGGCCCGCATCTGCACTATGAGGTGTGGGTGAACGGCCATCCGGTCGATCCGATGAAGTACGTGCTGCCGGACGCGATCGTGGATTGATCGCAGCGGAGGGATCGGATCACATGAGCGTGATCACGACAATGGGACGATGACCTGCCGCCGGTCGTCGTCCCATCTTCGTTTTCCGGGCGCCGGCTTCGTGTCGCTTGCTGCGCTGCTGCTCCTGCTGTGGCCTTCAGGCCACGCGGCGCAGGCGCTGAGCCACGTGCGCGGGGTCGTCATCAGCGAGGATTCCACCCCGCTGGCCGATGCGACCGTGGCGCTCATGGGCACGGCGCTCGTCGCGCACACCGATTCCGGCGGCCGCTTCGCCATCGCGGGGGTGCGTCGGGGCCTGCATCTGCTCGAGGTGAAGCGCATCGGCTACGCGAGCGTCATTTCGCGCCTCGAGTTCGGTGCCGGCGAGACGTTGACGGTCCAGGTGGTGCTCGGCGAGCTTGCCGTGCAGTTGCCGGAACTGGAAGTCACAGGCGCGGCAGCGGTGCCCGCGATGCTGCGCGGTTTTTACACGCGGAAAGGTCACGGCGGAGGATATTTCCTGACACGGGCCGACATCGAGCAGCTGCAGCCGCGCATGTTCACCGATCTGCTGCGCCGCGCGCCCGGCGTCCGGCTGGTCCCGATCCGCGGTCCGTCCGGCAACAGCTTTGTGGCGGTTTCCGATCGTACGGCGGGAGCACGACCCTGTCCGATGCTCTATTACATTGACGGTATCCCCGTTCCCGTCATCGGAGATATCGGTATCAACAATCTGGTTCCGTCCAATGACGTGGCCGCGGTCGAAGTGTACAGCGGCAGCTCGCGAGTGCCGATCGAGTTCCTGTCGGGGAACGCGTCGAACTGCGGCGTGATCGTGATCTGGACCCACACCGCGGAGCGGCCGCGCCAGCCGGCGCCAGCTCCGCAACCGCCTCCACCACCACCGCCCGCAGCCTCGGCTCCATGATGCGGTGGCTCACCATCAGCGCCGTCGTTGTGGGTGCTCTGGCACTCGTTACGTGCAAAGCCAAGGACATCACGAGCCCTCTTCCCGGCACTGTGCTTGCCGCTGCGCGGGACAGCTTCTTCACTCCCGATACGATCTACGTGACGGTCGGCAAACGCGTACGCTGGACCAATGAAGGCAGGGTGTACCATACGGTGGAATCGGACAGCTCGCTGTGGGGCAGCAATCCGCTCGCGCCAACCTGGTGGTTCGAGGTGCGGTTCGACAGCGCGGGCACGTTTCCGTATCACTGCTCGATTCACGCGGGCATGGTCGGGACGGTCATCGCCACCCCGTAAATAAGAAACGGGGGAAGCGCGAGCGCTTCCCCCGTCTCCCTCCAGCTGGGCGGCTCTACGGGTGGAAATTCGGGTTGTTATCTGTCTCCGTGATCGGCAACGGATAGCAGGTGTTGCTACCTATCGGAGCAAATCCCGCTTTCCAATACGCCGCGCCCGGCACTGGCATACCGATGATATTCGCCGGGTGGCGACGGAAGTCCCCGAGCCGTTTGCCTTCGAGATAGAAGTCGAAGCCACGCTGCGTGAAGAACTCGGTCAACACGGAATTGGAGTCCGTCGCGCCACCGTACGCCGGCTGGGCGTTGGCACTCCGTCGAGCGGCAATCAACGCAAGCTGCGCCGCGGGACCTTGAGTTTCGGCCTTGATGTAGTCGGCCTCGAGCCTCGACGCCAGCCGTACCGGCGTCGAGTAATCAGGGTATTTCTGCTGAATCGCGTACGGGACACCTCGGTCCGTCGAGTACTGCGCGTCCTGTGGTGCGTATACCGTCGTGATCACCCACGGGACACGGGGCTCCGAGTTTTGAACGACGTTATTCGGCGGGTTCGGGCCGACGCGCCATGTGGGCGCTACCGCAATAGACCCCCGATCGCGCACGTAGAACCACATCCGGTTCGCCAGGCGGAACCGCTGCTTCAAATCGTCGATGTAACTCAGATTGTACGTGAATCCCGCCGGCACCGAGTCGGCCCACGCGCTCGCCTGTACGAGATTGCCCGCCTGGAGATACGCCCGCGCAATCCCCACTTTGGACGCGTTCGCCATTTGTGGCCCATCGGAACCTGCGCCCACACCCTCCGATTTCGCTACGGTGAAATGCGCGATGGCGGAGTCCAACATCTGTTGCGTGGTCAATGGCGGGCCCTTCTCCACCGTACCCTGGCAGAAGTGCTCGGCCATGAACAGGAAGGACCACCCGAGCACGAAATTCGCGCGGGCGTAGCTCAGATTACTCGTGGTGTCCGGAAGCGGAATCTTCAGTACGATATCGGACGATACCACGGACAGCGACAGCAGATACCACACGTCTACGTCGAGACTGCCGTTCTGGACCGAGATATCGCGCCGTCCAAATTCATTCCGTGTTGGGAACGTTTCCGACACGTCGGTCTCATCCGTGAACCACGACGAGTACACGATAAGATGGCCGTACGCGGACGCGAAGTTTTGTTGCGCCGATTTCGCGAGCGTCGGCGCGTCCGCGACCGGGTCGAGCGCCCCCTGGTCGATCACGCCCGGATTGTCAACCGCGAGCCAATCGGTGCAGCCACCGAGGACCAGAGCCCCGGCGGCGATGGCCAAGCTGGCACAGCTTCTGAGTGTGCGCATCGTCGAGGCTCCTTTCAGAACGTGACGTTCATGCGAATGACATACCGCCGAACGGGCGGCTGCGTGAAGAAGTCGTCGCGGTTGAACAGCGCCAACGCGTTCGAGACGACTTCGGGGTCGAAGCCCTGGTATTTGGTCCACAGCGCCAGGTTTTGACCGGCGAGCGTGATCGTCGCCGTGGTGGCCTGGAGCATGCGGGCCCACCGCTGCGGCAGCGTGTAACTCACCGAAAGCTCGCGGAGCCGGATGAACGTGGCATCCTGGATGTAGGCGTCCTGGACGTCATTCACGGTCAGCGGGGAGGCCGTCGAGTCGGTGATGAACGCTGGCTGCCCGGCGTTCGGATTGCCATAGCGACGCAACCGTTCGACCTTGCTCAGCTGCAGCGTATCAAGCCGGTTGTTACTCCGTACGAGCTGCGTCTCACGGAAGAAATCGGTGAAGTTCCGGACCTTGTGGCCACGCTTCGTGTCGATCAGCCCATAGAACCGCAGGTTCCGCATCAGGGTCAGGTTTGTCGACACGTTGCCTTCGAATGTGGGCAGCACGTTGCCGGCGAACACGTTGCTCTGAGTCACGACCACGATGCCCGTCGTGGTGTCGACACTGACGATCTTGTGCGTCCGCCACGCACCGAGCTGCCAGCCCGTCTGCACGCGGTTCAGGATGCCGAAGGGCGGGATACTGTCCGCGCCGTGGCCCATGTCGGTGACCTCGTTGTGCAGCGTGTTGGCCCCCACGCGAATGTCCCATGACACATTGGGTCGATTCACGGGCACCGCGTGCGCCGAGATCTCGAGACCGCGATTGACAAGTTTCCCAATGTTGATGAAGGGGAAGCCGCCGATCGGGTTCCCCGCCGCTGGGCCGTTCCCGGTGTAACCGGACGAAGGCGGGAGCGGCTGCTGCAGCAACAGGTCCTTGCTGGTCTTATTGAAGAACGTCAGCTCGACGCCGATCAGGTCCTTCATGAAGCCGGCGTCGAACCCCGCCTCGAACTCAGAGCCCCGCTCGAACCGGAGGTTTGGGTTTCCTGGATTGAGCGGCACCGCCCCCGGTGAAGCACCGCCGGCGTCTAGATACGGCAACGACTGTAACGTCGTGAGCGAAGCGCCCGCCTGCGGGATGCGGCCGGTCTGACCCCACGCGGCGCGTAACCGCAGCGTGTTGACCGGGCCGACGTGCCAGAACGGCTCGTCACTCGCGACCCATGACACGCCCACCTTGGGCAACACCACCCAGTGGGTATTCTTGCCGAACGAGGACGCGTTGTCGTAGCGCAAACCGACCTGCCCCGTCAGGCGGTTGTTCAATGCTACCTGCCACTGCCCGATGAACCCGATGGACCGCTGCATGACCCAATCCTGGCCACCTGAGGTCGAGGCAGCACCACTCACGGTGTTGTTCGAATTGACGGCCAGGCCTTCGCCCGTCGCGAACACCTGCTCCTCGCGCGTCTCTACGAGCTGGAAACCGAACGACAGGTTCGATACCAGCTTGTCGGACAAGTCGTGCTGGAAATTGCCCAGGTAGTCGAGCGTATGCCGCTCGATGCCCCGGCGGTCTTCCGAAATCTGGCCGGTATTGATCGGATAGGAGTTGCGCGCGTTCTTGGGCAGGAAGCGGCGGTCCTCTTCGCGCACCCAGTCCAGGCCCGCGGTCAGCCGATGTGTGAAATTGGCGCGCGGCGCGAAATTCGCCGTGAGGCTCGCGATGCTGCGGTGCGAGTAGCGCTGGTTGTTGATCGCCTCCATCGCCGGCACATCGCGCTGATTCCCGAACCAGCCATTCTGGCCTGTCGCGTTCTTGGTGCGTGTCAATGGCGAGCCGAGCTGCGCGTTGCCGAGCCAGCCAAAGATGTTGTTGTCGTTGTCGGGCAGATCCGTCCGGGAAACGGTAATCGCGACGCCCGCGTCCAGCGTCAGCTTCGGCGTCGGGATCCAGTTGAAGTTTAAACGCCCGCTGTTGCGATCGAAACCGTTGTTGGGCAGCACGCCATTTTCGGTCTCACGATTCAGCGACGTGTAGTAGCCGTAGTTCTGACCACCACCGCGGCCGCTCCAATTCAAACCCACCGTCTGCCCCGTACGGAACGCGCCCTCGCGCAGCAACGGATTGTCGCTGACGAGCGTGCCGACCGGTTGTCCCGAACAGAGCACGCGATTGGTATCCGTAACCTGCGCGGCGGTGCACCGACCGTAGTTGGTGCGCGGCGTGAAGTTCTTATCGATCGCGTTGTAATCCACGCTGAGGCTCTGGCTGAACTTCCCGCTGCCTGGCCGGCCGCGCTTGGTGATCACCTGGATGACGCCCGCTGAGGCATCGGCGCCGTACAGCGTCGCCGCGGCCGGGCCCTTCACCAGCTCGATCGATTCGATGTCGTCGGGCTCGATATCGTTCAGGCGATCATAGGATTGACCGCCGGTGAAGAACTGCGGCGCGCCCTGCGCCGTGACGCGCACGCCGTCCACGTACAGCAGCGGCTCATTGCTGAGCGAGATCGACGACGCACCGCGCACGCGGATCTGCGTCGAGGCGCCGGATGATCCGGACGCCGCGGTGACGGAAACACCCGGAATGCGCGACTGCAAATCACTCGCGACGGTCGGCGTCGGCTGGACCTGCCGCAGCCCCGCCACATCGAGCACGGCCACCTGCGCCGGCTGCGAGCGAGCACGCTGGTCCCCGGCGGTGCCGGTGACGACGATTTCCTCGAGCTGCACGACCGACGCGTTGAGCGCGTAGTTGCCGGTGAATTCCTGACCTTCGGCGAGCGTCACGGTCGCGGTCAGCGTCTTGTACCCGATGCGCTTGACCTGGACGCTGACCGTGCCGGCCGGAATGCCGGTAATCCGATAACTGCCCAGGACGTTGGTCGTGCTTTGGAGCGCTGTGCCGGCGATCATGACGCGCGCGTCGGCGATGGCTGCGCCGGACGCGATGTCCGTGATCGTGCCCTGGACGGCGGCGGTTTGCTGCGCCACAGCCGGCGGCGCGAGCGACAGCGCGCCCAGCGCCAAGGCGGCGCCGAAGAATCCCCTACCGATGCTAGATCGCATAGTCCGTGACCCTCACGCTGAGAGGTTCAAGTGGTTGCGGAGCAGTACGGTTCGCCCGTGGCCGGAGCCCGCGCGAAGACGCAACGCGTCGGCCTAGCGACTACATCGACCGGGGATGATGATGTTGCGCTGACGGCGCAAAACGCAGCGGACGGAAATTTGATCCATGCGGCCTCCATGGTGACGGGTTGGCTCCCGCCCTATGATGATGAACTGTTTCGGAGCACGCAAGGGAAGCCCTACATATCTTGACACTCCGAGGCCCGGCGGCGAGCCTCCAATGATGCGAGTCCTCCTGGGCGCGATCCTCCTCGCCGCGTGCGGCAGTTCCAGCTCCCAACGCCAGACCGCCGGCGGCGTCCCGCCAGACCTCGGCACCATGATCACGCAGGAACAGATCGCGGCGTCGGGAGCCAGGACGGCCTGGGAAGCCCTTCGGCTCGCCGCAGCAGCCATTCAGTTGCGGGAGACTCGCGGGAGCGCGGCGCGGATCCAGCGGCGCGGGCGCACCAGCATTTACCTCGATGATCAGGTGCGCGTGGTGGTCGACAACGTGCGGCTCGCCGACCTGCAGATGCTGCAGCAGATTGCCGCCGCCGACATCTTCAAGATTCAGGTCCTCAACGCGATGGACGCCACCACGTATTTCGGTGGCACGTCGTCCAGCGGCGTCGTCATCATCACGACCCGCGCGAAATAACGAAAAAGAGGGGGGCCGGTGCGCGGCCCCCTCCCCCCTCCCTCGTCCAACTTCCCTCGTTACTGGTTCACGGATTTCGATCGGTGCAGGTCACGAAGTTCGGGTTATTCTGCTCGTCGAAGGGGACGGGCATTTGAATCGCGTCCCCGTAATTCCCACCCTTGAACCACGCCCCGATCGGATAGACCTGGTCGACGGTACGGCCGTACTGTCTCACGAGGCGCCGCATATCCCCGAGCCGGTGCCCAGTCCCGTACATCCAGAAGGCACGCTCGCGAAACAGGAGCTTGAGTCTGAGCGTGTCGCCAACTGAAGGACCCGGATCGGCGAGCGCCGCCAGCAGCGTACCGGCGACCGGCCGGTAACTCGTATCCACTGGGACCGGGAGGAGCGCCGCGGCGGCAGCCCCGCGCAGCTGGTTGAGCTTGGCCAGCCAGGTGGTGGCATCTCCGGCCTGCAGCGCATTCTCCGCCTCGATCAACCGCGCTTCGATCCCCGATGCGATTTTGATCCGGCTTTCGCGACCCCAGATCCCCTGGCGGAGGACCTGCAACGGGAACGCGGTATCGAAGATCCGGTCGGGCCCGCGCTTGGTGGGGATGCGCGGATCGTTCGCGCTCCTGAAGTTGAGTCCGTTCGTGCCCTCGACGTCCCCAACGGTATAGCGACGCGCGCTGGCGTTCAGGGCCCACAGTTGATTGTCGCCCGAGACGATCGAGTACTCCACGTCATAGTGAAAATCGTCGGGAACCCCGGCGACCGCGGCTGCCGCGGCAGCAAACTGCCCCCGATCCAGCAGGGCGCGCGCCCGCACCACCTGGACAAACCGGGCGACCGCCGCGCTATCGGCGCCGCCCAGGTTGGCCACGGCGGAATCGGTGTTCGCCAGGGCCAACGCGAGCATCGAGTCATTAGAGATCGGCTCGCCAGCGATGACGGTGCTCTCCCGCACGTCGCTGATCGGGGTCCCATTGCAATAGTGTTCGCCGATCAGCGTTTGAACGTATGCAATGAAGGCAAACATCCGCCCGATGTTCGTAGCGGGTGTGGGCTTGTACTGGCGCAGCCCGTTGACGGCCGCTTCCGCCATCACGCGGACGCGGTTGAGGTTGCGGTACGGTCCCGCGTTGAACGTGTTCTGGGGATCCCAGATTCGCTGGTCCATCGTGTTGCGCTGAATGAAGGTGTCACCGGACTGCCATTCATCCGTCAGCAAGCCGCCGAACACGAACAGCGCATCGGGCGACTGGGTCCCTGCGGTGGCCTGCTCGAGACGCAGGATCGCGCCGTTGTGCAGGCCCAGGGCACCCGACGCCGAGCTTGCTTTCAGGGTCTCGTCGAGGATGATGTCCGGATCGGTGACCTTGAGCAGGTCTTTCGTGCAGGCCTGCAGCATCAGCACGAGCGCGCCGAGCGCGCTCAGCAGGGGCAGCCTGTTGAGAGTGTGTGCGCGCATGGTCAGAACCCCACGTTCAGACGGAATGTCCAGAGTGTGGGCGGCGGCGCCGTCTGGAAGTTGCTGACGGTGCCGGTCGCGCCCTCGAAGTAATTCGCCTCGGGATCCATGCCGCTCCACGGGGTCGCCTTCCAAATATTGCGGCCCGCAACCGTAAAGCTGAGCCGGCTTGCCGAGAACATCCGGGCCCACTGCTGTGGGAGGTCGTAGGTCATCGAGAGCTCGCGCAGCCGCACGAATGACGCTTTCTCGATGAAGCCCCATTGCGTGCGCGACGGTGTCTCACGGAGTGCGACGACCCGTGCTTGATCCGCCAGCGACGCAGTCGGATCGACGAGCCCGCGGCAATTGAGGCGGGACTCGCAGCGGATGCGCTCGGTCCCGTTGAGCTGGTAGAATCCGCTCTTGTGGTCGAAGAGCGCCACGATCCGGAGCTTCTTCCTGAACAGATCCCACCCCGTCGTGTAGATCACTTCCCAGCGCGGGTTCGCGTAGCCCACGAATTTCGCGGAGTCGGCCACCGTGATCTCGTTGGCGGTGATGATTCCGTTGCCATCCGCGTCCGCGAACGTATAGGGCCGCTGCCACCAGCCGTTGATCGGGTAGCCCGTGATTTGCCGGGTCGTGGTTCCGATGATGGGTGGCACGCCGCCCATGTCGGCAATGAAGTTCGTGTTGTATCCGGCGCTGACGCTCAGGTCCCAGCCGAATGACGGCTTGTCGAGCACGCGGGCATCGGCGAGGATCTCGAGGCCGCGATTCACGACCGCGCCCAGGTTCTCGAAACGGGACACGCTGGCACCCGCCGAGGGCGGCAAGATGCGCGCGATGAGCGCGTCGCTCGTGCGCTTGTTGTAATACGTCAGGTTGAGATTGAGGCGGCTGTTCCATAGCGTGGCCTCGCCACCGATCTCGATCTCGCGTGCGCGCTCGGGCTTGAGGCTGGCGTTCCCGAGCGACGAGAAGATGATCACGGGATTGTCGGCATTCTCGATCCGGGCGATCGCGGGAGCGAAGAAGCGCAGCGCATCGGTGGTCCCGGGTTGCACGCCGGAGGCGCCGATGGCGGCCCGCAGTCGCACGCTATTGAGCCAGCTCCAGCGTGGGAAGAACGGCTCGTCAGAGATGACATAGCTCACGCTGAGCTTCGGGTAGTACACCGACTTGAAGCGGGCGCCGAACGCGCTGTTGTCGTCGACGCGCAGCGCGCCGGTCACGAACAACCGCTCCTTGATGCCCACGTGCTCCTCGATAAACGCGCCGAACGTTTTGCTGATGTCCGTCGCCTCGCTCACGCGCGGGGTCGCCCCGGCATCCACCGTCGTCCCGCCGGGAGACAGGTTCTCCGCGGACGCGCCGTTGCGGTCGAACACCGACTTCAGGTACTGCATGCCGACGGTCGTGCGCGAGGAAATTGTCGGGGTCAGCTGGAACGTCGCGGTCCCGCTCGCATCTCCGGTATACGAGAAGAAGTTGGTCCGGTTGTCGACCTTGAACCCTGTTTTGGTCGTGCCGAAGTCCACACACTCGTCGCGCCGGCACAGGTCGGTGTCCAGCCGCTGCGTGAAGTCGATCCCGCTCGTGGCGCGGAACGCGAGCCAGTTCGCGGGACGCCAATTGGCCGTCCCGCTCCCGATAAACCGGTTGACGTTCTGGTTGACGGTCTCGGAGAAGAACTCGTTCGGCGTAAAGGCCCGGTACCCATAGCGGCCGTTGTCTTTGTTGCCCGGCCCGCCCAGCCCATTGGACAGCAAGCCGGTGGTGTTGTTGTCGGTTTGCGGCAGCCGCTGGGTACTCGACACGAAGCCGGTCGAGACCGCGAGATCGACGCGAGAGTTGGGATGCGTTTCCACGTTGGCCCGCAGGCTCACCCGGCGGCGGGCATTGGGACGGAGCTGCTCGAACGGCACCTCGCCGATCTGCCGCAGGGACTTCAGCGAGTCCACCGCGAACGGCGGCATCTTGAGCTGGCTGACCTCGTTCTCGTACTCACCCGAGACGAAATAGTTGGATACGTCGGAGCCCCCCGAAACCTGGAGACCGTATTGGCTGCGGTATCCCGTTGCATTCGGGGACGTCTGCGGGTCGGTGAACAGATTGAAACTCGTCACGCTGTCCTGTGTGCAGGTTCCAGCGGCCACCTGGGTCAGGATGCACTGCACGCCGTTGGTGGGGGTCGATGCCGTCGGCGTCGTGCGCCAGCCCCGGTAGGCGTTGGGATAGGTGTTCTGATCCGTGATGAAACCCTGTTCGCCGTATACGTTCCACCGTGCCGGCCCCGGCCGCCCGCGCTTGGTCGTGATGATGATGACACCGGTGGACGCCGCCGTGCCGTAGAGCGCCGCGGCAGAGGGACCCTTGACGACCTCGATCGACTCGATCTCTTCGGGGTTGATGTCGTTGATCCGGCTGGGATTGGTGCCGCCAATCCCGATGCTGGAGGAGTTGTTGTCGGCGGTCATGCGGACGCCATCGATGATGTACAGCGGCTCGTTATTGAGCGACAAACTGTTGGTCCCACGGATCCGCACGCGCGAACCGGCGCCCGTCAGATTTCCCGCGAGGACGTCCACGCCCGGCGCCTTCGCGCTGAGCAAGTCGTTCATGTTCGCGATGGGTCGCGTCTGCACGAGCGAATCCGCGCGGATGCTGTTGATGACGTTGCCCACTTCGCGTTTCGCCTGCTCCCCCGTCGCCGTCACGACGATCTCATCGAGCGAGTACGGTTGGAGGGTCAGCGCGAAATCTTGCGAAGCCACTTCGCCCGCTGCCACCGTGACGACTCGCGTTACGGCGCCGTAGCCGATCGCGCTGACCCGCACACTCACCTGCCCCGGCGACAGGCCCCCGATCACGTAGCGACCGCCCGCGTTGGTCTGCGCGACGTTGGCAGTGCCGACGGCCGCCACACGGGCCGCGGCGATCGGATTGCCAGAGGTTTGGTCCGTGACCACGCCCCCTACCGATCCCTGCTGTGCCGAAGCGACCGGAACCGTTCCAATGAGGAGCGCGATGACCGCCGAGATCTGCAACACACGAGATGGATCGTTCATAGCTGCACCTCTCCGTCGCGGGTTGTGGAACTGCGATTCAGGCAGGTGTTTCTATTTTGAACCGTGGTCGGGAACCCCGCAAGGGAATTCGGCGCGGCTTGACAGCCTGCGGACCGGCAGCGAGCCTCAACCCGATGCTCAGAATTGGCCTCGAGCCCTCCATGGTGGCTGTCGTCCTGGCAGTTTCGGCGGCCGCGACCGCGACGGCAGGATGCTTCGAGAAACTTGCAGGGCCGAACTGCGTCGCGGCGACCTGGGATGTGGCCAGCACCATTGGGGACACCGTCACGACAACCAGAGGGTTACGCTATATCCCCCGGGATACTGGCAGCGGGAATGGGACGGCGTGGTGCCGCTCGGTTGCCGTCAACTACACTGGCTATCTCCTCGATGGAACGAAATTTGACAGCTCCATCGATGTCGGACGGGCGCTGGTGTTTACGCCGGGACTGGGTACCCTGATTGATGGCTTCGAGCAGGGTGTTATCGGCATGCGCAGCTGCGGGACCCGCCGCCTCATCATTCCACCGGCCTTGGGATTCGGCGCTAAGCCGATCACGAATGATTCCGGCCGAGTCATCATCCCAGCCAATTCCACCGTCGTCTACGACATTCGAATGCTCGAGATCGGCGGTGAGCCGGTCGTCGCGTGTGACAGCACAGGTCCGTAGCGTCCAATTCTTGCTCGCCGTCGGAGCAGTGCTCCTGCCGCTGCACCTCGGCGCTCAGGGATCCGCGCCGAAGAAGGAGACTCCGGAAGGGACGCTCACCGGGCAGGTCGTGGCCGAGGACGGTATCCCTCTCGCACAAGCACGGATTCGTATCGCCGGCCGCACGCCGCTCGTGCTATCGGGTAGCGACGGCCGCTTCATACTGTCCGCCGTCGGGGCCGGCGATCAGGTCCTGGAGGTGCGGCTACTCGGGTACGTTGCTTTCGTCCAGCTGGTGAACGTGGTCGCTGGACAGACACTTGAGGTGCACGTCACGCTCGTGGCCGCGCCCATTCCGCTCAAGTCGATCGAGGTCAAGGGCTCGGCTGCCCTGCGACCGGTGCTGGAGGCTTTTGAGCACCGCCGCGCCCGCGGCAATGGACATTTCTTCAATCAGGCGGAGATCGCGCGCATCCAGCCGCACGTGTTCACCGATGTGCTGCGGCGCGTGCCCGGGGTGATACTGCAGCCGGCGGCGGGATCGTTTGGATCGAACGACATGGTCCGGATGAACCGCACCACCGGTGTGACCGGGTCGCGCAATTGCCCGGTGCTGTTCTACATCAACGGCATGCCGATGCAAATCATCGGCGATATGTCGATCGATCAGTACGTTACGCCACAAGACGTCGTGGCCCTGGAGGTGTACAGCGGCTCGTCGCAGACTCCGCCGGAATTTCAGTCGAGTCTGCTGAATTCGCGCTGCGGCGTCATCGTGATCTGGACAAGAGTGGGCGAGTCGAGCGAGGAGCCCCCGCCCGAGATCTAGTTAGGAGGAGGGGGCGGCGGCGGCGTATTGTCGCCTCCGCCGATGATTCCGAGAAACCGCGCGGCAAGGAACGCGGTGGAGGTCAGCAGCCCTGCCATCAGCCAGCTGCGCCTGCTGCTGAAGCGCCGTTCGCTCGCCTGACTCAGCGCCGAGCGCGGGAAACGAACCACCTCGCGATTCCAGGTCACCGACTGACCGTTCCGGTACTCCACCCGCAGCATCCGCAGGTCCCATGAGGTGGCATCGGCTCCCGCGACGATGCCTTCCACCTCGGTTGCGCCCGATCCGATCGCGTTGCGCATCGCGAGCACGCCGGTATCTGTCACCATGGCAACGATTCGTGTCTCCGGAGTGGGCGTCGACGACGTCAGCGGCGTTTGCGTGAAACACGCGGCCAGCAGAAAGATTGCTCCGACAACAGGCAGGTGCGCGACGGTCATTCGCATCGATTGATTCTGCATTCGAGATGTTGAAGGGCACAAGGGACAACCGGCAAGATTCGCACCGGTTGTCCCTTGTGCTAAGCCCTCACGCCCCGATCAGCAGCGGTTCGGGTCGTCCCAATTTCGAACGGGCGACGATCCCGTCGTGCCGGTCGGATATGCCGACGGCAGCGGCACGTTCGCATTTGCATTGCGCTCGGCAGAGCCGTACGGCAGCCGTCCCAGGACTTCCGGGGCTGTGCCGTTTGGAACGACCGTCGGAATGCAGGTGCGCTTGTAATCCGACCATGTCTCGATGTTCTGGAACAGGGCGATGTACTTCTCGGTCATGACATCGACGAACGTTGGTGCGGCAAGCGTCGGCAATCCCATGGCGGTACGTACTGCATTGACGTTGCCGGCACCGCCAGTCGAATCACCGGTTCTGAACCGCGCTTCCGCCATAATCAGTTGATTCTCCGCCCACGTGATCATGGGCTGGCGGAACGTGAACGCCCGCCGCACGGTGGTATTGACGACCGACGGCGCGCAGGCGGCCGGCGGTGCCGGGCAGCCTGCCGCCCGCACCGTCGCGTTGTTCTGATCCGCGCCCACGAACTGGTTCGCGGAGTTCGGATCGAAATAGCGCCGCATCCGCGCCGTGTCGGTCCTGGCCTTCAGCAGCTGGATCAGCACATTTCCGGCCACGATGTCTTGGCGCGCGAGCAGGAATTCTCCCCAAATGTTCGCATCGAAGTCCTGGACCGATCCGTGGAAGAAGCGGAAATCGCCAGGACCCTGACCGTCGATTGCGTTTACCGCGCTGGTCGGCACCTCATTGATCCCGAGCAGCGCCTCCGTCAGTGCAGCGGTGTACTCCGCGGCGCCATTCCGCTCCACCAGATGCAGATGGAACCGGGCCTTCAGCGTGTGTGCGGCACGGATCCAGCGCGCGATTTGCGTCGCACGGGTGACGGCCGTGGCACAGTAGATCAAGTCGCCTTCCGAAGGCGCGCAGTTCCCCGACGCGGTCGCTGCCGCGGTCGTCAAAGCCGCGATGCCCTCGTCGAGGCGCGTCTCGACCGCCCCATAAATGCTCTGCTGGCTATCGAGTTTTGGAGACTCGATGCCCGGCGTGACGGCCTCGCTGTAGGGCAGATCGCCCCACACGGAGGTGGCCGTGCCCATCGAGAACCCCTCCCAGATCTTGGCGATGCCCAGCATGACGTTGTCGCCCGCCGTGGTGGCGGCCGCTTCGACGGCGCGTAGGCCAAGCAACCCACCGCCTGTATAGAAGGCGGCCATCTGACCCGAGATATCGCCCTCGCCCACGCCGTATCCGGTGCACCACTGCAGCTGCTGGTTATTGCTCCCGATCAGCTGCTGCGTGAACACCGCCGCGCACCGGGCGACCTGCCCCTCCATGCGCGTCGCCATGTTCGACTGCACGGAAATCAGAATCTGAATCGCTGTTGCCTGGGTCGGGTTGTTCGGATTCTCGGTCAACCCCGGCCCACTCAAGAAGTCACTACATCCCCACCCGCCCCCCGCCAGCAGGGCCAGCGCGAGGACCACTCCAGCGTTTTTCGACGAGTTCATCGCAATCCCTCGCGTCGGTTAGTGGTAGAAGTTGAGCTGCATGACCCAGGAATGGGCCAGCGGCGCATTGAACCAATCGATGCCGCGGTTCGCGTTCTGCGCCCCACCCAGGTTGACTTCAGGATCGTAGCCCGAGTAATGGCTCCACAGTTTCAGGTTGCGGGCCGAGATCTTGGCGTCCAGCTGCCGTAGCCCGCCGATCCGGTTCACCCAGCGGCCCCGGAACGAGTAGCTGAGGGAAATCTCGCGCAGCCGGGTGAACGTACCGTCTTCCAGCCGCGTGGTGATCGGACCTCCCGTGGCACCCTGGCCGTTGCCGGTCGCCATCCCGGCGTTGCTGAACCAGCCTTCGCCCAGCACAACCTTCGTGCCGGCACCCGGGCCGACGACGGGCCCATTGAGCACGTTACAGGTTTGGTTGTAACAGAGCATGTTCTGTCCGAAGATCACCGAGTCGCCACGCAATTCCGTGTCCTTGTGCGTGCCGTACTGATCCATGGACGAGCGCGTCATGTTCAAGACGTCGCCGCCCTGGCGGTGATCGAGGAATGCGGTCAGCTGGAAACCCCGGTAATTGACCGTCGCCGAGATACCCGCGGTCCAATCCGGCCACGGATTCCCGATCGCGCGGACATTTGGATCCGTGATCGGAAAGCCGTTCGGCGCGATGTAGAGAGCGCCGTCGGGGGCGCCCTGGCATGGCGTGCCGACGTCGTACGTGGTCCCCGCGAATGTCACCGTTGTCAGCCCCCGGCCGCAGCGCGCGAAATCAGTCGAGCGCCACACACCAAGCGGATAGCCCACCTGTGCGTGGGTCGTCTGACCGGCAAACGACGAACCGATACCGGTCTGGCAGCGGGCGTAATTCGCTACCGAGCCGCAGTTGGCGACCGTCGGCAAGGGCACCGCGCCGTCCAGCTCGTCCTGTGTGGCACCCAGGGACGTGACCAGGTTGCGGTTACGGGCCCAGTTGCCGCTGATCTGGATCGAAAGGTCGGAGCGCTGCAGCACCTGAATGTCGCTCGTCAGCTCCCATCCCTTGTTCGAGATCTGACCGGCATTGATGTTGACGTTCGTAAAGCCCGTGGACGGCGCGAGCGGCACGGCGAAGATCACATCCTTCGATTTCGAGTCGTAGCGCGTCACCGACAACGCGGCGCGTCCCCGCAGCAGGCTCAGGTCGACGCCCGACTCCAGCTCCCATACCCGCTCGGGCGAAATGTTTGGATTGCCGACCGTGCCCGAGGGGTAGAGTCCGCCGACGCCGTTGATCGTCGTGCCCTGCAGTGAACCGGGGTTGAAGTCGGCAAATGCCGCCGTGGTGTAGACGTTCTGCGTTGCGTACAACGGCGGCTGCTGGCCGCTCTCCCCGTAGGCCACCCGGAGCTTGCCGTACGAGATGTATGTCTCCGGCAAGTGAATCGCCTTCCCGAAGCTCCACGCGATGCTGCCGCCGGGATACCAGGCATGCTGATGTCCGACACCGAATGCCGAGTTGGCGTCGTTCCGAATCCGCGCCTGGAGGAACACTTGATCGTAGAGATCGGCGCTGGCCTGCGCGAAGTATCCTTCGATCCGACGCCGGTTCTCGACGTCGCTCGGCAGCGTGCGCGTCGTCGTGTTCGACAGCTTGTAGGGCGTCGGCGCCAGCCATGTCTGCCCAAAGACATCGATCTGGCGGAAATACGTCTCGTCCAGGTTTTGGCCGACCGTCAGCGACCCGTTGAAGTTGGAATTGAAGGCGTGCGTTCCGGTCGCCGTCAGGGTGTGATCGAACACGCGATCGTAGAACTGCCAGCGCTCGATCGAGCCGCCGCTCTGACCCGAGCTGGCCTGCCCGTAGGCGTACGTCCGGTCGTCCCCGTTGTAGTCTCCGCCCAGCGTCCAGTTCACCGCGAGCCAGTCGAGCGGCTTCCAGTTGACGTTGACGTTGCCGAGATAGCGGCCGGTCTGCCCCTGGAGCAGGTCGTTGTTGAGGGCATAGAACGGATTGTCGAAGCCCCGGTTGTTGGTGAACGCGGTCGGTCCCGGGTTCGGGAACCGCCACGAGCGATGCAGCGCGGATGGACCGCCCAGGTATTGTTGCGCATTGAAGTCGGGTGGCTGGCGCAGCGCGCTGATGCCGATGCCGTTCACCGAGTTGCCGCGATCGGAGCCCATGTTCTTCGTCTGCACCACCTGCACGCTGGCGTTCACGGTGAAGTTCTCGAACAGCGTGTGCGAGCCGGCCAGGCGCGCTGTGTAGCGCTCGTACCGATCCTGATTGCCGACGATGAAGCCGTCCTGATTCAGCTCGCTCACCGACAGATAGAACGTGGTGCGCTCGTTGCCGCCCGATACCGACAGCGCGTTGTCGACCGTGCGCCCAGTCTCGAACATCTCGGCGCCGTGATCGTAGGTCGGCACGCTGTCCGGGATCAACGGGCCCCATGAGAAGAAGTTCGAGCTGATCGAGCAGTTGACCGTCGTGCAGTTGCTGGAGACGCCCAGCGAGCCGACGCCGTACTTGCGCTGCACGGGGACCGTGCGAACCGGATCGTCGAACGTGATCGTCGAACGCAGGTTGTAGGTCGTGGGTCCGGCATGACCGCGCTTGGTACGGAACTCGAGCGCGCCCGCGGAGCCGGCGCTCGCGCCGTAAATCGACGTCGACGCGGCGCCCTTGAGCACGTCCACCGCTTCGATATCGTCGGGGTTGATGTCGGCGGCGCGGTTGGTCGCCGGCGCACCGGACAACACCGCTTGGCCGCGCGTCGCATTGCTGATCGGCACGCCGTCCAGGATGATCACGGGCTGACTCGTCCCGAACGTCTTGGGGCCGCGGATCTGGATCGCCGTCGACGCGCCCGCATCACCGCTGCCCTGATTGGTCAGCACGTTCGGCACTTTGCCCGCCAGTGCCTGGATGACGTTCGTCTCGTTGGTACGCGCGATCGTGCCGCTGTCGACGGTCGCGGTCGCCGTGGCGAGCCGCTCGCGCCGCTCCTGCGTGCCAGCACCCGTCACGACGACGACGTCGAGGCGGAGCGGATCAGCAGCGAGCTGGAAGTTCTGCTCGACCGTGGCGCCAGCCGTTACGGTGACGGTCCCCGTGCCCGCTCGGAATCCGATGAGGCGCGCGCTCACTCTGACCTGTTGTCCCTGCGCGCGCGCGCCGGGAACGCTCAGGCGATAGGTGCCGTCCGCGCCGGTCCAGCCGCCGACGCCGAACTCGACGATGGTGACGTTGACGTCGCGCAGCGCTTCACCATTCGCGCCGGTCACTTTGCCAGTGACCGTCACCGGCTCTTGCGCGGCCACTCCTGCCGGTACGATCGCCAGCAGCAGCGCTGCGAAGAAGGCCCAACCGAGAGGTCGGGATACTGACGGATTACGGGTCATACTCAGTCCCCTTGCGTGAAGAGAGTCGTGAAGGATTGGTCTCGTGTCGGATCGCGTGTCTGGCGGAGAGGCTCAGTGCGGAGGAGAGGGGCTGTGCTGGACTGACGGGCAACACAGCGCATACAGCCACGGACGAAAAGTTCGCATGACGTTAACCCTCCCCGACCAGAGGAAAACGGACACTCCGGCAGCGCCCGGACGGGGCGTTGCTGCCGGTCGTACGACACTCATTTTCCTATGCGATCACCGCGCGAGACGCCCAACGGCTTTGGGCGAACGTCGAACGCGGGACGGTTCAAAGAGGATTGCCTGTTGAATACTGAAAGCCGATGCACGGGTCCGCAAGAGCGCCTTTTTTTCGTATGTTGATCGCGTGATACACCTCTTCCCGGTCGTGCTGACTGTGCTGGCCATGCAGGGCGACGACCCCCTCGCGGCCCGGACAAAGGGACAGCGCGATGCCCCGGTAACGGTCTATGAAATGGCGGACTTCCAGTGCCCGGCCTGCCGGATGTTCGCGGTCACGGTGCTCCCAACCCTGGACAGCGAGTTCATCCAAACAGGGAAGGTGCGGTGGGTATTCATCAATCTTCCGCTGACGAGTATCCACCCCAACGCCGTCGCCGCCGCCGAAGTCGCCATGTGCGCTGCCCGTCAGGGACGGTTCTGGCCACTGCACGACGCGCTGTACCGCCAACAAGACCGCTGGGCCCCGCTCGCGCAGCCCCGCGATACGCTGCTCGCGCTGGCCGAGCGCGCCGGTGTCAACCGCGCGAAGCTGCTTGCCTGTCTCAATGCCGGCGACGCCCGGAATGAGGTGGCGCTCGACGCCCAGCGTGCCGGCCGCGCCGGCGCCCACGCGACCCCTTCCTTCTATATAGAAGGCGGCCTGCTCGAGGGGGCGCCGTACACGCCCGAACCGATGCGGCGCCTGCTCGACTCGATCTACGCGGTGCGCGCGCGCCCGGCAAAGTGAGCAAACCCTCGTTCCTGTACCGGCTGAGCGTGCACGTCGTCACGCGGGCGGCGCCGCTGGTAGCGCGCTTCGACAAGAAGGTGGCGCGAGGACTCGACGGGCGGCGCGGGTTGGCCGCCCGTCTTGCCGGATGGGCAGCGGCGCAGCGCGATCCGAAGCGACGCCTGATCTGGATGCACGCACCATCGGTCGGTGAAGGACTCCAGGCGAAGCCCGTGCTCGAAACGCTGCGCGCCGAGCATCCCGACTGGCAGCTCGCCTTCACGTTCTTCTCGCCGTCCGCCGAGCGGCTCGCGAAGAATCTGCCGGTCGACATCGCGGACTATTTGCCGCTCGACCGGGCGTCCGAGGTGTCCGCGGTTCTCGATGCGCTGCAGCCGAGCGCTCTGGTCTTCAGCAAGCTCGACGTGTGGCCGGAGCTCACGCTGGCGGCCGCGCGCCGCGGCGTGAAACTGGGGTTGATCTCCGCGACTGTCGCGCCGGAGAGCTCGCGCCTGCGCTGGCCGACGCGCCAGTGGTCGGCGCCGGCATACCGCGCGCTCGACCGGGTGGGCGCGATCAGTGAAGACGATGGCGAGCGCCTGGAGCTGCTGGGCGCGCGTCCCGACACCATCGCGGTCACGGGAGACACCCGCTACGACAGTGTCGCCGAGCGCGCGGCGCGCCTGGACAAGACGCGCGAGCCGCTCGCGCGTCTCGCCGCGACATCCGCCGACGCCTTTACGATCGTGGCAGGGTCGACCTGGCCGTCAGATGAAGCGGTCCTCTTGCCGGCCTTCGCCGATCTGCTGCACCAGCTCCCCACCGCGCGCTTGTTGCTGGCGCCGCACGAGCCGAACCCCGACCACCTCGCCGGGATTGCCGAGCGCTTGCGGCATCTCAAGCTGCCCCGCCCGGTGCGTTTGTCCCAGTTGGAGCACGCGAAACCGGGGCCCGTGATCGTCGTCGATCGCGTGGGGATCCTCGCCGATCTCTACGCCCTGGGCGACGCGGCGTTCGTCGGCGGCGGGTTTCATCGCGCGGGCCTGCACTCGGTCCTCGAGCCGGCCGTGTTCGGCGTCCCAGTCGTGTTCGGCCCGCACTGGCGGATGAGCCGGGACGCGACGCTCTTGCTCGAGCAAGGCGGCGCTGTGGCCCTGCCGGCCGACGCACGTCACCCGCTACATTCGCAATGGCTTGTTTGGCATCACGACCCGGCGGCTCGGAAAAGCGCTGGGCAGGCCGCAAAACAGATGGTGGAAGATGGTCGGGGCGCGTCGGAGCGGACGACTGCGCTGGTGCGCGGGCTGATCACATGACAGGAGCTCGGATGGTCATACGCTTGCCCGTCCTGCTGGTGCTTGTCGCGTTCATGACCGACACGGCGTGTTCCCATCGACGCCGTTCCGCCAACCTGTCGGAGCCACCGGCCGATGTCACGCTCCAGGTCACCAACCACAACTTCCTGGACGTCAGGGTCATCGTCCTGTACGACGGGCAACGCCTGCGCATGGGCTTGGCGACGGGTTCGTCGACTCAGTCGTTTACGATTCCCGGACGCCTGCTGGCGCAGGTGCACGAACTCGTGCTGCTGGGCGAGGCCATCGGCAGCAACGACCGGGCGCGCACGGAGCTCCTCACGGTGCACCCGGGGCAGCGGATCGAGTGGACCCTCGAAATGGATCTGCGCCGTTCGAGCGTAGGCGTGTATTGAGCCGCTAGCGGGGCGGTCCTCCTCCGCCACTGCCGCCGGACCCGAATCCAAGACTCTTCACGGCTGTGACGAGCACGACGAGGCCGAGCGTCGACCCACCCGCCAAGAGCGCGATCCGACCTCTGGACAGGCGTCGCTCCCGCAACGTCGCCACGTATTCGCGACCGAGGGTGACGGGCTCTCCCTTCCAGCTCAAGACCTGTCCGTGCCGCTGCTGCACCGACTCGACCGACAAGGCAAGCGCTTGCGTGTCAGCGGTAATCAGGCGACCACGCACTTCCCCGACATCCGGACCGAGATAACCCCAGAAGTGGCTCGTGCCTGAGTCGGTGAGCATCACTTGCATGTACGTGCCGAGTTGGGGGTCAGGAGTTTCAAGCGGCTGGTAGTAATAGCAGCCGGTCGCGCAGATCAGCAGAGACATCGCGATGCCGTGACGAACCAGAATCATGCGATTAGAGCTCCCCCCTATTAATGAACGGAAGCGGACCGCCGTTGGGCGGCCCGCTCCCAGTGGTTCACCACGTGCCGTTCCCGACTACGGACAGTCGGCCGGGTCGTTCGGGTTCCGGAAGCCGTTCGCGGAGAGCTGGGCGCTCGGCTGCGGAATGTTCGGATTCACGTTCATCTCGGTGCCGCCGTAGAACAGACGCCCCGGAATCTTGCCCCGCCATTGCGGGTTTACGGCGCCCGTGTTGTACGGCGTGAGGCGCGGAATGCACATGCGGCGGTAATCGTTCCACGTCTCCATGTTCTGGAATAGCGTCACGTACTTCTCGGTCATGATCGAGTCGAGCAGGGCGACGCCGGTGATCCCGACCAGTGCGGGAAGTGGGACCGCCGCGCGCGCGTTGTTGAGATGGGTCAGCGCCAGCGGGTCGCTCCCGGTCTGATTATATGCCTCCGCCAAAATCAGCTCGTTCTCCTGATATGTGACCAGTGGCTGGCGGAATGCACCGCAGCCCGCCGCCGGACACATGCGAAGCGAAGTGTTGCCGCTAATACCGTTCAGCGGTGAGACGGTATTGCCGGGCTGTGCGACGTTCGGGTCGTCGCCGCCGTAGGTACCCAACGCATTCTTGGCGAAGTACTGCGGCAGCCGCGGATCACCACGAGCGTTCATGATATCGACCAACGCCTTCCCAGCCACGAGATCCTGACCGAAGGTCGTGGTCTGGAACTGATACCAGATATTCCGCTCCGAAGTGGCCGGGCTATGATACGCGAGGAGGTCCCCAGCCGTGCTAGTAATCCCTGCAGTCGCCTGCGCGATCACGCTTCCATACACGGTCGCCTTCGTCGCAGCGGCTTCCACCGTGTGGAGCAGGAAGCGCGCTTTGAGCGTGTGCGCCGCGGCGATCCACTTGGCTTTGTCACCGCCGTACACGAGGTCGTTGCCCAAGGGTCCGTTGCCTGGCCCCCCCAGCTCGATGATCGCCTGCGACAGCAGGGATTGGACCGAGTCGTAGACGGTCATCTGATTATCCAGCGTCGGCGTGGCGCTGCCGCCTACCGCGTCCGTGTACGGAACGTTGCCCCAGAGGTCGGCGGCGACACCCATGTTGAACGCTTCCCAAATCTTCGCGACTCCCAGAAAGACGCTGTCGCCGGCCGTGCGTTCAGCCGCCTCGATCTTGCGCAGATCGATCAGCCCGCCGCCCGTGTACACCTGGAACCAGTTGCCGTCCCAGCTGAACTCATTGACAACGTAGTGGCCGAACTGATCCACGAACCGTCCGCCCACTCCCGTGCATTGCTGCATCCACATGCACACTGTCATGGCGACGCTGTTTTCTTGCTGGGTGAACATATTCGTTTGCACGCCGATGAAGAGCTGCACGGCCGTCGCCTGGCTCGGATTGTTGGGGTCACTGGTCAGCTTGTCCCCCGTCAGGAAATTGCTGCAGCCGAACGCCCCGAGCACCAAGCACAGGGAGACGGCCGCGACTTTGATAGAGCGAGTCATGGTCGATCTCCGTTATCGGTTCAAGGTGATGGTGAACACGAAGGACCGCGTCTGCGGATTGCCGAAGTACTCCGATCCCTGAATCGGGTCGGTGGCTCCGCCGCCGCTCGTCTCGGGGTCGTAACCGGTCCACTTGGTCCAGGTCTTCAGGTTCCGGCCCGAGGCGCGCACGTCGATGCTTGACAACCCCAGCGTCCGCTGTACCCACGGCTGGTCAAGCGTGTAGGTGAGGGAAATCTCGCGGAGCTTGACATAGCCGTGCGGCTCGAGGCAGGCCTCTTCCACGCCCGTGAACGGGCAGGGGGCGTCGCTCTGCCGATACCAGTTCTCACCGATCGGCACGGCCGTCCCCTTCCCGGGGCCGACGACCGGTCCGTCCCACCAACCGCCCTGCCCGAACGTCTTCAGGTTACCGGTGCAGCCCGCCGACGTGCAGACAGCGCGGTCCTTGGTGTCGATGCTTGTCCCATAGCTCCACAGGGCGCCCTTGACATCGTTCGGCACAACCCCGCCGTGGCGGACGTCGAGGAGCCCCGAGATCTGCAGCTTGCGGTAACGGAACGCGCTCCGCACGCTTCCCGTCCAACGCGGATTGGGATTGGCGAGGATACGCTGGTTTGGATCCGTAACCGGGAAGCCGGTCGCGTCGATGTACAACGCACCCCGCGGCGCGCCGGAGCAGGCGGTACCGACGGCCCCACCCAGCAGCGTGGGATCAGACAGACCGCAACGGATATAGCCCGATGACCGCGTCACGCCGATTTCCTCACCGACCTGTGCGACTCCCGATCCGAAGAAGATGTACTGCGGACCGTCCAGGGTGAGCACCACACCACGGTTGCGGGCCCACTGGAGGCCCACCTCCCAGCCGTAGTCTGGCCTCTGGATTGGACGCACGTTGAGCGTCGCTTCGATCCCGCGGTTCCGGAACTGGGCGGCATTCGTGTACTGCGTCGAATACCCCGTCGACGGAGAAAGCGGTGTCGGCAGAATGACGTCGACCGTCTTGGAGTTGTAGTAGGTAAGGGCGGCGTCTGCGCGGTCATGGAACAGCCCGAGATCGAATCCCGCCTCGAGTTCCTTCGAGCGTTCGGGCCGCAGCACGTCCGCCGGCTTCTGGCCGCTCGTGAGAAGCCCGCCGATGCCGTTCTGGGTGGGCGTTTCGCCCGTGCCCTGCGCGATGCCGCCGAAGATCTGCGAGAAATAGGTTCCCGACGTCACGTAGGGCGGCGGCTCAGTCCCGGCCTCGCCGTACGCGACGCGGAGCTTACCGAAGGTGAGCCACGAACGCTCGCCGATCACCTTCGTGAACGTCCAGGCCGCGCTGCCCTTGGGGAACCAAGAGCGCCGCGTGAGACGGCCGAAGTTTGAGAAGCCGTCGTTACGGACAGAGACAGCGAGGTACAGCTGGTCGTACAAGTCGAGCGTTCCCTGCCCGAAGTACGACTCGCGATGGATCACGACCTCGTTGTCGATCGGGAGATCACGCGCAACGGTATTGGCCAGCTTGAACGGCGCCGGCGCCACGAGCCCGCGGCCGACCGAGAACAGATTGCGGTTGTTCTGACTGCTCAGGTTTTGGCCGACCGTGACCGACCCCGACAGATGCGGGTTGATGGTGTAGCTCGCGGTCCCGGTCAAGTTGTGATCGATCTGATAATTGACGACCTTGCCCTCGATGACCCGCCCGCCGTTGCACACGTCGGACGAGGAAATCGCGCATCCTTCCAGCCGCTCGTCATTCGCATAGTCGGCACCGAGCGTGTAGTTGAACTTCAGCCATGAGGTCGCCAGATACTCGGCGCCGATGTTGCCGAAGATGCGGCCTACATTCGAGGTGTTGACCTGCTCGTTCAGCGCGAAGAAGGGGTTGTCGAAACCGCGGTCGGCCCCGAGGGTGCCCGCCGTGGGATGCTGGAATCGGTAAGACCGATGTTGGTGGTACACCGGGTCCAGGTAGGGCAAGTTGTTGAACTCGGGCGGCGTCCGCAGGACCGGGATCTGTACCGCGTTCACGTTGTTGCCGCGCTGAATGTAATGGCCGCGGCTGTCGGCGTACGCCAAATTCGCGTCGATCCGCAGCTGATCCGACCAGCGGTGCGACCCTTTCACGCGCACGGTCGTCCGTTGGTACCGGTCCTGGTCACCGACAAATGTGCCATTGTTGTCCATGTTCTCGCCCGACAGATAAAACGTCGTGCGATCGGTCCCACCGGAGATCGTCATGGCGTTCTCAACCACGTGCCCCGTCTCGTACAGCTCGTGGGCGTGATCGTAGGTGCGCAGCCCCGCTGGCAGGGCCGGACCCCAGGAGCGACGACAGATACTATTGCCTGGGTCGTCGCAAGCACCACCAGGCGTCGTATCGGCCTCCACGCCGAAGCGGCCTTGCCCATACGCCCTCTGCAGCCCTATGAAATGGTTCACGTTGTCGAACGACGCGGACGAGCGCAGCGAGAAACGCGTCGCGCCGGCGCGGCCGGACTTCGTCGTGATCAAGATGACGCCTTGGCCCGCGCGCGCGCCGTAGATCGCACCCGAAGCAGCGCCTTTCATGATCTCCACGTTCTCGATGTCGTTCGGGTTCAGGTCCATCGCCCGGTTCGTGACGACGGTGCCTTCGCCCGAGTACCCGCCGTCGTGCGGGTTGAAGCTCGACGACGACGTTGCAGAATTGTCGATGGGCACGCCGTCCACCACGATGAGCGGCTGGTTATTCCCGACGAGCGTGCGGATGCCGCGGATCTGGATGAATGACGACGCACCGGGATCACCCGACTGGCCGCTGACGAACACGTTTGGTGCCTTCGCCGCCAGCGCCTCAACGACATTTTGCTCATTACTTTTTGATATCTGCTCCGAGGACACGTTGTTGCGCACACTTCCAAGCTTCTCGGTCGCGGTAGCCGTTCCCGCGCCGGTGACGACGATTTCACCGAGCTGCAGCGGATTGGGCGCGAGCGCGAAGTCCTGTTCGATCACCCCTGGACGCAGCGTGACCTGTAAGGTGGCCGGCTTGTACCCCAGCCGGCGTGCGGTGACGGTGAGCGTCTGACCCGCCGTCGCGCGCGCACCCGGGATCACGATCGCATAGCGTCCATCGTCGCGGGTGTTCGCTCCAAGTCCGAGGGATGGAATGATCACCTCGGCGTACCCTATCGGGACGCCTGCCGCGGTGATTCGACCGCTGAGCGTGACCGGTTCTTGGGCACTTGCCCGTTTGGCCAGCGACGCGGTCAGGCCGATACTAAGGAAGACAAACGAGAAAACGGAGAGACGCATGAAGCCCTCCCAGGTGGACGGTTCACCTGCGGACCAGCAATCGGGTCGGATATAGCACGGCCAAAACGAGACCGCTAGAGCAAACGTCTCAAAATGTTGCTAACGGGGAACGACGACGCCCTCGAACGTGACCGAGCGGGGGGTGATGAGGCCGGCCGAGAGGACGGTCACGAGGAGATCCGGCCAGCGGCTGCGGACCTTGATGCGGAGGTTTGCAATTCGGGCCCCCGTGCCTGCCTGCCCGGCAAGCACGTCCTCCGCGTTGGGTCGGCCGGCCCCGGTGAGACCCCACAGGAGAAAGACGGGATGCTTGGTGACGCGGAACGGTGTTCCCTGCGGCGGAGCCGGCGCGGGCTCGGCGAGCGAGGTCGGGACGCCGAGCTCGGTCGCGTCGAAGGTCAGGGCACAGCCACTCACCGTGAGGGCCAGCGCCAGCGTCACGAGGCCCACGCGTATTGTCGAACGGATCACGCATCTCCCGGGGAAAAAAGGGCGCGCCGACCCGTGGGTGCGGCGCGCCCCAAAGCTACTGCGTCTTACATGCCGATGGGAGCCTTCAATGCGACGTGCGCGCCGACGCCGATGATGCCGCGGGTCGCGCCCCCAAGCTTCTGGGAATCATACGCCAGGTGCAGCCCCATCATCCCGAAGCCGAGGTTCGCGCCGATGATCCAGCCGAAGTTCGACTGGGTGCTGAAGCCCGACGCCTTGTTCCAGCGCTCACCGAGGGAGAGGTACGGCTCGATGCTGAGGCCGGGTGTCGGCACGTTCACGCTGATGCCGGCGCCGGCGACGATCATGGTGGTCTTGGGCTGCGTGATGAGACCCGAAGTCACGGCGCTGGAGGTGCCGGCGCCGAGCTGGAAGTTCATCGCCACGGGGATCAGACTGCCACCGATCACCTTGAACTGTGCCGTCCCGCCCATGGACGTCGTGCTGCTGCTGTATCCTTCCGGCTTCCAGTTCGACAGACCGGCGGTGAGACTGATATTGGCAAGGCCGACCGTGGCGCGCGCGCCGTACGCCGTGCCTTTGCCGCCGTTCGTGGTTGGAAAGCCCAGGTCTCCGTCGATCGTGACGCCCGTGCCTCCCTTCGGATTATTCCAGACGGGCATCCCCGCCCACTGAGCCACGGCGGGCGTCGCACCGAATGCGATCAGCGCCGCTATCGTCGCCATGCGCTTCATTCGTATCCTCCAGCAAGTCGTGAGGAGCGTACGGTAGGAAAACCGTTGCGCCAAGTCAATCTGTGTCCCGCTAATGCACCCACACGGCGCTTATTGACACACCCTCCAGGTCGCCCAGGCCGGCACTGATCCGCGCGTCGAAGCGCGGCGTCAGCCGAAAATCGGCGCCGAGGCCGAGGTCGAACAGGAAGTCCGACGGTCTATCGCCTGCAACGAGGAACCCGGTCGGCTGCACATACGGCACGATGCTGATCTTGGAGTCCCGGGGATCCAGGCGCCGGCCGAGGGACAGACCGATCGGCACGATCAGCGCCGAATTGCCGCTGGAGAAATGCCCGCCGACCCCGAGAATGAGCGCGCCGTCGAGCGGGAAATCCTCGGTATGCGTGACAACGCGCTCGCGCGCTTCCACGCCGAGGAGCAGTTGCGAGTTGAGGTTGCCGCCCGGGGTGAAGATTCCGCCGCGAAAGCCGAGATCGAATTTTCCGCTCGACACGCGATACGCGCCTTCGAACGCGGTGCCACCGCCGTTGGGAAAACTCAACACCACGCCGATTTCCGAACGCCGGAATGCGCGATAGGGCGCGTTGAAACTGGGTAACCCGGTTGCCTGTGCCGCGGCCCCGGAGGAAAAACCGGCGCCAATGACCAGCAGACACAACACGCGAGTCCAACGCATTCCAACTCCTTGAGACTGTGTGCGGGGGTTACCCGACGAACAGCGCGGCGTTCCGGAGATCCAGAACGCCGCGCCAGGAATGCAGGCTTAGTGCCAGAGTGAAATGCCGACCCGGCCGCCGATCGCGATGTAGTCCGCGGCCAAGCCAAGAGCGGTGCTCGACGAGACCCATTGGAACCCGACTTCGTACCGCCACGCGGCGCCCTCGTATGGCTTCCGCCAACCAACGCCTCCCTCGAGCTTGACTGCGGTGCCGCTCGTCGTGCCGTTGTCGCCCAACACCAGGCCGGCACCGCCGGTGAAGTACATGCCGCGCCGATGGCCACCGACGCTGTTGGCGTAAAGCAAGTTCATTTGAGGCGTGAGGAGGTAGGTCGTCGAGCCACCCACTGAACTAAAATTGAAGTTGAGCCGGGGCTCCCACATGATCTTACCCGACCGCGGCACGAAGCCGATGCGGAGATCGAGGGGGGTCACAATGACGATGCCGCCGCTGACGCCCGTGAGATTGGAGCTGACATAGGCCGCGCCGAGGTCGACGCCGAATTCGTGCTTCGCGCCCCCCATGGCGGCGCTTGTCGTCGTCCTCCGCTGCGCTTGCGCGACTGTCGTGAGCGACAGCGCCAGCGCCGCCAGAGCCATCCCGCCGAAGAGCTTCCGCATACCAAGACCTCCCGTTGGGGGTGGGGTTGGTAACACCGATGGCCCGCCGGCCGGAGCCTGACGGGCCATCGATTACTGCTGCGAGCTTAACGCCAGAACGACATGCCGACGCGGGCCCCGATGTTGAAACTGCTCGGGATGCCCTTGCCGCTGTTCTTGAAGTTGTAGCGGAGGAAGCCCTCCAACCGCCAGGCGTTCGACTCAACCGGAATGCGCTTGCCGACACCACCGTTGAGCGAAAGCTGCGTGGCCGAGTTGCTCACAGTGCCGGCCGACGCGCTCGCGATCGCCAGCCCGAGGCCGCCCGTGAGGTACATCCCTCGACGCGCGGTCGCATGGCTCATGCGATAGATCACGTTGAGATCAGGGTCGAACGACAGGACGTGACCACCGCCGCCCGTCAGCCAGTTGAACGTGAAGCGTGGCTCGAAGGACAGCGGGCCGTTCGCCAGAAATCCCCACCGAATGTCGACGGGTGTTCCAACGCCGAACGATCCGCAGTTCGCAGTGCAGCCGCTGCCGGTGTGGCTATACGCCGCGCCGAGATCGACGCCGATTTCGTTCTTCGGACCGCTGGCGGCGGCGACGCGGGTCCGTTGGGCCAGCGCGACGTGCGGGAGCGCCACCAGGGCGACTGCCGCCACCAGAGTACTCGTGAGCTTCCGCATACCAAACCTCCAGTTGGGGTGGTAAAACCGCCACATCGTTAAGAACCACATGGGTTTCTGTCAACTAGGCGTCCCCTGAAAAGGCGACGGCCCGTCAGCTAGGATGCTGACGGGCCGTCATTTACGTTCGATCCAGTGATACGGCTCACGCCGCTCGCGGTCGATTATTTCCCAAAGCTCAGCCCGACCGTGATCGGCAGGAAGGTCAGCCTGCTCGTCCCGTCAGTGGCGACCGACGTGTACCGTGTACCCACCACCAGGCGGGTGCTGCTCGGCCCCATCTTGAACGCGACGGCCGCACCACCACCGAAGCCCAGCTTGGACTGCGTGGGCGTTGCTCCGCCGAAATCCAGGCTATAGAAACCGACGCCAGCCGTCAGCATTAAACGCGCGGGCGCGGTGGCGGGCTGCAAGGCATAAACAAACGACGCCATGCCACCGATAATCTTGGTGTTGCCGGTGACGGGACTCTTGTGGGCGGTCGAGGAATACGACACGTCACCCCTCACGCCGATGTTGCCTGTTCCTGGCAGCCAGTAGGTGGCGCCGACGCCGCCGATGAAGCCCATCTTGTCGGCGGTGTTGTAATCACTCACGGGCATTAGCAAACCTGCCTGTATGCCGTAGCGCAGGTGACCCTGCGCCATCGCAGGGCGGGTGGCGACCGTACACAGCGCCACCGCGAGTATTGCCAGTCCGAGCCGCTTCATACCTACCCTCCGGGGGAAAAAGGGATTTTAGGTGTTTTAGGGCCTTTCAGACCGGCACCACTGTTGGAAAAAGGAACGCTAAAGTCAAGAGGCGACGGGGGCTGCGCTCCTCGCGACAATGCGCACAACATTATACGCCACTTGAAGAAAGCCACCGGCGACCTGCAGCCGGATAGTCTCGCCACCGAGGCTGGTGTTCGTGATTTTGACAACTCCCTGCCCCAGGAGGGTCATGAACGGGGCATGGCGGGGGAGAATCCCTACCAGGCCATCATACGCAGGCGCGACCACGGCTTCCGCCTCGCCCTCGAACACCGCGCGCTCGGCGGAGATAACGGAGACGCGCATTACGCCGATGCCATCTTCTTGGCCTGCGCCATGACGTCGTCGATGTCTCCCTGCATGTAGAACGCCTGCTCGGGGAGCTGGTCGAACTCGCCGGAGACGACGCGCTCGAACGACGCGATCGTCTCCTCGAGCTTCACGTACTTGCCCTCCAAGCCCGTGAACTGGGATGCCACAAAGAAGGGCTGCGAGAGGAAGCGTTGGACGCGGCGCGCGCGGCCCACGAGGAGCTTGTCCTCTTCCGAGAGCTCGTCCATGCCGAGAATCGCGATGATGTCCTGGAGATCTTTATACCGCTGCAGGATGCGCTGCACTTCGACCGCCACTTTGTAGTGCCGCTCGCCCAGGTACTGGGCGTCGAGGATGCGGCTCGAGGACGACAGCGGGTTCACGGCCGGATAGATCCCCAGCTCAACGATCGCACGGTCGAGGACCACCGTCGCGTCGAGGTGCGAGAACGCCGTCGCCGGCGCGGGATCGGTGAGATCGTCCGCGGGCACGTAGATCGCCTGCACCGACGTGATCGATCCTTTCTTCGTGGAGGTGATGCGCTCCTGCAGCTCGCCCATCTCGGTGGCGAGCGTTGGCTGATAGCCCACCGCCGACGGCATTCTGCCGAGCAAGGCCGACACTTCCGATCCGGCCTGCGTGAACCGGAAAATGTTGTCGATGAAGACGAGGACGTCCTGGCCTTCGACGTCGCGGAAGTACTCGGCGACGGTCAGTCCCGACAGCCCAACGCGCAACCGCGCACCGGGGGGCTCGTTCATCTGCCCGTAGATCAGCGCCACGTTTTCGAGGATGTGCGCTTCTTTGAACTCGAGGTAGAGGTCGTTGCCCTCGCGCGTCCGCTCGCCGACGCCGCAGAACACCGACTTCCCGCCGTGCGCCTTCGCGACGTTGTTGATCAGCTCCTGAATGACGACGGTCTTGCCGACGCCGGCGCCGCCGAACAGTCCGATCTTGCCGCCTTTGACGAACGGCGCGATGAGGTCGATGACTTTGATACCGGTCTCGAAGACTTGCGTCTTCGGCTCGAGGTCGACGAACGCCGGCGTACCGCGGTGAATCGGCCAGCGCTCGGCGTCTTTCGGAATCGGCGGGCCTTCGTCCACCGGCTCGCCGATGACATTGAGGATGCGGCCCAGCGCGGGCTTGCCCACCGGAACGGTGATCGGCTGGCCCGTGTCGACGACGGCCATGCCGCGCACAATGCCGTCGGTCGAGCTCATGGCAACGGCGCGGACCTGGTTGCGGCCGATGTGCTGCTCGACCTCCGCGACGAGCTGGCGGTCATCGAGTTTCACCGTCACCGCGTTGTAGAGCTCGGGCAGCTGCTCGGGCTCGAACTCGACGTCGAGGACGGGTCCGATGACCTGGACCACCTTGCCGACGCTGTGTTTTTCCTGAGTCTTGGTTGCCATTGAGATTCCGTTTCTTGGTTTCAGGTGCCCGGACACCTATCCTTTGAGCGCCTCTGCTCCTCCAACGATCTCCGCAAGTTCTTGAGTAATCTGAGCCTGACGGGCTCGATTAAACGTGCGCTGCAAGATGGTGAGCATGTCGCTGCCGGCATCGGTCGCGTTCTTCATCGCCGTGCGCCTCGCGCCGTGTTCGGCGGCCGCGGTCTCGACCAGCGCGCGGTAGAACTGATTCTGCACATATAAAGGAAGTAGCTGCTCGAGGATTTCCTCAGCTGAGGGCTTCAGGATGTAGTTGACCGCCGCCTTTGCCTCTCGACCGCCCGACCGCCGTTTTTCAGGTGGCGTTACCGGAAGTATCCGCAAAGTCGTTGGAGGAGTAGAGACCGCGCTGTTGAACTTGGCGAACACGACGTCCACGGCGTCCAGGTCTCCGTTCGAGAACCGCTCCATGAGCGGCTTTGCGAGCTCGGCGGCGTGGTCCAGCGTCGGGCGATCGCCGATGTCGACGCGCTGCGACGCAATGTTGCGCTTGGTGAACTTGAAGTAGCTGATGCCCTTTTTCCCGACGAGGTGCAGCTCGGTGTGAGCGTCCTGCTTTTCGAGCTCCTCGAGCCGCCGCCGCGCCTCGCGAATCAAGTTCGCGTTGAATGCACCGCACAAGCCCCGATTCGACGTTATGAGGAGCAACGCCGCACGCCGCACGCCTTTGCCACGTCCGGTCTGTCCAGGCTGCCGGAGCAAGGGAAATCGCTCCGCGAGCTCGGGAGAGTAGAGTTGCGCAATGACCTCGGCGAGCGCCTGCGCATAGGGACGCGCACCCACCACACGGTCCTGCGCGCGCTTCAGCTTCGACGTGGAGACGAGCTCCATCGTCTTTGTGATCTTTTTTGTATTCTGAACGGAGCGGATGCGCCGCTTGAGCTCGCGGGGTTTCGCCATTACAGCGCCTTGTACTCCTCGGTCGCTTTCCGCAGCCGCGCGCTCAGGTCCTCCGAGAGCGCCCGCTTGGTCCGAATCTCCTCGGCGATGTTCGGATGCTGCGCCAAGATGAACTCGAGCAGCCCCTTCTCCCACTCCTTGATTTCGGGGACGGCCACATCGTCGATCAAACCGCTCGTCACGGCAAAGATGACGATGATCTGTTGCTCCACCGGCATCGGCTGATACTGCGGCTGTTTCAGCACTTCGACGACGCGGGCGCCACGCGCGAGCTGCTTTTGGGTCGCCGGATCGAGCTCGGAGCCGAACTGGGCGAACGCCTCGAGCTCCCGGTACTGCGCCAGGTCGAGCCGCAGCCGGCCGGCGACCTGCTTCATTGCCTTGATCTGCGCGTTGCCGCCCACACGGCTCACCGAGATGCCGGCGTTCACCGCCGGCCGGACGTTCGAATAGAAGAGATCGGTCTCGAGAAAGATCTGGCCGTCGGTAATCGAGATGACGTTCGTCGGGATGTAGGCGGAGACGTCGCCCGCCTGCGTCTCGATGATCGGCAGCGCGGTCAACGAGCCGCCGCCCATTTCGTCGGACAGCTTCGCGGCGCGCTCGAGCAGCCGGCTGTGGAGATAGAAGACGTCGCCGGGATACGCTTCACGGCCGGGCGGGCGCCTGAGCACCAGCGACAACTGCCGGTAGGCGGCGGCCTGCTTCGAGAGGTCGTCGTAGATGCACAGCGTGGCCCTTTTCATGTCGTACATGAAATACTCGGCCATCGTGCAGCCGGTGTAGGGCGCGATGTACTGCATCGGGGCGGGCTCGGACGCGGACGCGACGACCACGATGGTGTAGCGCATCGCGTCGTACTCCTTGAGGCGCTCGACGACGGCGGCGACGGTCGAGTTCTTTTGCCCGATCGCGACGTAGACGCAGAAGACCTCCTGCCCCTCCGGGTGCCCCTTCTGATTGATGATCGTGTCGATCGCGATCGCGGTCTTGCCGGTGCCGCGGTCGCCGATGATCAGCTCGCGCTGGCCGCGGCCGATCGGGATCATCGAGTCGATCGCTTTGATGCCGGTCTGCAGCGGCTCCTTCACCGGCTGGCGTTTGATGATGCCGGGGGCGACGATCTCGACCTTGCGACTCTTGGTCGTATGAATCGGCCCGAGCCCGTCCACCGGCCGCCCCAGCGCGTCCACGACACGCCCCACCATGGCAGGACCGACCGGCACCTCGAGCACGCGCGCGGTGCGCCGGACTTCGTCCCCCTCGCGCAGCACCAGGTAGTCCCCGAAAATCACGGCGCCGATGTTGTCTTCCTCGAGGTTCAACGCGAGGCCGGTGATCTTCTCGCCGGTCGCCGAGACCGTGAATTCGAGCATCTCGCCCGCCATCGCGGACGTCAGCCCGTAGATCCGGGCGATGCCGTCCTTCACCTCCAGGACGGTGCCGACTTCACGGACGTCGATGTCCGCCAGGTCGGCGGCCTGGATTTCCTTGAGGAGAAGGTTCTTCAGCTCGCCCGGACGCAGGATGGAATCGGTGGCCATTGAGAGTACCGTTTAAAGTTTGTGAAAAATATCACTAAGTATAGGGTGCCGGAAGACGCCTTAGACTCGAGATCTCGTCCTTCCTCTCAGAAACCGGGTCAGCACGCCGTGGGGGCCCAATTCGCGGAGCTCCAGGGGAGTCGCCCCGGCAACGCGCCGCGCCGCCCCCGCCAAATGGCTCGGCGACGCATAACCGAGGATGCGAACGACGCAACGAACGGTGTACCCCGGGTTGCCAAGCAGATCCGCGGCGCAGGCGGCGCGGGCCAGATCGATGACACGCTTCAGGTTCGGGGCGCCGCCAGCCCCGAATTCCCGCGACAAATGCTCGCGGGTCACGCGCAGCGCCGCGGCGACGTGGCCGGTCTTGGTCGGCGTGCCCGCCCGGCGCAACACCTCATCCCAGGCCGCGAGCTGCAAGCGATCGGTCAGGCGCAGGAGCCGGGGCGCATCGGCCAGTGCGACACGCCGCGCGACTTGTGCGGTGCGCGCGGCGATCCACTCGCCGGCGACGGCGTTGTCCACGCCTTCGACGAGGACGCCGGTGAAGCCGGCATCGCGGCAGGACTCGAGCAACGCGCCATCGTCCGGCCGCACCGCCGAGAGCACATACATCGGGATGCGCGGAAAGGACGCCGGCAATGCCAGCCCTTCGCCATCACAATGGCGCACGTCGAGCACCACGGCGTCCACGAGCCGCTGTTCGAGGAGTCGCTTGACCGCCTGAACGCTGCGGCACAGCCGCACGCTGCCGCTGCCGCGCGGATAACCGCGTTTCAGCGCCCGCCGCGCCTCCCGGCGGGGATGAAAGACCGGCACGACGGGATACGCGCTCGCGCCGGTGGCCTTCATGTTTGCACCAGCGCCTGCTGCATCTCCGCCGCCTGCCGCAGCACATCGCGAGCATTGTCGTAGCTGATCGTTTGCTGCGCCTCCTCGAACGGCTGCCACACACACGCCGTGATCCCTTCGGCTTCTTCCGGGACGGGATCGCCGTGCCGCGATTCGAACAAGAAAAAGTGACAATACTTGTGGATCGTCTTGCCGCGAAACCGGAAATACCAATCGATCACTTTGATGGGCCCATGGAGCACGAGATCCTGGAGTCCCGTCTCTTCCGTCACCTCACGCCGCGCGGCGTCCGCGGGCGGCTCGGCGGACTCGAGATGCCCCTTGGGAAAGCCCCAGTTCTTGTACGAGTCGCGAATCAACAGGAAGCGCACTTGCCCATCCGGCCCGCGGCGGAAGAGGACGCCGCCGGCGCTCGTCTCGCGCGTAGCCCGGGGCTGGGACTTCTTGCCCTTGCGAGAGCGACGCGTCAACGCCGCATTCCGTTGCACACACGATCATCCATTGTTTTAGAACACGCTAAACGTGAAGTATTTCCGCGGATTCGCCTGAATGTCGGAGAGCAGCTGCCTCAGTTGGATCATCGTGAGCGTTGTCTCGCGATACAGCGCCGAATCGGCCACCAGCAGCCCCAGCGTGCCGCTGCGGTTCGAGATCCGCGAGAAAATGGTGTCCGCGTTCTGAAGGACCCGCACGAGGCTCTCCTGGTTGCGGTTCGCTGCCGCCATGAGCTGGCGGAAATCTTGCGACGCGCTGCGCAGATCGGTACTCGTCGCGGCGCTATTGTTGAGGATGGTGGCGAGCTGGCCCTGATTGGTCGCGGTATCCACCCGGCCGAGCGTCGCCTTGAGATCCGTCGCGGCGCGGGCCAATGCGTCCGAGCCGTGCTGCAAGTTGGAACCGACGTCGCCGATCACGTCCGCCTGCTCGTTCGTCACGCGCGCCAGGCGATCGGCCACCTGCCCGAAATCGTGAATGGAACGCCGCAGATCCATGACCGCCTGAGAGTCGAACGCGCTTTGTACGCGGGCGGCGACCGTCCCGATGTCGGTTGCGATGCGGCTCGCCTGGGCCGTCAGCTGGCCGATATCGGGGAGTGTGGCACCGGGCCACTTGCCCCCCCCGACCGCCTGCGCTTCTTCGAGCGCCTGGCGAATGTTGGGATCGGCGGGCGGAGGGTCACTGGAAATCAACGTTGCGGCCCACTCGCCGAACAACGATGCCGAGGCGGCGATGACCGCGGGCTTCGCGGGTGGCGTCACGCCCGAATAGATCTTGAGGTCCGCCTCGACCCAGTTGCCCGGCGCGAGCCGGATCGCCTCGACTCGGCCGACGCGCACGCCGCGCAGCACGACCGGGCTGCCGGCGCCGAGTCCGCCCACGGTCCGGAGGCGTGCCGTGTACACCGCCTCGGTCCGGCCGATGTGAGCCCCCGAGAGCCACAGCGCTCCGCCCACGATCAACGCCAGCGCGGCGATGACGACGAGTCCGACGGCGAACTCGTTCTCGCGTTTCACTCAGGGCGTCCCTCGATGAACTGCCGCACCACCGGATCCTCCGTCTCCTGAATCTCCGCGACGCTGCCCACCTGCCGCACGCGGCCCTCGTACAGCATGGCGATCCGGTCACCGACCGTATAGGCGCTGCGCATGTCGTGCGTCACGACCACGCCTGTCACCCCCAGGTGCTCGCGCGTGCGGACCATGAGCCGGTCTATCACCGCGGACGTCACCGGATCGAGGCCCGTCGTCGGTTCGTCGTACAGGATATAACGTGGTCTGAGTGCGATCGCGCGCGCGATGCCGACGCGTTTGCGCATGCCGCCCGACAGCTCCGCCGGCATCCGATCACCCGTTCCCGAGAGGTCCACGAGCGCCAGCGCTTCGCGCACGCGCTCCTGGATCTCCTCCTCGTCCAGCCCGCGCCGCCGCAATCCCAGCTCGAGGTTCTCGGCCACGGTCATCGAGTCGAACAGCGCCGCGAACTGGAACACATAGCCGATCCCGCGGCGCAGCAGGGTCAATTCGTTCCGATCAAGCGTACCCACGGCCTGCCCGTCAACGATGACGTCGCCTGCATCCGGGTGCAACAGCCCGACGATGTGCTTCAGCGCCACACTCTTGCCGGTGCCGGAGTATCCGATGATGACCACCGTTTCGGCGTCGCGAATCTTCAGCGACAGGCCCTGCAGCACCTGCTTGCCGTCGAACGCCTTGTGCAGGTCCTGGAATTCGATCACAACAGCACCACGGCCCAGAACGCATCGAGCACGAGAATGAAAATCGCCGAATACACGACGGTGCGCGTCGTGCTCCGGCCGACGCCCTCCGCTCCGCCGCGCGTCGAGAGCCCCACGCTGCAGCCCACGAGCGCGATCGTGAATCCGAAGCTCGCGCTCTTCAGCAGGCCGAACCACACGTCCTTGAAGAGATAGAACAGCTTGAGGCCCTTGAGGAAATCGGGCGTGGAGAGGTCGAGCAGCGCGAGACTCGTTAGCCAGCCGGTGATGATGCCGGTCGCGATGGCGAACGACACGATGACCGGGAACATCAGCGTCGCCGCGAGCACGCGCGGCACAACGAGATAACTCTGCGGATCGTAGGCGAGCGTCTCGAGGGCGTCCACCTGCTCCGTTACTTTCATTGTGCCAAGCTCGGCGGCCATGCTGGCGCCGACGCGGCCGGCGAGCGCGAGTCCGGTCAGCACCGGCCCCAACTCCAGCATCATCGTCTTGCCGACGAGCGTGCCCACGAAGTAGAGCGGGACCGCGCCGGTGAAGGTGTAAGAGGCCTGGAGGGCGAGGACGACGCCGGTGAAGGCGGCTATGAACAGCGCCACGGGGAGCGAATCGACGCCGATCCGGCGCATCTGGCCGATGAGCAGGCGCGCCCAGACGCCGAGGTCGGCGAGGGCGCGTGTCATGTCCATGAGGAACTGGCCGAACCGCCCGACGGCCTCGATGGCGGAGATGGAGCGGCGGCCGATGGCCTGAATCACGGGGAGAGAAAGTAGACCAAAAACAGTAGGGGCGCAGCACGCCGCGCCCCTACCAATTCACTGCTGCTACCCTTACGCTGCGAAGCTGGCGAGCGCCTTGCCGACGTCTCCATCGCGCAGACGCTTGAGCGCGCGATCACGCAGCTGCCGCACACGCTCCCGTGTGACGCCGAGCATGCCGCCGATTTCCTCGAGCGTGTGCTCGCGCCCACCATCGAGACCGAAATACAGCCGCAGCACCTTCGCATCGCGCCGCTGCAGCGTATTCAGCGCCTGCTCGATCTCGTCGGACAGGAAGCGATCCATCGCCTGATCTTCCGTGTCCGGCAAATCCTCGGCGATGAAGCGCTCGATCAGCGAGCGATCGCCGTCGGGATCGAGCGGGGCATCGAGGCGGACGTCGCCGGTATTCAGCGCGGCGAGCGACTGCACCACCTCGAGCGACAGTTTGGTCGCGTCGGCGATCTCTTCGGGAGTCGGCTCGCGGCGCAGCGTCTGCCGCAGATACTCGGCGGTCCGCACGATGCGCGACAGATCCGCCGTGCGGTTCAGCGGCACGCGGACCGTGCGCCCCTGCCGCGCGAGCGCGGCGAGGATCGCCTGGCGGATCCACCACACGGCGTACGAAATGAACTTCACGCCCTGATCGGGATCGAACTTGCGCGCGGCGGTCAGCAGGCCGACGTTCCCCTCGCCGATGAGATCGGTGAGCGGCAGTCCGCGGTTCTGATACTTCTTCGCGACCGAAATGACGAACCGCAGGTTCCGCTTCACGAGCTCCTGCATCGCTTCCTGATCGCCGGCGCGGACTTTGCGCGCGAGCGCGATCTCCTCCTTCTGCGTCAGCAGCGGAGTCTTGGAGACTTCGTGCAGATACTGATCGAGGATGTCGCGCTCGTGCTCATGATGGCCGAGCCCCGTGAGCAGACCGCGGCGACGCCCGCGACCGCGGCGCTTCGGCACCCGTCGTTCAGTCGTCGCGACGGGCGCGGCCTTTGCCTTGGCCTTCGGAGCCGGAGCGGCGGCTTTTGTCTTCTTACGAGTGCGCGGCATTGGGTCGCCCTATTTGGCTGTCTTTAGTACGCAGAGGCTAGAAAAATGTTCATGAAATAGGCGTGAAATCGCTTGACACGGCATAAACGCACCGATAAGATGCCGTGTTCCCGTCTGGCGGTTGCAGCCATTTCGGGGGCGGGAATATAAGGGGGCGTAGCTCAGTTGGGAGAGCGCGTGAATGGCATTCACGAGGTCAGGGGTTCGATCCCCCTCGCCTCCATTCGGTCGGACAGTCGGACGGTCTGACGGTCGGACCGGTAAGGCGCTGGCAGGGTGGTAGATACCGGACTACTGAGCGGTTAGATTTGGCGGCGCGCGGGAATAGCTCAGTTGGTAGAGCACAACCTTGCCAAGGTTGGGGTCGCGGGTTCGAGTCCCGTTTCCCGCTCTCCAAAGACGGCCGACGAATACAAGCGACGCGGGGTGGAGCAGTCTGGTAGCTCGCCGGGCTCATAACCCGGAGGTCGTGGGTTCAAATCCCACCCCCGCTACTGACAATGCGGAATGCGGAAATGGGAATGCGGAATCGTCATTCCGCCTTTCGAATTCCACATTCCGCATTTCAGTCCCGGGCGGTTAGCTCAGTTGGTTAGAGCGCCACGTTGACATCGTGGAGGTCACTAGTTCGAGTCTAGTACCGCCCATTGCGCGCCCATAGCTCAACTGGATAGAGCGCTTGACTACGGATCAAGAGGCTGGGAGTTCGAGTCTTCCTGGGCGCACTGCACTACTAGACGTCGGGACGTCTAGACTTCTAGACGTCTAGTTTCACGGGGCGTAGCGCAGTCCGGTTAGCGCGCCTGGTTCGGGACCAGGAGGTCGGTGGTTCAAATCCACTCGCCCCGACTAAGCAGTCACAACGACTTAGGCTTGCGCTGGTCGGCCTGCTGCCACCGCAGTGGTGCAAATCCGTTCGCCGCGACTCGTAGCTACAAGGACTTAGCCAACCCAGTGTTGGGACTCCGCTGCCACTGCCGCTGCCACTTTTCACGCCGCGCCCCTGGATTCACACCGAGGCTGTCATCGCCCACTTCAGTTTGCACAGGTTCCGGTAGATTCGAAGGAATCCTCTCCTGCACGGCTAGGAGGAGCCCCATGCCATTGCACACCCGCCTCGGCGGCCCCGTCCGCGCGCTCGCGTGCCTACTTGCCCTGACGTCGTGCACCCGCGCCGTCATTGCCGCCCAATCTAGCTCAACGCCGGAACATCTGACGGCCGACACGCCTAAGCAGACCGCTCTGGGAGCCACGTTCATCGCGCCCGCCGACTGGACCTTCTCGGTGCGCGGTCCGGCCACGATCCTCACGGCGCCGGAGGGCGACTCGCACATCGCGCTGGTCGACGTCCGCGCGCCGAGTGCCGACTCCGCCGTGACGCTCGCATGGGCCGCATACATGCCCGCGCACACCTGGCCGCTCAAGGTCGTCACTCCCGCGCCTGACAAGGACGGCTGGTCCGATCGGCGCAACTATGACTACCAGACCTCGCCCAATGAGAAGCGCGGCGTCAGTTTGCTCGCGCAGCGCGCGGGCGATGTCTGGACCGTCGTCGTCTACGAGATGAGCGACGCCACGGGCGAGAAGCGGCTCGCCGCGGTGCAGCTCGTCTTCGACCGACTCTTGCCCAAGGGCTTCACGCGTGAGTCATTCGCCGGGAGAAAAGCCGCCACCCTCGATGCCGCCCGGCTCGCGAGACTCTCCGCGTTCACCGAGAGGGCGATGCAGGAGCTCCGCGTCCCGGGCGTGGCCGTTGGTATCGTGCAGAACGGCAAGGTGGTCTTCGCTGACGGGTTCGGCGTCCGCGAGCTCGGCAAGCCCGAACGGCCCGATGGAAACACGCTGTTCATGATGGCGTCCAACACCAAGGCCCTCACCACGCTGATGCTGGCCAAGCTCGTCGAGGCGAACCGGTTCGGGTGGGAGACCCGCGTCACCTCGCTGCTCCCCCAGTTCAAGCTCGGCGACACCGCCACCACCCGACAGGTACTGGTGAAGCACCTCATCTGCGCCTGCACCGGGCTGCCGCGCCAGGATCTCGAGTGGCTGTTCGAGTTTAAGAACGCGAGCCCCGAGTCCGCGCTCAGGACGCTCGGGACGATGCAGCCCACCAGCAAGTTCGGAGAGATGTTCCAGTACTCGAATCCGATGGCCGCCGCGGCCGGCTACACAGGCGGCCACGTGGCCTACCCCAATCTGGAGCTGGGTGCTGCCTACGACACGGCCATGCGCACGCTCGTCTTCGGACCGCTGGGCATGACGTCCACGACGTTCAACTACTCGAGAGCGCTCGCGGGAAACCACGCCTCGCCGCACTCGCCCGACATCGACGGCAAGACAAGCGTCGCCTCGATGGACATCAACTACTCCGTCATACCGGTGCGCCCTGCCGGTGCCGCGTGGAGCAGTGTGCGTGACATGCTCAAGTACGTCTCGATGGAGCTGGCCGAGGGAAGGCTGCCTGACGGCACGCAATACATTCGCCGGGAGCCGTTGCTCGCGCGTCGCGCGCCGCAGGTGCCGATCGGGAAGGAAGCCACGTACGGCATGGGCCTAATGGTGGACACGAAATACGGGACGCCGGTGGTGCATCACGGTGGTGACATGATCGGGTTCCACAGTGACATGATCTGGTTGCCGGAGTACAGCGTGGGTGCGGTGGTGCTCACCAACGGAGACCCGGGGTGGGTGCTGCGCACGGTGTTCCGGCGCAAGCTGCTGGAGGTGTTGTTCGACGGCCGCGACGAGGCCGACGCGGACGTCGCGTCCCAGGCGAAGAGTTATTACGCGGCGCTCGCCGCCGACCGGAAACTGCTGACCGTGCCGGCCGACACTGTCGAGGCGGCGAGGCTCTCCCGGCGCTTCCACAACGACGCCCTGGGCGACATCGACGTCGACCGCGCTCGCGGCCGCACCGTGTTCGACTTCGGCGAGTGGCGGAGCGAGGTGGCGACGCGGAAGAATCCGGACGGCTCGCTCTCGTTCATCACGACCGCGCCAGGGGTCGAGGGCTTCGAGTTCGTGGTGGGCGATGGTGGGAAGCGGCTGACGATTCGAGACGCGCAGCACGAGTACGTGTTCGTCGGGTCGTGAGGCGTGGGTGGCGGATCGTTAAGCGCGTGCCCCCTGTTGGCTCTCAGGACTCTCTCGAATGAGCCGACGCGAAATCGACGAAAGCAGGTCCAGCAGCCGGACGAGGCGACGCTGCCCGAGGCGGTGGAGTTCGAGCAACCCCGGCGTCGCAGGCAATGGGCCTCCGCCGACATTCGCGCGGTGCAGTCTAGGCAGCCCCATACGAATGCCGTCGAATCGCGGCACGATTGTGCTCACATCGAGTGCCGCCGCGTACTCCTTGTCGCGAACATGTCCTCGCCCTCGCGTCATCAGTGCTGACCGACCGGCGCCGGAGTAGCCGGGAACGCCCGTTCGCGACCGATGGTGAGGGTATAGCTCACTGAAACCGGGAAGCCCTGATCGCCGCCGATGGCCAGAGTATAATCACCCGCCTTGCCGGGCGCGAAGTAGAAGGACGTGGCGACCGTCGCGGTGTCGAGGTAGCCCATCATAGTACGCCCCGTCACGCCGAACGTGTCTTCGTGCGGTCCGCCGAAAAACACCCGCACCCGTGACGACGCTGTGAATGAGACCAGACGCAGCAAGGTGTCGCT